>JAESGM010000220.1_pt1 | contig 104245 bp, 93 predicted proteins | sample 9269721 | NCBI WGS metagenome assembly JAESGM01 (sample SAMN15720920, study PRJNA650825) | algae metagenome | isolation source: Komarekiella atlantica HA4396-MV6 and co-occurring heterotrophs from... | place: USA: Theobald House, Kauai, HI | collected 2009-07-29 | reverse complement strand
GCGAGCGGCACGAAGATCGGCCCGAGCAGCAGGATCGCCGGCGGCAGGTCGATCGGCATGCCGACGAGCAGCAGCAGGATGTTCATCGCCAGGATGACGAAATAGGGGTTCGAGATCGTCGCCGAGACCCATTCGGCGAAACGCTGCGGCACCTGGTCGAAGGTCAGGATCCAGCCGACGATGGCCGAGCCCATGATGACGAGCATCACCACGCCGGTCGCCACGCCAGCCTCGACCATGCTGACCCGGAACCGGCGCCAGCTCATGTCGCGATAGAGCACGACGCTCAGCACCAGCGCATAGAGCACGGCAAGAACCGCGATCTCGGTCGGCGTCGCGATGCCAAAGCGCAGGCCGAGCAGGATGAAGACCGGCATCAGCAGCGCCGGCATGCTGCGCCAGGCGAGCCGGGCCAGCTCCGCCTTGGAAACCGGCGCTTCCGGCGAGACATAGCCGCGGCGCCGCGCAATCCAGCTGCACAGGACGATGAAGCCGCCGGCCATGAGCAGGCCGGGCAGGATGCCGGCGGTGAAGAGGTCGGCGATCGAGACGTTCGAGACCAGGGAGTAGAGGATCAGCGGGATCGAGGGCGGGATCAGGATGTCGATGATCGCCGAGGTCGCATTGTTGGCGGCGCAGAGCGGCGCCGGATAGCCCTGCCGCTTCTGCCAGGGGATCAGCACCGAGCCGAGCGCGCTGGCATTGGCGACGGCGCTGCCGGAGACGCCGCCGAACACCACCGAGGCGACCACCGTGGTCGAGAGCGGCCCGCCGCGCCAGCGCTGCATCGCCTTGGAGGCGAAAGCGAGAAGCTCGTTGCCCAACGCCCCGCCAAGCATGAGCGAGCCCGCCAGCATGAAGAAGGGTAGCGCCAGCATCGGGAAGGACTGGGTCTGCTGGTACATCTGCTGCGCGATGATCGTCAGCGGGATCTGGCCCTGCACCAGCAGTGCCGTGCCCGCCGCCACGATCAGCGCGTGGCCGACCGGGATGGCGAGCAGCATCAGCACGGTGAAGGCGACGATGAGGGTAAGGCTCATGCGACCTGCTCCTCGGGCCCCGGGACAGGCATGGCTTCCGGCCCCATCAGGGCGACGCGCACGGCCTGCGTCGTGGTGACGACGATGACGAGCGCGAGCCCGATGGCGAGCGTGTAGTAGCCATAGCTCGCCGGGATCCCCATCACCGGGGAACGGTCGATCCAGAGCATGTCGGCGAGAAGCAGGATGTCCTTGCTGAGCAGGATGTAGCTGCCGATCACGATCACATGCCCGACCAGCAGCATGATCCGCGCGCCTTGCCGTCCGAGCATGGCGAGCACGGTCTCGACCGCCATGTGCCCGCCCTTCTGCACGCCGAGCACGACGCCGGCCATGATGAAGACCGGGAAGAGCCGCTCCGGCAGCTCCTGTGCGAAGCGGAAGCCACCCGACTCGAGCGCATAGCGCGCGCCGACATTGGCGGTGAGCATGGCGAGCAGAGCCGAGCCGACAGCGATGACGACCATCTCGCAGAACCTGGCGGCGAGGCGGTCGATGCCATCCGCCAGGGCGATGGCGCTCGCGCGCCACCTCGTCTCGGGCTGCCTGTCCATGACGTCAGCCCCGCGCTGCCTTGGCGAGCCGGTCGACGAAATCGCCGAACGGCTTGGTCTTCCAGGTGTCATAGACCTTGGCGGAGGCCTCGCGGAAAGCGGATTGATCGGCCTCGTTGACCTGCAGCTTCGCATTCGCCTTGAACTCCGCCGCGAACTTGGTCTCGGCGTCGAGGAAAAGCTTGCGCTGCAATTCGCCCGCTTCCTTTGCAGTCGCCTTGACCACCTCGCGATCGGCCGGCGACAGCCGCATCCAAGTGATCTGCGACATCAGGAAGGGCGAGCACTCCCATTTATGGGCCGAGAGCGAGATGAAGCGGTTGACCTCGAAGAGCTTGGACGAGGCGATGTTGACGAGTGGGTTCTCCTGGCCGTCGACAACGCCCTGCTGGAGCGCGACATAGAGCTCGCCGAAGGATATCTGCTCGGTGCCGGCGCCGAGCGCCTGGAAGATGTCAATCGTCATCGGGTCGGGCGGGGTGCGGATCTTCAGGCCCTTGAGATCGGCCGGCTTGACGATCGGGCGCTTGCTGTTGGTGATGTGGCGGATGCCGTTATCCCACCAGCCGAGCGGCACCATGCCGATCTTGGCGAAGCGCTGGTCGAGCTCGGCGCCGATCGGGCCTTCGAGCACTTTGAAGGCGTCGGCCGAGGTCGGGAACAGGAAGGGCAGGCCGAGCGCCGCGAGCTCCGGCAGCAGCGCCGAGGTCGAGCCTTGGCTGTTGACGGTCATGTCGACTGCACCCGTGCGCAGGCTGGTCAGAAGCGACTGCTCGTTGCCGAGCTGCTCGGCGCCGGCGACACGGACCGCGAGGCGGCCATTGGTGCGCTCCTTGAGGAGCTCGCCGAACTTGTCGGCCGCAATCCAGCGCGGGTTGCCGGCCGCGGCGTTGTGGCCGAGCGTCATCGCGACCTGTGCCTGTGCCCCGCGCGGCAGAGTGAGCACAGCCGGCATCGCCAGCCCCGTCGCGAGCAGGGTCCGGCGGCTGAGGCCTTCGGTCGGCAGATCGGTCTTCGTCATGTCATCCTCCCATTCACGCCGTTTCGACGGCTCTTGCTGGTTGTTTTGAGCTATGTCGCGTGCCGCCCCTGCAAGGCGCGGTAGGCGGCGATCACCTGGCTGTCGTCCTGCGCGCCGAGGCCGCGCCCCGAGACCGACAGGAAGAGCTGATGGGCGAGCGCGGCCATCGGCAGCGCCGCCTTGGCATCGCGCCCGGCTTCGAGAACGATGCCGAGATCCTTGACGAAGATGTCGACCGCGCTGGTCACGCGCGGCTCGCGCTCCAGCATGCGGGCGCCGCGATCTCGCAGCATCCAGCTCGACGCGGCCGAGCCGGAGACGATGTCGAGCATGGCCGTGGTATCGACGCCGAGCTTCTCGGCGAGCGACAATGCCTCCGCCGCGATGGCGAGATGGGCGCCACAGAGCAGCTGGTTGACGGCCTTCGCCGTCGCCCCCTGTCCCGGCTCCTCGCCCATGAAGGCGACCTTCGAGCCCATGGCGTCGAGCACGGGCTTCACTGTATCGAAGACGGGCCGGCGCGCCGCCGCCATGATGGTCAGGCTGCCTGCCTCGGCGCCGACGACACCACCGGAGACCGGCGCGTCGACCAGCGCATGGCCGGCCGCCTCGACACGGGTGGCAAGCGCCGCAACGGCCGCCGGCGGGCAGGTCGCCATCAGGATGACGGTGCCGCCCGGGGCGAGCTGGGTCAGCGCGCCCTGCCCGAACAGGATGTCCTCGGCCTGGGCCGCGTTGACGACCATGAGGACGGCAGCATCCCGGCCGGAGAACGCCTCGGCGAGCGAACCGGCCGCCTGACCGCCGGCAGCCTGCAATGCCGCGCGAGCTTCGGCGCGCAGGTCGAAGCCGGTTACGGCGAAGCCGGCCTTGCCCAGGTTGATCGCCATGGGCAGGCCCATCGAGCCGAGCCCCACGAAGCCGATCGTCTTCATCATCCCTCCCCGTCGCGCGCTCCTCTTGGTGGAGCTGCAGCGTGCTCCGGCTATTTCAGCCAGCCCTTGACCCGGTTGCAGAGAGCCTCCGTCGAGATGCCGTAGCGGTCGTGCAGCGTCGGCAGCGCCCCCGCCGCGAGGAACTCGTCGGGCAGGCCGATCATGCGGAAGGCGGGATGCACGCCCTCGCGCATCAAGAGGCCGGCGACGGCCTCGCCGAGCCCGCCATTGACGGTGTGGTTCTCGGCCACGACGACGAGCCGGCCGGGCTTGGCGCAGGCTTCGAGAATCGTGGCGGTGTCGAGCGGCTTGATCGTCGGCACATGCAGCACGCCGACATCGATGCGGTCCTGCTCCAGCGCCTTGGCGGCTTCGAGCGCGCGCATCGTCATGATGCCGGAGGAGATGAACAGGACCTCGTAGCCGTCGCGCAGCAGCTTGGCCTTGCCGAGTTCGAATGTGTAGCCGTACTCGTCGAGCACGAGCGGCACCTGCCCGCGCAGCAGGCGCATGTAGACCGGCCCCTTGTGCCGCGCCATCGCCGGCACGACCTGCTCGATCTCATGCGCGTCGCAGGGGTCGATCACCACCATGTTCGGCATGGCGCGGAACAGCGCCAGGTCCTCGGTCGCCTGGTGCGACGGCCCGTAGCCCGAGGTCAGGCCCGGCAGGGCGCAGGCGATCTTCACATTGCGGTCTTCTTCCGCGATCGTCTGGTGGATGAAGTCATAGGCACGGCGCGAGGCGAAGACGGCATAGGTGGTCGCGAAAGGCGTGAAGCCTTCCGATGCAAGACCGGAGGCGGCGCCGAACAGCAGCTGCTCTGCCATGCCCATCTGGTAATGCCGGTCGGGAAAGGCCTGCGCGAAGAGATGCAGGTCGGTGTATTTGCCGAGATCGGCGGTCATGCCGACGATCGATGCGTCCTGCTTCGCCAGCTCGACCAGCGCATGGCCGAAGGGCGCAGGCTTGGTGCGCTGCCCCTCGCCCGCGATCGAGGCGATCATCGCCGAGGTGGTCAGGCGCGGCTTGCCGGAACCGGAATTGGGGGCGCCGGGCTTCATGACGGCTTCCTTTCGTCGAGCGCCGCGAGCGCAAGCTGCCATTCATGCGCCTCGACCCGGATGAAGTGGTTCTTTTCGCGCGCTTCGAGGAAGGGCACGCCCTTGCCCATCAGCGTGTCGGCGATGATCATGCTGGGCTTGCCCGTCTGAGCCCTGGCGGCGTCGAAGGCGGCGCGGACGGCAGCGAGGTCGTTGCCGTCGACACGCTGGGTGAACCAGCCGAAGGCCTGAAGCTTCTCGGTCAGCGGCTCGAAGCCCATCACCTTGGTCGAGGGGCCGTCGGCCTGCTGGTTGTTGACGTCGACGACGGCGATCAGGTTGTCGAGCCCGTAATGGGCGGCGGACATGATCGCCTCCCAGACCGAACCCTCATCCAGCTCGCCATCTGAGAACAGGGTGTAGACGTAGGACGCGGAACCCTTGCGCTTGAGGCCGAGGCATTTGCCGACCGCGATCGAGAGGCCGAGGCCCAGCGAGCCGCCGGACATCTCCATGCCGGGCGTGTAGCTCGCCATGCCCGACATCGGCAGGCGGCTTTCATCCGAGCCATAGGTTTCGAGCTCGTCCTCCGGGATGATCCCGGCCTCGATCAGCGCCGCGTAGAGCGCGATCGCATAATGGCCGTTCGAGAGCAGGAAGCGATCGCGGCCCTCCCAGTCGGGATCGTCCGGCCGGTAGCGCATCGCGTGGAAATAGGCGACGGCGAGGACATCGGCGATATCGAGCGCCTGCGCGATATAGCCCTGTCCCTGCACTTCGCCCATCAGGATGGCGTGACGGCGGATGTTCCAGGCGCGGCGCTCGAGCGAGACATTGTGGCCGAGAGGAGCGGTGCTCATGGTTCAGCCGTGGATCAGCATGCCGCCATTGACGTCGATGACGGCGCCGGTGACGTAGGCCGAGAGATCGGAAGCGAGGAAGAGGTAGATGCCAGCGACGTCGCTGGCGTCGCCGAGCCGGCCGAGCGGGATGCCCTTGATGATGTCCTTGCGCATCTCGTCGGTGAGCTTGCCCCCGGTGATGTCGGTCTGGATCAGGCCGGGGGTTACGCAATTGACGCGGATGCCGTCCGGGCCGAATTCGCGCGCCATCGCCTTGGCGAGGCCGAGCACGCCCGCCTTGGCCGAGGAATAATGCGGCCCGCCGAAGATGCCGCCGCCGCGCTGTGCCGAGACCGAGGACATGCAGGCGATCGCGCCTTGTTTCCTCGCCTGCATATGCGGGATGAAGACCTGGCTCAGGAACAGAACGCCCTTGCAGTTGATGTCCTGGACCCGGTCCCAGCTCGCCTCGTCGATCTCCAGCGTCTTCACCGGCTGGGTGACGCCGGCATTGTTGATCAGGATGTCGAGATGGCCGAAGGCGGCGATGACCTGGTCAGCTGCCTTCTGGCAGGACGCCTTGTTCGCGACATCGCAGCCGAGGCCGATATGCTGCGCGCCGAGCTCGGCTGCAGCCTGCTTCGCGGCGGCTTCGTCGATATCGAGGATGGCGATGCGCGCACCATGGGCAGCGAACAGCCTGGCGGTGGCGAGGCCGATGCCGCGCGCGCTGGCGGCGCCCGAAATCGCGGCGGTCTTGTTCTGCAGGAGCATTCCATCCCTCGATCGGCAAATTCTTGTTACCTGAGGGTGGCTCATGCTTCGGCACATGAAAAACGCAAAGATTGCGCTATCGCGTGAACTGTATTCACCTGTTGGCGATGCAGCCGAAGCGCGCCCGAGGGGACATCAATGCGACGCTTGCCGCTTTCCGCGCTCCAGGCCTTCGAGGCTGCCGCCCGGACGGGCTCGTTCCGCGCTGCCGGCGAGGAGCTCAACATTTCACCGAGCGCGATCAGCCATGCGGTCCGCAAGCTCGAAATCCTGATGGGCGCCGCGCTGTTCGAGCGACAGAGCCGCGCGGTTCATCTCAATGTCGCCGGCGAAGCGCTGCTCCGACATGTCGCGGCGGGTTTCGACGAGATGCGACAGGGTATCGAAACGGTGGGCGCTCGCTCCGGCAATCTGCTGCGGCTGCATTGCGCACCGTCGATGGCGGCGCAATGGCTGCTGCCGCGCTTGCGCGACCTCCTCGCCAAGCAGCCCGGCCTCGAAGTGCGGCTAGCGGCGGGCGTCGACTATCCGCAATTCGAGCATGACGAGTTCGACGCCGACATCTGCTATGGGCCGCCGCGGCAGGAGGGGCTGATCGTCATCCCGCTCGGGGAGGAAACAGTGACCCCACTCTGCGCGCCGGAGCTTGCCACGCAGATCAACACACCCAAGGATCTTCTTAGCGCGAAGCTGATCGAGAGCGACAACAAGCGGGTGCGCTGGACCAGCTGGTTCGGCGCCAACGACATCAGCCCGCCGGCGCCGCGCGGCTCGCGCTTCGATCGCTCGTTCATGGCGATCGCTGCGGCCGTAGACGGGCTAGGAGTTGCTCTTGAATCGACGCGGCTGGCCGAGCGCGAGATCGCCGACGGCCGGCTGGTGGCGCCTCTCGCAGGGCGGGCGCAGGACGTGCGCTATGTCGGCCACTACCTGGTCTTTCCGCGCGTGGCGAAAGCACGCCGTTCTGTGCGCATGTTCACGCAATGGCTGACGCAGGAACTGAACCTGCCGCCGCCGAAGATCTGATCGATGCTCTTGATGTAGCGCCGGACCCGCAACGGCACCTACGAGACGCTCCGTATCAGTCGTTTTCTCCGAAGGCAGGAACGATCATTGGCGTGTTCGCCAGAGGGTCGGGGATGACGATGCACGGTATTCCGAAGACCGCTTCGACCAGCTCGCCGGTGACGATCTCGGCTGGATAGCCTTGCGCGTGGATTCTCCCGTCCTTCATCACGACGAGATGGCTGGCATAGCGACAGGCCTGGTTGAGGTCGTGCAAGACCGCGATAATGGTCTTGCCAGCCCGGTTCAGCGTCCGGCAGAGTTCCAGCACCTCGATCTGGTGGGCAAGGTCCAGGAAGGTCGTCGGTTCGTCGAGCAGCAGGAGTTCGGTTTCCTGGGCGAGCGCCATGGCGATCCAGGCCTTCTGGCGCTGGCCGCCCGACAGTTCGTCCAGGCGTCGCGCAGCGAGAGTGGTGACGCCGGCTGCCACCATGGCTTCCGCCACCGCGGTTTCATCGCCGGCGGACCATCGCTTGAACAATCCGCCATGTGGATGACGCCCGCGCGAGACCAAGTCCTTGACCGTGATCCCCTCAGGCGGCTCGGCGCCTTGCGGCAACATGGCGAGCTTGCGCGCGCGCTCGCGATGGCTGAAATCGGCGATCGCCCGCCCGTCGAGCAGGACCCCGCCGCCGGATGGTTCGTGCAGGCGGGCGAGCGTGCGCAGCAAGGTCGACTTGCCGCAGGCGTTGGGGCCGATGATGACCGTGAAGCCGCCGGGCGGGAATGCGAGGTCGATCCCGCGCAGAATGTCCCTGGAGCCGTGGCCGGCGCGCAATTTGCGGGTTTCGAGGGGAGAGATCGTGCTCATCAATCCGCACCGCGCCGCATCCTGCTCCGCAGCAGCAGGACGAAATAGAGGCCGCCGAGACAGGCAGTGACCGCTCCGACAGGCAGCGAGCGAGGCGCGAACAGGGTCCGCGCGATACAGTCGCTGCCGAGCAGGAACAGGGCGCCGAACAGGGCCGAGGTCGAGAGCGGCAGCCCGACGCCGCCGACGAGCCGCCGCGCAGCGTGCGGCGCGATCAACGCGACGAAGCCGACCGGTCCCGCGATCAGAGTGGCTGTGGCAGTCAGGCACAGGCCGGTGAGGCCAAGGCGCAGTCGCGCAGGGCCTGGCGGCTCGCCCAGCGACATCGCCTTGTCGTCGCCAAGCGCGAGCGCGTCCATTGTGCGCCGACAGGCCAGCCCCAGCGGCAGCAGCACGATCAATATGGCGGCTCCGATCGCGAGGCGGCCACGATCAACGCCGGCGAGGGCACCCTGCTTCCAGCTCGCCGCGATCAACGCGGAATCGAGTGGGGCGGTGAAGATCAGCCAGTCGTTCAGTGCGGTGAAGCCGGCCCCGACGGCGATACCGATCAGGATCAGCCGGTTGCGCTCGACCCGGTCGCCGCCGGCTGCAGCATAAACCATAAGCCCGGCGAGAAGCCCGCCGGCGAAGGAGGCCAGTGCGACGATCGAGGCCGCAGCGCCAGCCAGCATCGCCAGGATCGCGCCGGAGAAGGCTCCCGCATCGAATCCGATGACGTCCGGGCTGCCGAGAGGATTGCGCAGCAAGGTCTGGAACAGGGCGCCCGCCATGCCGAGCGCGGCTCCGGCGCAGAGTGCCGCGAGGATGCGCGGCAGGCGCCATTCCAGCACGACGAGCTGCATTGGGCCTGCCGCTTCGCCTGCCAATGCGCGGGCCGCATCGGCCAGCGAGACCGGCATGGTGCCGAGCGTGAGAGCGAGCAGGCTCAGGCTCATGCTGGCCATTGCGAGGCCGAGGTCGACCGCAAGAGTGCGACGGGTGGTGCGCGCATTGCGGTATGATCCGGCCTGCGTCGGGATCTCAGAGGCCAACGGCATCGTCATGTCTCGCTGCGCCGGGCTCGCGCCAGCGCGACGAGGATCGGCGCGCCGATCAGGGCGCTGACGATGCCGACAGGCAGTTCGGCCGGCGGCGCCGCCACGCGTCCGAGCGCATCAGCGGCGGCGACCAGTGCGGCACCGACGACCGCAGCCAGAGGCAACATTATGCGCTGGTCGACGCCAATGAGGCGGCGCGCGATATGCGGCGCGGCGAGGCCGATGAAGGCGATCGGCCCGGCGGCCGCGACAGCCGCCCCTGCGAGCAGGACGACAGCGAGGAGACAACCCGCTTGCGTCCAGCCGACGCTGAGCCCAAGGGCCGCAGCCCGATCCTCACCAAGCGCCAGCAGGTTGAGCCGCGGCGTGAGCAATGCCGCGAGCACCGCCCCTGCGAACAGTGGTGGCGAGATCGCGGGCAGAAGTAGAACGCCATCGCCTGACAGAGCGCCGACCCGCCAGTTGCGGACGAGGTCGAAGCGCTCGGGATCAGCGAGCGCGATCGCCTGCCCAACGCCGAGGCAGAAGGCGGTAACGGCGACGCCGGCGAGCGTCAGCTTAATCGGTGCAGAAGAGCCGCGTGGCGCACCGGCGACTGCCTGCACCGAGAATGCTGCCAGTCCCGCGCCGCCGGAGGCGAGCCAGACATTGGCCGCCGGGCCGAGTACGAACAGACCTGAGCCGATGATCACCGCAAGGCTCGCTCCGGCATTGATGCCAAGCAGGCCGGGATCGCCAAGCGGGTTGCGCGTCGCGGCCTGGATGATCGCCCCGGCCGCTCCGAGGGCCGCGCCGACGACGAGTCCAAGCACCAGCCGTGGCAGGCGCAACTGCAGGAGGATCAGCGCCGCCTCGCTGTCGCGCCCTTGCAGCAGGTCGAGCAGACTCGCGGGCGACAGCAGCTTCGCCCCGGCGAGTAGACTGGCCAGCATCACCACGCCGAACAGAGAGCCGGCCATGAGGGCACTATGCAAGCGGCCGCTCATGCCGAAATCCGCGCGAAAAGCGCATCCCAGGCACGGGAGAGATAGCGTGCCGTGTAGAGCGAGCCGAAGGTGCAGTTGCCGGCGACGATCTCGACCCGGCCGGACTTCACCGCCGACAGGCGCTGCCAGAATGGCTCGCGCGCCAACGCTCGTGGCCCGCCATCGCCGAAATCGATCAGCAGGATGCCCTGGACCGCACCGAGCACGTCGCCGAAGGAATCGAGCGCAACCTCGCCATTGGGGCCAAGCCGGTCGGCCGAAACCTCGCGGCCGCCGAGCTCGGTAAGCACCTGCGCCGGCATGACCAGGCCGTAGCGGGTGCCAGCACTGCGCACCAGCAGGCGCCGCTTGATCGCATCATAGTGGACGGCGGCGACGAGCGAGCTTTCGATCGCCCGACCATGACGCTGGCGGATCGCAGCGGTCGTCTCGGCATGGGTGGCGATGAGCCGCGCCGCATCCTCCTGTCGATTCAGCCAGCCACCGAGACGGGTGAGGTTCTCCTGCCAAGTGAGGCGATGATAGCTCGGCAGGACGGGCGCGATCGGCGGCAGCCGCAGCAGCGGCCACCAGTCGGAGTTCGGCGCGCTGTCCGGACACAGGATCAGGTCAGGCGCCAGCATCAGGATCTGCTCGAGATCGGGCGGAGCGGCGAGGAAGGGGACGCTCGCGGGCACCGGCACCCAGGGCCGGGCTCGGCTGTGGCTGTAGCCGACCAGCGGCAGATCGAAGGCCAGCGCCTGCTCCAGGCCGATTCGCGAGTCGATCGCGACGACGCGTTGCGGGGCAACAGGGATGTCGAGCCAACCGAGCGAGGTCTCGACCTGCCGTCTCGCCGGCTCGGCTATTGCTGCGGGCGCGCCCAGCAGCAATGCCGCCCCGGCTGCGAAGGCGCGCCGCGAGAGCTCTACCCGATCCCGCACGCCGCTCAGAACTCGAAGGTAGAGGACACCGAGACCATGCGCGCCTCGCTGGGATAGAGCAGGTTGAAGCCCGGATAGGTCGTCCAGTAGGCCTTGTTGAACAGGTTGGTGACATTGGCCTGCAGCGTGATCGGCTTGCCGTCGGCGCGTTCGATCTTGTAGCGCGCCCCGATGTCGAAGGTGGTCCAGGCCTTGAGCTTCTGCAGGTTGGCGGCATCGGCATAGTTCGAGCCGGTGTAGATCATCCGCCCGAACAGGGTCAGGTTGCGCACGAAACCCGGGTCCCATTCGATGCCGAGATTGGCCTGCACGCGCGGGGCGCCCTGTGCCGTGTTGCCGTCGTAAAGCCCGTCCTGCGTGCGGGTCAGTTTGGCATCGAGCAGCGTCACGCCGCCGAGGACGCGCACGCCCGGCGTGAGCTCGCCGGCGACATTAAGCTCGATGCCGCGATAGCGGGTCTCGCCATTGTCGTTGAAGGTATTGGTCACTGTGTCGGCGATGCCCGAGGCCTGCGTGGTGTGGAACGCGCTGAGCGTAGTCAACATCGTGCCCCAATCGACCTTGACGCCGGCCTCGTATTGCTTGGTGACGAAGGGCGGCAGGATCTGGCCGGCATTGACGAAGGTGTTGCCGACGACGGTGCCGACCGTCAGCCCCTCGATATAGCTGGCATAGAGCGAGACGTTCTCGAGCGGCTTGACGACGAGGCCGAGCATCGGGGTCAGGGCGTTGCTGGTGTTGCGCGAGGTCACGGCCTCGGTGACCGCCGCGAAGGTCTTGGCCTCCACATATTGCTGGCGCAACCCGAGCGTGAGCTGGACGCGCTTGTCGAGCATCGAGAGCGTGTCGGAGACCGAGAAGCTGCTGAACGTGCTTTCGTTCTGCTTGTAGCGGATACGCGGCCCGAGCGGCGGCATTACCGAGAACCGCGGATTGTAGATGTTGGACTGCGTCACCACGGCAGGCGGCTGCGGAGCGCTGGCGCGGGCCGAGAACAGCGTGTTTGCGGAGACCACGACCTCATGCTCGACCGGGCCGGTGACAAAGCGCCCGCGCAAGCCGGTCTCGCCGGAATAGCGATTGATGTCGATCAGATAGGCTGCGCTGGTCGCGGTGAAGTTGCCGTTCGGCATCAGCCGCGAGCCGGCCTCGACCGCCTGATCCCAGTCCATCCGGCTAGCGCCGCCCTTGGCGTAGACTGTGACATCCGGCGTGACGTCGTATTCGGCCGAAAGCATGCCATAGGTGTCGGCGAACTTGCTGTAGTTCCACGGCGAAACATAGCTCTTGTCGGGCCTGATCGGCCGCGGCACGCGCTGGCCGGCGAGCGGCGTCACCGTGTTGTTCATCCGGTCGGTGTTGAGGATCTGGTGGCCGACATCGAGCGCGAGCCGCAGCGCCTCGCCGCGATAGTCGAGGCCCAGCGTGCCGTTGAGCAAGGTCTGCGATTGCTGGCTGATCGGCGTGCCGCCGTCGCGATAGAGCAGGTTCGCGCGGACGCCGAACTCCTTGTTCTCGCCGAAGCGGCGGCCGACATCGAGATGGCCGCCGAACTGCGTGTTGCTGATCCAGGTCGCAGTGAAGCGGGTCAGCGGCTCGTCGCCGGCACGCTTGGGGATCAGGTTGATGAGGCCGCCGACACCGCTCGGCGAGAGCCCGCCGAGGAAGGCGCCGGGCCCCTTGACGATCTCGACCCGCTCGATGCCGGCGAGCGTCGTCTGGGCGTTCGGCGCGATGCCGAATAGCCCGCCGAAGCCGACAGCGGCATTACCGATCTGGATGCCGCGGATGACGAAATAATTGGCGTTGCCGACATTGGTCGACTCGACATTGCGGATGGCGGAATCGTTCTTGACGACATCCGCAATCGACTGCGCCCGCTGGTCCTCGATCAGCTTGGCGGTGTAGTTCGATACGGTCACCGGCGCGTCCATGACGCTCCTGGCCCCGAGCACGCCAAGCTGTCCGCCGGTGGCGATCTGGCCGCCGGGATAGACCGGGGCCAGACCCGGCACCCCGGCGCCGGTCACGTTGATCGTGTCGAGCGGGATCGCGCCGGCCGGCACGCCAGCCACGCCGGGCTGCGGCCGGGCGGGATCGAAGATCTCGACTGTCGTCGCATTGCTGAAGCGATAGGACAGGCCGGTGCCCGACAGCAGTGCCGCGACCGCTTGGCCGGTCGTCAGCGAGCCGCGAACCGCGTTGCCGCGACGGGAGGCGGCGGCGGTTTCGGAGAAGACGACATCGATGCCGGTCACCCGGACGATGTCGTTCATCGCGGCGCGCACCGGCTTGGCGGGGATGTCGAAGCTGTAGGCCGATTGCGCCTGCGCCGGTCTCACCAAGCTCACGCTGCCCGCGCCGCCCAGCATCGTCGTCGCTAGCAGGAGCCCCATCCTGCTCAGCCTTGCCTTGCCCATGCCCCAGCCTTCCCGAAACCATGAAATCCTGGCAGCCTTGCGCTCGCGGCACGCGCTGCCCTCATCTCCTTGTCGTTCGGGAGCAGGCACCACCCTCACCATTTCGAGAAAAAAGTTTGCGGGGCTCAAGCGCCCTGCAGATCAGGGGCTGACGAGCGTCAGACGCCCGAGCGCGGTGACTTGGAAGCCAACCGAGGACTGCACGGCTGCCAAGGCAGCATTGCCGTCGTGCAGCGCGATATTGCCGCTGACGCGCTGCTCGGCAAGCGCTCCGTTGGTCACCAGGATGCGGCCGCCGCGATAGCGTCCGATCCGCTCCAGTACATCGGCGAGCCGGGCATTGGTGAAGATGTAGCGACCCTGCCGCCAAGCCGTGACCTCGGCGAGATCGACCGCATGGGCGGTGCCGAGGCCTGTAGCGGCATAGGTTACGCTTTCGCCCGGCTGCAGGACGAGGCGGCGGCTGCCGTCGCGCAGGGAGACCTCGACGCTGCCGCTGTCGAGCGTGACGCTGGTCTCTCGATCCTCCGACACCACGTCGAAACGGGTGCCGAGCACGCGCGCCTCGCCATTGCGCGCCGCGACGATGAAAGGCACTTGCCCCGGAACGACGCTGAAGAAGGCCGCGCCGCGGAGGAGTTCGATCCGGCGCTCCGTCGCGCCAAGATCGACTGCGATCGCGCTGTCGGCATCGAGCAGTACGGTCGAGCCGTCGGCCAGCGTCAGACTACGCCGCTCGCCGCGCGCCGTCGCATAGTCCGCCTGCCAGTACTGGAGGAGATGCGGGCGTTCCAGCCAGAGCCAGCCGCCGACGAGGCACAGCAGCAGGCCAAGGACGGCACCGGCAGCAAGCTTGCCACGACTACGCTGGCGCCGCAGCTCTTCGATCTTCTGCAAGGGGCCAGCGAGCGCGGCGGCCTCGCGCCGTTCGACAGTGTCGGAGAGCGGCCCGAGATCGGTCCAGAGCTGCTCGACCTTGGCGTAGTGCTGCTCATGCTTGGCTGAGGCAGCGAGCCAGCGCGCGAAATCCTCGCGGTCGGCCGCCGACGGCCTGCCGTTCATGCGCGTGAACCAGGCGATGGCCTGTTTCTCGATCTGACCTGCGTCGGACATGGTCCCGGAACTAGCGCAGCGCGTCGCGGCAGGCCAGCAGCGCCCGCGCGATCTCGCGCTCGACCGTGCTGTAGGACAACCCGAGCGCCGCTGCGATCTCCTCATAGGAGCAGGCGTGCAGCCGGTTGAGCAGGAAGATATGGCGGGTCCGTTCCGGCAGGGCCGCGATTGCATCGTCGAGTCGCGTGAGCTCCTGCCGTGCCGCGACCGCCTGATCGGGCATCACCACGGGCGCGACGTACTGCTCTTCGGTGATATGCAGCGGCAGGCTCGCCCGCCTGCGCTCCGCCCGCAGATGGCTGATCGCGGTGTAGTGGGTCGCGCGTGTCAGATAGGCCGAGGAGCAGCCGATCTGCTCGCGCGCCCGCGTCCACAGCGTGATGAAGACGTCCTGCACGACATCGGCGGCATTGGACGGTCCGACGCGCCGCGCGGCCAGCCGCTCAAGCCGACGTTGCTCCAGCGCATACAGGCTCTCGATGTCATCGAGGCTCGTGGACATGGCCCAGAAAGGCTCCGCGGATGCCGTTACCTGAAGCGTCCATAACAGCGCCGGTCATCCGCGACAACGACGATGATTTAGAGATAATCTAAAGAAATCAAATAGCTAAGCCGCTTGCCTGCGGGGCCGAGGCGTGGAAGAAGCGCCGCCATGAGCAGCGTCAGCCAAGCCAGCGAGCCCATGATTAACCCCTTTCACGAAGCGACATTGGCGCGGCGCGAGATGCTGACACCCGGCATGGTCAGGCTGACCTTCTCCGGCGAAGGCCTTGCGAATTTCCGCTCGACGGGGATTCCCGACGAATATATCCGCCTGTTCTTTCCCGACCCGAAAAGCGGCGAGCTCGTCCTGCCGACAATCGAAGCCGACGGACGCTGGACCTTTCCGGAGGAGCGGCACCGCGTCCGCTACTCGACCTACACCGTTCGGCGCTTCGACGCGGTGAGCCGCGAGCTCGATATCGATCTCGTCGTGCATGCTGGTGGCCAGGCCAGTGACTGGGCGATGGCAGCGTCCCTCGGCGAGCGCATCGTCATCAACAATCCGCGCGGGCTCTATGCGCCGCCGGCCGACCTGCGCTGGCAGCTCCTGATCGCCGATACCACTGGCCTGCCGGCAGTCGCCCGCATCCTCGAACAGACACCGTCCGGAATCTTCAGCGACATCTTCGTCGAGCTCGCCGACGAAGCGCATATCCAAGACCTTCCGGATCATCCTGGTGCTCGCGTGACCTGGCTCACCGGCAGTGGCAACGGCATCGCCGAAAGCACGATAGGCAATCTGCTCGCGAACGCCCCGCGAGCACAGGATGGCGGTTATCTCTGGGTCGCCGCCGAGAAGTCGTCGGTCCGAGAGTTGCGCGAACAGGCCCGGACGTTGCCGTGTTTCATCGACGGTCGACAGAAGCTCGTCGCCTACTGGAGCCGATCGCCAGAGATGGCTGGATAAGTCACGCAGTTCCTGCGCCTAAAGCAGCCTTGCTAGCTCGCTATCCGCCCCACGGCACCCCGCCGCCAGGCGGCCGGTGTCTCGCCAACTATGCGGCGGAAGACGCGGGTGAAATGTGCCTGGTCGGAGAAGCCGGCATCGGCCGCGATCTCGGTCAGGGCTCGGTCGCCCGAAGCAAGTAGACGCTGGCCGCGCTCGATGCGGGCCTTGAGTTGCCATTGATGCGGCGGCAGGCCGGTCGAGGCCTTGAAGGCGTGGCTGAAATGCGATTGCGACATGCCGACGAGCTCGGCGAGATCCTGCAGCCGGATCGTTCCGGAAGCATGCTCGGTGATGTGGTCGGTCACCGCCTTGAGCTGCCAGTTGCTCAGCGGCGCGCGCCGGCGCGGCGCATTGGCACGCACGCCGAAGAGATCGATCAGGACCGCGAGCACCAGCCCGTCGCCATAGAGATCATGGCGTGCATCCGGCTCGGCGCATTCGCCTGCGATCAGACGCGCCAAAGTGATTATGCGCGGGTTCGAGAAGGCGATGCGCGGCTGCGCCAACCGCTCGGGCGACAACGCCTCCCCCAAGCGCTCGCTGACCGTCGCGGCATCGAAATGCAGGTCGAGATGGCGGATGCGCATGCGCTGCTGCGTGCGGCCCCAGACCGGCACGCCAGCCGGCATGAAGCTGATGGCGTTGGCGCGGGCGCTGCTGGAAATGCCAGGCTCGTTCGGATTGAGCCTTGTCTCGAAATGGCCGCCGACCTTGTCGAGCACCACGAACAGGCGCGGGTGCTCGGAGACATATTCGCCGCTGGCGCCGGCCTGGCATTCGGCCTGCCAGAGATCGGCGACGACGCCGTTCCAGACCCGGTATTTCAGCGCGCCGATGACGCTGATGCCCTCGCGGACTGAACGCATGCGCGGCTGGAAACCCATCTGAAGCCTCCGAGGCAGCGAGGAATCGCCCTTGCGGCGCGTGTTCAAAATGCAACGTGGTCAAGGCAATTGTAGACTCGCGCCCAAGATCATTCAATGCATGACAGGAACGATCAATCCCGCGCGGCACGTTGCTGATATTGCCCAACGGAAAGCTGAACTCCGCCTTTGAACGATTCTAAATTTGATCAGTTCTGAAATAGCGGCATTTGCTGGGTCCGGGATTGAAAATGTGCTACATGCAAAAGATGAAGACTAGATTTATTCTTGGGTCGACTGTCTCGCTCGCCGTACTCTGCGCCGGCGCGGCCCTGGCGCAAGGACAGCCTGCCCCCACGGTGCAGCTCGACACCATCACGGTCGAGGGCGAGGGTGGCACCGCGACCGGCCCGGTGAACGGTTATGTCGCGACGCGTTCGGCAACCGGTTCGAAGGCGAATACCTCGATCCTGGCGATCCCGCAGGCCGTCTCGGTGCTCGGCCGCGACGAGATCGACGATCGCAAGGCGCTCAAGGTCGACGAGGCGCTGCGCTACACCGCCGGCGTCGCCGCCCAGACCTTCGGGCCCGATCCCGATACCGACTGGATCTTCATCCGCGGCTTCCAGGCGACGCAGACCGGCGTCTTCATGGACGGGCTGCAGCTCTATTCCTACGGCTTTGGCGGCTTCCAGATCGATCCCTTCCTGCTCGAGCGCGTCGAGGTACTCAAAGGCCCGGCCTCGGTGCTCTATGGCGGCTCGACGCCCGGCGGCATCGTCAACCTCGTCAGCAAGCGCCCGAACGGCCGGAATTTCGGCTATGTCGAGGCCGGCATCAACAATTGGGGCAATGCCTATACCGGCATCGATATCGGCGTCAGCGACAAGCAGGGCGTCTGGAGCACGCGCCTGACCGGCAGGCTCTCCGGCGGCGACCAGTACACCGACTATTCCAAGGACTTCCGCGGCGTGATCATGCCGCAGATCAGCTACCAGCCCAATGGCGCCACCCGCTTCACCGCCTATGGCATGTATGCCGCGCTCGACCAGGTCCATGTCGGCGGCGGCTTCCTGCCCTATATCGGCACGGTGAGAAACGCGCCCTTCGGCAGGATCCGGCGCGAGGCCTTCTTCGGTGAACCCGCGATCGACGATCAGGAGCGCACCCAGGCGCTGCTCGGCTACGAGTTCCAGCACCAGTTCGCCAACAATTGGAATTTCACCCAGAACCTGCGCTACGGCGTGATGAAGGGCTCGCAGCTCGGCCCCTATGGCTTCGGCTATGCCGGCCCGGACGCCCCCTTCGGCGACCGTCTACAGCCGGTCGGACCCGACAACCAGCTCTACCGGATCGGCTTCCAGGAGCGGACGCGGGTGCGCACCTTCACTGTCGACAACCGCATCGACGGCAAGGTCGTGACCGGGGCGCTCGAGCATTCGCTGCTGTTCGGCGTCGACTACAAGTACTTCAACATCGACCACACCCAGGCTTCGGGGGGCGCGACCACGATCAGCGTCACCAACCCGGTCTATGGCGCGCCGCAGGGGCTGCCCGGCGTCTATCTCAACCAGGACCTGAAGCATCACCAGATCGGCTTCTACGCCCAGGACCAGATCCGCTTCGGCGGTGGCTGGCTGCTGACGCTGAACGGCCGCTACGACTATGTCGACAAGAAGTCGGTCAGCCCGGCCGGCCTGCTGTTCTCGCCGACCTATGACAAGAAGGAAGCGTCCTGGAGCGGCCGCGCCGGCCTCGGCTACGAGTTCGCCAACGGCCTGACCCCCTATGTCAGCGCCGCGACCTTCTTCACCCCGGTCTTCGACGCCGTGCCCAATCTGCTCGGCGGCCCCGGCCAGCCTTTCCGGCCGGAAGAGGGCCAGCAGTTCGAGGCGGGCGTGAAGTACAAGCCGACCTTCATGGACGCGCTGCTGACCGCCTCGGTCTTCCACATCAGCAAGCGCAACGTGCTGAACCCCGCCCCGACAGCGCTCAACCCGTTCGCGCAGCAGCAGCTCGGCGAGGTCACCTCGCGCGGTTTCGAGTTCGAAGCCAAGGCCAACATCACCAAGGACTTGAAGCTGCTCGCCTCCTTCACCGCCTTCGATCTGACGACGAAGAAGGACAGCCGCCCGCTGCTGGTCGGCAAGACGCCGTTGGTCGTTCCCGAGGTCACCGGCTCGGCCTGGCTCGACTACACCGTGCCGGATGGCGCCTTCAAGGGCCTCGGCCTCGGCGCCGGCGTCCGCTATGTCGGCAGCTCCTACGCCGATGCCGAGAATACGCTGAAGGTGCCGGCGGCGACCGTGGTCGATGCCGCGATCCGCTATCAGATCGGCAATTGGGGCATGGCGCTCAACGTCACCAACCTGTTCGACAAGGTCTATGTGAAGAGCTGCAACGGCCAGTCCGGCTGCGGTTATGGCGATGCCCGCACCGTCACGGTCTCGGCCAATTATCGGTGGTAGGGGCAAGGGATCCGCACGACATCGGAAGGCCGCGGCTCCCCGCCGCGGCCTTCGTCCATGCTAGGCCGCACGCATGACCCTGAGGTTCCCGAGACGGCGCGACGCGCTCGCCATCCTGGCGGCGGCCGCCTTGCCGTGCCCGGCGTTGGCCGCGGGCCCTCGCGTTGCGACGGTCGACTGGTCGGTGCTGGAGACCCTGCTCGCACTCGGCATCGCGCCGGTCGCCGCTCCCGAATTGCTGCAGTTCCACGAGGTCGCAGTCGAGCCGGCTGTTCCGTCAGGTGTCACCGATCTCGGCCTGCGCGGCACGGTCAATTTCGAGCTGCTGCTGCTTTCGCGGCCCGAGCTGATCTACTCCTCGAGCTTCTATGTCAGCTCGGAGCCGAGGCTCACCCGGGTCGCTCCGGTCGAGCGCTTCTCGATCTACGTGCCTGGCCGGCCGCCTTATGAGCCGGCGGCGGCGATGATGCGGAGCATCGGTGCGCGCCTCGGCAGAAGCAGCGAGGCCGAGCGCTATATCGCCGACAGCGAGGTGGAGTTCGCGGCTCTGCGCGAACGGCTGAAGCCGCATGCGGCGCGTCCGCTGATCCCGATCAATCTCGGCGATGCCAGGCATTTCCGCGTCTTCGGCGCCGACAGCATGTTCGGCGAGGTGCTGAAACGGCTCGGCCTCGCCAATGCCTGGACCGATGCCACGAGCTATTCCGCCATGGCTCCGGTCGGCATCGAGGCGCTGGCCCGCATACCCGACGCCTGGATCGCGCTGATCCCGCCAGTCCCGCCCGGTGCACTCGACGTGCTCTCCGGCAGCACCTTCTGGAACGCCCTGCCGAGCGTGCGCAGAGGGCGGTTGCTGCAGCTAGCCTCGATCAATCCTTTTGGCGGCTTGCCGGCGGCGCGGCGCTTCGCCCGGCTCCTCACCAAGGCACTGCTGACGGAACGGGGCCATGGCTGAGGCCATCATGCCAATGCGCCAGCAACTGCATCGTCAGCCCGTCATCTGGCTCGCGGCCATCCTCGCGGCCTTGGCGCTCTTCGCCGCCTTGGTGGTGACGCGGCCATCGCTGACGGCTCCGCCCGAGATTGCGCGCACGCTGGAATCGATCCTGCTCTGGCACAGCCTAGTGCCGCGCTCCGTCACGGCGTTGATATGCGGCGCCGCGCTCGGGCTAGCCGGCCTGCTGCTTCAGCGCGTGCTGCGCAATCCGATCGCCGACGCGTCGACGCTCGGCGTCGTCTCGGGCGCGCAGCTGGCGCTGACCTTCGCGACGGCCTTCGCTCCGGCAGCGATCGTCTTCTCGCGCGAAGGCGTCGCGCTCGCCGGGGCGATCGCAGCCGTTGCGCTGGTGCTCGGCCTGAGCTGGCGGCGTGGGCTCGAACCTTTGACCGTGGTGCTCTCCGGCATGGTCGTGGCATTGCTCGCGGCCGCCTTGAGCGCGACTGTCATCCTGGCCAAGGGCGAGTACATGCTCTCGCTCTTCATCTGGGGCGCGGGCTCGCTCAGCCAGCAGAGCTGGGATGCCGCGCTATCGCTCGGCCCGCGCCTGCTGCTCGGCTGGCTCGCCGCCGCGCTGCTGCTGCGCCCGCTATCCTTGCTCAGCCTCGACGACGGCACGGCCCGCAGCCTCGGCCTCGCCCTGCACGCTACCCGCATCTCCGTGCTGGGCATCGCGGTCTGGCTTGCGGCGAGCGTCACCGCCGAGGTCGGCATCATCGGCTTCGTCGGCCTCGCCGCACCCGCCTTGGCGCGCGAGATCGGTGCGCGTACGCCGCGTCAGCTGCTGGTGGCGGCGCCGGTCGTCGGGGCTCTCCTGCTCTCGATCACCGACAGCGCCGTCCAGCTGCTCGGTTCCGGCTTTGCCGATTTCGCGCCGACCGGCGCTGCCACCGCCTTGTTGGGCGGACCGCTGCTGCTCTGGCTGATGCACCGCGTGCCGTCAGCGCCACCCGCGCAAACGGTCGATGCCATGGCCCTGACGCGCCGGATCGCGCGGCCGTCGCTCTGGCTTGCCGCACTCGCCTTGGCGATCGCCATAATCGCCATGCTCGGCCTCGTCCTGGGGCGCGGGCCGCAGGGCTGGGGCATGGCGACCGGCGCCCTCTTTGGCGAGTTACTGCCGTTCCGCGGGCCGCGCCTCGTCGCTGCCGGCGCCGCCGGAGCCCTGCTCGGCGCCGCCGGCTGCCTGATGCAGCGCCTCACCGCCAATCCGCTGGCCGGGCCGGAGGTGCTGGGCGTCAGCGCCGGCGGTGGCGTTGGCCTGACGTTGGCGCTCGCTCTGTTGCCCTTCAGCCCGTTTTCGATGCTGATCGGCATCACCGGCGGCTCGCTCGTCGTGCTCCTCGTCATGCTGGCGCTCGCGGGGCGCCCGGGCATCGGCTCGCAGCGCCTGCTGCTCGCCGGCATCGCCATGGGCGCGCTCTGCATGGCGCTGGTATCGACCGCGCTCGCCAAGGGCGATCTGCGCGCCTATGTGCTGCTGACTTGGCTCTCAGGGTCGACCAACCGCGCCGGCGAGATCGAGGTCTGGGCCGGCTTGGCCGGCTGCCTTGTCCTGCTCGGGCCGCTCTTCCTGGCGACGCGCTGGCTCGATTTGATGCCGCTCGGCGAAGCGACGAGCCGCAGCCTCGGAATCTCCGTGACAATCAGCCGCCTCGTTCTCGCCGCCGTCGCCGCGCTGGCGACGGCAGTGGCGTCCCTGCTGATCGGCCCGCTCAGCCTGATCGGGCTGATCGCGCCGCATCTGGCGCGTCTCGCAGGCTTCGCGCGCGCTCGCGACCAGCTCGCCGCCTCGCTCCTGATCGGCTGCGGCGTGATGATCCTGGCCGACTGGCTCGCGCGCCTCGTCGCCTTCCCCTATCAGGTGCCGACCGGACTGTTTGCGGCCTTGATCGGCGGGCCCTATCTGATCTGGCTGTTGAACCGAACAGGACGCCGGCATGGCTGACGACATCACTCTGCACGCAACTGCACGGGTCGCTCTGACGGATCCAGCCGGCATGCTCGACCGGATCTGCGACCATTTCGTCAGCCATGGCAAGGTAACGCGAGCGGCGGGCAGCGCCCGGCTTGAGGGCGTCTTTGGAGCCGTCGCGCTCACACTCGAAGCCGGTGCGCTCAACATCGCCGTGACCTCGCCGAGTGAAAGCTACCTCTTCGTCGTCAAATCGTCAGTCGCCGAGCATCTCGCTGAGTTCGCGGAGAACGAGACCATCGCGCTGCACTGGCAAGGCGATGCCGCCGGCGAGACCCGCATCCCCTATTTCCGCGAAGTGGTGGTGCGTGGCGCCCGCGACATCACCCCAGCGATGCGCCGAGTCACCGTCGCCTGCGACGATCCCGGCCATTTCACCAGCGGCGGCCTGCATGTGCGTGTGCTGATCCCGCCGCGCGGGCGCGAGCCGGTCTGGCCCAGCGTCGGCCCCGACAGCCGGGTGATCTGGCCGGAGGGCGACGACGCGCTGGCGAAGCGGACCTACACGATCCGCGCGATCGATCATGCCCGCGGCGAGCTCGATATCGACGTCGTGCTCCATGACGACTCGCCGGGCTCGGTCTGGGCGCGCGAGACGAAGGCAGGCGACCGCATCGGCCTTCTCGGGCCAGGTGGCGGCGACGTGAGCCCGGCCGACTGGTATCTGCTTTGCGGTGACGAGACCGCCTTGCCCGCGATCGCGCGCATCGCCGAGGAGTTGCCGAGCTCCGCTCGCGCCAGCATCGTCATCGAGGTGGCCGATGCCTCCGAACAGCAGGATATCGCTTCGAAGGCCGCGATCGATGTAACCTGGCTGCATCGCAACGGCGCGCCGGCCGGCTCGACCGATCTGTTGCCGCAAGCGGTGCGCGACCTCGCCCTGCCGGAACAGGGCAAACCCTTCGTCTTCGCCGGCTGCGAGCAGGCGGCGGCGCGCGCCATCCGCAAGCACCTGCGCGCCGAGAGGCAACTGCCGAAGGATCGCCATCTCGTCGCCGCCTATTGGCGCCGGGGCCATGCCGACATGCACGATCATGGTGAGTGATGCAGACTGAAGCGGTTGCGGGCGCGCCCGAGCGCTCCCATGCCATGCCCCTGGTGATCGAGGCCTCGTCGCAAGCGAACCAGCCCCTGTTCGCGCTCGACGCCGTCGGCTTCTCGATCGCCGACCGTGTGCTGCTAGAACCGCTGTCGCTCGATCTCGGCACCGGCAAGGTGATCGGCATCCTCGGCCATAACGGTTCGGGCAAGTCGACGTTGGTGAAGCTGTTGGCGCGCCAGCAGCGGCCCTCGCGCGGCATCCTGCGCTTTGCCGGACGACCGATCGAGAGCTGGGACAGCCGCGCCTTCGCCCGCAAGATCGCCTACCTGCCGCAGCAGACGCCGCCTGCGGCCGGCATGCTGGTGCGCGAGCTGGTCGCGCTCGGGCGCTATCCCTGGCACGGCGCGCTTGGCCGTTTCGGACAGCGCGACCGCGACAAGGTTCGCGAGGCGATGGCACTGACCGATATCGAGCCCTTCGCCGATCGGCTGGTCGACACCTTGTCGGGCGGCGAGCGCCAGCGCGCCTGGCTCGCCATGCTGGTCGCGCAGGACGCCGAGTGCCTCCTGCTCGACGAGCCGATCGCAGCGCTCGACCTCGCCCATCAGATCGAGGTGCTGACGCTGGTGCGCCAGCTCTCGCATGAGCGCGGCCTCGGCATCGTCGTCGTGCTGCACGACGTCAACATGGCGGCCCGCTTCTGCGACGAGATCGTCGCGCTGCATTCCGGCCGCCTCGTCGCGCGCGGCACGCCAGAGCAGATCGTGCAGCCGGATATCCTGCGCGCGATCTACGGCGTCGAAGTCGGCGTGATGCCCCATCCGGACAATGGCAGGCCGCTCGCTTTCGTGTGAGGTCGCAATCGGATGGGGCCGCGTCATCGACCTGCCCCAAAAGCAGACATTCTGAGTGTCGGCTAGGGGCCATTTGCGGACTCCAGCGCATCGCCGGAAAGCCGACATTTGGACCGCGGAGCCTCCTCGAGCTCTCGTTCCTCAGGTTGGTCGTAGACCTCGGTCGGCAACCTTGAAGGCAGCCGCGCACCTGCAAGGGCCACGTTTTCGCGCACTGGCTAGAGCGTGCTCCGGCTTGCGAGGTGCCAAACCACATCTGCAAGGACCTGTGCGCCGGCGGTCAGATGCTCAGGCTCGGCCCATTCGTCGGGGTTATGCGACACCCCGCCCCGGCACGGCACGAAGATCATCCCGGCCGGACAGACATAATGCAACTGGCGCGCATCATGGCCGGCCGCCGAATAGACATCCATCGCGGGAACACCGCGCGCCGTGGCCGCTTCGGCAATCGCGCGACGAACCGCAGGCGCGAAGTTCAACGAGGGCGAATGCTGGATCTGCTTGAACTCGACGCTGCACTCGCCCTTCAGTTCCTCGACGATGTGCCGGATCGCGGCATCGACCCGGTCGACCACGGCATTGTCCGGGTGGCGGAGATCGATGGAAAAGAAGGCTTCCGCCGGCACGACTGACGGAGCGTTCGGCGTGACCTGCAACATGCCGACCGTCAGCAAGGTGTCGGCCGGCTCCATGGCGGCTTCGTCGATGGCGCAGATCATGCGGACGGCGGCCATCAGCGCGTCCCGCCGATCCCTCCTCAAGGCGGTGCCGGCATGGGCAGCCTCGCCCAGGACGCGAACCCTGTAGCGCCGCGTGCCCTGGATGCCTGTCACGACGCCAACCGGGATGCCCGCCCGTTCGAGCACGGAAGCCTGTTCGATATGCGGCTCGACATAGGCCGCGATCGGCAGGCCGAATGCCCGCAGCGGCACATTGTCGTCGGCTGCGAGGATCGACGCCACCGCCTCGCCGATGCTGATGCCATCTGCGTCGCGGATGGGTAGCACCGCTTCGAGCGCCTTCGCTCCGGTGAAGAGATCGGAGCCCGTCATGCCCGGCGCGAAGCGCGAGCCTTCCTCATTGGTCCAGGCCACGATCTCGACCGGGCGGAGCGGCCGCTCGCCAGAGGCCATGATCGCCTCCGCCGTTTCCAATGCGGCGAGCACACCGAAAACGCCATCGAACTTGCCGCCGGTCGGCTGCGAATCGATATGCGAGCCCGCCACGACGGGTGCGAGCGAGGGATCGCGCCCCTCCAGGCGCAGGAACAAATTCGCGGCCCTGTCGGTGAAGGCCTCCAGGCCGATCGCCCTGCCCCAGGCGATCACCTGCGCGCGCGCCTGCGCTTCCTGCGGCGACAGGGTTGGGCGATTGACGCTGCCATCGGCGCGGGCCCCGAAGGCCGCCAGCGCCATATGGCGGAGCCAGAGACGCTCGCCATCGACGAGATCGGACAGACGTAGCCTGGTTGTCATGCTCAGTCGGTCCGCATGATCTGTGCCGGGTTGGCGCGTGGATCGCGCGCTCCCCAGCGGCCAGCCTCGACCTGCGCGATGAACTCGGCGAGCAGGCGATTGAAGAGTTCGGGCTCTTCGAGATTCAGCGTATGGCCGGACTTGGGAAACACGGCGAGGCCGCAGCGCGGCACGACCCGCTTCAGATAGAGCCCCGGCTGAATGCAATGGTCGTCCTCGTCGCCGGTCATGACCAGCAGCGGCGCCTGCATGGCGCGGAACTCGGCCTCGAGATCGTAGAGCGAGGGCCGGCGCATCTGCACGCCGCGCATGGTGTTCGCCGCGCCCAGCGAATCGTGCTGGCCGAGCCTCTCGGCAAAGAGCGCCCATCCGCGCGGATCCTTGTCCTGGAACTGCACGCGCGACGCGCCCTCGGCATAGGTCGGCGCGAAGTCCCTTGCTCCACGCTGCTCGAAGTTCCGGGCGACCTGCTCGGAGATGCCCTTGAAGTACTCCTCATGGAGCTTCTCGGCGCCGTACCCGGCCCCGGCGGCGACCACCGACGATACGCGACCAGGATGGCGCAGCGCTGCATGGAGCGAGGCGAATCCGCCCATTGAAAGCCCGACGACATGGGCCTTATCGATGCCGGCGGCGCTCAGCACATCGACGATGTCGTCAGCCGCCCGCGCCTGCGAATAGCTCTCCACGTTCTCCGGCACGTCGGATGGTGGATAGCCGCGCGCGGCGAAGGTGATGCAGCGATGCCGGCGCGCAAAGAAATTGAGCTGCGGCTCCCAGCTCCAGTGGCTGCCGCCGAACTCGTGCACGAAGATGATTGGCGTGCCTGTGCCGGCTTCCTCATAGAAGAGCCTCACGCCGTCGCTGGCCGTGGCAAAAGCCATGTCGCGCCTCCCCTCAGATCACGGAACGGCGCGAGGCGATGCCGCCATCGACGGTGAAGATCGCGCCTGACGTATAGCCGGAGCGGTACGAGGCGAGGAACACGATCAGGTCGGTGACCTCGTGGATATGGGCCGGGCGCTTGAGCGGATAGCGCTGTTGCAGCTCCTCGTAGCGGCCGGCATCGCCGAGCCAGTCCGCGGCGCGCTTCTTCAGCATATTGTAGATGCGGTCGGTATCGACGGGCCCCGGATTGACGCCCACCACCCGGATATTGTCGTCGAGCGAGTGGCCGCCCATGGCGCGGGTGAAGGCCATCAGGCTGGCATTGCCGGTCGTACCCGCGACATAGGCGGGATCGAAGACCTCGCCGCCATTGCCGATGTTGTTGATGATGACGCCGCCGCCGCGCGCCTTCATGCGCGGATAGAGCGCGCGGGTGAGGTTGATGTAGCCGAAGACCTTGAGCTCCCAGCCGGCACGCCATTTCGCCTCGTCGACGTCCCACAAGGTGCCACTGGGGATGACGCCGGCATTGTTGACGAGAATGTCGATCTCGCCGACGGAATCGACCAGGCGCTCCACTGTGCCTTCCTTGGTCAGATCGAGAGCGTGCGCCGTGACCGTCACGCCATGACCGGCTTCCAGCTCACGCTTGAGCGCGTCCAGCCTGTCGCCGGACCGCGCCACGACATGGAGGTTGCAGCCCTCCTCGGCGAATGAGCGCGCCAGCCCCTCGCCGATGCCCTGGGACGCGCCGGTGATCAGGACCGTCTTGCCCTTCAGCTTAAGATCCATCTTCGATTTCTCCTTCTATGAGCGCTGCGGCGGACAGGCCGGCTCAGAACAGTTTCACGTCTTCGTTTTGGCCACGGGCCTGCTCGACCATGGTCGGCAGCAGGTCGACGAACTCCTCCACCCAGGCAGTCGGGACCGTGGTGCTGATCTTGACGAACCGGTCGCCGAAATTGGGCGTGTGATAGGCGCCCTGGCGGATCATGATGCTGTGCTTCTGATAGGCTGCGACGAGCGCTTCCGGCTTCACGCCGGCCCGCTCGCATTCGAGCACGACGAAATTGCCGTTCGACGGGAAGACCGGCATGGACAAGCCCGGAATCCTGTCCGCAGCATCCTTGATCAGCTTCTGGTTGGCGCGCTGCTGCGAGAGGACCCCTGGAAACCACTCGGCCTTGATGCCGAGGCCGGCGAGCGCCGCACGCTGGGACAGGATGTTCGAGCCGAGATTGTTCGGCGGTGCCGCCGAGAGTTTCTCGATGATGTCGGGATGGGCCACGACCGCGCCGACGCGCATCCCGGCCAGGCCCAGCCATTTCGAGAAGCTGTAGATGGTCAGCGTCCGCTCGGGATAGCGCGTGGCCGCCAGCGTGTGCTCATGGGCGAAATGGCGATAGGTGCAGTCGTGGATCAGGTAGGCCCCCGCCTCGCGCGCGGCCGCCACGATGCCGTCGATCTCTGCCGCCGTGCAGGCCGAGCCGAGCGGGTTGTTCGGATCGACGATGTAGATGACCTTGGTCTTCGGCGTGATCGCCGCCTTCAGCCGCTCCGGCGCCAGGCGATAGCCGTACTCCTCGCCATAGATCGGAATCTGCGTGACCTTCGCCCCGACGGCCCGTGCGAAGGCCATCGGCCAGTTCCAGGTCGGGTCGGTGGTGATGAACTCATCTCCCGGCCCGAGCAGGCTGTGGCAGACATGGTAGAGCGAGGCGACTGCGCCGTCGGAGACCAGCGCAGCCTGCCCGTCCAGGCCAAGATCGGCGACGATGCCGTGGCGCAGCTCCTCGAGCCCCGCCGGCGGCGCGTAGATGTGAAACTCCTCGTCGCGGATGCACTTCTCCATCGCCGCCATCACCGCGGAATGCGGCGTCGCGTGATTGGTGTTCTGCCCCATCCAGCGCAGGCCGGTCGTGTTCACGAGCCGGTCGAAATGGGCATTGCGAACCTCGAAGGATTTCATGACATCTCCGTGCCGTGTCGCCATTCTGGTATAACGAAAGAGCTGATATGGCTCCATATCGTGAGTCGTTGCACAAAACTCGTATGCATGACAGTCTAAAATTATGCCTTTCTGACGAAATCGTATGCAGGATTGAATTTTCTGCATAATGTCGCTTGCGTCCCGCAGCGATCACGGTGATGGTTGTGCCTGTGCCGCCAACCGGCTGGCGCGCGATGGATCGAAGGGGAGACTTGGATGCTTGTTTCACGTCGCAGCGCCCTCAAGGGCTTCGGTGCCGCAGCAGCAGCGGCCGCAACCGGCTCTCTCGCCATGCCCGCGCTCTCGCAGGGGCTGAAGAAGGTCTCCTTCACGACCTCCTGGATCCCGGAAGGCGCGAACCTTTTCGCCTATGTCGCGCGCGACAAGGGCTTCTGGAAGCGCCATGGCCTCGACGTTTCGGTGGCGCGCGGCTCAGGCTCCGGAGCGGCGGCGCAGGCGGTCAGCGCCGGCACCTTCGATTTCGGCATGGCGGCCACGCCGACGGTGATCGTGCAGGCGGCGAAGAAGCTGCCGATCACCTGCATCGGCCAGATCAACTATGACGCGCTGATGGGGGTCGGCGTCCTGTCGGGCTCGTCGATCCGCGCGCCAAAGGATCTCGAGGGCAAGAAGCTGGGCGCCAGCGTGACCTCCGGCGAATATCCGTTCCTGCCGCTCTATGCCGAGAAGGCCGGCATCGATTTCTCGAAGGTCCAGATCCTGCAAGTCGACGGCAAGGTTCGCGAACGCACGCTGGTCGAGAAGCAGGTCGATGCGGTCTCCGCCTTCGCCACCAGCACCGTGCCGTCACTGGCGCCGCTCGGCACCGACGTCCGCTTCATGCTGTTCTCGGCAGTCGGGATCGAGTTCTACGGCCAGTCCCTGACGACCCAGCCGGCCCGGCTTCAGCAGGACAGGGCGCTTTGCGAGGCCTTCGTCCAGGGAGCGATGGAGGCGATCCAGTTCACGATGACCAATTTCGATGAAGCGGTCGACATCTTCCTGAAGGCCAACAGCGAGGTCGCGATCTCCTCGACCGGCAAGGAATATGCGCGCATCGGGCTTGGGCTGACGAACCTCACCAATCTCGTGCCCGAGGTGAAGCAGAACGGTTTCGGCTGGGCCGACCCGGCCAAGGTCGCCACGATGGCCGATCTCGTGATGAAATACGCGGCGGGCGAAGGCTCGGTGAAGCCCGATGTCGGCACGCTGTTCACCAACGACTTCGTCGGCAAGATCAAGCTTTCACCCGCAGAGCTGGCGAGCGCGGAGAAGAGCGCCGCGCCGTTCCGTCGATATGTCGGTTCCTGACCGGCGCAGCGAACGAGGCGACCACTGATGCTGAGTTTGGCACCCAAGGCGGAGCTTGCCGTGGCCGAGACACCTCTCGTATCGGCCACGGATGTCCAGAAGACCTATTTCACCCGGCAGTCGCCAATCCATGCTGTCGCTTCCGCATCCGTCGACGTGGCGCGGGGCGAGTTCGTGTCGCTGCTCGGCCCATCTGGATGCGGAAAGTCGACGCTGCTGATGATGATCGCGGGGCTGGAACGGCCGACGGCGGGCTCGATCATGCTTGCCGGTGAGCCGGTGGCGGCGCCGCGCCGCGACATCGGCATCATCTTCCAGGACGCGACCCTGCTGCCATGGAAGAGCACGCTCGAGAACGTGCTCTTCCCGATCCGCATCCTGCGCCTGCCGGTCGCGCAATACATCGACCGGGCTCACAGCCTGCTCAAGATGGTCGGCCTTGCCGGCTTCGAGCACAAGAAGCCGGGCGAGCTCTCAGGCGGCATGCGCCAGCGCGTCGCGATCTGCCGGGCGCTGATCCACGATCCCGAGATACTGCTGATGGACGAACCGTTCAGCGCGCTCGACGCCATCACCCGCGACCAGATGAATGTCGCGCTCTCGGAGATTCTCGAGACTTACCGCAAGACCGTGATCTTCGTGACCCACTCGATCCGTGAGGCCGCATTCCTCTCCGACCGGGTGGTGGTGATGGGTGGACGACCCTCGACGATCATCCTCGACATGAAGATGCCCTTCTCGCGGCCGCGTCGGTTCGAGATCGAGGAAACCCAGGAATTCGCGCAGGTCTGCCGGACATTGCGCCTCACCATCGAGGCCGCCCATGGCCATGGCGAGGCTTCCGCGAAGCCAGAACACGGCAAGGCGAACACCGCCGCCGGCAGCGTCATCGAGTGAGGTCCAGCATGGCAAAGGCCACCATCGGCACCGAAACCGGTGCCGCCCTCCCGGCTTCCGGAGCCAGCCGTTTCCAGGGCGCCGCCGGTCTGAGCAGCATCGTTCTGCCGCTTGGCCTGGCCTTCATCGTGCTGGCGGCCTGGCAGCTCTACGTCACGATCTGGCAGGTCCCCTCGGTCATCCTGCCGTCCCCGATCTCGATCGCGAAATACATCGTTGCGCGTTATGATATCCTGCTGATGCATGCCGTGCCGACGACGCTGGAATCCGCGGCCGGTTTCCTGCTCGCACTCCTGCTCGGCGTCGCGCTCGCTATCCTCATCACCTATTCGGACATGGCGCGCGAGGCGCTCTATCCTAACCTGATCTTCTTCCAGCTCATCCCCAAGATCGCACTCGCGCCGCTCTTCATCATCTGGCTCGGGGTCGGCTCGCAGTCGCGCATCGCGTTTTCGGTGTTCATCGCCTTCTTCCCCGTGGTCATCGCGACGACCGCCGGCTTCCTGAGCGTCGACCGAGGCATCCTGAGGCTGTGCCGCTCGCTGACCGCCACGGAATGGCAGGTCTTCACCAGCGTGCGGTTTCCGATGGCCCTGCCTCACATCTTCAGCGGCATGAAGATCGCGATCACGCTGGCCATCATCGGCGTGATCATCGGCGAGTTCATCACGGCACAGGCGGGGCTGGGCTATCTCATCATCTTCGCGACGGCGCGCGCCGATACGGAGGTGTCGATGGCCGCCATCGTGGTGCTTTGCATCTGCGGCCTGCTCCTCTATGGGCTTGTGGCGCTCGCGGAGATGGTCGCGAACAGATTTTATTCGGCAGACAGCCGGTGAGGCGCTGAGCGTGATGGCGCGAATGAACGGATCGATGACGCCGGAAGAGCCTGAATCGCTTTCGGCCGGAGTGGTCACCCGTCTCGAGGAGGAGATCCTCAAGGGGATCCGGAGGCCAGGCGACAAGCTGGACGAGCGCCAGCTCGCCGAGCAGTTCGGCATGTCGCGCACGCCCGTGCGCGAGGCGCTGCAGCGTCTGGCCGCCAGCGGCCTCGTAGTGTCGCGCGGGCGCCAGGGGCTGCAGGTCTCACAGATGTCGCTCGCCGACCTCCTCGACGCGTTCGGGGTCGTGGCCGAGCTGGAGGCGTTCGCCTCCTCGCAGGCTGCCCGTCGTATCCAGCCGGAACAGCGGGCACGTCTCCAGGCCGCGCACCGGGCCTGTGCCGACGCCGCCGCCGCCGAGGATGCGGAGGCCTTCTATGCGGCCAATCTCGATTTCCACGAGCTGATCGCCGCTGCGAGCCATAACCGCATCCTGCAGGACGAGCTGCGGCGGCTGACACTCAAGATCTCACCCTACCGCCGCACCATCACCTACCAGCCTGGGCGGATGCACTCGTCCATCCCCGAGCATGAGCGCGTGATGGAGGCGATCCTGCGAGGCGATGGCGTCCAGGCGGCGCAGATGATGCGCTCGCATGTGACCCTGCTCGGCGAAGGATTGTCGGACCTGCTGCATTTCCTGCGAACGTCCGGGCAGCATGGGCTGCTGACGGAGATCTCATAGCGTCTCCACCATCCCACGCGCTGCAGCCCTCTCACGATTTGCTGAGCGCACCAAACAGCTGACGTTGGCGCATTCCGCAACGCGGACATTCCTGGCTTTGCGGGATCTGGCTCTCAGGTCGTGATATGCGGGCACATGGTTGCACGCCTTACCCTCGTCGACATCGCCATCTGTCGGCAGGACATCAAGAAGAGCCGCTTCACCGCGGTCGCAGGTCCGATCACGGACGAAACGGCAGCAAAAGACTTCGTTGCGGCACAGTCGGATCGGGCAGCCAATCACAATTGCTGGGCATGGCGCTTGGGGCAGCGGTACCGTTTCAGCGACGATGGTGAGCCCAGTGGGACCGCAGGCAAGCCGATCCTCGCTGCAATCGACGGGCAAGGCCTCGATGGCGTCGTTGTTGTCGTGACACGCTGGTTCGGTGGCATCCTACTCGGTAGCGGCGGTCTGATCCGTGCCTATGGCGGAACGGCCGCCCTATGCTTGCGCGAGGCTGAAAAGGAGAGGCTTGTCGAGACCATCTCCGGGACGGTCACCTGCGGCTTCAGTGATTTGGCATTGGTCCAAGCGCGCCTGGGCGCACTTTCGAGCGTGCAGGCGAGTGTCCAGGCTTTCACGGAGGGCGGTGCGATCCTGTCAGTGCTGGCGCCGAAGTCGGAAGCAAGTGTCATAGAGCGGCTGCTAACAGATCTGACCAGCGGACGGTCAGTGATCGGATGGTGCCGATGAGCGCAGGATGCCAGCTGCTGGCGGTAAACTCGCGCCAAGAGCGGCATCTGGTTCAACGCCGGAAAGCGGACCTCCGGTGAAAAACTGATGCTGGTTGGAAATCAGGCGATTCAATTGCGTCTTTTGCATTTCGTCACGAGGAGGCGCCGGGCGCTGGCCGTTTCCGGGGTTGGTGGGGGACCAACTCGACAAGACAGGAGCTTGGTCTGCGCGCTCGTTGAATTGACTGACAACTCAATCTCAGCGGAGCGAGAGGCCGGCCTATTGTCCCCAGGGACAGGTTCTTGCCACGGGAAATCTGCTAGGCTTTGGGTCGCCGCACAGGAGCGTGAAAACTGTCTTTGGCGAGTTCCTTGGCGGTGGATATAGTATGGTATGATTATTTTTGAATTTTCACTAAATTGAACTATCTGTGGCGCGAATAATTTCTTTTGCGGAGACAGATAAATTTATTATATTATTTGGTATAATTTTGATATTACAACCAGTAAATATTGAATGTGAAAATCATTCATTCCAGAAAGGTAAGATCAGGAGCATTCGATGGCCTTCCGGTTCGTGCTTGCCGGCATTCTGGCGATCGGATTGCCGGCTCAGTCCTTTGCTCAACAGCCGACCCCGGATGCGGCGCTACCGGTAGCAGGTACAGCACCCGTCGCGGCGGCGACCGAGAACAAGACATTGAGCGTTGTCGAACTCGATGCGTTGCTCGCCCCGATAGCGCTTTATCCTGATGTCTTACTGGCTCAGGTGCTGATGGCTTCGACCTATCCGCTCGAGGTGGTGCAGGCGGAGCGGTGGGTCGCCGCCAGCAAGACCCTCAAGGGCGATCAGCTAAAGGGGGCCGCAGAGAAGCAGCCCTGGGACATGAGCGTGAAAGCGCTCGTCGCAACTCCCTCTGTTCTGAGGATGATGAGCCAGAATCTCGACTGGACACAGGCGCTTGGCGATGCAGTTCTCGCCCAGCAAGCGGATGTCACGGACGGGATTCAGAGGCTGCGGATGCGGGTTTACGGAGCAAAGAAACTCTCCTCCGGCTCACAGCAGAAAGTCACCGTCCACCAGGATGCCGGCAAGCAGACGATTCTGATCGAACCGGCGAACCCGGGTACGATCTATGTGCCCGATTACGATCCGGCTGTGGTCTATGGCTCCTGGCTCGAGCCTGCCTTCCCGCCCTATTACTTTCCCGCGCCGGGTACGATCGCAACTGGGGTCATCGCGACCGGAATCGCCTTCGGCGCCGGATACGCGCTCGGGCGCTGGGCGAACGGCGCCTACTGGGGCAGCAGCGTCAACTGGGTTGGCGGAGCGATCAATATCGACCGGAACCGTGTGACGCATTGGGAACACAACCCCCAGCACCGGCACGGCGTCCGCTATCGAAACGATGCCGTCGAGCAGAGATTCTCGAACAGCGGTGTTCGCGCCGGCAGTGCGGGTAGAACGGATTTCCGTGGTCGCGAGGATGGGCAGAGACTGCGATCTCCCGGCGATCGCGGCGGGCTCGGCGCGGTCACCCGACCGGATCAGCGACCTGGCGAGCGGCCCAGGGTCGAAACCAGGCCTGACCGGCCGGGTGACCGACGCCTCGAGGCTGGCGATCGGCCAGGGCGAGGCCAGCCGCCCCCTGGCGGTGGGCGTCCCGGAACCGGCTATGATCGAGGCTCGGCGCCACCGCGCGCGGCGGCTCAGCCGCGCCGTCCCAATTCCGGCGTGGGCGCTGGCAGGCCGGCACGCGACAGCGCTTTCGGGAACATGCAGCCGGGCCGCGCTGCCAGTCTCCAGTCGCAGCGGGGACACGCCAGCATGGCTCGGGCTTCCGCTGGCGGCGGACGCGGAGTGCGTGGGGGCGGCGCGGGGCGTCGCTCGGACATCCAGCTCAAGAACCATGTCGTCCTGCTGGGACGGATGGGGAATGGCCTCGGCTTCTACCGCTTCGAATACAACGGCTCGCTCACCACTTATGTCGGCGTGATCGCCCAGGAAGTGCAAGAGGTTGCGCCCTGGGCTGTGCAGCGCGGCCCGGACGGCTATTTGCGGGTGAGTTATCGCCAACTCGGCATTCCCTTTCAGACTCTGCAACAGTGGAAGGCGTCAGGTTCGCAAATCCCCGGGGACGACTGAAGGGGGGACAAGAACCGCCGGTTTCAGATCGGCTTCGCAAGGCAGGGACACAGCGCGATGATCATCACTCGGCCGATCGTGAACCTGCTGGTTCGGCTGCTTTGCCGCAGCGCGATCGCCCTCCTTGCCGCGTCGGCAACGGCCGGCGCGCAGGAAGCTTTCAAATCTCCAGATGCGGCCGCTACCGCGCTCGCGGCCGCGGCGCGCAGCAGCGATCTCGACCAGTTGTATCGCGTCCTGGGCAAGGCAGGGCGGGACGTGCTGTCATCGGGTGACAAGGTGCGCGACGCCGCCGAACGGGAGCACTTCGTGGCCGCCTATGACGTTCGCCATTCGATTGCCGTGGAAGGAGATAAGGCCACGATCCTGATCGGGGCCGTCGAGTTTCCGTTCCCCATACCCATCATGCGCTCGAGAGGTCGCTGGAGTTTCAACGTCGAGGCGGGGCGCAAGGAGATCATTGCCCGACGCATCGGCCGCAACGAACTCGCCGCCATCCAGACCTGCCTCGCCGTCCTCGATGCCCAACACGAATATGCCTCCCGGGATCATGATGGCCAGGGGCGCGGCGTCTATGCGCAAAGGATCGTCAGCCGCCCGGAGAGCAAGGACGGATTGTACTGGCCAACGGCGCCCGATCAGCAGCCAAGCCCTCTCGGCAGGCTTGCCGCCGATGCGGCGGCAGAAGGCTACGAGGCAGGCCAGACGCCCCAGCCCTTCCATGGCTACTACTTCAAGATCCTGACGCGCCAGGGAGCCTCTGCTCCCGGTGGAGCCATCGACTATGTCGCTGGCGGCAAGATGATCGGTGGTTTTGCGGTCCTCGCCTACCCCGCGGAATACGCCAGATCGGGGATAACAAGTTTCATCCTCAACCACGCGGGTACGGTCTATCAGAAGGATCTGGGGCCCGGCACGCTTCGCATCGCCTCGCGCCTGCGCAGCTTCGACCCGGATTCGAGTTGGGAAAAGGTCTCGCTCGGGACGTCGCAGTAGCTACCGCCCGTTTCCCCACGCCAATCGAGGGCGACCGCCATTCCAAAGCACATGTCGTTCTGTCGGAGCTGCCGATGCTTCGCATGCCGGGGTCGATGAGGAATACGCTGCCGATCGCCAATGGCCTGCTGCCCTACAGGGGAGAGTGGCTGCGCTTCGACGTCACGGCCGGTCTCGCCATCGCCGCCGTCGCGATCCCGAGTGCGGTGGCCTATCCCGCCATTGCCGGGTTGCCGGCCGAAGTCGGCTTCTATGCGAGCATCCTGTCCCTGGTCGGCTACGCGCTTTTCGGGCCGTCGCGGAAGCTGATAGTCGGGCCGGATGCCGCGACCATGACCGTGCTGGCGGCGACGCTTGCGAGCCTGCCTTTGGGCGGCCCCGCGGAACGCATGGCCGCGGCGGCCGCATTGGCGCTGATGGTGGGAGCGTTCAGCGTCGTCGCCGGCAGAATCGGCCTCGGAGTGGTCGCATCCTTCCTGTCGCGACCGATCCTGATCGGCTTCATCAGCGGCATCTCGATATCCATCCTGGTCGGGCAGATCGGGCGGCTGACCGGGGTGCGCATCGAGTCCGAAGGGCTGGTGCTGCCGCTGCTCGAGATCCTCCACAAAGCCTCGCAGATTCACTGGCTGTCGCTTGTATTCGGCGCTGCCATGTTCGGCTTGCTCGTCTTGCTGGCGCGTCTTCGCTCGCCCATTCCAGGGCCCCTGGTCGTTGTTGTCGTCGCGGTTGCCGCATCGGCCGCCTTCGACTTCGAAGGCCGGGGCATGAAGATCATCGGGAGCCTGCCAGGCGGGTTGCCGACGCCGGCGTTGCCGGCCGTCGCTCATCTGCCGCTCCAGGACCTTCTCCTCGGTGCCGCGGCCATCTGGCTCGTCAGCGTCAGCTCGGGCCTTGTCGGGGCGCGCAGTTTCGGCGCGAAGGACGGTTTCAAGGTCGATGCAGACCGGGAACTGACTGGCCTGGGTGCCGCCAACATCTGTTCCGGTCTGTTCAGCGGCTTCCCCGTGACGATCTCGGATTCACGGACGGCGATCAATCTGGCCGCCGGGGGGCGCTCGCAGCTGTCGGGCCTGGTCTCCGCCGCCGCGTTGGCGGCTCTGCTGGTTTATCTGAACGACGTGCTGCGGGTTCTGCCGCACGCTGCGCTCGGGGCGATCCTGGCCTTTGCTGCTTTGAGCTTGATCGACTTGCAGGGGCTCCGCGAAACCTGGCGGGTCAGCCGCATGGAGTTCGGCTTCGCCCTCGTCAGCATGTGGGGAGCCATCGGCCTGGGCGTGCTCAGCGGGGTCGTCATCGCCATTGCCGGAACGCTGCTCTATGTGCTGCTGAAGGAGATGCGGCCGCGCGATGCCCTGCTCGGGCGCATCGCTGGCCGGCCTGGGTTCTACAAGATCCATCGGATGGCGGACGCGGCATCGCCGCCGGGCATGGTGCTCTTCGTGATCCAGGGCAGCCTGCTGTTCTTCAACGCGGACTATGTCCGCTCCCGGCTCGAAAGCGTGGCGAAGGAGGCTCCGCCAGGCACGTCATGGTTCGTGCTCGATGCGAGCGCGGTCGCACAGATCGATAGTACGGCGGCCGCCATGCTCCTGCAGTGGCGGGATGATCTGGCCGCAATGAAAATGACGTTCGTGATCGCCGAACTGCACAAGGAGCCGCACGATATCCTGGATCGGGCAGAACTCTTCAGCGGAGCGAATGCGACGATGGTTTTCGAGGATCTTGAAGATGCTGTGCGGGAACTCGGGAAGGAGCCGAGCCGCAGTTCTGCTTGAACCGCGGGCCGGTCGTGCCGGTTGGAATTCGCTAACCGCGGAGACTTGGCGTCGCTACAGAAAGCTGGGACGGAGCAGGCCAAGCCGCTCAGCGCAGGTCACGAGCTGGATCACGGAACCGGCCCGCATCTTCTCCATGACATTGTGGCGATGTGCCTTGATCGTTCTTTCGGTCGTGCCGAGCTCGAATGCGATCTGCTTGTTCATCTTGCCGCGCACAACGAGATCGAAGACCTGGCGTTCGCGTCTGGTCAATCGCCTCAACCGTGAGCAGGCAGCGTGAACCCAGTCGTTTTGTTCGCTGGCGAGGCGATGGCGCGCAATTGCGCGATCGATGGCCTCGATAAACTCATCACGCCCGACCGGCTTGGCGAAGAAGTCTTCGGCTCCGGCTCTGATCGCTCTGATCCCGATACGGGCATCGTTCTGATCGGCCAGGACGATCACGGGCAGCTTCAAGCCGGCCTGGTTCAGTCGGTATACGACATCGGGGATCACGACATCCGGTGCTTGCGTATCGATGACGATGCAGCCCGCATTCGTGCTGCCCGAGATCTGATCCACGATCCCGCCGGCGTCGGCATGGGCCTGGGTGCGGTATCCGCAAGCGCGGAGCATGCCACCGATCCCAGCCCGGGATGCCGCATCGGCAACGACGAGATGCACGAGAGCTGACACGGCTGGTCTCCTCATCTCACGCAAATCGGCCCAGTCCCGAGCGCTGACGGATGTTGCTGTTCAGGGCGTCTTCAGGGCTTCCGGAGTGCAGCGCCGGTATTTCGTCGCGGTGCCAGCCTCGCCTGCGCTGAAGCGATAGAGACCACCATCATCCGCCAGGGCAAAGGCCGCCCTGGCGCTATCGGTCGCAATGGAGGTGGTACAGCTGAGAGACAGGATCTGCCGGGGTCCCTGCGGACTGATCCGGTCGATCCGGCACGCCGCCATGGGGGTCGACAGTCGTCGGTTTCGGATGATGAAGGCCGAGGCGAAAGCGCTGGCCGGCCGCTTGAAGCTGAGCGCCTTTCCTGCCGCGGCGAAGACGTCGGCACAGACACCCGCGCCTTCTTCGAGCCAGGCCCCTTCAAAAGCGGTCGCCTGTGCCCATGCGCTTTGCGGTGCGAGCGCCAACAATGCCGCGATGACCAGATATGAGCGAAGCCCCATGACGCTGCCGATCCTTTGTTTCGAATGCCTCTCCGTTCGGGCGTGCCCCCAACCAGAACGCGACAAGCACCGGCGAACGCCGCGACTGCGGCATTTTTCGTCTCTTTGCCGGAAGTGAAGGCTGTGAACCGCGGCCGGGGTAGTAGGTTACGGTTGGCTACACGGCTTATTTTCAGACGCGCATTACCGGCGCCGATGGCAAATCATCCTTGCCCGGCTTCTGCGGCGAAGCGGACGGGTACCGGGAAGCCGGCCTCGATGGCGCCCCGGATCAGCATTGCACGATCTCTTGCATTGAAGTTGCGCTTCAGGAGTTCACCATCGAGATCATCGAAGAAACCCGGCCGCATCCGCAGGAACTCAGCGCGATGCCGAGCCACCTCGGCAATCGATCCCTGGCGTGCAAAAACCAGCGCGGCGACGAAATGATAAATTGAAAACCGCTGCAGACTGGCACGACGGATGAGGTTCGCTGCGCGTGAATGGTCTCCTTGCATGTAGGCAGCCAGAGCAAGCAGCCCGACATAATATTCCGAATGGCCTGGATTTCGGGCCATTGCATCTTCAAGCAGGGCAGTGCCACGCTGCCAATCTCCGGCCTGCGCGACCCGGCTGCCAAATTCGCCGATCAGTTCGGTGTCGTTGGGGTTGATCGCCAGCGCCCGTGAGCCGATCTGCATGGCTTCGGCTGGTTCCTGGCTAAAATACAGGACACTCATGAGCGCCTGCAGGGCCCGCACATTCTCCGGGTCGAGGCGGACTGCGCGTTCAGCTGCGGTCCGAGCGCGCTGCAATGGCTTGGCCGCATCAACCCGCTTGTTCAGCTGGAAACGGTCTTCGTCGAGATACAGGTAGGACAGCATCGCCCAGCCGGTGGCGTAGTCGGGATAGCGTGCCGTGATGCGCTCGAGGCATTCGCGCGTCGCCGCATGCTCGCCCCCATCAAGAACGGTTCGATAGCGGTAGAAGCGATAAGTGCATCGATAGGCTTCGTGTTCCTGGGCGCGGCCGGCCTGTGTCGGCTGCGGTGGAACGCTGAAGATGGCGCCATAAGGCTGGGCGATCGTCGTGGCGATCTTCGAAGCGATCGTCGCTTCGACGTTTACGATCTCGCCGGCTCGCAAATTCGCGTCGTGGGTACCGGACCAGACGATGGCGAAATCGTCCCCGTTCAAAACCCGGCTGGTCACCCGAAGTTTGTCGCCGGATAGACGGATGCCGCCTTCAAGGATGTAGCGGTTGCCAAGCGGGCTCTTTGCCATGGGATCGGCAGCATCCGGCGGCTGGTCTCCCACTGTTCCCCATCGGAAGACGGTCAGTTCCTTGAAGCGCGAGAGCTGCCCCAGCAATTCCTCGCCGAGGCCCGCAACATAGGAGTTGATCTCTGATTGCCCCGACAGGTTCGAGAAGGGCCTGACGAGTAGCACCGGGCCTTCCGGCTTCAATGGCCTGATCGCCAGAGTTGTGGGGGCCGGCCAGATGGCCATCAAGAAAAGCGGAATGGCGATGGCTGTTGCCGCCGCGACGCTGGCCCAGGCAAACCAGCGCGGCCCGCGTGTCGAACAGCCGGCCTCATCGGGAGCTGGCCTCCCCGCGCCGGCGCTCTGCTCCGGGCCATTGCTCCCCTGTCGATTTCCCTCGCGATGCTGGAAGCGCGGAACGTAACCGCCCTTCGGAATCTCGATCAGGACCGGGTCCGAACTGCCCGCCAGAAGATAGTACCGTTCTAAGGCTCGTCTAAGACGTCCAGCTTCGATCCGGACGACGGGATCGTTCTGGATGTCGAAACTCGCATCGCGTCCGAAGACTTCCACCGCGACCGAATAGGCTTTGATCCGGTCGGCATGGCCTGCGAGCGTCATGTCGACCACATATGTCAAGAACTGGCGCACGCGTGCCGGAACATTGAAATCCGGACTAGCCAGGATGCGCTCCAACTCATCCCGGACGGCAGCAGCCAAAAGCTCGTCCGCCGCGCATGCGGCGGATCTATGCATGCCATTTTGGGACCGCCGCTCTTCCATGGAACTGGCTCCCCCAAGCCGGTAACCCACGTAAAGCTCAAATTATACGCTTACTCCTCGCGTAACCTCTCGTTATTTACTCCCCATCGCGCCACCCTGCCAGATAATTATCGCCTTCGCAGGGGGCTTGCTCCTATGGATCCGGGCGTTCAAGCGGCCATCAGGCGGCTTCCGAAGCACAGGACGGCGATTGAGGAGCTGGTGCTGAGCAGCGAGAATTTCCGGTCGCTTTGCATGGATTTGGCCGATGCAGAACAGGTTCTGCGGCGCTGGCAGACCTCCAGCGCGCCCGCGACGGCGGCCCGATGCCTTGAGTACGGGGATCTTATCGATGGGCTTGAGAACGAAATCCGGCAATCGATCGAGGAGTGGCATGCCCAGTCAAGCCGAAGAGAACCCAGATAAAGCAGAATAACGTTCTTCAGAGTGGGGAGTGGCGATGCTGAAACCTGTTGGCTGTGCTCTCGTCATCTCGTTGACATTCGGTATCGCGGGCTGTGCGCCAACGGTAACCAGCCAAACCGTGATGGTTGCAGGTCTGGGACCTGTCGACATCGAGCAGATCAATGTCGAGATCGTCGCCGTTGCGCCCGCGCTGCGCATGGCGACAGTGCGGCAGGGGCGCTTTGTCTGGGATGTTGCCGTTCCGGAAGGCTTCGGCGATCTGCAGAACGTTAGCGTCGGCGACAGGCTTCAGATCAGCCGCGCCGAAGGGGCCGTTCTCGGCGTGAGGCGCGCCAAGAAAGGCGCAAGGCCCGGCATCGTCTACACCGAAATAGTCAGCGCGCCGTCGTTCCAGAACCTGCCGGACAAGTTCGTCGTGCGTTCGCTGACATTGACAGCGAGGTTCGAACGGTTCGACCTGGCCACGAATATGGTGAGCTATGTCGGCCCGGCCGGCCCGCGCAGCCTCGCGGTGGCCGATCCGGCGATCAAGGAGGACCTGCAGCGGCTGCGGCGCGGCGACATGGTCGACCTCACGCTCGCAGAGGCCGTCTACATTCAGAAAAACTGACCTCGCCAGCGCTTCCCGCGGGAAAGCCGTCGACTAGACCTCGTTGTCGGGAAGCAATCGAAAAAGGGGATGCGTACGATGTCGCCTGCAAACCAAAATCCGCATACCGCGCTGCTCGCCGACGAGAGCTTCATGTCGGCCGATGATCTCCGCTCGTATATGACCGACCTCGAAATGGCCAAGGCGTCCAAACTGTTGAGCGCCATGGACAAGGCCGAGGAAGCACAGAAAAAGTTGATTGCGACGCTGCGTGAGGAAATCGCAGTGACTCCGCAGAAGATCGAGGAGATCAAGCACAGCCTCGCGACGAAGACACGCGCTGCCGCCGGCCGCGGCGAAACTGAAGTCCTCGTCATGCGCTTCCCGAGCGCGCTCTGTACGGATCGCGGCCGCGCGATCAACAACGCTGAACCGGATTGGCCGACCACGCTGATCGGACGGCCGCGGCAGGCCTATGAGTTCTGGAAGGAGCACCTGCAGCCCGCCAAGTACAAGCTGCGCGCCATGATCATCGACTGGCCGGGGGGCCTGCCTGGCGATGTCGCATTCTTCCTGAGCTGGTCCTAGCGAGAGGGAGCCGGCAATGAAGACCAAGGGCAGCGAGCCCCTGAAACGGAAACCCTACGAGCGAAAGCTGCGCGACCTGCACGGGGAGCTGGTCAAGCTTCAGGAGTGGGCGAAGCACACCGGCGCGAAGGTTTGCATCGTCTTCGAAGGACGAGATGGCGCCGGCAAGGGCGGCGTCATCAAGGCGATCACCGAGCGTGTCAGTCCCCGTGTCTTCCGTATCGTGGCGCTGCCGCCGCCGACGGAGCGCGAGCGCTCGCAGATGTATGTGCAGAGATATATACCGCATTTGCCGGCGGCCGGCGAGATCGTGATCTTCGATCGCAGCTGGTACAACCGCGCCGGTGTCGAGCGCGTCATGGGCTTCTGCTCCGAGGAGCAGGCCAAAGGCTTTCTCCAGGTGGTTCCGGGTGTCGAGAAGGCGATCGTCGATTCCGGCACCATCCTGCTGAAGTACTGGCTCGAGGTCGGCCAGGAGGAGCAGACGCGCCGCATGGAGGAACGCATCCAGGATCCACGGAAGATCTGGAAGCTCTCTCCCATGGACCTGAAATCATATTCCCGCTGGTACGACTACTCGCGCGCTCGCGACGATATGTTCCGCGCCAGCGATACGGCCTGGGCGCCATGGTATGCAGTCCACTCCGACGACAAGCGCCAGGCCCGCCTCAACATCATTTCTCACATCCTGAGCTCCGTGCCTTACGAGGCGCCAGAGCGGGAGAAGATCAAGCTGCCGAAGCGGCAGAAATCGCATGACTACGAGGACGTCGACTTTGCCCGGAACTGGATCGGCTGATCCGCCCCTTGCGACTAGGATATCAACCACGCCCTGTTAACCCAGAAGGCCGAGAAGGGCGCGCGGCGAGGCCGCTGTCGTGAAGTGCGCTTAAATTGTCGCTCGCCGCTGCCGCTCGGCAACGCGGATGAACCCGAGCACCTCAAGCTGCCTGAGCGCGAATGCGATCGCCTTGCGCGGGACACCAGCAGCCTGGAGGTCGACATAGGTGCAGACCAAGGCGCCGTTCTGTGCACAGCCATGCGCCATGTTTTCGTCCTCGAGGACAGCCATCACCCGCCGAGCATGATCTGGGAGCACCTTCGAGGTGGGCGATCGGCGTATGCTAATGCTATGGACGACGAAGGCCTCTTTAATCCGCTCGCGCTTTCGGCGGCTGGCCATGCGGTGCCTCCCGGCGTCATCTCCGATCGCCAGAGCGCGGCTCGGATAGCACACTCTGTCGAGTAGACCTGATTGGCGACGACCTCGGCAGGAATGTCCATTCCGCGCAGCGTCTCCGCCATTGTATGCAGGTGGCGTCGGAGATGCCGCTCGGCCGCCTCGTGGCTCATCTCGGTCATGCGGCGCGCGTGGCGCGCGATCCATGGCCGGTTCCGCTCCCGCGGGAACGGGATGACCTCCCCCGTCATTGGACGAAGCCTTTCGCACGAGCCTTCTCCAACGCCAGGTTAACCGCGTCGGAGAAGCAAGGCAGCCTGTTGATCTTAAACGCGAGACCAGCTTTGCCCGGTGGCATCTGCCCGTCGTCGCCTTCGAACCAGACGCGGGCGTTGAGAAGTTGGTGGCCGTTGAAGTCTGAGAAACCGGCGTGGATTTCCTCGAGTCGACCTTTCTGGATCGTAGCAATGACGTCATTAGCCATGGCTCTCACGCTCCTCAGCCAAAGCGTCGGATGTCGGTCGCTGCGGCTGGCCGATGCGATCACGAGCCCACGCGTCGAGATCCACGGGAGCGTAGAGCGGTGTCCGGCCAGCCTTGTGATAGATCGGGACCACCACCGGTCACGGCGAGCTTGGCGAGCCACTGGCTCGAGCAAGGAAAACCGTAGGTAGACTGAATATACGACGCGGCATCCTCGCGACGTAAGAAACGCATTGTTTTGGTGTGCTGGGTAGTCGAAGCGTCACTGAGCGGCGCGACAGCGGTGATGCCGCCCCTTGACCAGATCGTTGAGCTGCAGGGGCGTATCAGCGCATACACCCGCAGCCTGACCGAGCTGGCTATCGGAAGGGCCCTTCCGCTCAATCATCCCGTCGCGAGCGTGCCGTTGCGAATATCGGTGACGAGCATGTAGCCCGGGGCATGGGTGATGCAGAAGCCGGGGCGGGTGTTGGCGATGACGGCTTGTGGCGTGACGCCGCAGGCCCAGAACACCGGGATTTCGCCCGGCCTGATCTCGACGGGGTCGCCATAGTCGGGCGCCATGATGTCCCGGATGCCGATGGCGGCGGGGTCGCCGATGTGCACCGGCGCGCCATGGACCGAAGGGAACCGGCTGGTGATCTGGACGGCCCGGATCGCGTCGGCCGGCGTCAGCGGGCGCATCGAGACGACGAGCGGGCCGGAGAAGCGGCCGGCTGGGGTCGTCGCGATCGAGGTCCGGTACATCGGCACATTGCTGCCCTGCTCGATATGGCGCACGGGCAGTTCGGCGGCGAGCATCGCCTCCTCGAAGGAGAAGGAGCAGCCGATCAGGAAGCTGACGAGGTCGTCGCGCCAGTAGTCGCGGATGTCGGCCGGTTCCGCCACCAGCTCGCCATCCTGCCAGACGCGGTAGCGCGGCAGGTCGCTGCGGATGTCGAGCTCGCGCCCGAGCGCCGGCAGCATGGGATCGCCGATCTCGGACACGCCGACCAGCGGGCAGGGCTTCGGGTTGCGCTGGCAAAAGAGCAGGAACTCGAAGGCGAGCTCTCGCGGCAGGATGGCGAGATTGGCCTGGACGAAGCCGGGGGCGACATTCGCGGTCGGCGCATCGAAGCCTCCCGAGCGCGCCGCCAGACGCGCCTCGTAGGGATCGAGCATGGGCAGGTTTACGTCCATGGCCTCAGCTCCCGTTTGCGGCACGCAGCGCCTGTTCCGCCGCCTGCCCGATCGACAGGATCGCGCGGTCGCGGCCGCCGGCGCCGGCGAGCATCAGCCCGACCGGAGCCTCGCCGGGACGGTGGCAAGGCAGGCTCAGCGCGCAGCCGTCGAGGAAGTTGATGAAGGTCGGATTGCGCAGGATCAGCAGGTTGGTGGCGCCGAAGGCGGCGTCATCCGCGAGCTCGTCGATGCGAGGCGCGACGACCGGCACGGTCGGCATGATCAGGGCGTCGAAGGGAGCGATCCGCGCCTCGACCGAATTGATCCAGGCAATACGGGCCTCCAGCACGTCGATGTAGTCGGCAGCCGAAATCTCCCGGCCGCGCAGGATCCGTACTCGCACGCGCGGGTCGTAGCGATCGCCGGCGCGCTGGATCAGCTCGCGATGCCAATGCCAGGCTTCCGCTGCGGCAAGGCCGCCCTTGGCGTTGATCGCGCCGAGCTGCGCAAACTCGGGAATCGCGATCTCGCTGATCTGCGCCCCGGCGCGCGACAGAGTGCCGAGCGCAGCTTCGAAGCTGGCTGCGACGGCCGCGTCCATGCCGTCGAGCGCGACGGTCTTGGGCACGGCAAGCCGCAGGCCGGCCAGGCTCGCTTCGCCGAGCAGGTTCTCGCCGGTTCCGGAGAGGATGGCATCGAGCATCGCGCAGCAGGCGACGCTGCGCCCGATCGGCCCGATCGAATCGAGGCTGGTCGAGAGCGGCAGGGCCCCGTCGCGGGGAACGCGCCGGGCGGTCGGCTTGAAGCCGGTGAGACCGCAAAGCGCAGCGGGGATCCGGACCGAGCCGCCGGTGTCCGTGCCGACCGCAGCCGCCGCCATGCCATCGCTGACCGAGACGGCCGCGCCCGAGGAGGAGCCGCCCGGAATGCGCTTGGCGGTCCGATCGAACGGATTCAGCGGCGTGCCATAATGCGGGTTGAGACCGAGCCCCGAGAAGGCGAACTCGGTCATGTTGGTGCGGCCGACGATGATCGCACCGGCGGCGACGAGGCGCTCGACCACCGGCGCATTGGCCCGAGCCGGCGGGGCATCGTCGAGGGTGACGCTGCCGGCCATGGTGACGTCGCCGGCGACGTCGAACAGGTCCTTGATCGAGATCGGCAGGCCCTCAAGGGCTGAGCGCGCAAAGCCGGCCTGACGCAGCGCGTCAGAGGCGCGCGCCGCCTTGAGCGCACGCTCGGCATAGAGCCTGGTGAAGACGCGAGCGCCTTCGCCATCGCTCGCCTGCGCGCGCGCCAGTGCAGCTTCGGTCAGGGCAACCGAGGAGGTGCGCCCGCTTTCGAGCGCGCCCCGCAGTTCGATCAAGGTCTGGCCCATCTCACGCGACTTCCGGCAGCGAGACGATCCGGTAGCTATGCTCGATGCTGCGGCCGAGCACGGGGTCGAACAGCTCCATGGCGAAGGACGGAGCCGGCCGGATGCCGCCGATCGCGCCGACCGTGCCGCAGATCATGCCGGTTCCATCGGGTAGGAGCGCCGCGCCGCCGGTGAAGCCGGCGATGAGCTCGAGCGGCGGCCGCAGGCTGGCCAGCGGGCCTTCCTGATAGAGTACCCGCGCCCCGTTCTCCTCGATATAGGAGCGGATGATCATCTCGTCCCAATGGCCGGCGACCTCGGCGAAGCGCCAGGCCTTGCGCGCCAGCGGCTTGGCGCAGAGCTGCTTGGAGATCGCGACGCCGATGGTCTCGAGCTTGCGGTCGGTATGGTCCGAGGCGAGGCTGACATACATCTCGCCGCCGGCGCTGAAGACAAAGGTCTCGACCTCGCCGGAGCTCTCGGTCCCGAGCACCTGGATGCGGTCGGCCTGCGTCGCCAGGCTCTCGCCGACGCGGTAGTAGAGCGGCACGGTGCTCGGCCGCGGCACGCCGATGGCCGCGAGTTCCTCGATGTGATGCTCGATCGCAGCGCGATCCCGACCGGCCCAGCCGGCGACGACCAATTGGGCGAGTTCAACCTTGAGCGGCTGCGTGGCAGCGCCGCTTTCGACGGTGAAATTGAGTTCCATGACGTCCTGCAGATTTTTCAAGGAAAGGTGATGCGCCGCGCCTATTCGAAGACGCGGGGCAGGTAGAGCGCGAGGTCCGGGAAGATCGCGAGCAGCAGCATCAACACCGCCATCGCCCCGACATAGGGCATGCTGCCGACGATCACCGCGTTCATCGAGCCGCTCTTGCGCAGGCTCTGGACCACGAAGAGGTTGAGGCCCACCGGCGGCGTGATCAGCGCGGCCTCGACAAGGACGATGATCAGGATGCCAAGCCAGATCGGATCGTAGCCGAGCCCGATCATGATCGGCGCCACGATCGGGATCGTGGTGATCATCATCGAGAGCGTTTCCATGAAGCAGCCGAGGATCAGGTAGAAGACCACGATCGCCACGAGCATCTGCACGGGGGACAGGCCGAGGCCCTTGATCGAGCCGGTGATCGCGTCGGTGATGCCGGTCGCCGACATCACGAAGTTGAGGAAAGCGGCGGCGACGATGATCAGCATGATCATCGCAGTCGCCTTCATCGTGCCCTCGACAGCCTCGCGCAGCATCGACAGCGTCAGGCGGCGCGACCAGGCCGCGAGGAGCATCGCGCCGGTGACGCCGAGCGCAGCGGCTTCCGTCGGCGTGGCAAGGCCGGCATAGATCGACCCGACCACGAGGAAGAAGATGCCGAGCGGCGGCGCCAAATGCACCAGGCTGGCGAAGCGTTCGCGCCAGCTCGCGGTGATGCGGCGCCCGCCCCATTCCGGCTTCATGATGCAGCCGATGATGACGGTGAGCATGAACAGGCCGGCCAGCAGCAGGCCCGGGATGATGCCGGCAAGATAGAGCTTCGGCACCGAGGAGTTGGTCAGCACCCCGTAGAGCACGAGGTTGATCGAGGGCGGAATCAGGATGCCGAGCGTACCGCCTGCGGCGAGACTGCCGAGGAAGAGCGGCTCGTTATAGCCGTAGCGCTTGATCTGCGGCAGCGCGACCGTGCCGACCGTGGCGGCGGTGGCGACGCTCGAGCCCGAGGTCGCCGCGAACAGAGCCGAGGCGCCGATATTGGCGTGCATCAGCCCGCCCGGCAACCAGGACAGCCACAGGCTCATCGCGCCGTACATGCGTTCGGCGAAGCCGGAGCGCAGCAGGATCTCGCCGAGCAGGATGAAGAGCGGGATGGCGACGAGCAGGAACTCGTTATTGGTGCTCCAGGCCAGCTCGCCGATGCCACGGGTCAGCGGCAACATCGAATAGAGCGGGTCGAGGATCAGGCCGAGCACGCCGAGCGCGGCGCCGACCGGGATCGACAGGCCGATCAGGACGAGCAGGAGGATGAGGGTAGTGGCGATCATGCCGCTTCTCCCCTGACCATGCGCTCGCCGGCGGCGGCTTCCTCTTCGGCTTCTTCCTGGGTCGAGCGCACCCCGGCGATCGCCTTCACGGTCGCGATATCTCCGGTCACCAGCGCGATCGAGGCGCGCAGCAACATCAGGGCAAGGATGACGCACATGAAGAGCAGGCCGGCAAACCACAGCCCCTGCGGAATCGCGAGAGGCGTCGCCAGCGGCGTGTTGGCGCGCGAGCTCTGGGCGAGCGAGGCGCCGACCACGTCATAGGCGTAGTAGGTCAGCATCGCCATGAATACGCCAAGCGCTACCAGCGAGACCCAGTCGAGGACCGCGGCAAGCCGCACCGGCATGTATTGGTAGAGCACGTCGACGCGGACATTGGCGCGCTGCAGTGTCGCGAAGGCGAGCGACCAGCTCGTGCTGATGGCGAAGGCATAGCTCGACAATTCATCCGCTCCACCAGTGGTGAAGCCGAGGAACTTGCGGGCGAGCACGTCGAACGAGATCAGCAGAACGCTCGCGATCGTCAGCGCCCCGGCGCACCAGACGGCGACGCGGGACAGGCTCTCGGCATGGCGCAGCAGCGCCGCCAGAGCATTAGGCGGGGGCGGATTGGTCATCGAATCCTCGGCTCCCAGGAGACTAAGGAGGAGGCCGGCCCGAGCCGGCCTCCTGCGGGGGCGCTTACTTCTTGGCGGTCAGGCCGAGTTCCTTGCCGACCGTGGCGTTGAAACCAGCGACGCAATCGGCCGAGCAGCGGGCGGCCCATTTCGGCAGCACCTTCTCCTGCAGCACGGTCTTGAGCAGCGCCTTGTCGGCATCGGTCGGGACGACGAGCTGCATCTTGCCCTTGACCGGCAGGGTGCAGGCGGCGGCGCCGGTGTTGCAGTCATAGCCCTGCTGGGTCTGCTGCGCGGCGGCATCCCAGATCTGGCCGACAAGGCCCTTGATGTTGGTCGCCAGGAACTCGCGAACCTTCGGGTCGATCTTGTTCCAGGCGGCTTCGTTGACCGCGTGGATCTGCTGGTTCCAGTTGATCGGCAGCGCCATCAGATGGGTCGAGACCTCGTACCACTTGGCCGAATAGCCGGAGAGCGAGCCGGTGATGGCGCAGTCGACGACCTTGTTCTGCAGGGCCGGCACGACCTCGCCGAAGGCCATGGTCACGCTCGAGCCGCCGAAGGCCTCGACGAACTCGGCCTGCGTGCGGCTGGAGGTGCGGACCTTCTTGCCCTTGAGATCAGCGAGCCCCTTCATCTCGGCATTGCAGAACAGCACCTGCGCCGGATAGGGCGAGATGCCGAGCAGGCGGACCTTCGAGCCGTCGCCGTAGAACTTGGCGTAAATCGGCTCGAACGCCTCGGTAATCGATCGCGCCGTCTTGGCGTCAGGCGCGAGGCCGGCGAGGTCGATCGCCTCGTTGATCGGGTTGTCGCTGGCGAAATAGGACAGGGTGGCCGTACCGAACTCGATCACGCCCTGCGACATCAATCGCAGCAATTCGGGACCTTTCAGCCCCATCTCGTTGAAGCCCTTGATCTCGGCCGTGACCTGGCCCTTCGACTTCTCGGGAATCGTCTTGGTCCAGAACGGCTGCTCGTAGTCCTGGTAGGCAGTGAGGTTGCTCAGCCCGCCGACGACCTTGAGATTGGCCTTCGGCAGGTCCTGGGCGGTCGCGGCAGTGGCCGCGAGCAGGCCGGCGGCGAGAATGAGAGCTTTCATCGATTATCCCCTCGTTGCTTGTTGGTGGTGAGATTTCCCCGCGCCCTAGTCCCAGGACTGGCAGGCGCGAGGGTGGCGGAGCAGGCATTCCGGGCCGTCCGGCGTGACGAGAACCATCTCGCCGAGCGCCGCACCGCCGAGATCGGGCACGAACAGGTTGGGGTGCAGCTCGAAGAGCATGCCGGGCGCGAGAGCGAGATCGGACGCCGCTGCGGGCGGCGCGCCGGGATCGAAATGCTGGCGGAAGACCGCGGTCGTCAGCGGCTCCTCATAGGAGAAGCCGAGGCCGTGCCCGTTGCGGAAACGCCGTATGGTCTGGCGGCCGCGAACATCGACACGCTCGGCCAGCACGGCCTCCATGGCCTGCTCGGCGCCCGACAGCGGCTGGCCGGGGCGCAGCGCCGCCAAACCCGCCTCCAGCATGGCCTCGACATGGCCAGCGAGCGCGCGATGCTCCGGTTTCTGCGGCCCGATGCTGCCCATCCGGATGCCATGTCCCCAATGGCCGTCGACGGTGAGAGCGATGCCGAAAAGGACCTGGTCGCCGGGTTCAGGCGCGCGCCGGGCCTCCGCGGGCCAGTAGCGTGGATGGTCGGCCGCCGGCGCGATGGTCAGCCAGGTCCGACAATAGTCGGCGCCTTGCCTGCGTGCCTCGGTTTCGAGGTTGAGCTGGGTTTCCCAGGCCGGGCGACGCTGCGCCAGCTCCGCACCGAGCCGGCTGAACAGCATATCGCAGAGAGAGGCCGCGTCACGATGCAAGCTTACGGCGGCTGCATCCTTGACCAGCCGCAGCCGCGCCGCGGCATCATCGAGCGACGAGCCGGCGGCAAAGCCGTCCGCCGTCAGCGCGGCATCGACCTGCCGGGGCAATTCGCCAAAGCCGACAGTCGCGACGCTTGTGCCCTTCGTCCGCGCCGCGAGCACCCTGCCCCAGGCGAGCGGCGGAACATGCTCGACGGTGAGATCGGGCCGCAACTCCCGCGCCAGCGGCAGCATGAACGGGCTGCCGACCAGAAGATGCGCACCGTCCCGGGTGACGAGCAGCAGCGACAGGCTCTCATGCCCGTCCCAGCCGCTGAAGAAACGAAGGGCGCCATGCGAGGCGCTGCCGGCGCCAAGGGCACTGCCGAAACCGAAGATGGCGACGCTTCCGGCACCATGGTCACGCACCAGACCCAGCAAAGCCTGCCGCCGCGCCGCGAACACGTCAACGATGTCGCCCGATGCCCCGCCCGTCATGACGGATCAGGCCGAGATGACGACAGCGGCGCCGATGACCAGGCGCGCCGAAACGATGATGTCTGCAAGGTTCAACGCGTGACCCCTCTGCCGCGACTTTAGAGCCGTCTATGCATTGGCATTGCAGGGCATCGGGGGCGTTGCTGTCCAATCGTATGTTTGGAACAGAGGTATAAGCCGGATTTATCACTCTTCCTTGCCGGAAGCATTCTGCCGCGCGACCGCTTGCGCCATGCGCGCGATGATGCGGGAGGGATAGCTGTCGGGCCCGTCGATCCAGCTCGCGGTGAAGCTGAGATCGGGCAAGGGGTCGGCCTCGACCTCGACGATCTGCAGTTCGCCGCGCTCCAGCTCGCGGCCGAGGAAGACCGGCGTGATCACGGCCGCGCCGATGCCGTCCAGCACCATGCGCACGACCATCGAGAGCGAGGCGCTGCCATACATGCGCGGGGTCGAGATGCCGGCACGCATCAGCATGTCGCGGACCTGCCGGTAGGGCGAGCTGTTCGAGGGATAGGTTATGATCGGGAGCCCGGCGATATGCGCGAGCGTGACCGGGCCGGGACCGAGGCCGACACCGGGCTTGACGACCCAGGCGAGCGGATAGGTGCAGAGCGGCAGGTTCTCCACCCGCGCCTCGAGCACCGGACCGAGCAGGAAGGCGAGATCGATCTGGCGCGCCATCAGATGGGATTGCAGCACATGGGTGCTGTCGACCTCGATCTCGAGGACGAGCGCCGGATAGGCGACGTGGACCTCCTCGATCAGCTTGGGCAACCAGGTCTGGACGATGGTCTCGGCGACCCCGATCCGCAGCTTGCCGCTCATCGTGGTCTGGTCGCGGGCGGCCTGCATCATGTCGCGGCGCACCTGCATCATCCGCTCGGCATGGACGAGCAGTTCGTGGCCCTTGGCCGTGAGCTTGACCCCGCGCGCATCGCGCTCGAACAGGCGCACCCCGAGCGCCGTCTCCAGCGAGGCGATCCGCTGCGAGATCGCGGGCTGGGTGGTGCCGAGCTTCTCAGAAGCGGCACGCAGGCTGCCGAGCGCGGCCGCCCAGAAGAAGGTCTCGATATTGCGCAGGTCGATCATCGCGCGATGATGCCGAGGACCCGACCAGGAACCAACAGAAAACGCGCCGAGGTGTCCGCAGGCGCACTGTCACTCAGATTGGTCTAGCGAAACAACTTGCACGAAGCGTCCAGCCGCCGCTTCCGCAGTGCATCCCTGAACACGCATCGGCTCCTGACGCGTGCGGATGCGGCTGAAGAGACGTAAAGCTTGGCTCTCCAGCCGCAATCAGATCAGTAGCCGAGGGCAGCCTCCAGCGGCCCCTTCGGCAACGGCACCAGGAACCAGACCTCGAACATCATGAAATTGACGATCGCGATGCTGAGCGAGACGGCCGCGGCTTTCCACACCGGAAACTTGCCGAAGAACACCATGAAGGCGCCGATATAGACCGCGGCCGAGATGTAGATGCCGATATAGTTCGTCGCCAGCACGAAGGCGACGGCGGGAACGAAGATCGCAGCCATGCGCTTGAGGCCCGGCACGGTCGTCGCGACCTTCTCGCCATCGGCCGTGTGCGGCAGCGCCTGGGCCAGATTGATGAGCGAGGCGATGCCCATCGCCAACACGATATAGAACGGGAACAGGCCGGGGCGCGGCCCCTCGTTCGGCTTCCAGGAGATGCCGAGGCGCAGGCTGTCCGTCATCACGATCGCCGTGACGATCAGGAAGAAGATCGCGACCGCGATGTCCAAGGTGCGATAGCTGACGAGCGGACGTTCTTCGGCTTCTTCGTTGCTGCTCATTGTCTTGCTCCTGGCTGGCTTCCGCTCCCGGCGCGCCGGCTCCGTGACGGTTGGCTGGTCGGAGCGCGATTGCGTGCGCCGCGCTCCGCTACTGTCGGACTCACTGGGTCGCGAGGAAGCCGGCGTTCTTCATCAGCTCGGAATGCTGCGCCTCGGCGTTGGTCAGCCACTTCTCGAAGTCCGGACCAATCATGAAGGTCTGGTTGAAGGCGCCCTTCTCCATGAATTCCTTCCAGTCCGGCGTCGCCATCACCTTCTTCAGCAGGTCGACATAGAAGGCGACCTGTTCGGGCTTGGCGTTCTTGGTGGTGAAGATGCCGCGCAGCATCTGGTACTCGACCGGCAGGCCCGATTCCTTGCAGGTCGGGATGTCGCTCCAGGCTTCCTTCTCGGTGACCTTGGCGGTGTAGGTCGAGCGCTGCGCGTCGAAGATGCAGAGCGGCCGCAGCTGCCCGGCACGCCATTGGCCAACGGCCTCGATCGGGTTGTTCACGGTCGAGTCGACATGGTTGCCGACGAGTTGCACCGCGACCTGTCCGCCGCCGGCGTAGGGCACGTAGGTGAATTTCTTGCCGCCGGTCTGCAGCTCGATCGCCGCCGTGACGATCTGGTCTTCCTGCTTCGAGCCGGTGCCGCCCATCTTGAACTGGCGGTCATCTCCGGCCTTCACCGCGTCGACATAGTCCTTCGTCGTCTTGTAGGGCTTCTCGCTGTTCGTCCAGAGGACGAACTGGTCGAGGGCCAGCATCGCGACCGGCTTCATGTCCTTCCAGTTGAAGGGCGAGCCGGTGCCGAGCGGGGTCGTGAACAGGTTCGACAGGGTGATCGTGATCTTGTGCGGATCGCTGGCGCTGGCCTTCATCTCCAGGAAGCCTTCGGCGCCCGCGCCGCCGGCCTTGTTGATGACGATCAGCGGCTGCTTCATCAGGTTGTGCTTCTGGACGACGCCCTGAATGAAGCGCGCCATCTGGTCGGCGCCGCCCCCGGTGCCCGCGGGGATGACCAGCGTCACGGGCTTGGTCGGCTCCCATTTCTGCGCCCAGGCTGGCGAGGTCAGGCAGGCGCCCGCCGCCAGCGCCACTGCAATTGTCCTGGTCTTAGATACTCCCGTCCGGATCATCACGCTTCCTCCCTTGAGGCGGCTTTGTTGCCGCGTTGGTAAAGTCATGAAGGCGAATATCTTGCGGAAACTGGCCCGCGCGGCCTCAGGCTGCGCGGGCGACGGCATCGTTGCTCGTGAATTTGGTGCGCAGCGCCTGGAGGGCCGGCCAGAACGCCATCACCAGGCCGAGCGTCATGATCCCGCCGCACAGCCAGTTCGACCAGAACACGCCGACATTACCCTGCGAGACCAGCATGGCCTGGCGGAAGGAGCTCTCGGCCTGGTCGCCGAGCACCAGCGCCAGCACGAGCGGCGGCAGCGGGTAGCGCAGCTTGTTGAAGAGATAGCCGAGCACGCCGAAGGCCAGCATCATCCAGACGTCGAACATCGCGTTGTTCACGGTGTAGGCGCCGATGGCGCAGACGAAGACGATGGCCGGCGCGATGATCGAGAACGGCACGCGCAGGATCGCGGCGAACAACGGCACGCAGGTCAGCACCATCACCAGGCCGACGACGTTGCCGAGATACATCGAGGCGATCAGGCCCCAGACAAAGTCCTTCTGCTCGACGAAGAGCAGCGGGCCGGGCTGCAGGCCCCAGATCAGCAGGCCGCCGAGCAGCACTGCCGCTGTCGGCGAGCCCGGGATGCCGAGCGTCAACATCGGCAGCAGCGCGCTGGTGCCGGCGGCGTGCGCCGCAGTCTCGGGCGCCACCACGCCCTCGAGTTCGCCCTTGCCGAAATTGTCGCCCCGCTTCGACAGGCGCTTGGCGATGCCATAGCCCATGAAGGAGGCCGGCGTCGCGCCGCCTGGCGTAATGCCCATCCAGCAGCCGACGATGCAGCTGCGCAGGAACGTCGCCCACATCCTGGGTAGCTGCTTCCAGGTACGGATCACCGCGTCCATGCGCAGCTTGGCGGCGGCGCCGTTGAACTTGAGCCCGTCCTCCATCGAGCAGAGGATCTCGCCGATGCCGAACAGGCCGATGACGGCGACGAGGAACTTAAAGCCGTTCAGCAGCTCATCCTGGCCGAAGGTCATCCGGAGCGTGCCGGTCACCCCGTCCAGGCCGACGGAGGCCAGCGCGAAGCCGAGGCACATCGAGGCAATCGTTTTGAACGGTGAGCCCCTGCCCATGCCGATGAAGCTGGCGAAGGTGAGGAACTGCACCGCGAAGAATTCCGCCGGGCCGAACTTCAAGGCGAATTTCGCGACCACCGGCGCGAGGAACGTGATCAGGCAGACCGCGAAGATCGCGCCGACGAAGGAGGCGGTGAAGGCACCGACCAGCGCCTCGTCCGCCTTGCCGTTCTGCGCCATCGGGTGGCCATCGAAGGTCGTCGCCACCGACCATGGCTCGCCTGGAATGTTGAAGAGGATCGAGGTGATGGCGCCGCCGAACAGCGCGCCCCAGTAGATGCTGGTCAACAGGATGATCGCCGAGGTCGGCGGCATGCTGAAGGTCAGCGGCAGAAGGATGGCGACCCCGTTCGCACCACCAAGCCCCGGCAGGACGCCGATGATCACACCGAGCGTGATGCCGATCACCATGAGCATGATGTGGTAGGCGGAGAGGGCAACGGCGAAACCGCCGAACAAGGCGTTCAGTTCATCCATAGCGCTTCGTCCCCAGAAATTGGCCTTGTTCGGGGACCGCGCTGCGAACCAGCGCAGAACCGACTGACCTTATTTAGACCGAGCCTAAGATGAATTTCTGTGGCATGCAATATGCCATTCGTGGATGCGCTGCAGCATTATAAATGCGCCATTACGGCCATTGCACGGCCAATTCTTTCATTATATGGTATGCCAGAAACCACGGAGATCCAGGCTGCCGAATTTTCGCGGAGCTTGGCGGACTTCAACACAGGCACCAGCTTCGCAATGATCAAGGCACAGCTTGAAATCCAGCCGATCGAGGAGGTGCAGAGCCTCAAGAGCCGTACCTATGAGGCGCTGAAGGCCGCGATCGGTGCGATGAAGATCTACGATGCGGGCGCCGAGCTACGGCTCGACGAGCGCGCGCTCTCGCTTCAGTTCGGCGTCAGCCGGACGCCGCTGCGCGAGGCGCTCGCTCAGCTCGAACAGGAAGGCCTGGTGCGGATCGTGCCCCGCCGCGGCATCTTCATCGTGCGCAAGACCAAGGCCGAGATCCTCGAGATGATCACTGTCTGGGCCGCGCTCGAGAGCATGGCCGCCCGGCTCGCCACCGAAGTCGCCTCGGACGAGGCGATCGCCCATCTGCACAAGCTGGTCGACACCTTCGACACCGACGCGATCGAAGAACATATGGGCGAGTATTCCGACGCCAATATCAGCTTCCACGCGGCGATCATCGCGCTCTCGGGCTGCAAGCTCATCGCCGAGATCAGCCACGGTCTCTTCACGCATGTGCGGGCCATCCGCCAGCGCACGATCTTCGAGCAGGACCGGGCGCGCCGCTCGATCGTCGACCACAAGGAAATCGTCGAGGCGCTGGAGACCCGTAACGGCGAACGCGCCGAACGCCTCGTGCGCGAGCACACGCTCAAGCTGCGCCAGCACGTCGAACAATTCGTCCAGCTCAACTGAGCCGGATCAAGATCAACAAGAAAAATCACCATAACAACAATCGTCTAGGGAGAAGCGGGATGTCCGCAGTCGTACAAAGCATCTCTTCTGCCGCGCCCGAAACCGAGCGCGAGCTGACCGACGGCTTCAACCTCATCATCGATGCGCTGAAGCTCAATGGCCTCGACACGATCTATGGCGTGCCGGGTATCCCGATCACCGATTTCGGCCGCATGGCACAGGCGGCTGGCATCCGCGTGCTCTCGTTCCGCCATGAGCAGAACGCCGGCTACGCAGCCTCGATCGCCGGTTTCCTCACCAAGAAGCCCGGCATCTGCCTGACCGTCTCGGCGCCCGGTTTCCTCAACGGCTTGACCGCGCTCGCGCACGCCACGACGAACTGCTTCCCGATGATCCTGATCTCCGGCTCATCCGAGCGCGAGATCGTCGACCTGCAGCAGGGCGACTATGAGGAGATGGACCAGCTCGCCGTCGCCAAGCCACTGTGCAAGGCGGCCTTCCGCGTCCTGCACGCGCAAGATATCAGCATCGGTCTGGCACGCGCGATCCGGGCCGCGGTCTCCGGCCGGCCCGGCGGCGTCTATCTCGACCTGCCGGCCAAGCTGTTCGGCCAGGTGATGGATGCCGAGGAAGGTCGTAAGTCGCTGGTCAAGGTGATCGACGCCGCGCCGGCGCAGCTTCCCGCGCCTGACTCGGTCCAGCGTGCGCTCGACGTGCTGAAGGGCGCCAAGCGGCCGCTGATCATCCTCGGCAAGGGCGCGGCCTATGCCCAGGCCGACGACGCGATCCGCCAGCTCGTTGAACGGAGCGGCATCCCCTTCCTGCCGATGAGCATGGCCAAGGGTCTGCTGCCGGATCTGCACCCGCAATGCGCCGGCGCGGCGCGCTCGACGGTGCTGAAGGATTCCGACGTCGTCATGCTGATCGGCGCGCGGCTCAACTGGCTGCTGTCGCATGGCAAAGGCAAGAGCTGGGGTGATCAGCCGAAGAAGTTCATCCAGATCGACATCGAGCCGAAGGAGATGGACTCCAACGTCGAGATCGTCGCCCCCGTGGTCGGCGATATCGGCTCCTGCGTCTCGGCGCTGCTGGACGGGATGGGCGGCGCCTGGCCGGTGCCCCCGGCCGACTGGACCTCGGCCGTCGCCAAGAAGCGCGACGAGAACGTCGCCAAGATGGCGCCGCGCCTGATGAACAACAACGTGCCGATGGATTATCACGGCGCGCTCGGGGTGCTGCGCACGATCATCGCGGAGCGGCCTGACGCCATCCTGATCAATGAAGGCGCCAACACGCTCGACCTCGCGCGCGGCGTCATCGACATGCACCAGCCGCGCAAGCGCCTCGATGTCGGCACCTGGGGCGTGATGGGCATCGGCATGGGCTACGCCGTCGCCGCCGCCGTCGAGACCGGCAAGCCGGTGCTCGCCGTCGAGGGCGACTCGGCCTTCGGCTTCTCCGGCATGGAGGTCGAGACGATCTGCCGGTACAATCTGCCGGTCTGCATCGTCATCTTCAACAATAACGGCATCTATCGCGGCACCGACGTCAACAGCGCCGGCGACGATCCGGCCACGACCGTGTTCGTCAAGGATGCGCGCTACGACCGCATGATGGAGGCGTTCGGCGGCGTCGGCGTCAACGCGGTCTCGCCCGACGAGCTGAAGCGCGCCGTCAACGCGGCGATGGACAGCGGCAAGCCCACCTTGATCAACGCGGTGATCGATCCGACTGCCGGCAGCGAGAGCGGCCGCATCGGCAATCTGAACCCGCAAAGCGCACTCAAGAAGAAGTAAGGGAGGACTCAAAAATGCAAGCGCTCGAAGGCGTCAAGATTCTCGACTTCACCCATGTGCAGTCGGGGCCGACCTGCACGCAGCTCCTCGCCTGGTTCGGCGCCGACGTGATCAAGGTCGAGCGCCCCGGCAGCGGCGACATCACGCGCGGCCAGCTCTGCGACGTGCCGGATGCGGACAGCCTCTATTTCACGATGCTGAACCACAACAAGCGCTCGATCACGCTCGACACCAAGAACCCCAGGGGCATGGAAGTGCTCTGGGAGATGGTGAAGATCTGCGACGTGCTGGTCGAGAACTTCGCCCCCGGCGTGCTCGACCGCATGGGCCTGACCTGGGAGAAGATCCATGCCACAAACCCCCGGCTGATCGTCGCCTCGGTCAAGGGCTTCGGCCCGGGTCCCTATGAGGATTGCAAGGTCTACGAGAACGTCGCGCAATGCGCCGGCGGCGCCGCCTCGACCACCGGCTTCCGCGACGGCGTGCCGCTCGTCACCGGCGCCCAGATCGGCGATTCCGGCACGGGCCTGCATCTGGCGCTCGGCATCGTCACGGCGCTCTATCACCGCACCCATTCCGGCCTCGGCCAGAAGGTCGATTGTGCGATGCAGGACGGCGTGCTCAACCTCTGCCGCGTCAAGCTGCGCGACCAGCAGCGCCTCGATCATGGCCCGCTCAAGGAATACAGCCAGTTCGGCGAGGGCCTGCCCTTCGGCGATGCCGTGCCGCGCGCCGGTAACGATTCCGGCGGCGGCCAGCCCGGCCGCATCCTGAAGTGCAAGGGCTGGGAGACCGATCCCAACGCCTATATCTACTTCATCACCCAGGCGCCGGTCTGGGAGAAGATCTGCGACGTCATCGGCGAGCCGACCTGGAAGACCGATCCGAACTACGCCAAGCCGCCGGCGCGTCTGCCGCGGTTGAACGAGATCTTCGGGCGGATCGAGCAGTGGACCATGACCAAGACCAAGTTCGAGGCCATGGACCTTCTCAACGAATACGACATCCCCTGCGGGCCGATCCTGTCGATGAAGGAGATCGCCGAGGAGAAGTCGCTGCGCGAGACCGGGACCGTGGTCGAGGTCGATCATCCCAAGCGCGGCAAGTACCTCTCGGTCGGCAATCCGATCAAGCTCTCCAACAGCCCGACCGTGGTGAAGCGCTCGCCGCTGCTCGGCGAGCACACCGACGAGGTGCTGCGTGACGTGCTGAAGTTCGACGAGGCCCGGATCGCCGCGATCACCGAGTCCGGCGCCACCGGCGCTATGGCGCGCGAGGCAGCTGAATAAGGCTTACCCCGAGCCCCTCGATGGCGACTTGGGAGCGGCGCCTCGGCAACGAGGCCCGCCCCTTTTTCATGCGCGCAATGTCTCGCAGCGAGAGCGGCAACAGGCGCATATCGGCGTGTGGAGCTGCGCTTCGTCGCGATGAGACGCCGAACGAACGAAGGCGGCGAAGCACGCTTCGCCGCCTTCCTCTCCTGTCCGGTTCATGCCAGCGCGAAGCGCTCCGTGCCGCCAGCTCGCGTCTCTCTCCCGCCTGCCCCTACTCGGCGGCCGTGATCAGCGCCTCCTCGACCGGGAGCGCCCTGACGGCGCAGAACTTGAACTCGGGGATCTTGCCGAAGGGGTCGAGCGCCGGATTGGTCAGGAGGTTCGCCGCGGCTTCCGCATAGCAGAACGGCAGGAAGACCATGTTCTGCGGCACGTCGCGGTCGGAGCGCACCTTGACCGCGACAGCACCGCGGCGCGTCTCCAGCCTGACGAAGCCGCCGGGCCTGATGCCGAGGCGGCCGAGATCGCGCGGCGACATCAACGCGACCGCCTCCGGCTCGAGATCGTCAAGGACGCCGGCGCGGCGCGTCATCGAGCCGGTATGCCAGTGCTCGAGCACGCGCCCGGTCGATAGCACCATCGGATACTCGTCATCCGGCAGCTCGTCCGGCGGCACGATATGCGCCGGCACGATCTTGGCCCGCCCGCTCTCGGTCGGGAAGCCGCGGGCGAAGATGATCTCGTTGCCAGGCTGATCCGGCCCGTCGACCGGATAGGTCACGGCCCCCTCTCGCTCCAGCCGCTCCCAGGTGATGTTGCGGAAGGACGGCATCACCAGCGCCATCTCGGCGAAGACGTCGGCCGGGCCGTCATAGTTCCAGCCGCAGCCCATGCGCCGGGCAATCTCCTGGATGATCCACCAGTCCTGCCGGGCATCGCCCGGTGGGCGCACCACCTGGCGAGCCATCTGGACGCGCCTATCGGTGTTGGTGAACGTGCCGACCTTCTCGGCGAAGGCTGAAGCCGGCAGCACGACATCGGCGTGGAAGGCGGTCTCGGTCAGGAACAGGTCCTGCACGACGAGATGGTCGAGCATGGCCAGCGCGCCGCGGGCATGGTTGAGGTCCGGGTCCGACATCGCCGGATTCTCGCCCTCGATATACATGCCGTTGATCTCGCCCGCATGGATCGCGTTCATGATCTCGACGACGGTGAGGCCGCGCTTCGGGTCGAGCGACTGGCCCCAGAGCTCCTCGAAGATCGCGCGGACCTCGGCCTTCTCGACCGACTGGTAGTCCGGATAGACCATCGGGATCAGGCCGGCATCCGAGGCGCCTTGAACGTTGTTCTGGCCGCGCAGCGGATGCAGGCCGGTGCCGGGCCGGCCGATCTGGCCAGTGACCATCGCGAGAGCGATCAGGCAGCGGGAATTGTCGGTGCCGTGAATGTGCTGGCTGATGCCCATGCCCCAGAAGATGATCGAGGCGCGCGAGCGCGCATAGGCGCGGGCGACCTCCTTCAGCTCCTCGGCCGGGATGCCGCAGACCGCTTCCATCTTCTCCGGCGGGAAGGCCTGGATGCTCTCCTTCAGCCGCTCATAGCCTTCGGTGTAGCCGGCAATGTACTGCTCGTCGGTCAGCCCCTCGGTGATGATGGTATGCAGCAACGCGTTCAGCATCGCGACGTCGCTGCCCGGCTTGAAGGCGAGGTGCTTCCAGGCATGACGCGAGAGCGTTTGCCGGCGCGGATCCATGATGACGAGCCTGGTGCCCTTCCTGGCAGCGTTCTTGATGAAGGTCGCCGCGACCGGATGGTTCACCGTCGGATTGGCGCCGATGACGATGATGACTTCAGCGTCGAGCGCAGCCGCGAACGGCGCGGTGACCGCGCCGGAATTGACGCCCTCCATCAGCGCCGCCACCGAAGAGGCGTGGCAGAGCCTGGTGCAATGGTCGACATTGTTCGAGCCGAAGCCGGTGCGCACCAGCTTCTGGAAGAGATAGGCCTCCTCGTTCGAGCCCTTGGCCGAGCCGAAGCCGGCGAGCGCCTTGCGCCCCTTCTCGTCGCGGACGCGATTCAGCCCCTTTGCCGCAAGGTCGAGCGCCTCCTCCCAGGAGGCTTCGCGGAAATGCGTCCAGGGGTTGGCGGGATCGACCTGATCGCGGGCGTCCTTCGGCATGTTCGGCAGCCGCACCAGCGGCTTCGTGAGGCGGTGCGGATGGTGGATGTAATCGAAGCCGAAGCGGCCCTTGACGCAGAGGCGGTTGCGGTTGGCCGGCCCGTCGCGCCCTTCAGCATAGACGATCTCGTTGTCCTTGACGTTGTAGCTGACCTGGCAGCCGACGCCGCAATAGGGACAGAGCGAATCGACCTTCTTGTCGGGCCAGACGGTGCGTGTCTGATTCTCGTCGAGGAAGGCCGAGGGCATCAGCGCCCCGGTCGGGCAAGCCTGTACGCATTCGCCGCAGGCGACGCAGGTCGACTGGCCCATCGGGTCGTCGAAATCGAAGACGATCTTGGTCCCCGCACTGCGATAGGCCATGCCGATCACGTCGTTGACCTGGACTTCGCGGCAGGCCCGCACGCACAAGCCGCACTGGATGCAGGCGTCGAGATTGACGCTCATCGCGGTGTGGCTGACATCCGAGCTCCAGCGTTCCACAGTGGGGAAGCGGCTTTCGGTGACGCCGGTCCGCTCGGCCCAGTTCCAGAATTTCGAGGTCGGATCATGCGAGGTCGCGCGCGCCGGCTGGTCGGCCACGAGCAGTTCCATCACCATCTTGCGCGCCTTCTCGGCCCGCTCTGTCCTGGTATGGACCTTCATGCCGACGGTCGGCTTGCGCATGCAGGAGGCGGCGAGGACGCGCTCGCCCTCGATCTCGACCATGCAGGCGCGGCAATTGCCGTCGGCCCGGTAGTCGGGCTCTGGCGAGTAGCACAGATGCGGGATCGCGGTGCCCATCCGCTGCGCCACCTGCCAGATCGTCTCGCCATAGGCGGCTTCGACGCGCTCGCCATTCAGTTCGAAGCTGATGCCCTGGGTCATTCCGCAGCATCCCTCGTCATGAATTCCTCAGGGAAGTAACGCATCACTGAGGTCAGCGGGTTCGAGGCCGCCTGACCGAGCCCGCAGATCGAGGCGTCGCGCATCGCCTGGGAGAGCTCGCCGAGCAGTTCCTGATTCCAGATCGGGCGCTGCATCAGCATCACCGCCTTCTGCGTGCCGACGCGGCAGGGCGTGCACTGCCCGCAGCTCTCATCCTCGAAGAAGCGCATCAGGTTCAGCGCCGCGCCGCGCATGTCGTCCTGATCCGACAGCACCACCACGGCAGCCGAACCGATGAAGCAGCCATGCTTCTCGAGCGTGCCGAAATCGAGCGGAATATCGTCCATCCGCGCCGGCAGGATGCCGCCGGAGGCGCCGCCTGGCAGATAGGCATGGAAGCGGTGGCCATCCTGCATGCCGCCACAGAATTCCTCGATCAGCTCGCGGATGGTGACGCCAGCGGGGGCGAGCTTGACTCCGGGCTCTTTGACCCGGCCCGAGACCGAATAGCTGCGCAGGCCGGTCCGGCCGTTGCGGCCGTGGGAGTTCCACCAGCCATTGCCCTTCTCGACGATGTCGCGGATCCAGTAGAGCGTCTCGACATTGTTGATCAGCGTCGGCTGGCCGAAGAGCCCGACCTGGAACGGATAGGGCGGTTTGTGCCGCGGCAGGCCGCGCTTGCCCTCGATGCTTTCGAGCAGGGAGGATTCCTCGCCGCAGATATAGGCCCCTGCCCCGCGGCGCAGATGGATTACCGGCCCGCCCGGCGGCAGCTTCGCGATCTCGCGCGCCAGGATTTCGCGCGCCAGCGGGTATTCGTCGCGCAGATAGATGTAGACGTCGGTGGCCGCGACGACATGGGCGCCGATCAACGTGCCCTCTAGGAAGCGGTGCGGATCGGTGTTGAGGTAGTGCCGGTCCTTGAAGGTGCCGGGCTCGCCCTCGTCGCCGTTGACCGCCATCAGGCGCGGACCGGGCTCGCCGAGCACGGCCCGCCATTTGCGGCCGGTCGGGAAGCCGGCGCCGCCGAGCCCGCGCAATCCGGAATCGTCGAGGATCGACAGGATAGACTCGACGCTGCGCTCGCCGGAGCGCAGACTCTCCAGCAACATATAGCCGCCGCCGGCGCGATAGGTGTCGTAATCGACGTAATCGGCCATGTGCGCGTGGGTGTCGCCGGCCTCGATCGCGGCTAGGACGCTCTGCGTGGTCGCGGCATGGATGAAATGATGGCCGACCTCCACGGCGGGAGCCTGGTCGCACAGGCCGACGCAAGGCGCTCGAACGACCCGGACCGACGGACCGGCGGCATTGGTCAGGCTTTCGAGCAGCTCCTCCGAACCGTGCATCGCGCAGGTCAAGCTGTCACAGACGCGCACGGTCAGCGGTGGAAGCGTAGGCTCGCCGTCCTTCACGATGTCGAAATGCGCGTAGAAGGTCGCGGTTTCGAAAACCTCGGCGAAGTATAGCCGCATATCATCGGCCAGCGCCGCCAGATGCGCCGCCGAGATCTGGTGATAGCGATCCTGGATCAGGTGGAGGTGTTCGATCAGCAGGTCGCGCCGGCGCGGGCGGTCGCCGAGCAGCTCGGTGATCTCGTGCAATGCACGCGGATCGACCTGCCGCCCCTTCGGCGTCGACCTGGCGCGCTTCCGGCCGAGGCCAGGATGCTCGAAGGCATGGACATTATGGTTGTGCTGCCCGCTCATCGGCCGAACCATCTCCTCCTTCACCGGAACCGGGGTCCCGTCTGCCCTGTGCCGTTGACCGGCACTTGTGGCGATAAGCAGAGGTTATCCGAAAGATTCTAAGGTGCCAACCTCTGGCATGCAGAATGCCAGAGGTTGGCGAGACATCGTCGAGCCAGATCGCAGCTCGCTAGCTCACCCACCTCCCTGCCACCATCTCCCTCTTGACAGCGAGCCCGATTGGCATGCCAAATACCAATCAAGGTCCGATCCCGGTGCGAAGGCGCCGGAGAGCGAGGCAGGCAAGCCCACGGATCGGCAGAAGAATTTCCACGGGAGGAAATGCATCATGGTGAACCAGGCAGCCCTCAAAGTTAAGCCGCGCGAAACAGATGTCGATCAGGCAACGGTCCGCAGGGTCCTGGACAGCGTCAAGGCCGACGGCCGCACCAGCCTGACGGCTCCCGAAGCCAAGCTGGTCTGCGACGCCTACGACATCCCGCTGCCCAAGGAAGGCCTCGCCAAATCGGCTGACGAGGCCGTCAAGCTGGCGGGCGGCATGGGCTATCCCGTCGTCATGAAGATCGTATCCGCCGACATCCTGCACAAGACCGATGCCGGCGGTGTGATCGTCGGCGTCAAGAGCGACGACGAAGCGCGGCGCGCCCATGACACGATCCTGGCCAATGCCCGCAAATACAAGGCCGATGCCAAGATCGAGGGCATCCAGGTCCAGCAGATGCTGCCGACGGGCGCGACCGAGACGCTGATCGGCGCGATCACCGACCCCTCCTTCGGCAAGCTCGTCGCCTTCGGCCTCGGTGGCGTCCTCGTCGAGGTCCTCAAGGACCTGACCTTCCGCCTGGCGCCGGTCAACGAAGCGCAGGCGCTCGACATGATCGGCTCGATCAAGGCCAAGGAGATGCTCGACGGCGTGCGTGGCGGCGAAGCGGTCGACCGCGGCGCGCTCGCCTCGATCCTCGTCCAGGTCTCGGCGTTGCTCGACGACTTCCCGGAGATCGAGGAGCTCGACCTCAACCCGGTCTTCGCGACGAAATCCGGTGCGACCGCGGTCGATGCCCGCATCGTCTGCAATTTCGAGGCGCGCAAGGAACGCTTCCGTCCGGATCAGGACGCCATCGTCAAGGCGATGAACCGCATCTTCCACCCGAAGGCGGTGGCGGTGATCGGCGCTTCGAACGAGGCCGGCAAGATCGGCAATTCGGTGATGAAGAACCTGATCAATGGCGGCTACAAGGGCACGATCGTACCCGTGCACCCAAAGGCCGACACGATCGAGGGCATCAAGGCCTATAAATCGATCCTCGATTATGAGGGCGAGGTCGATGTCGCAGTCTTCGCGGTTCCGGCCAAGCTCTGCAACGGCGCCATGGACGAGGTCGGCCGCAAGGGCGTGCCCGGCACGGTGATGATCCCCTCGGGCTTTGCCGAGTCGGGCGAGCCCGAGCTGCAGGAAGAACTGCTGGCGACCGCCCGCAAGTACAATGTCCGCATCATGGGGCCGAACATCTACGGCTTCTACTACACGCCGGAGAACCTCTGCGCGACCTTCTGCACCGCCTTCGACGTCAAGGGCAAGGCAGCCCTGTCGTCCCAGTCCGGCGGTGTCGGCATGTCGATCATCGGTTTTGCCCGCTCGACCAAGATGGGCGTTTCCTCGATCGTCGGCCTCGGCAACAAGTCGGACCTCGACGAGGACGACCTGCTGACCTTCTTCGAGCAGGATCCGAACACCTCCGTCATCGCGATGCATTGCGAGGACCTGAAGGATGGCCGCGCCTTCTCCGAGGTCGCCGAGCGCGTCTCCAAGAAGAAGCCTGTGATCGTGCTCAAGGCCGGCCGCACCGCCTACGGCGCCAAGGCCGCCGCCTCGCATACCGGCGCGCTCGCCGGCAACGACAAGATCTATGACGACATCCTCAAGGCCTCCGGCGTCATCCGCGCGCCTTCGCTGCGCGGCATGCTCGAATATGCCCGCGGCGTACAGGTCCTGCCGGCGCCGAAGGGCGAGAACGTCCTGATCATCACCGGCGCCGGCGGCTCCGGCGTGCTGCTCTCGGACGCCTGCTTCGACAACGGCCTGACGCTGATGAAGATGCCGGATGATCTCGACGCGGCCTTCCGCAAGTTCATCCCGCCCTTCGGCGCAGCCGGCAACCCGGTCGACATCACCGGCGGCGAGCCGCCGCTGACCTACCAGAACACGGTCCGGCTCGGCCTCAACGACGAGCGCATCCACGCGCTCATCCTCGGCTACTGGCACACGATCGTGACGCCGCCGCTGGTCTTCGCCGACAAGATGATCGAGGTCGTCACCGAAGCCCGCGCCAAGGGCATCGACAAGCCAATCGTCGCCTCACTGGTCGGCGACGTCGAGGTCGAGAAGGCCTGCGAGAAGCTCTACGACCACGGCATCGTGGCCTATCCGTACACCACGGAGACGCCAGTCGAGGTGCTCGGCGCCAAGTACAAATGGGCGCGCGCAGCCGGCCTGATCAAGGGCTGAGCGCAGGTCCCCGATTCCCGCGACGCCCGGACTCCGTCCAGCGTCGCAGGTCGCACGCATCGCGTGACTAATCGCTCCGATCCAGCAGGATGGGAGCGGCCCCATACAAATCGTTCAAGGCTTCTGTTCCGAATGGCCGGCGCCTCGGAAGGGCCGGTCGCTCTCCCCGAAATCCGAGAGAGATCGCAATGAACATCCACGAATATCAGGCGAAGGGGTTACTGAGAGAATTTGGAGTGCCCGTCCCGGACGGATTCCCGGTGCTGACGGCAGAGGATGCCGACGCCGCTGCGAAGCAGCTGCGCGGCCCGGTCTGGGTGGTCAAGTCCCAGATCCATGCCGGCGGCCGCGGCAAGGGCACCTTCAAGGAGGCCGCGGCCGGCGAGAAGGGCGGCGTACGCCTGGCGAAATCGGTCGATGAAGCCAAGGCCTTCGTCCAGCAGATGCTCGGCCACACCCTGGTCACCGTCCAGACCGGCCCGGCCGGCAAGCAGGTCAACCGCCTCTACATCGAGGACGGTTCGCTGATCAACCGCGAATTCTACCTCTCCATGCTCGTCGACCGCGAGACCTCGCGGATCTCCTTCGTCGTCTCGACCGAGGGCGGCATGGATATCGAGGCTGTCGCCCATGACACGCCCGAGAAGATCAAGACCTTCTCGGTCGATCCGGCGACCGGGATCATGCCGCTGCATGGCCGCACGGTCGCCGAAGCGCTGCATCTCAGCGGTGACCTCGCCAAGCAGGCCGAGGATCTGACGGCCAAGCTCTATGCAGCCTTCACCGCCAAGGACATGGCGATGCTCGAGATCAACCCGTTGATCGTCACCAAGGACGGCAAGCTGCGCTGCCTCGACGCCAAAATCTCCTTCGACGACAACGCGCTCTATCGGCATCCGGACATCTACAGGCTGCGGGACGAGACCGAGGAGGACAGCAAGGAGATCGAAGCCTCGAAGCACGATCTTGCCTATATCGCGCTCGACGGCACGATCGGCTGCATGGTCAACGGTGCCGGCCTTGCGATGGCGACGCTCGACATCATCCAACTCTACGGCGAAAGCCCGGCGAACTTCCTCGACGTCGGCGGCGGCGCCACCGAAGAAAAGGTCACGGCGGCCTTCAAGATCATCACCGCAGACCCGAATGTGAAAGGCATCCTGGTCAACATCTTCGGCGGCATCATGAAATGCGACGTCATCGCCCGCGGCGTGATCGCGGCGGTGAAGACGGTCGGACTCGAAGTGCCGCTGGTGGTGCGCCTCGAAGGCACCAATGTCGAGGAAGGGAAGCAGATCATCCGCTCCTCCGGGCTCAACGTTATCCCGGCGGATGACCTCGACGACGCAGCGCAGAAGATCGTTGCCGCCGTGCGCAAGAACTAGGAGCGCGCGTGATAGCGCGGGAATAGGTTTCCCGCGGAGGAAATGCTCAGAACAACCAAAAATGATCACGCTTTCTGCATTGGGACGAAACCGCGCCAATGCAACGTGATCGAGGGGGAGCTAACATGTCCATCCTGATCGACAAGACCACCAAGGTTATCTGCCAGGGCTTCACCGGCAAGAACGGCACCTTCCATTCAGAACAGGCGATCGCCTATGGCACGCGCATGGTCGGTGGCGTCGCTCCCGGCAAGGGCGGCCAGAGCCATCTGAATCTGCCCGTGTTCAACACCGTCGCCGAGGCGCGTGCGAAGACCGGAGCAACCGCCTCCGTTGTCTACGTGCCGCCGCCGGGCGCGGCCGACGCGATCTGCGAAGCGATCGACGCAGAGGTTCCACTGATCGTCTGCATCACCGAGGGCATCCCGGTGATGGACATGATCAAAGTCAAGCGCATGCTGAGTGGCTCGAAGTCCCGGCTGATCGGGCCGAACTGCCCGGGCGTCGTCACCGCCGGCGAAAGCAAGATCGGCATCATGCCGGCCAATATCTTCAAGCGCGGCTCGGTCGGCATCGTCTCGCGCTCCGGCACGCTGACCTATGAAGCGGTGTTCCAGACCAGCTGCGAGGGGCTGGGCCAGACCACGGCGGTCGGCATCGGCGGCGACCCGGTCAAGGGCACCGAATTCATCGACATGCTCGAACTGTTCCTGGCCGACCCCGCAACCGAGTCGATCATCATGATCGGCGAGATCGGCGGCTCGGCCGAGGAAGACGCAGCGCAGTTCATCAGGGACGAGGCCAGGCGCGGCCGCAAGAAGCCGATGGTCGGCTTCATCGCCGGCCGCACGGCGCCTCCCGGCCGCCGCATGGGCCATGCCGGCGCGATCATCTCCGGCGGCAAGGGCGGCGCCGAGGACAAGATCGCGGCGATGGAAGCGGCCGGCATCCGGGTCTCGCCCTCGCCGGCGCGTCTCGGCAAGACTCTGCTGGAACTGCTCAGCGGAGAAGCTGCCATCCAGAAGCGATGTGCCGAGATCGAATGGTCATTCTGATCGGCGACTGGGATGTCCCTGCCGACGAGCGGTTGACTCGACCTTCCCTGCGGGGCCCGTAACCATCCGGTCACAGGGCCCCCATTCCGGCTGCCGCTACGGCAATCATCCTCGCCTCCCGCATAGACGTGGCGTGCCCCCGACGCTATGCCCTGCAGCAATGCAGGAGCAGCGATCGTGAAAGCCCCCAGCGCCACCACCACATCCAACGCCGTGACGCAGGGTCTCGAGCTCAAACGCTTCGCGCCCGAAGCGACCTTCAAGACCAAGGTCTACGCCGCGCTGAAGCAAGCGATCATCACCATGGACATCTATGGCTCGCCGGAGCCGACCTGGATCGACGAGCGGCAGCTCGCCGAGCAGCTCGGTGTCAGCCGCACGCCGGTGCGCGAGGCCGTCGCGATGCTCGAGCAGGAAGGGCTGGTGAAGTCGCTGCCACGCCGCGGCATCATGGTCCTGAAGAAGACCAAGAACGAGATCGTCGAGATGATCCAGGCCTGGGCGGCGCTGGAGAGCATGGCCGCCCGCCTTGCCGTGGAGCGCGCCAGCGACGCCGAGATCGGCAGGCTTCGCCTGCTGTTCAAGGCCTTCGACGAGGCGCACAAGCCGTCCGACCATGTCGGCGAATACTCGTCAGCCAACCTCCTCTTCCATCAAACCTTGATCGGGCTGAGCAAATCGCAACTGCTCGTCGAGATGACCGATAATCTGCTGCTGCATGTGCGCGGCATCCGCCAGATGACGATCGGGCGCGAAGACCGTGCCAGCCGCTCCATCGTCGACCATCTGCAGATCATCGAGGCGCTCGAGCAACGCGACATCGCGCTCGCGGAGCGCCTATCGCGCGACCACACGCTGGGCCTTGCAAACTTCGTCGACCAGCACGCCGACATCTTCGACTGAAGCGCCGATCAATCGCTCTGCACGAAGGTGTTGGCCAACGTGCCGATGCCCTCGATCGTCACCTCGACCGCGTTGACCGGCTCCTTCATGGTGCCGACGCCGAGCGAGGTGCCGCAGCAGATCAGGTCTCCCGGCAGCAGCGTCATGTCGTGCGAGAGCCGGCTGACCAGCTCATGCGGCTGGAAGATCATGTCCGCGATCGGATAGTTCTGGCGTTCCTGGCCGTTCAGCAGCGTGCGAACCGTCAGGTCTCGTGGGTCGATGCCGGTCGCGATCGTCGGCCCGAAGGGGCCGAAGCCGTCGAAGCTCTTGGCTCGCACCCATTGTGCGAAGGTCGGGTCGGCGGCGATCAGGTCCAGCGCCGTGATGTCGTTGACGCAGGTATAGCCGAAGATGAATTCGCCGGCCTGCTGCGGCGTGACCTCGCTGCAGCGGCGGCCGATGACGATGCCGAGTTCGCCCTCATAGACCACCTTGCCCGCATAGGATGCCGGTCGCGCGATCGTCGCGTCCGGCCCCGCCACGCAGGACGGCGCCTTCATCAGATAGAGCGGCTCCGGCGGCACCGGATTCGACAGTTTCGCGGCGAGCGCGTGGAAATTGTTCCAGAGCGCGATGATCTTCGACGGCGCGGTTGGCGCCAGCAGCGTGACCTCGGCGAGCGGCACCCTCTCGCCCGTCGGCCGCGCCCCGGCGAACATGTCGCCGCTGTGGATCGCGATCGCCCCACCGACCAGCGTGCCGAAGCGTTCGCGTCCCGAAAGCGCAAAGCGCACCCAACGTGTGCTCGCCCGGGCATTCTCCGCCCGCACTGTCCGCTCGATTGTCGTGTTCAACATGGCGCCGCTCCCCTCGTCACGAGGCTGCCAGCTGGAGCGACCGCTCCTGTGCGGGTTCGGCCGCTCCCTCTCCGGCGAGCGCCTCGGGCGGGAAGGTCGGATAGAGCCCCTTCACGCTCGCCATCTGCTGGACGAGTCCGAGTACAGCGTCGATGTAGGGCGTCGAAGTCTCGACTAGGCGCCCCATCTCCTGAACGGCGCCGAGCAGGGCGTCGATCTCCAGCGGGCGGCCCTTCTCCAGATCCTGCAGCATCGACGTGCGATGGGCGCCGACACCGGCCGCACCGTTGATCCGGCGCTCGACATCGACGCGGAAGGTGACGCCAAGCCTTTCGCCGATCTCCTGGGCCTCCAGCATCATGCTGCGCGCAAGCGCTCGGGTGCCGGGCTCGGTCGCGACGACGTCGAGCGTGGCATGGGTCAGTGCCGAGATCGGATTGAAGCAGAGATTGCCCCAGAGCTTGAGCCAGATGTCGTCGCGAATGTCGCTGAAGAGCCTCGGTTTCATGCCGCCGGCGGCGATCGCATCGGCGAAGCGCGTCAGGCGCTCGCTCTCCTGGCGATTGGGCTCGCCGAGGCCGAACTGGTCGCCATAGATGTGCTTGATCACGCCGGGCTCGGTGATCTCGGTCGCCGGATAGACCGTGCAGCCGATGACACGCTCGGGGCCGATCGCGTTCCACTGCCGATCGCGGGGATCGACGCTGCGCAGACGCAGGTCGGCATGGGCGCCGTCCAGGCCGTGGAAATACCACCACGGCACGCCGTTCTGGGCGGTTACGACGGCGGTACGCGGCCCGAGCAGCGGCTTCAGCTCCTCGGCCGCCTCCCAGGCCTGGTGAGCCTTGAGCGCGATGATCACGTAGTCCTGATGGCCGAGATCACGCGGGTCCCGGCTTGCCGGCATGCGCTCTGTGATCGTCTCGGTCTTGGTGACGAGGGTCAGGCCCCTGGCGTTGATCGCTTCCAGATGAGCGCCGCGCGCCACGAGCGAGACGTCGAGCCCGCCGCGCTTGAGCATCACGCCCATATAGCCGCCGATCGCGCCGGCGCCGTAGATGCAGATCTTCATCGGGTCTCCCCTTTCTTGCTTCTATGAGCTCGCGACCTGATGGTTCGCCATCATCTCCAGTGCCCGGACCATGGCCGAATGGTCCCAGTCCTTGCCGCCATGGGCGACGCAGGCGTTGAACAGTTCCTGGGCCGTCGCGGTGTTCGGCAGCGAGACGCCGAGCGAGCGAGCGCTCTGCAGCGCGAGGTTCAGATCCTTCTGGTGCAATCCAATGCGGAAGCCCGGATTGAAGGTGCGCTTGACCATGCGCTCGCCATGGATCTCGAGGATCTTCGAGGAGGCGAAGCCGCCCATCAGGGCCTGGCGCACCTTCGCCGGGTCGGCTCCCGCCTTGGAGGCGAAGAGCAAGGCCTCGCCGACCGCCTCGATGGTCAAGGCGACGATGATCTGGTTGGCAACCTTGGTGGTCTGGCCGTCGCCATTGCCGCCGACCAGCGTGATGTTCTTGCCCATCAATTCGAACAGCGGCTTGACCCTGTCGAACGCCGTTTGCGGCCCGCCGACCATGATGGTGAGGCTTGCCGCCTTCGCCCCGACCTCGCCGCCGGAGACTGGCGCGTCGAGATAGGAGCCGCCCGCCTTCTCGACCCGCTTCGCAAAGTCCTTCGTCGCCATTGGCGAGATCGAGCTCATGTCGACGACGATGCTGCCTCTGTTCAGGCCGAGCGCCACGCCATTGGCGCCGAACAGGACATCCTCGACCTGCGGCGTGTCCGGCAGCATCAGGATGACGATCTCGCTCGCCGCCGCCACCGCCTTCGGCGTCGGGTGCACCGTGACCGCCTTGGCCTGCAATTCGGCGTCCGGAGCCTTGTGATGGCTCGATATGTGCAGCCCATGCCCGCCTGTGATCAGGTGTTCCGCCATGGGGCGGCCCATGATCCCAAGGCCGATGAAACCGATATTCGCCATGGGTATCGCGTCCTTCGTTCGGCTGGATCGTCGCCCGTCTCGGTCACGCTGCCTTCGGGTGTCCGGGCAGCCAGGTCAGGCCGTCGCGGGTGCTGCGGGCGGGCTTGTATTCGCAGCCGACCCAGCCGGCATAGCCGATGGCGTCGAGATGCCGGTACAGGAACGGGAAGTTGATCTCGCCAGTACCGGGCTCGTTGCGGCCGGGATTGTCGGCGATCTGGATATGGGCGATCCGGTCGAGATTGGCCTCGATCGTGCGGGCGAGATCCCCCTCCATGACCTGCATGTGATAGACGTCGTACTGCAGGAAGACGTTGGATGAATCGACGTCGTCGAGCAGGCTCAGCGCCTGCGCCGTGCTGTTCAGGAAGAAGCCGGGCATGTCGCGCGTGTTGATCGGCTCGACCAGCAGCGCGATGCCCTCCTGCGACAATTCATGAGCGGCAAAGCGCAGATTGTTGACCAGCGTCTCGTGCAGCCTGGCGCGCTCGACACCTTGCGGCGCGATGCCCACGAGGCAGTTGACCTGCCTGCAGCCCAGCTTGAGGGCATAGTCGATCGCATCGAACACGCCGTGCTGAAACTCGGTGATACGGTCGGGCAGGATCGCGATGCCGCGCTCCCCGGCGGCCCAGTCGCCAGCCGGCAGATTGTGGAGCACCTGAGTCAGCTTCCAGCGTTTCAGCTGGGCGGCCAGCTCGTATTTGTCGTAGCCATAGGGAAACAGGTATTCGACCCCGCTGAAGCCGGCTTCGGCCGCCGCCTGGAAGCGCTCCAGGAAGGGCAGCTCGTTGAACAGCATCGTCAGGTTGGCAGCGAAGCGAGGCATGGGTCTCTCCCTGGCGTAGACTGATCGGGCTTACTGAGCGGGCTGCAGCACGGGCTCGGGCAGGGGCAGGTCGAGCACCTCCTCGAACTCCACGACATTGTCGATCTCGGTGCCCATCGCGATGTTGGTGACCCGCTCCAGGATGAACTCCATCACCACCGGAACCTGATGCTCCTGGAGCCAGGCCTTGGCCTGGGCGAAGGCCGCCTTGAATTCGTTCGGGCTCTTCACCCGGATCGCCTTGCAGCCGAGCCCTTCGGCCACCGCGACATGGTCGACGCCATAGCCGTCAAGATCGGGCGAGTTGATGTTCTCGAAGGCGAGCCCGACCTGGAAATCCATGTCGAAGCCGCGCTGGGCCTGGCGGATCAGGCCAAGATAGGAGTTGTTCACGACGATGTGGATGTAGGGCAGCTTGAACTGCGCCCCGACCGCCAGCTCCTCGATCAGGAACTGGAAATCGTAATCGCCCGAGAGCGCCACGATCTCGCGCTCCGGATCGGCAGCGCGAACACCGAGCGCCGCCGGCAGGGTCCAGCCGAGCGGGCCGGCCTGGCCGCAATTGATCCAGTGGCGGGGATTGTGGACCCGCAGGAACTGCGCGCCGGCGATCTGCGACAGGCCGATAGTCGAAACGTAGCAGACGTCGCGACCGAAGGCCTCGTTCATCTCCTCATAGACCCGCTGCGGCTTCAGCGGCACGTTGTCGAAATGGCTCTTGCGCAGCATGGTCGCGCGCCGGTCGCGGCACTCCTGCGCCCAGCCGTTGCGGTTCCTGAGCTGGCCCTTCCCTTCCCGCTCGCGCGCAACATCGACGAAGAGCTCCAGCGCCGCCTTCGCATCCGAGACGATGCCGTAATCGGGGTTGAAGACGCGGCCGATCTGGGTCGGCTCGATGTCGACATGCACGAATGTCCGACCCTTGGTGTAGGTCTCGATCGAGCCGGTATGGCGATTGGCCCAGCGGTTGCCGATGCCCATCACGAAATCCGAGGCGAGCATCGTCGCATTGCCGTAGCGATGACTGGTCTGCAGCCCGACCATGCCGGCCATCAGCGGGTGATCGTCCGGGATCGCGCCCCAGCCCATCAGCGTCGGCACCACCGGGACACCGGTCAGTTCGGCGAATTCAACCAGGAGCTCCGAAGCATCGGCATTGATGATGCCGCCGCCGGCGACGATCAATGGCCGCTCGGCCTCGTCCAGCATCGCCATCGCCTTCTCGATCTGGCGGCGCGAGGCGGCCGGCTTGTAGACCGGCAGCGGCTCATAGGTTTCGTCGTCGAACTCGATCTCGGCCATCTGCACATCGACCGGCAGGTCGATCAGCACCGGGCCGGGCCGGCCCGAGCGCATGATGTGGAAGGCCTGCTGGAACACGCGCGGCACCAGCGCCGGCTCGCGCACCGTCACCGCCCATTTGGTCACCGGCTTGGCGATGGCCTCGATGTCGACGGCCTGGAAATCCTCCTTGTAGAGCCGGGCACGCGGCGCCTGGCCGGTAATGCACAGGATCGGGATGGAATCGGCGATCGCCGAATAGAGGCCGGTGATCATGTCGGTGCCGGCCGGGCCGGAGGTGCCGATGCAGACGCCGATATTGCCGGCCTTGGCACGGGTATAGCCCTCGGCCATATGCGAGGCGCCCTCGACATGGCGCGCCAGGATATGGTGGATGCTTTGCCGGCTCTTCAGCGCTGCATAGAACGGGTTGATCGCCGCCCCCGGCACGCCGAAGGCCTGCGTCACGCCTTCCCGCTCCAGAACCCTGATCGCGGCCTCGACGGCTCTCATTTTCGGCATGCCCGTTCTCCCGCAAGAAAACCGTGTATTGGCATACCAAATTCCAGATGAGTGCCTCGGTCAATTTATTTCAGAATATTTTTTCAATAGCATTCAGAAAACAATTTCTGATGTGAAATCAAAATTTTCAAACAATTTCAGACAGACACAAATTCGATTATGAAAAATGATTTCTCTCATAATTGACCGCAGTGGACTGTCCGTGGTCTGCTACCGTCCCGGCGGCCATGGAGATGCGCATGAACCCGATCGAGCAACGCAAGGGGCGCGGACGACCGCGCTCGCTGAAGCCGGCGATCGCTGGCGGGGCGGTGCAGGCGCTCGATCGCGGGCTGGCGCTGCTCGAAATCCTGGCCGAAGAGGACGGCCTGACGCTCAGCGAACTCAGCCGGCGCTCGGGCGTCTCGGCCTCGACGGCGCATCGCGTCCTGCTGACGCTGGAGAGCCGCGCTTACGTCCAGCACGACATGGAGCGCGGCCTCTGGCTGATCGGCGTCGGCGCGTTCAAGACCGGCTCGGCCTTCCTGCGCAACCGCCGCGTCGCGAACATGGGCCGCGCCACCATGCATGCGCTGATGGAGGCCAGCGGCGAGACCGTGAACCTCGGCATCGAGGACAATGGCGAGGTGGTATTCATCTCGCAGGTCGAGAGCCACGACACGCTGCGCGCCTTCTTCCGGGCCGGCAGCCGCAGCGCGATGCATGCTTCCGGCGTCGGCAAGGCACTGCTGGCCGAGTTCCCCGAGCACCGCGTGCGCCAGATCTGCGCGCTGCGGCGCCTCGAACGCTTCACCGAGCACACGATCACCGATCTCGGCGACCTGCTGCGCGAGCTCGCAGACGGCCATCGGAATGGCTGGGCGCTCGACGACGAGGAGCGCTCGCTCGGCATGCGCTGCGTCGCCGCGCCGATCTTCAACGAGCATGCCGAGGCGATCGCCGGGGTTTCGGTGTCGGGGCCAACGGTGCGGGTGACGCAGCGCAAGCTCGACGATTACGGCCCGCTGGTGCGCCGCGCCGCCGACGAGATCACCCGCTCGATCGGCGGCCGGTTGCCGAAGCGGGAGTGAGGCGCTAGCCACGCCCCGCCAACGCCTGCCTGACGGTTTCGCCGACCAGATGGGCGCTCGGTGCGATCCGCACCCCGGCCGCCTCCAGCACCCCGATCTTGCCGGCGGCATCGCCCTTTCCGCTCAAGGCGAGCGCACCGGCATGGCCCATCCGGCGGTCGAGCGGCGCTTCCAGGCCGACGATCAGCGCGATGACGGGCTTCGACGTCCGGACGCCGGCGAGGTATTCGGCGGCGGCCTCCTCCTCCGTGCCGCCGATCTCGCCGATCAGCACCACGCATTCGGTATCGGCATCGTCCAAGAGCAATTCGAGGCATTCGCGCATGCCGATGCCATGGATCGGGTCGCCGCCGACGCCGACCGTCGTCGACTGGCCGAGCCCTGCCGCGCTGACCTGCGCCACGACCTCGCTCGTCAGCGAAGCGGACCGGGAGATGATACCGACTCCGCCCGGACGCTCACTACCGGTGGCCATCACCCCGAGCTTGCCGATGCCCGGCACCAGGATGCCTTGCGAATTGGCGCCGACCAGGGTGGTGCGCCCGCCCTTCAGGGCCGAGCGCACCCGCACCATGTCCAGGGTCGGGATGCGCTCGGTGACGGTGACGACCAGTGGCATCTCGGCCTCGATCGCCTCGATCATGGCGGCAGCGGCATTGGCCGGCGGCACGAAGACGATGCTGGCATTGGCCCCGGTCTCGCGCCGCGCGTCCGCGACGCGCTCATAGACCGGCAGGTTCAGATGCGAGCGGCCGCCCTTGCCGGGCGTCACGCCGCCGACGACCTGGGTGCCATATTCCATCATCCGCGCCACGTGATAGGTGCCGGCCCAGCCGGTCATGCCCTGGCAGAGCACGCGGGTCTCGCGGTTCAGAAAGACGGCCATGGTTCAGGCTCCCTTCTGCGACAGCGCGACCGCTTGCGAGGCGGCGGTCCACATGTCCGGACAATCGATCACGGCGCAGCCGAAATTCTGCAGGCGCGAGCGGGCGAAATCGGCGTTGTTGCCGGCGAGGCGCACGACCAGCGGCAACGACCGGCCGCTGCGCCGCAAGGCGATGCCGAGCCCTTCGGCGATGGTGTCGCAAGGTTGCATGCCGCCGCCATGGACGTTGACGAGGATCGCGCGCGTCGCCGGGTTATCGAGCAACAGGCGGAAGCCCTGGGCGATGTCGAGGCTATTCGCGGTGGTCCTTATGTCCATGAAATTGGCCGGCCGCCCCTTGGCCGCGACCAGCATGTCGAGCGTGGCGAGGCCGAGCCCGGCGCCATTCGCGACAATGCCAATGTCGCCGTCGAGCTGGACATAGTTGAGCTGGTGGCGCTGCGCCTGCAATTCGGCAGCACTGGTATCGTCCTCGTCGCGCAGCACCGCCAGTTCCGGATGCCGGAACAGCGCGTTGTCGTCGAGCATCATCTTGACGTCGAGCGCGACGAGGGAGCCCGCCGCGGTGAGCGCCAGCGGGTTGATCTCGATCAGGCTCGCATCGAGCTCGACGAAGGCTCGCCGGATACCGTCGATGAGCGCGCAGCCCTGCTCGTGCAGCGCACCTTCGAGCCCAAGCGCCGTGACGAAGCCCGCCACCTCCTGCACCCGTGCCTCGCCGCCGGAACCGAGGCCAAGCCGGTTGAGCCGGATTTCGCCGCGCGCCGCCTGCTCCTCGATATCCACGCCACCTTTTGCGCTGCCGATCAGCATCACCTCGCCCGAGGAGGCATCGATCAGCATGGCAATATGCAGCTCGCGCGCCGCGGCAATCGCGGTTTCGACGAGGACGCGCCTGACCGTCTGGCCAGCCGGCCCGGTCTGCGCGGTCACTAGTGATTTGCCGAGCAACTTGCCGGCAACGGCCTCGGCGACAGCAGGGCCATCGGCCGGCTGAACACCGCCGGCGCGCTGGCGCCCGCCGGCATGGATCTGCGCCTTGACCAGCACCGGTCCGCCGAGCCGCCCGGCAATCTCAGCGGCTTCTCCGGCACTGATCGCAACGCCGCCCGCCGGCACATTCAGGCCGTAGCGAGCCAGCAAATGCTTCGCCTGGAACTCATGGATTCTCACGATCCGGTCCCTCCCCAAGAGCGCGTGGTCATTCGCACGCCCGATCTGGCATACATTATGCCAATACCACGGCGACGACAACTGCCTTGCGGGAGCCGCTCCCCGGCCTCGAAACTGCAGGCTACCGGATGTCCTTCACCCCGAGCCGCGGCCAGTTTCCCTCGGCGCGGGCGATGTAGGTCTTTGTCCGGCCGGCCCAGGTCTCGCGCACGCCGAGGTCGTAGTTCAGATAGAGCTTGCCATCGACGATCGACCAGGCTTCCGGCTCGATCTTGACGAGGTAGCCGCGCGAGGTGCCGTAAGCGCAGAAGCCGCCATAGGCTGGCAAATAGCGCTCGGGATCGGCCTCGAACAGTGCCTTGTGCTCGGCGCTGGCGAAGCGCCAGGTGGCGCCGCCATGGCGCACCGAGAACTCCGGCTTGCCTTGCCGCGGCCCGCCGTCGCGGAAATAGGCGACGGGGTCGTAGCCGCGGATCGCCAGCCCCTCCGGGGAGCCGATCGTGTTGACCGGACGGGGCGTCTCCGCCCCGGCTGCACCTGCCGCGGCAATCAGTGCTGCCGTGGCGAGACCGATGAAACGACGTCTGTCGAGCATGACGTTGTCCTCCTCCGCGCTCAGACTCGGCGCGCTTCGAGCGCCTCGAAGACATAGGCCGCGAGCCAACCGTAGATCGCGTGGCCGACGAGGCTCATGACGGAGAGGCGCGGCACGTCGTTCAGCAGGAAGTGCTGCCCGGCGAGGGGGGCGAAGAAGGCGAGCGCGATGAAGTAGGTGATCACGCCCCAGATCCAGCCATCGGCCGGCATGCCGAAGCTCTTCACCCAGCGGGTCAGCAGCCAGTAGCCGAGGGGGTAGAACAGGAAGCCGGTGACGAAGTGCAGCAACTTGGCGACCGGCGTCGACAGCGTCAGGCCGAACTGGTGCGCGAACAGCGACTTCACCAGTTCCGGCGGCTCCAGCGGGTATTCGGCGAACCAGGCGGTCGGCACGGCCGAGAACAATTCCCAGAAGCCTAGGCCGGCGAAGCCGCCAATGGCGAGGTTGATCACGGTGCGGGCGGAAGGCAGCGCGAAGCCGTGGGTCATGGTCGCGGTGGTCATGGCGTGTCCTTTCTGGGCGTTCAATGAGCGATGGCGAGCGGAGTGGAGGCGATGGCGAGTGCGGCCAGGCGCCCGGCGCCGCGGCGCTCGAGCAGTGCCAGGCGGTGGGCTGCGAAGAGGTTGTCGCCGCCCCGGCGGGCCAAGCGCTCGCCTAGGATATGAGCGGCACGATCGTGCTGGCCGGCGCGGATCAGGCTCTCGGCATAAGCCTGCTCGAACAGGTCGCGCTGGGCATGGCTGCCGCCGATAGCGGTCAGGCCGCTGCGCGCGGCGCCGAGCAGGCGTGCCGCTTCGTCATAGTCGCCTTCGTGGAAGGCGATCAGCCCGAAGGCTGCGAGCGCGCCATTGCGGGAGGCGTCGCGCCGCTCGCCGCTGGGATGGGACAGCGCATCGTCAATCAGGCTGCGGCCGATGGCCTCGGCGCCATCGGCCTGCCCGGCGCCGAGCAGCGAAAGGGCATAGTGCAGGTCGGCGAAGACGAGGCGGCCGTCATGGATGCGTCCCTGCGCCTTGGCGGCGAGCTCGTCCCAGCGATCGCCGACATCGACGCCGGCATAGTCGAGCCGCGCCAGCAGCGAAGCGCCATTGGCGATGTCGCGATAATCGTCAGTCGGTTCGGCCCGGATCTCCTCATCGTAGAGTCGCAGCACCTCGGCCGTCTCGCCGCGCTCGAGCCGGAACAGCGCAAGATGCCAGAGGATGTGGAAGCGCAGATTATTGGCATGGGCGATGGCGCGACCGTCGCCAAGCCAGACGATGCCCTCGTCGACGCGGCCTTCCATCTCCAAGACATGGGCGACCGCGTGCCGGCCCCAGGCGTCGCGCGGGCTCAAGGTTACGGCGTGGCGGCCGACGCGCTCAGCCTCGGCATAGAAGCCGCGTTCCTCCAGCGCGAAAGCGTAGCAGCCATTGACGTAGCCGGCGAAGGGATGCTGCTCACCGAACGCAGGGGCGGCCCGGTGCAGCGTCGCCAGCATCTCGCTCTGATCGCCAAGCATGAAGCGCATGCCATGCGCGAGCTTCAGCGCCAGCACGTCGCGAGGGTGGCTCTCCAGGATGGCTTCGAGCCACAGCGCCGCCCGGCGCGGGGCGTCGTCGAGCCAGAGCGCCAGCGCCTCGACGACCATGCTCTCGCGCCGCATGATCGGCCGCAGGCGCATGGCGGAGCGAGCCTTGGCAAGGCAATCGCGGGCCGAAGCGACGAGCTCGGCACGCGCCAACGAAAGCAGCATCAATCCCTTGGCGGCGTGGGCCAGGGCGAAATCGGGATCGGCGGCGAGCGTGCGGGCGAGATGGCCGGGCGTGGCGGCGGCATGGGCGAGCAGCGCTTCGAGCGTATCGTTCCAGGCGAGCCGGGCCGCATCGTTCGCAACGGAGATGCGATTGCCGGAGAGGTCGTAATACGTGGCATAGGACATGGGCTGCTCCGTTGCCGCGCCGCGAAGGGCGCTCTTCAGGGAGTTCGCAAGAGCGCGATCAAGCGGCGTTCAACTCGCTTCACGGACCCGTGTAGGCAGGGCAGCGCCGAGCACCGCCTGCTCCTGGTTTTCCGCCATGGGCTTGCGATCCGGCCCGGCCCAGGGCGAGCGCTTGAACCAGCCGACCGCGACCGCAGTGGCGAGGATCAGCGCAAAGCCGGTGAGGTTGAGCAGGGCCACCACGGACTCGCTGCGCCCGGCCATGTCGGCGACCGCACCCAGCAGGCGGGCAAGCACCGCGCTGGCGAGGAAAGCCGCCAGCGACTGCCGGCCGATCAGGACGAGCATATGGCCAGCGCCGCGATCGAGCCGGTTCCTCCAGGGCTCGATCAGGCTCAGCACCAGATAGGCCAGCGCCAGGAAATGCAGCACGCGCAGGATATGCAGATCAGTCTTCTCGCTAGCGGGGAGGAGAAGGTCGCGAGCTGCCTGCGCCAGCGTCCAGTGTTCGAGGATGCCCCAGAAGGATAGCGGCACCGAGACGAGGAGGAAGAGCGCGGTCGCCAGCATCAGCCGCCGGTCGCCGAGCCGCGGCATCGGCAGCCACTTCATGCCGATGAAGAAGCCGATGAAGAAGATCAGCTGCCAGGCGAAGGGATTGAGGAACCAGCCAGCGCCGTTCCAGGGATTGCCCGGCAGGTTGATCCCCTTCGTCCAGACTGCGGCGTAGAGCAGCGCGGCGACGAGGAAGGGCAGAGCCGGATGGAGGCGCCGGCCCAGCATCATCACCGGCACCAGCGCCAGGATCACCAGATACATCGGCAGGATGTCGAGATAATCCGGCTGCCAGGTCAGGGTGGCGATACCGAGCAGCGCGTTCGCCGGGTCCGTGAGCAGCGGCGGGAATTGCTCAGCGAGCTCACTCAGGCCGAAGAGCCGGTCCAGCGCCGCGGCGAGCGCGATCAGTGCCAGGACGAGACCGATCTGCGCCCAGTAGACCTGCCAGATCCGGTAGGCGATGCGCGCCGTCCCCAACCAGAGGCCGCGGCGGGTGAAGACGCTGCCGAAGGCGAGCGCGCTGGCGATGCCCGAGCAGAAGACGAAGAGCTCGGCGCCCGAGGAGAAGCCGAAGCGGGCCGGGATCCAGGCATTCCAGCTGTTCTCCGGCAGATGCGCCACGAAGATGATTAGCATGGTCAGGCCACGGAAGACGTCGAGCCGCTCGTCGCGCGCCCGCTTCGTCGCCGCGGAAGGGAGCTCTGCCATCAGAACGCCCCCTCATAGCTGCTGGCGTCGATGCGGCAGGCCAGCAGCGTGAAGCCATCGTGCCGCTGGAACGCAGCTTCGGCTTCGCGCGCCAGGCTTTCGCGATCATCGATCGTCGCTCCATGCCCGCCCATCGCCCGGGCCACGGCGGCGAAGTCGGTCTCACCGATGTCGACGCCGGCGCGCGGCAGGCCGAGCTGGCGCTGCTTCAGCGCGATCAGCCCGAGCGCCTTGTCGACGAGCGCGACGACGATCACGGGCAAGCCCAGATCGCGCAACGTCGCCAGCTCGCCGAGCACCATTTCGAGGCCGGCATCGCCGACGAAGCAGAGGGTCGGCTGGCCGGAGCCGAGCCCCGCGCCCGTCGCCAGCGGCAAGGCGCAGCCCATGGTGCAGAGCCCGCTCGACTGCAGTAGGCGGCGTGGCCCGTCGCAACTCCAGATCTGGCTGAGCAGGATGCGATGCGCGCCGGAATCGGCGGTTGCGACCGTGCCCGCAGGAGCGACGGCGCGCAGCGTCTCGAAGACCGCATGCGGCCCCCATTCGGCGGGGGCGGCAAAGGCAGCGCGGAAGCGACTGCGGACTATGGCCGGCTCGCCATCGATCCAGACCAGCTGCTCCGGCTGGGCCTCGGCCAAGGCCGTCAAGGTCGCGCCGACATCGCCTTCGAGCAGCGCAGTCGCAGCATGCATGCCGTGCTGGACGGCTTCGGCGACAATGTCGATCACCGGCTTGCCGGCGGGCCAGGGGTTGCGCCAGCCTTGGCGCATCTCGATCGGATCGTAGCCGGCAAGCACGATGAGGTCGGCGGTCTCGATCAGGGGACGCACGATCGCATCGGCCTTCGGCGAGAGGCCGACGGCGCCGATGACGCGCAGGTCGTCTTCCGGCACCAGTCCCTTGGCCTTGTAGGTGGTCAGCAGTGGCGCGCCTGTCTCGTTCAGGAAACGATCGAGCGCTGCGGCACCGGCCTGATCGACGAGGTCGAGGCCGGCGATGACCAGCGGCCGCTTCGCCTCGGCTAGCAAGCCGCGGGCGAAGGAGAGATCGCGCGGGATGTCGGGCTGAGCCGCAGGGATCACCGCTGGCGGCCGTCGCACGACACGGGCCTCGGCGACCGAGATCGGCAGGTCGATATGGACCGGGCCTGGCCGTCCGCGCCGTGCGATGGCGACAGCCTTCTCGACGACGAGGTCTTCGGTGCCGGGTGCGGCGCGGAAGCTCGCCTTGACCAGCGGGCGCAGCACCGCCTGATGGTCGAAGACCTGATGCGTATAACTCTCGGCCAGCGCCTGGTCGACGCAGCCGGTGACGACGATCAGCGGCACCCGGTCCTGCTGCGCGTTGGCGACGACATTGACCGCGTTGGCGACGCCGGGCCCGAGCGTCGTGACCAGAACCGGCAGCGCCCCGGTTACATGCCAGAGCCCCTCGGCCATGAAGCCGGCAGCGTTCTCATGGCGCGCCAGCTCGAAACGGATGCCGGCGCGCTCGAGCGCATCGACCAGCGCCAGCACTTCGCCACCGGGAATGCCGAAGGCGTGGGTCGCGCCGGCAGCGGCCAGGCGCGCGGCCAGGAGGTCGGCGCCGGTCACGAATTGCTCTCCGCCGGTTTCAGCCGACTCCGCGACTGCTATCCGTTCGTGACGCATGCTCTCTCCCCGGCTTGCCGCTCTGGCGGCATCACGGAAGAGATCGCGTCGAAGGACGGTTTGGTTACACGATCACGGAGACGTGAGGCCGGCATGCCCGGCTGGTCCGACAGGCGCCTGCGGCATCGCCAGCCGCCAGGCGCGCTCGACCCAGGCCGCGTCGGCAACATGACCGCCGTCGTGCAGGCAGAGCTCCAGCCTGGCCGAGCCATCGCAGCCGGTTGCAAGCCGGCAGGAGAGTTTGCCTGCGGCGATATCGGTACGGACCGTCCCGGCCCAGCCGGCGGTGCAGCCGCCCGGCGCAAGGACGGCAAGGCTCTTGAAGAGATCGCCCTGCCGCGCGCCGGAGCGTAGGGCGCGCCCGGCGATCGGCACCGTCGCATCGCTTACGCCATGGACATGGATCAGCGGCGGGCGCGGGCCTTCGCAGTGCTCGGGTTGCGGTTCCCAGAAGGCGCCGGCGATCGGGGCGAAGGCGGCAAAGCGCCTCGGCATCCGGCAGGCAAGATACCAGACCATCGAGCCGCCTTGCGAAAAGCCGCTCGCCAGGATGCGCTGGGGATCGATGCCGAAGCGCGGCACGGCATCGTCCAGCACCTGCCCGACAAAGGCGAACTCGTCGCGATTTCGGGCGGGCGAGCCGGGATAGGACCATGTGCGCCCGGCCCCGTCGGGTGCGATCAGCGCGACACCGAGCCGCCGGGCGACAGCGGTGAGGGCGGGATCGGCGATCACCTCCTCGGCCGATCCCTGATAGCCGTGGAAATACATGATCACGCCGAGAGGCTCCGCTCTGGGGCGGGGGGGCAGGACGATGCGGTAACGGCCGCTCGCGACCGTACAACCATCGGCGGTGGGGCAGGCGTCGTCCGCGCCAACCGCTGTCGGCTGAGCCCGCAATGGTGAGCCGGTGACGACCGCCAGGCTGACGCAGATGACAAGAGACAGGAGGAGGCGAGCGGGCGCCATATCGATTTCCGGTTCGAGCGCCTGGTCGCAGCCCTCGCATACATGCGAGCGTATCGACGCGTCCCGGCGACTTCAGCGGCCGGTCACGGGCTTGTGAGCCCGCCATGACCATGCGACGGATTAAGCCCGCCCATCCCGCGGCCTTCGCGAACAGCACGCAAGCCTTGTCGCTCGACGAACTCGAAACGCAGCTCCGGCCCCTTTTTCTCGCCGCGCTCGCCGGCGATGCCGCCGCCTATCGCCTTTTCCTCGACACGATCAGCGTGCGGCTGCGCGGCTATCTGCGCCAGATGCTGGCGCGTGCCGGGCGCGGCGAGGCGAGCGAAGCCGAGGACGTGCTGCAGGAGACGCTGCTGGCGCTGCATCTCTCACAGCACACCTATGACCGCACCAGCCCGGTGACGGCCTGGGCCCATGCCATCGCCCGCTACAAGCTCGTCGACCATCTGCGCCGCTCCGGCCGCCATGCCGGCAATCTGCCACTCGACGACGAGGCCTATCAGCTTGCCGGCCCGGCCGACGATGCGGCCTCGGAAGCCAGGCTCGATCTTGAGCGCGCCCTGGCGGCGCTGCCGGAGCGCACGCGCAGGCTGATCGACCGGGTCAAGCTCCAGGGCGCGAGCGTGGCCGAGGCCGCGCAAGCGGCCGGCATGACCGAGAATGCGGCCAAGGTCGCGATCCATCGCGGCCTGCAGGCCATGGCCAAATTTCTGTCCCGACGCAGGGAGCGGCCGGGATGATCACTGTGCATGATCCCAAGCACGTAACCTTTCGCCGGCTCGGCGCGAATTCCCTGCCGAGTGGAACCGACAGCCATGCAGACCGATGACCTGATCGCCGTGATGACCGCCGGCCACCGCCCGGTGGATACCGGCTGGCTGCGCCGCGCCAGCTGGCTTTGCGCGCTGGCAGCGCTGGCACTCACCGCCCTGCTCGTTGTCCTCGCACTGGGCGCGCGCCCGGATCTCGCCAGCGCCTGGCTGACGCCTCCCGTGATCGCCAAGGCGCTGCTCGGCGCTAGCGTCGCGAGCATCGCGCTCGTGCTGTTCCAGCGCAGCCTGCGGCCGGGGCTGAAACCGGGCAAGAGCCTGCCGCTCGTCGCCATCCCGGTCGCGCTCGTGGCCACCTGGGCGCTGGCCACGCTCGTCCAGGCGCCTGCCGAGCAATGGAGCGCGCTGGTCTTCGGCCGCTACTGGCGCGCCTGCCTCGTCGCGGTGCCGCTCTATGCGCTGCTCCCGCTCGTCATCCTGCTCGGGCTGGCCCGCCGCGGCGCACCGGTCGACGGCAGGCTGACCGGAGCCTGCGCCGGCCTCGCCTCGGCCGGGCTCGCAACGGTCGCCTACAGCCTGCACTGCCCGGACGACACCGCGCCGTTCCTTGCGACCTGGTACACGATCGCGATCGCGGCGGTCAGCGGCCTCGGCGCGCTGGTCTTCCCGCGGCTGCTGCGGTGGTGAATACCGGCGATCGCGCTCTTTCTCGTCTCAGGTCTGAGCCGTCCGACCCAGGCAGACGCGCTCCCACTCGGCCAGGCCAAGCAGGAGATGGTAGAGCACGCGCACCGGAATCACGGTCTGTACTGGCACTCCGACCCTGGTCAGCTGGTTGAACCAGAGCCCGCTCTCGGGCGCGACGAAGCAGCGGAACAGGGCGTCAAGATGGAGGTCGAGGCGCTGGGCCGCATCGGCGTCGCCAAGACATTCGATCCGGGCCAGGAAGGCCTTGATCGCCTCGGTCTGCGGCCAAAGCAGCTTCGTCGCGGCGACGAGATGTCCGGTCCGGTCCACCCCGTCGAACGCCGCCACGGGGCCGATGCTGCCATCGTCGAGACCGTGCCTGACGCCGAAGCTGTAGAGCCTGTCGGCCAGGTCGCGCGCCTGCACATCCCCGGTCAGCCGCCAGTGATGCAGCAGCAGCCAGGTCCATTCGAAATGATGCCCCGGCTCGCGCAAGGCGCCCGCGGCGCCAGGAGCCGGCTGCCAGTCATCGGTGAAGAACTCGCCGAGCGAACCGGTCCGCGCATCGACCATCCGCTCGCGCGCCAGCCGGACGATGCCGCAGGCATGACCAAGCCAGCGCGGGTCGCCGGTAGCTTCGGCAAGCGCGTGGAACGCCTCCAGCAGATGCATGTGCGGGTTCTGCCGCCGCGGCAGCGTGCCCAGCGTATCCTCGGCAAAACCACCTTCGGGATGCGTCAGCTCGCGTTCGATGAAGCCGATGACCTCGTTCGCGATGGCTAGCGCCTGCTCATCCTGCGTCGCTCGGTAGAACCAGGCCATGGCGAACAGGACGAAGGCGAGGTCGTAGAGATCAGTGCGGTCGTCGACCGGCGAGCCGTCCTCACCAACGACATGCAGGAACCGTCCCTGCCCGTCCCGGCAGGCATCGCGCAGGAAGGCGAAGCCGTGCCGCGCCAGAGCGAGTGCCCCGCTCGCCGGATCGAGCAGATGGGCATGGCTGAAGACATAGGTCAGTCGCGCCGTCACCAGCGTCGTCCTGGTCGCGCCGGCATCCTGCACCGCGGCTGCCGGATCGAACCACTCGACGAAGCCGGGGCGACCGGGCTGCACGGCACGCTCGATCCAGCGCGGGATCAGGACCTGCCGCAGCCAGTTCCGCCCGGGCAGGCCGGCGCCAGCTTCCGACATCTTGATCTGGGTCATCAGACGATCTCCTCGGCCGCGGCGGCGCCATCACCGCGGATCTTCCTCATAATGGACCCGGTAGCGTTGCAACAGGAGGGCGAGCGCCGCGGCCGTACTGGCGCTGGTGAAGACCTCTCCACGCCCGACGGCGCTGATCGTCAGGCAATCGACGGCCCGGACAGGGGGCTGAACCGCGGGGCTCGAAACCGGTCGGCAGGAGAGTCGCGGAAACGTGAGCGAGCGCCATGGCGCCGCGATGTTGGAAAGCTCCTGATGGTGACTAGCTCATCTGCGGGCGACTCAATCGAACAGGAGATTGCCATGCTTTCGCGCAAAATGGCCGCCCTTGCGGCGGTGCTTCTGCTGTCGGGAACGAGCTCTATGGCCTGTGCCACCGAGCTCGGTGCCGAGAGCATCGTGCATGAGCAGGCACAGAACCAGCGTGCCCTTGCCGAACAGGCGCAGTACCTCGCCTATCACGAGCACTTCAGGAACGTGGAGAGCCAGCCGGGGCGCGGTGCAGGCGTGCTGCCGCACCACAACTGAGCGCTCCGATAGTCGTCGGGAAGGGACCGCCTCGGCGGCCCCTTTTCGTTGGCGCCTATCGGAATCTCCCCGAATCTGGGAAGACTGCCGCAGGCCGCTCGACGGCGATGCCCGAGACGCGGCCATGATCATCCGCCAGCTGATCTATCTCGACGCCCTTGCCCGCGAGAAGCATTTCCGCAAGGCGGCCGAGGCCTGCAATGTCTCGCAGCCGACGCTCTCGGCCGCGATCGTCCAGCTCGAAGAGGAGCTCGGCGTGATGATCGTCGAGCGTGGTCGCCGCTTCCAGGGGCTGACCAAGGAGGGCGAGATCGTGCTCGCCCACGCAAGGCGCATGCTGGCGGAAGCCGACCAGATGAAGGACGCGATCGCCGAACTGCGTGACGGCGTCAGCGGCAAGATCCGGCTCGGCGCCGTGCCGACCGCGCTGCCGATGATCGCTCACATCACCGCGCCGTTCTCGACGCGCTATCCCGGCGCGTCGCTCACCGTGCTGTCGCTGACCTCGACCGAGATCCAGGACGGGATCGACAATTTCGAGCTCGATGTCGGCCTGACCTATCTCGACAACGAGCCGCTCGAACGCGTCATCTCAAAGCCGATCTACCAGGAAGCCTATGTGCTGCTGACGCGCGAGGACGGACCGCTCGGAGGGCGCGAGACCATCACCTGGGCGGAGGCTGCCGCTCTGAAGCTTTGCCTGCTCACCGCCGACATGCAGAACCGTCGCATCATCGACGGTATCTTCCGCTCGGTCGGCCATTCGCCGAAGCCGGCGATCGAGACCAACTCGATCTTCAACCTGTGTTCCCATGCCGGCATTCAGGGCGTCTCCAGCATCGTCTCCTCGCAATTGCTCGAGTTCTTCGGCGTGCCGCTCGGCACCAAGGCGCTGCCGCTGATCGAACCCGACGCCAAGCGCACGATCGGCCTGATCATGGCCGACCGCCACCCCGCCGCGCCGCTGGCCCGCAACCTGCTGCTGATGTCCGGCGCCATGGCGGATGCCAGCCTACCGCGGCGCCCGATCGTCAAATAGTTCTGAGCTATCGAAGCAGTCAGGGATGGCTGATCACCGCCTCTGATAAGCGATGGTTATCGCCCCATGAGCGGAAATAACCGACTGCGCGTCAGATTTTGATAGATAATGACTATCATATAGTCGGAACAAACGATTTGAAATCATCCTAAACTTCCCCATCCTCCTTCGAAACGCGCAGGCCGGGCGAACGGTCCGCATGGAGGAGGGACGATGGTCCACTACCCAGCCTGGGATCAGGACGAGGCGCGCTCGATCGTGTCGGGCCTGTCTCATCTCGAAGGAGCGACGCTGCCGATCCTGCACGCGCTGCAGGAGGAATTCGGCTATGTCGACCCGCAGGCCGTGTCGCTGATCGCCGAGGCGCTCAACCTGTCGCGCGCCGATGTGCACGGCACCATCTCCTTCTATCACGACTTCAAAACCGCCCCGCCGCCGCGCCGCATCGTCAAGCTCTGCCGGGCCGAAGCCTGCCAGGCACTCGGCTGCGACACGGTCGTCGACGACCTGGCGCGCGAGCACGGCATCGTCGTCGATGAGCACGGCGGGCCCGGCAAGGCGGTCGTCGAGACCGTCTATTGCCTGGGCAATTGCGCGCTCGGTCCCTCCGCTTTGGTCGAGGGCGAGCTGCTCGGCCGCGTCGATGCCGATCGCATCGCTGCGCTGTGTGGAGCGCGGCAGTGAGCGAGGCGATCCGTATCTTCGTGCCGATCGACGCCGCCGCCCTCTCGGTCGGCGCGGAAGGCGTGGCGCAGGCCATCGCCAGAGAGGCGCAGGCGCGCGGCACAGCTGTCGAGATCATCCGCAACGGCTCGCGCGGCCTGCTCTGGCTAGAGCCGATGGTCGAGGTCGAGACGCCGGAAGGGCGCATCGCCTACGGCCCGGTCGCGGCCAGGGATGTCGCCACGCTGTTCGAAGCCGGCTTCCAGACCGGCGGTGCACATGAGCTGCGGCTCGGCCCGGTCGACGAGCTCGACTGGCTGAAACGCCAGCAGCGCCTCACCTTCGAGCGCGTCGGCATCACCGACCCGCTCTCGCTCGCCGACTACCGCGCCTATGACGGGCTGAAGGGCCTCGAAAAGGCGCTGTCGCTCACCGGCGCCGAGATCGTCGAGGAAGTCCGGGAGTCCGGCCTGCGCGGCCGCGGCGGCGCCGGCTTCCCGACCGGGATCAAATGGAAGACCGTCCACGACGCCAAAGCGGAGCAGAAATACATCGTCTGCAATGCCGACGAGGGCGACAGCGGCACCTTCGCCGACCGAATGCTGATGGAGGGTGATCCCTTCCTGCTGATCGAAGGCATGACGATCGCCGCGATCGCGGTCGGGGCGACCAGGGGCTACATCTATCTGCGCTCGGAATATCCGCACGCCCACACGGCGCTGCAGCGGGCGATCCTGAAGGCGCGCAATGCCGGCCTGCTCGGCGCATCCGTGCTCGGCTCGGGCAAGGCCTTCGAGCTCGAGGTCCGGCTCGGGGCCGGCGCCTATATCTGCGGCGAGGAGACCTCGCTGCTGGAGAGCCTGGAAGGCAAGCGGGCCATCGTCCGGGCCAAGCCGCCGATCCCGGCTCTGCAGGGCCTGTTCGGCAAGCCGACCATCGTCAACAACGTGCTCTCCTTCGCCGCCGTGCCCTGGATTCTGACCCATGGCGCCAAGGCCTATGCCGATTACGGCATGGGCCGCTCGCGCGGCACCCTGCCGGTCCAGCTCGGCGGCAACGTCAAGCGCGGCGGGCTGATCGAGCTCGCCTTCGGCATCTCGCTGCGCGAGATCATCGAGGACATGGGCGGCGGCACGCTGTCGGGCCGGCCGATCCGGGCCGTCCAGGTCGGCGGGCCGCTCGGCGCCTATCTCACCGCAAAGCAGCTCGACACCCCGATGGATTACGAGGCACTCGCCGGCATCAAGGCGATGCTCGGCCATGGCGGCATCGTCGTCTTCGACGACAGCGTCGACATGGCCAGGCAGGCGCGCTTCGCCTTCGAGTTCTGCGCCAAGGAAAGCTGTGGCAAGTGCACGCCCTGCCGCATCGGCGCGACGCGCGGCGTCGAATTGGTCGACAAGATCATCGCAGGCACCGAGCGGCCGAAGAACCTCGCAGTGCTGCGCGATCTCAACAAGCTGATGACCGACGCCTCGCTCTGCGCCATGGGCGGGCTCACCCCCATGCCGGTGATGAGCGCGCTCAACCATTTCTTCGAGGATTTCGACCGTCCGCCGGCCGAGCGCCTGCCGCTGGCGGCCGAGTGAGGAGATATCGATGAGCCTGATCAAGGAAATCGATTTCGGAACGCCGATCCGGGTCGCCGAGAAGACGGTGACGCTGACGATCGACGGCGAGAGCGTCACCGTCCCGGCCGGCACCTCGGTGATGGCGGCGGCGATGAGCCTCGGCACCAAGATCCCCAAGCTCTGCGCCACCGACTCGCTCGAACCCTTCGGCTCCTGCCGGCTCTGCCTGGTCGAGATCGAGGGACGGCGCGGCACGCCTGCCTCCTGCACGACGCCGGCGGAAGAGGGCATGGTCGTCCGCACCCAGTCAGAGAACCTCGCCGGCCTGCGCAAGGGGGTGATGGAGCTCTACATCTCCGACCACCCGCTCGACTGCCTGACCTGCTCGGCCAATGGCGACTGCGAATTGCAGGACATGGCCGGCAGCGTCGGCCTGCGCGAGGTCCGCTACGGCTATGACGGCGAGAACCACGTCAAGCCAGTGGAGATGGACGGCTATGCCAACGAGAACTGGCTGCCCAAGGACACCTCCAACCCGTATTTCACCTACGACCCGAGCAAGTGCATCGTCTGCAATCGCTGCGTGCGCGCCTGCGCCGAAGTGCAGGGCACCTTTGCGCTGACGATCACCGGCCGCGGCTTCGATTCGCGCGTCGCTGCGGGCCCGACCGATTTCCTCGGCTCCGAATGCGTCTCCTGCGGCGCCTGCGTGCAGGCCTGCCCGACCGCGACGTTGATGGAGAACAAGGTGATCGAGCTCGGCCAGCCCGAGCACTCCAAGGTCACCACCTGCGCCTATTGCGGCGTCGGCTGCTCATTCAAGGCCGAGATGCAGGGCGACCGCGTCGTGCGCATGGTGCCCTACAAGGACGGCAAGGCGAACGAGGGCCATAGCTGCGTCAAGGGCCGCTTCGCCTGGGGCTATGCGACCCATAAGGATCGCATGACCAAGCCGATGATCCGCGAGAAGATCACCGATCCCTGGCGCGAGGTCTCATGGGACGAGGCGATCAACTACGCCGCCAGCGAGTTCAAGCGCATCCAGGCCAAATACGGCCGGGAATCGGTCGGCGCCATCACCTCCTCGCGCTGCACCAATGAGGAGGTCTATCTCGTCCAGAAGCTGGTCCGCGCCGGCTTCCGCAACAACAATGTCGACACCTGCGCCCGCGTCTGCCACTCGCCGACCGGCTACGGCCTGAAGACGACGCTCGGCACCTCGGCCGGCACGCAAGACTTCAAATCGGTCGAAAAGGCCGACGTCATCCTGGTCATCGGCGCCAACCCCACCGACGGCCACCCGGTCTTCGCCTCCCGGATGAAGAAGCGCATCCGCCAGGGCGCCAAGGTCATCGTCGCCGATCCGCGCCGGATCGACATGGTCAAGTCGCCGCACGTCAAGGCGGAGTACCATCTCCAGCTCAGACCCGGCACCAATGTCGCGCTGGTGAACGCCCTCGCCCATGTCATCGTCACCGAGGGGTTGATCGACGAGGATTATGTCCGCGAGCGCTGCGATCTCGGCGATTTCGAGGTCTGGGCCCGCTTCGTCGCCGAGGAGCGCAATTCGCCGGAGGCGAGCGAGCAGTACACCGGCGTGCCGGCGGCAGATCTGCGTGCAACGGCCCGGCTCTACGCCACCGGCGGCAATGGCGCGATCTTCTACGGCCTCGGCGTCACCGAGCACAGCCAGGGCTCGACCATGGTGATGGGCATGGCCAACATCGCCATGGCGACCGGCAATATCGGGCGCGAGGGCGTCGGCGTGAACCCGCTGCGCGGCCAGAACAATGTCCAGGGCTCCTGCGACATGGGCTCGTTCCCGCACGAGTTCACCGGCTACCGCCATGTCTCGGACGACGCCACGCGCGACATCTTCGAGAAGCTCTGGGGCGTCGAGCTCGATTCCGAGCAGGGCCTGCGCATCCCGAACATGCTCGACGATGCCGTCGGCGGCAGCTTCAAGGGGCTCTATGTCCAGGGCGAGGACATCGCCCAGTCCGACCCGAACACCCAGCACGTCACCGCCGGTCTCGCGGCGATGGAATGCGTCGTCATCCAGGACCTGTTCCTGAACGAGACGGCGAAATACGCCCATGTCTTCCTGCCCGGCTCCTCCTTCCTGGAGAAGGACGGCACCTTCACCAATGCCGAACGCCGCATCAACCGCGTCCGCCAGGTGATGACGCCGCTCTCCGGCAAGGCCGAGTTCCAGGTCACGATCGACCTGGCGCGGGCGCTGGGCCTCGAGATGAACTACAGCCATCCGAGCGAGATCATGGACGAGATCGCCCTGGTGACCCCGACCTTCGCCGGCGTCAGCTACGCCAAGCTCGAGGAACTCGGCTCGGTGCAGTGGCCCTGTAACGACAAGGCGCCTTTGGGCACGCCGTTGATGCATGTCGACCGCTTCGTGCGCGGCAAGGGCAGGTTCATGATCACGGAATACGTGCCGACGCAGGAGCGCACCGGCCCGCGCTTCCCGCTGATCCTGACCACCGGGCGCATCCTCTCGCAATACAATGTCGGCGCCCAGACCAGGCGCACCGAGAACCAGGCCTGGCATGACGAGGACGTGCTGGAGATCCACCCCTTCGATGCCGAGAGCCGCGGCATCAAGGATGGCGATCTCGTCGCGCTCGCCAGTCGCTCCGGTGACATCTCGCTGCGCGCCGAGATTTCGGAGCGGATGCAGCCCGGCGTGGTCTACACCACCTTCCACCACGCCTCGACCGGCGCCAACGTCATCACCACCGACTATTCCGACTGGGCGACGAACTGCCCGGAATACAAGGTCACGGCAGTCGAGGTCCGCAGGACGAACTATTATTCGCAGTGGCAGGAGCGCAATCGCGAGGAGGACATCTCGCTGCGCCTGATCGCAGGGCGCCTGCCCGATGCCGCGGAATAGCCCGCCCGCCCAGCCACCGGCGAGCCATGCGGTCGCCGTCCGGACCATCAGGTTCGGCCCAGCCGACCGCGCCGCGCCGGCGAGCGCCGAGGTCGCCGTCGAGGCGCCGATCAACATCGTCTATGGCAACCTGCCCTATGCGGTGATGATGGCGACGCCGTCGGACATCGAGGATTTCGTCGCCGGCTTCAGCCTGACCGAGGGCATCGTCCGCAGCGTCGACGAGATCAGATCGATCGTGGTGACCCCGCAGCAGGACGGTATCGTCGTCACTGTCGAACTGGCGCCCGGCCGGTTCCGCGAGCATCTCGCCCGCCGCCGCAATCTCTCAGGCCGCACCTCCTGCGGGCTCTGCGGCGTCGAGGGCCTAGCCGACCTGCCAACGGCCGAGGCACGGGCGGCCCAGGCGGCGCCGATCGCACCGGCCGCGGTCGGCGCAGCGCTCAACAGTCTCGAACGCCAGCAGCCGCTGCATCGCCTGACCCGCTCGGTCCATGCCGCTGCCTGGTGCGACCGGGATGGCACGATCCTGGCGGTGCGCGAGGATGTCGGCCGCCACAATGCGCTCGACAAGCTGATCGGCGCCCGCCTGCGCGCCGGCCATGACGCCAGCGACGGCTTCGTGCTGGTCACCAGCCGCGCCTCCTTCGAGATGGTCGAGAAGGCGGCGATCTTCGGTGCGGGCACGCTGGTCACGATCTCGGCGCCGACCTCGCTGGCGATCGAGCGGGCGAATGTACTTGGCCTGACCCTGGTCTGCATCGCACGCGCAGATTCCGCGACCGTGTTCGCCGGGCGCCTCGCCGATACCGTGGAGACAGGAGCGCAATGAGCCAGGTTGAGGGCCACGACGCGATGACCCGGGATCACGCGGCCGACCATCTCGCCAAACTCGCGGCGATGGCCAATCAGATCGGCGATTTCTTCAAGTCCTACCCTGATGAGGAAGCGGTCGCCGCCATCGCCGATCACATCAATCAGTTCTGGACGAAGCGGATGCGCGAGGAATTCCGCACCGGCTTCGAAACCGACACGGCGGCGCTGTCGCCGCTCGTACGGCAGGCGCGCGCTAAGGTCAGGCCAGGCAACTAAGACCTGAACGGTAGCTCGTCCGCCTGCCGGCAAGAACCTGATCGAACCGGCGATAGCGCCGAACGCAGGCGCCCCTACTTCACCACGAAGCCGTGTGCGAACGGGTCGCGGTCGTCGATGAAGATGGTGTTGTAGCCGGTCATCCGGGCCCAGCCGGCGATCGAGGGGATGATCGCCGGGCGGTTAGCCACAGTCGCCGCCGCCTCGACCCGGCCCTTGAACAGCGAGCCGATGATCGACTCGTGCACGAATTCGTCGCCGGCCTTGAGCTTGCCCTTGGCGGCGAGCTGCGCCATCCGCGCCGAGGTGCCGGTGCCGCAGGGTGAGCGGTCGATCGCCTTCTCGCCGTAGAACACGGCGTTGCGGGCATGGGCACCATCCTGCGTCGCCTTGCCGGTCCACTGGATGTGGCTGAGCCCCTGGATCTCCGGATGCTCCGGATGAACGAACTCGCATTTTGCGTTCAGCGCCGCCCGCAGCTTCGGCGACCAGCCGACCAGCTCGCCGGCGGTATGTTCGGCCATATCCCGGAAGTTCTTCTGCGGCTCGACGATCGCATAGAAATTGCCGCCATAGGCGACGTCGACGACGATCTCGCCGAGGCCCTCGACCTCGGCTGTCAGGCCTTCCGCATAGAGGAAGCCCGGGACATTGGTGAGCCGGACCTCCTCGACGAAGCGGCCCTCCTGGCGATAGCTGATGTCGACCTTGCCGGCCGGCGCGTCGATCGAGAGCCTGCCCGGCTCGCGCGGCGTGATCAGCCCGTTCTCGATCCCCATGGTGATCGTGCCGATCGTGCCGTGGCCGCACATCGGCAGGCAGCCCGAGGTCTCGATGAACAGCACGGCGACATCGCAATCAGGCCGTGTCGGCGGATAGAGGATCGAGCCCGACATCATGTCGTGGCCGCGCGGCTCGAACATCAGTCCGGTGCGGATCCAGTCGAACTCGCGAAGGAAATGCGCCCGCTTCTCCAGCATGGTCGCACCTTCGAGGCGCGGGCCGCCACCGGACACCAGCCGGACCGGATTGCCGCAGGTGTGGCCGTCGATGCAGGAGAAGGTGTGGCTGGCCATCGATCAGAACCTTCCTGAGGCGTTACACCCGCTTGAAGTCATGTCGTCTTTTTGAATACAGCAAGTATGCAGATTTGCAACGAACGGGAAACGCGCCATGAGCGACATCACGATCCTCAGCATGGAGGCGCTGACGCGCCGGATCGAGGCGGTCTTCCGCAAGGGCGGATTGTCGCCACTTCATGCCGCCGCCCTCTCCCGTGTGATCGCAGCCGGCGAACGTGACGGCTGCAAGTCGCATGGTGTCTATCGCGTCGAGGGCTGCCTGCGCACCATCAAGGCCGGCAAGGTCTCGCCCGATGCCGAGCCCGCCCTGCACGATGACGGCACGGCCGTGTTGCGCGTAGCGGCGGGCGGCGCCTTCTCCTGCGCCGGCTTCGAGCTCGGCGCGCCGGCGCTGGCCGAGCGGGCGAAGCAGCTTGGCCTCGCCGCGTTGGTGATCAACGACTGCACCCATTTCTCGGCGCTCTGGCCGGAAGTCGAGGCGCTCGCTGGCATGGGCGTCGCCGCGCTGGCGATGTGCCCGAGCTATGCCACCGTCGCGCCAGCTGGGGGGACAACAGCCCTGCTCGGCACCAATCCGCTCGCCTTCGGCTGGCCGCGCCAGGACAGCCATCCTTACGTCTTCGACTTCGCCACCAGCGTCGCCGCGCGCGGCGAGATCGAACTGTACCGGCGCGCCGGCAAGCCGCTGCCCGAGGGCTGGGCGCTCGATTCAGAGGGTCGGACAACCACCGATCCGGTCGCGGCGCTCGCCGGGGCGATGCTGCCCTTCGGCGGCCACAAGGGCTCGGCGATCTCGACCATGATCGAATTGCTGGCCGGCGTGATGATCGGCGACCTGACCAGCCAGGGCGCGCTCGATTTCCTGGGAACCACGACGCTGGCGCCGCAGCATGGCGAGCTGATCCTGGCGTTCTCGCCGGAGCGCTTCGCCGCCGGCCGTCCCGGCGATCCCTTCGCCCGCGCCGAAATCCTGTTCGAGGCGATAGCCGGCCAAGGCGCGCGCCTGCCCTCGCAGCGCCGCTTCAAGGCCCGCGAGGGTTCGCTGGCGGAAGGGATCACCCTGACCGCTGCCGAGATCGAGCAGCTCGACCGGCTGGAAGCGCTGGGGCTCGACGCGGTGGCCTGACCAACGAGAAAGCCACAGGCCTGGCGGGACTGTCAGTCCACGACCCATAGCTGACGGCAGTCTAGTCTTTCGGTAGCTGCGCTGTGCGTGTCCAGTGGCCTTGATAGTAGCAGCCCGCCAGCACCATCGATGTGGAACTGGTTATGGTCATGCGACAGGTAATGTCGCCGATGATGATGTCGGTGTTGGCAACCCATCTCCCTGTGATTTCCGAACCGTGTGCGCCGTCAAAATCCGCTCCCCGCAGATTTCCACCATCATCGAAACATAGAGTGATGTGCTTGCCCGATCCGACGCGCCCTCGGTGTTCGAAGCAGCTTTCGGATACGAACCGGCCGATCTCGCTGTCCCGTGCCGTCGCGGGGATTGCTAGGCACATGGCAACGATCGCGAGAAAGAGATGTGTTGACCAGGCAAAGCGCATCTCTTGACCTTACTCGTGCCTTTGTCAGCTTTCGACCCAACGGAGACATTCGTCACGTCGGGCAGCTTGACACCCATGGCCCAATAGAGAGGCCCTCCCATCACCGGGAGGGCCTGTCCTCAGCAAGTCCTCAGGCCGCGTGCTTCAACGCGCTAGGCTGCTTCGACCACTGCGCGTACCAGGCGTCGAACAGCTTCAGCTGCGTCTCGACATAGCCACGCTGGCTCTCGCCGAGCGCGTCGGTCGGGTTGAAGTGCAGCGTGTATTCGGCGTCGCCCTTCAGCACCATCATGTGCTTGAAATAGAGGACGAGCTCCGGCCCCTCGTCGAAGGAGGAGAGCACAGCGAGCGCCGCCTCCAGTTCGAGCGCGAGGCGCCGCGCCTCGACATCGCCCTTCGCTGCCGCCTGGCTCAGGCTGACGAGGTGCAGCACTTCCCTGGGCAGCACGCAGCCGATGCCGGTGATCGCGCCGGTCGCGCCGCAATTGACGAAGCCGTGGAAGACGCAGGTGTCGACGCCGATCATCAGCGAGACGTCATCGTCGCGGCTGGTGATGTTTTCCGCGGCGTAGCGCATGTCGGCGGCGCCGCCGAACTCCTTGAAGCCGACCAGGTTGGGATGCTCGGCCCGCAGCGCGAAGAACAGGTCGGCGCGGGTGGCAAAGCCGTAATAGGGGCTGTTGTAGATCACCGCCGGCAGGCCCGGCGCCGCGGCGAGGATCGCCTTGAAATGGTGGCGCTGCGCCTCGACCACCGAACCGCGCGAGAGCACGCGCGGGATCACCATCAGCCCCTTGGCACCGATTGTCTGGGCATGGACGGCATGGGCGACGGCGGAGGCGGTGTTGACCGCACCGGTGCCGACGATCACCGGCACGCCGGCCTTCACCAGGGCCTCGACGCCCTGCATGCGCTGCGCATCGGTCAGCAGCGGCCAATCACCCATCGAGCCGCAATAGACCACGGCCGACATGCCGGCGGCGATCAGCTCCTTGCCCTTGCGCACCAGCGCCTCGAAATCGGGGCTGCGGTCGTCCTTGCAGGGGGTCATCAGCGCCGGCATGCAGCCGGAAAAGATCTGGGCCTTCATCACGCGCTCCTCGGGCTGGCGGTTCCATGGACGGCCTGTCTCGCCGCCTTGATCGACAATGATAATACTCTTTGTATTTTATTTGTCGACAAGAAAATTGTGACGCGGAAGCTCGCCGCTCCGGGGCGTCACAGACGGCTCCGGAGTGACGAGAGGCAAGGTCTGGGAGAGCGCCCTACAGCGCCAGCGTCTGGCGCCGGTCGCGCGCGATCAGTTGCTGGATCTGCTGGACGATCTGGTCGGCATGGGCCTTGGCCAGCCGGTCGGCGGCCTCGACGTCGCGGGCGGCGATCGCCGCGATCATCTCCTCATGCTCGGCGACATAGCGCTGCGGCAGGCGGTCCTCGAAGGAGGAGTAATAGAGCCGCAGGATGCGCCGGCCCTCGTCGAGCAGGCGGCAGAACAGCCCGGTATAATAGGGATTGCGCCCGGCCTCGGCGATCGCGGCATGGAAATCGCGGTTGGTGGCGATCATGGCGAGCGCGTCCTGCGCCGCGACAGCCCCGGCGAAGGCGGCCTGCCGGGCCCGGATGATGTCGAGATCGGCCGGCACATAGAACTCGGCGGCCAGCCGCGTGGTGACGCGATACATCAGCGTGATCGCGTCGAAGAAGGTGTGCAGGTTGAGGAAGTCGATGTTCGACACCACAGTCGAGCGGTTGGGCAGCGTCGTCACCAGACCCTCGCTCGCCAGGCGCACCAGCGCCTCGCGGATCGGCGTGCGCGACATCGACAGCCGCTCGGCCAGCTGGATCTCGTCGATCGGGCTGCCGGGCGGCAGCACGAGGTCGATGATGTCGTCGCGCAGGATGTCGTAGACGAGCTTGACGCCCTCGCCCCGCTTGCGTTCGGCCGGAGCCGCCATGGTCCTGTCAGTCATGTCGCCATCCATTGTCGACATGACAAATACAGATTGCACCTAATGGCGCAACAGCGCCGGCCGGCTGGAGCCGGCGCTGTCAGATGACCTCAGCCGCCGATCTGCCGGATCGCGATCTTGTTGAAGCGCGGCTTGCCCTCACCCAGCTGCTCGATCGCGACCTCGCCATTGCGGACTTCGAAGCGCAGCACGGTCGAGCCGGCGCCGCGCCAGTCGGCGGTTTCGCCGTCATCCTCGTAAAGCTCGCCGGAAGCACCCTCGACCACGCCGCAGACCAGCACCTCGCGCTCTGTGCTGATGCCCTTGGCATCGCCGAGCGGGATCAGCGCGCCGGCCCGCACGAACAGCGGCAAACGGCCGAGCGGCGCCGGAACCGTCACGGTGACGCCGCCGGGATAGTGCTCGCCATTGTGCCAGTCGTACCAGCCGCCCTCGTGCTGCGGCAGGTAGACGGCGCGCTCGCGTGCGCCTTCCTCCAGCACCGGCGCGACCAGCACGTCCGGCCCGAGCATGAAGACATCGTCGACCGCGGTCGCCGCCGCATCCTGCGGGAAATCGTAGAGCAGCGGGCGCACGGCCGGGATGCCGTCGCGGCTCGCCCGCCACATCTGGGTGTAGAGATAGGGCATCAGCCGGTAGCGCAGGCAGATCGCCTCGCGCACCTGCGGCACCATCTCCGGATACATCCAGGGCAGGTTGACCACGCCGTCATCGTTCCAGGAGTTCATCACCATGCGCGGCCAGAGTGCGCAGAACTCGTTGAAGCGGACGAACAGCTCCGGCCCGGGCGTCGGCCCATGGAAACCGCCGACATCGTGGCCGATCGAGAACATGCCCGACAGGCTCATGTTGAGCCCCTGGGTCAGGTTGTAGCGCAGCGTCTTCCAGGCGGTCTCGTTGTCGCCCGACCAGGTCTGGGCATAGCGCGAAATACCGGCGCAACCGCCGCGCGTGATCGAATACTGGCGCTTGCCCGGCTCGCGCGCCGCCTGCGCCTCATAGGACAACTTCGTCATCAGGAGCGGCTGCGCCGGACGCGCCAGAGCCTGCCGGAAGGGGCGCCCGTCGCCGTCGCAGACGGCGTCCTCGTCCCAGATTTCGTATTCGTTGTTGTCGTTCCAGACCGTGGTGAAGCCATGGTCGAGCAGCGCGCTCTCGATACCGGCGCGCCACCAGGCCCGACCCATCGGGTTGGTGAAGTCGACATGGAAACCGAGCCCGTCCCAGAACTGCGCCACGGCCGGCTCGCCAGTCTTGGCATCCTTGACCAGGAAGCCCTGATCCAGCGCTTCCTTGAGGCGCGGATGGTCGTCGAGCAGGCAGGGCTTGAGATTGGCGACAGTGTGCATGCCGGCCTTGTTCAGCCGCTTCATCGTCGCCAGCGGTTCCGGGAATTTTTCCCGGTTCCAGTTGAAGGCGTAGCGGCGCTGGCCGATCTGGGTGTAGCCCGAGCCAAAATGGAAGCTGTCGCAGGGGATGGCGTGCTTGCGACACTTGGCGACGAAGTCGCTGATCCGGGCGTCTGCGTCGGGCGCATCGGCGATCGCCATCGAGGTGACGCCGAAGCCGAAGGACCAGCGCGGCGCAAAAGCCTGGCCGCCAGTCAGCCAGGAGAAGCGCTTGACCACGTCAGGCACGGTCGGGCCGGCCATGACGTAATAGTCTAGATCGCCGTCATCGCCTTTCCAGGAGCGGAACAGGCCGTGATAGTTGTCGAGCGTACAGCCGAGATCGACGCTGCCGGTCGAGAGGTTGTCGTAGAACACGCCATGCGCGCCCGCCTTCCCGTCGACGATGAAGAAGGGCAGCATCTTGTAGAGCGGGTCGGAGAGCTCGGCATCGAAGCCGCAGGGATCGACCGCATCGATGGCAAAGCGCCGCCCGGTGCGGTCGAGCGGGCCGGCCTTGTCGCCGAGCCCGTAATGCCGCTCGGCATAGTCACGCGCCATGAAATGAGCCACCGCACCGGTGCGCGGCGAGATCAGATAGGCCTGCGTCGTGCGATCCTGCAGGAAGGGCTCGGCCTCGCCGTCGCGGCGCCAGGCGATGCCGAAGGGCGAGAGCGTGACCTCGGCGGAGAGGCCGCCGGCCGAGAGCGTGACCTTGCCCTCGCCTTCGCTGACGCTCGCCTGCGGGCAGGAGAAACCGGAGAGATCGTCGCGCGGGCGCCCCTCATAAGGCGGCTCGAGCCCGCCCGGCGCGATCGACCAGCCGCGGTCGAGCCGGTAGCCGTCCTGCGGCTTCAGCGTCACCCGGCCGATATCGCCTTCGAGGATGCGGACAGCGATCGTCGCGCCAAGGCCGACATCGAACAAGGCGGCTTCGCCGTCGCGGCCGAGATAGCGGCCTTGCGTCAGGGCTTTCATGGGATCTCTCTAGTCAGTCGTCAGGACCGGACAGCCCGGCCGTTCTCGTCGAACAGGTGCAGGTGCTGCTGCGGGAAAGCGAGCGCGACGCTGGAGCCGCGCTGGTGTTCGCTCTGGCCGTCGAGCCGGAGCGTGATCTGCGGCAGGCCGGGCGAAGCGCCGTAGAGATAGCTCTCGCCGCCGAGGCGCTCGACCAGCTCGATCGCGAGCGGCACGCCGCCATCCTGCGCAGCGAGCGCAAGGTGCTCCGGCCGGATGCCGAGCGTGACCGATGCACCCGCTGCAAGGTTCCCGGTCTGGCAGGCGACTTCGTGGCCGGCCTCGCCGATCGCGACGCTACCCGACCGCACCACCTTGCCCGGCAGCAGGTTCATGCGCGGCGAGCCAATGAAGCCGGCGACGAAGAGGTTGTCGGGCCGGTTGTAGAGCTCCAGCGGCGTGCCGACCTGCTCGATCCTGCCGCCCTGCAGCACGACGATGCGATGCGCCAGCGTCATCGCCTCGACCTGATCGTGGGTGACGTAGATCATCGTGCCGCCGATCTCGGCATGCAGCGCGGCGAGTTCCTTGCGGGTCGCGACGCGCAGTTCCGCGTCGAGGTTCGACAGCGGCTCGTCGAACAGGAAGATTTTTGGATCGCGCACGATGGCGCGGCCGATGGCGACGCGCTGGCGCTGGCCGCCGGAAAGCTCGT
>JAESGM010000219.1_pt1 | contig 104586 bp, 110 predicted proteins | sample 9269721 | NCBI WGS metagenome assembly JAESGM01 (sample SAMN15720920, study PRJNA650825) | algae metagenome | isolation source: Komarekiella atlantica HA4396-MV6 and co-occurring heterotrophs from... | place: USA: Theobald House, Kauai, HI | collected 2009-07-29 | reverse complement strand
GCAAACCCGTCCGCAGGCGCCGCACCCACCCCGCCACACGACATGCCTCCGGTTGGCCGCCCCTCGGGGATGGGATGGAGCGGATTATAGGCGTGGCGCGGGAGGCGGGGATAAGCGCTTTGCCGTGACGTAGCGCTGGCGAGATGGCGACCGGGTCCGCTTCCAGCCCATTTGGACCTTTCTCCTGATCAGGTTGATCCAGTCATCCCACTGGTTGAAACTGGGATGGTGGGCGCTTGCCTTGAACGTCACGCCAGTGGAAGCCTGCTCTGACCATGTTTGCTGATCACGACGCCTACATAGCCGAGGCTCCTGAAGACCTTCGCCCTCTGCTGGTTCGATTGCGCGCCCAACTTGCGCGCGCGCTGCCTGACGCCGAAGAAGTCATCGCCTATAAAATGCCAGGGTTCAGGATCGGACAATCCATCGTCGCGGGTTATGCCGCGTTCAGTAAGCAATGCGGCCTCTATCTGTCTCCTTCCGCCATCACGTCGCATGCCGACGACATTGCGGCGGCCGGGCTCAAGTCCACCAAGACTGGCGTCACCTTCTCGCCGAGCCGGCCGATCCCGGACGGGCTCGTTGAGAAACTCGCGCTGGCGTCTCGAAGGGATCAAAATCTCTGAGCGGGTCGGTCCGGCATGGTTCGTTGTGTCGATGCTCGACGCGGCGGTTCAGGATGGGGCGCGCCATGACGGGGCAAGCCCGACCATGACATGGAAGGGACGCCAGATCCCTCTTTTTAGCCGAGCGCCGGACCGCGTATCCTTTTGCGGCGGCCCCTGCGTGAGCGTATCGTGAATGGAGCAGCCCTTCGCTGTGATGGAAGGGCGCCTGATCCCCCAACCGGGGAGGACGTCATGGGACGCAAATTCATCGACTGCCGCGAATTCCCGAGCGAGATGAACTGCTCGATCGCGATCATGGCCGACAACGAGGGCGAGCTTCTGGAGGCGGCTGTGCAGCATGCCGTCGCGGTGCACGGGCACCAGGACACGCCCGAGCTGCGGGACCAGATCAAGGGCGTCATCAAAGACGGCATGCCGCCCGAGATGGCTCCAGGTCGAGCCGCCTGACGGCTCAGGTCCCGCCTCGTCACGGCGATTCCGGCGAGATGCCGGAGCATTGCCGCGCGTTGACGATCGGCTGCCTATCCCACCACAAACGCCTCATGCACGGCGCTTTGCACACCGCCGCCCATGACCGGGCCGCCGCCGGCGACGTGGATCGCGTCTCCGACCAGGGCAGCGCCCAGGCCATGGCGCGGGGTGAGCATCGGGGCGTATTGCTCCCAGGAATCGGTGGCCGGGTCATAGGCTTCCATCTGGCCGAAGACGCGGTTGGTGCCTTCGCCGCCCATCACGAAAACCTTGTCGCGATAGAGCACGGCGCCATGGCCGGAGCGGGCGGTCGGCAGCGGGTTCTTCGGCGCCCAGGTGTCCTGCGCCGGATCATAGGCGTGGTGCAGGTTCGAGTTGGTGTGGAAACTGTCGACGCGGCCGCCAATGACATGGATCAGGCTGCCGATGGCGAGCGTGCCGGTATGGTCGCGGGCGGTCGGCATGGGGCGACGCTCGGCCCAGACATCGGTCTTCGGATCGTAGGTCAAGTGCCAGTCGATCGAGCGCTTGCTATCGAAGGTGTCGCCAATCGCGCCGCCAATGACATAGAGCAGGCCGCCAAGGCCGACCACCGCGGCCGAGCCGACCGGGCGGGGCAGGGGCCTGATCTCGGCCCATTTGTCGCTCGCCGGGTCATAGACGAAACAGCGTGGATGCGGCTTGCGGTTCTGCTCGAGGAAGCCGCCAATGGCGAAGAGCCGGCCGTCGAGAAAGGCGACGCCGACATGGTTGGCGCCCTGCGGCAAGGGGGCGGCGTCGCTCCAGCGGTCGGCGGCCGCCTCATAGACATGGTGATAGGGCCGGTCGACCCGCTGCTCGGCATAGCCGCCGACGATATGCATCTTGCCGGCATGGGCCGTCGCCCAGGCCATCTCGGAGCGCGGCATCGGCAGCGGCGCCTTGGCCTGCCAGCGGCCGGGATTGGCGGCCTTCGGGATCGGTGAATCGAAGACGTTCTGCGTCGCGGCGAGCTCGGGCTTCGGGATGCGGCCGGGCTGGTTCAGCCTCTCATAGGCGCCGCCGTGATGCTCGTGGCCGGGCTGCTGAGCCAGTGCCGGGCCGGCCGCGAGGCCGGCTGCGCCAGCGGCGATGAAACTGCGGCGGCTCAGGCTGGTCACGAGCGTCTCTCCCTCGGTCGGCACATGGACTCGCAAACCATAGCGATTGTGCGAAAGCCTATGCCAATGGCCAAGCCTTCAACACGCGCACAGCGTCTGATTGGGCCCCTGGCCATAGCTGCACCAGATAGCGGTCGTCCCCCTCGAGCCCGTTTTCTCTCAGTGTATCGAGGCCTGACATGTTTGCCCGCACTCCGAGCAAGCCGGCCTTCACCGCGAGCCGGGGAGAGGTGGCTACGTAGTCGGTCAAGCCGGCCAGCACGAGCCGGCCCGACGGGCAGGCAAAACCAGCTTCGACCACATGCTGATAGGCATCGAGGTCCGGTGCCGGACGTTGATGATGCCATTCGACGCGAACCGGCACGTGCATATTGCGCGCAGTGAACACAACGACCTCACGGGGGCCGGCTATGAGGCGGCGGGCAATATGCTCGTCCGTGAAGACCTCCGGCAGATCAAAATGATTCTCGTCGCAGAGATAGATTTGGAAGTAGTCGGCGAAGAGGTTGCCCTCGTACAGAATTTGAAACATGAGGTCTCCGCGTTGCTTGGCGAGCGCGGGAGCTGCGGTGAGGCTGGCTGCACCGATGATGACGTCGCGACGATCGAGACCAGCCATGATGGAACCTCTCTCGCTATTACAGTAAGCCAGACCCTGCGTCAGGCAAGCGCAGGAGCTGGGCTGGCTTGCAGGAAAGCCAGTTCCGTATACTGCATACGCTGCTATGGTGCGGCACCTGAAACGGTTGAAATAACGGTAGGACGAGGAAACGCATGTCTGGGCACAACAAGGTCGCCATCATCACCGGCGCGGGATCGGGCGTCGGCCGGGCCGTCGCCATCGCCTTCCTCAAGGATGGCTACCGCACGGTCCTGGCCGGGCGCCGGGCCGACGCGCTGGAGGAGACGATCAAGCTCTCGGGCGCTCCCGCCGAGCAGGCGCTCGCCGTGCCGACCGATGTGACCGACCAGGCCTCGGTGAAGAACCTCTTCGCCAGGACCAAGGACAAGTTCGGCCGGCTCGACGTGCTGTTCAACAATGCCGGCGTCAACGCGCCGGGCGGCATCATGCTCGAGGACCTGTCGCTGGCGCAGTGGCAGGCGGTGGTCGACACCAACCTGACCGGCCCCTTCCTATGCACGCAGGAGGCCTTCAAGCTGATGAAGGACCAGGAGCCGCGCGGCGGGCGCATCATCAATAACGGCTCGATCTCGGCCTATGCGCCGCGGCCGAACTCCGTCGCCTATACCGCGACCAAGCATGCGATCAGCGGCCTGACCCGCACCGCCTCGCTCGACGGGCGCAAATACGACATCGCCGTCGGTCAGGTCGATATCGGCAACGCGCTGACCGAGATGGCGCAGCGCATGACCCAGGGCGTGCCGCAGGCGGACGGCTCGGTCAAGGTCGAGCAGGTGATGGACGTGACCCATGTCGCGACCTCGGTGCTGCACATGGCGAGCCTGCCGATCGAGGCCAACGTGCTGTTCATGAACATCATGGCGAGCAAGATGCCGTTCGTGGGCAGGGGCTAGACGCCAGGCCGCCGGCCGGCGCCGCCACGCGACGCCGGCCGGTTCCGTCACCTATTTCTCAGTCCAGATCTCGCGATCGATCTTGCCGGCGAGTTCGGGATACTGCGCTGCGTCGAAGCGCGGCGTTCCGGCCTTGCGCTGGGCGAGGAAGTCCGCGGTCAGCTTCGCCACCGTGCCGGAGAGCAGCACGATCGCGATCAGGTTGATCGACGCCATCAGGCCCATGACCGCGTCGGCGGCGTCGAACACGGTGGTGACGCTCTCATAGGCGCCCCAGATCACCATGCTCAGCGCGGCAAGGCGCAGGACGCTGAGGCCGGTCGGCCCGTTGGCGCCGAGATAGGTCATGGCGTTCTCGGCATAGGCGTAGTTGCCGATGATCGAGGTGAAGGCGAAGAAGAAGATTGCCACAGCGATGAAATAGCGTCCGGCCTCGCCGATATGGACGGTCATCGCCTCCTGCGTCAGTGGCGTGCCGGTGATGCCCGAGCCCGGCGCCAGCTTCTGCGAGAGCAGGATCATGATCGCCGTCGCCGTGCAGATCAGAATGGTGTCGATGAAGACGCCGAGCGCCTGGACGAAGCCCTGCGAGGAGGGGTGGTGCGGGTTCGGCGTCGCGACGGCGGCGATGTTCGGCGCCGAGCCCATGCCGGCCTCGTTGGAGAACAGGCCACGCTTGACGCCGTTGAGCATCGCCGCCGCGATGCCACCGCCGGCGGCCTCCAGCCCGAAGGCGCTCTTGACGATCAGGGCGACCATCGCCGGCACCTCGGTGATATGCGTCACCAGCACATAGATCGCGACGAGGAGATAGGCGATGGCCATGAAGGGCACGAGATATTCGGCGACGCGGGCAATCGTGCTGATGCCGCCGAAGATCACGACGGCCGAGAGGATGGCGAGCGCGATGCCGACATAGAGCTTGTTGAAGCCGAAGGCGCCCTGCATCGCATCGGCGATGGAATTGGCCTGCACGGCGTTGAAGACCAGGCCGAAGACCAGGATCAGGCAGAGCGAGAACAGCACCGCCGCCCAAGGCGCGTTAAGGCCCCTGGCGATGTAGAAGGCCGGGCCGCCGCGATATTGCCCGTTCTCGTCGCGAATCTTGTAGAGCTGCGCGAGCGTGCTTTCCGAATAGGCCGTCGCCATGCCGACGAGCGCGACCATCCACATCCAGAAGATCGCACCGGGGCCGCCGAGATAGAGCGCGACCGCGACGCCGGCGAGATTGCCGGTGCCGACGCGGGAGGCCAGGCTGGTGCAGAGCGCCTGAAACGGGGTGATGCCGCTCCTGTCCTCGACAGGCGCATTCATCACCGAGCGGAACATCTCGGGAAAGTGCAGGATCTGGAGGAATTTCAGGCGCAGCGTGAAGAAGATGCCGACCGCCAACAGGCCGTAGATCAGGACATAGCCCCAGAAGACGGTATTGAGGAAACCGATGATTGCAGTCATGACAATCTTCCCCTTGCGAAATGAAAGCGCTGCAAAATAACGTTGCCCCGATTTCTCGCGCCGGCAGTGGCCGGGCAGGTCGCCAAGTAAAAAACGGCCGGAAATGGAGTTTTGTCCCGAGGTCTCTCCCTTTGATGGTGCAGCGCCAGCTAAACACGGAGCGTAGAAGGTGGGAAGTCAGGCTTGCGTTGGGTCTCGATTGCGCGAGACTGGGCTCCGCGCGACCGGGAGCCTCTCGTGCCAAGCACAGCGAGTTCAGCGACGACGGAGAACGAGGGTGGTCATGCCGCACCGGTCGATGCGCCCGTCGCCAAGGCCTATCGCCTGACGATCTGGGGCATCGCGCTCGGCATCTTCATCTTCGCCGGCAACGTCGTCATGTGGGCGCGCGCGACCGGCAACGCCCAGCTCTTCAAGGACGGCGTCGACTGGGTCTATGACGTCGCGCTCTACGGCATCGCGGCGCTGGTCTTCGGGCGCGACGCGCGGGCCGAGCGCTGGGCCGCGCTCGGCATCGGCGCGGTCATGGCGGTGGCGGGCCTGCACACGCTCTACGATCTCGGGGACAAGATCCTCCGGCCACGCCCGATCGAGGTCTGGACGCTCGGCTTCTCGGCCGCGAGCGCGATCGCCGTCGCGGTGCTGATCATCGGCCTGCTCTGGCGCTTCCGACGCGAGGCCAATCCGGTGATCAAGGCGACCTGGCTATCCTCGCGCAACGACCTGATCTCGACGACTGGGTTCGCGCTGGTCGGGCTCGTGGCGCGCGTCATGCCGATGCGCTGGCCGGAATATCTGTTCGATCTCGTCGTCGCCGCGATCTGCTTCCAGGCGACCTGGGCGATCTGGCGGGCGGTGCGAAAGCCTGCACCCGAGCTGGAAGGGGCTCCCTCCCTTCCCCCTGGGGAAGGGCCGGGGATGGGGGTGGTTCTGCCTGGTGACCGGAGAACCCAGCCGTTCCACCCCCACCCCTAACCCCTCCCCACAAGGGGGAGGGGAATCCGCGTGTACGGGATTTGCACAACAAGGCCGCGACAGGCGCGGTCGGCGGGCTATAAAGGCGGCATCATTCGAGGACGCCGCCGATGTCGATCGCCCAAAAGCTGCCTTCCATCCTGATCGCCAATCGCGGCGAGATCGCCTGCCGCGTCATCCGCACGGCGCGGCGGCTCGGCCTGCGCACCATTGCCGTCCATTCCGACGCGGACGAGGACGCGCTCTTCGTGGAGATGGCGGATGAGGCCTACCGCATCGGCCCCGCGCCGGCGCGCGAGAGCTATCTCGACGCCGAGAAGATCCTGGCGGTGGCGAAGCAGGCCGGCGCGGCCTGTATCCATCCCGGCTACGGCTTCCTGTCCGAGAACGCCGATTTCGCCGATGCCTGCGCCGCCGCCGGCATCGTCTTCGTCGGGCCGCCGGCCTCGGCCATCCGCGCGATGGGCCTGAAGGACGCCGCCAAGGCGCTGGTCGAGAAGGCGGCCGTGCCGGTCGTGCCGGGTTATCATGGGGCGGAGCAGGGCGCCGACTTCCTGCGCGCGGAAGCCCGGCGCATCGGCTATCCCGTGCTGATCAAGGCCGTCGCCGGCGGCGGCGGCAAGGGCATGAAGAAGGTCGACCGGCCGGAGGATTTCGACGATGCGCTGGCGAGCGCACAGCGCGAGGGCAAGAGCGCCTTCGGCGATGCGCGCGTGCTGGTCGAGAAATATGTGCTCAGCCCCCGCCATGTCGAGATCCAGGTCTTTGGCGACAGTCATGGCAATGTCGTCCATCTCTACGAGCGCGACTGCTCGCTGCAGCGCCGGCACCAGAAGGTGATCGAGGAGGCGCCGGCGCCGGGCATGAGCGAGGAGGTCCGTGCCGCCATGGGCAAGGCCGCGACCGAGGCCGCGAAGGCGGTGGGCTATGTCGGGGCCGGCACGGTCGAGTTCATCGCCGACGGGCGCGAGGGGCTGAAGGCCGACCGGTTCTACTTCATGGAGATGAACACGCGGCTCCAGGTCGAGCATCCGGTGACGGAGGCGATCACCGGGCTCGACCTGGTCGAGCTCCAGCTCAGGGTCGCGGCCGGCGAGCCGCTCGGATTCTCGCAGGCCGACGTCAAGGCGAAGGGGCACGCGGTCGAGGCCCGGCTCTACGCCGAGGATCCCGAGAAGGGCTTCCTGCCCTCGACCGGCAAGCTCTGGGCGCTGCAGTTTCCGGATGAACCGGGCATCCGCATCGATACCGGCGTCGAGGCCGGCGATATGGTGACGCCGTTCTACGACCCGATGATCGCCAAGGTCATCGCCCATGCGCCGACGCGCGATGAGGCGCTCGACCGGCTGGCGCAGGCGCTGGGCGAGACGATCGTGGCCGGGCCGCGCACCAATCTCGCCTTCCTCAAGGCGCTCGCCGAGGCCGAGGGTTTTCGGAACGGCCCGTTCGACACCGGCTTCATCGATCGCAATATCGAGGCGCTCGGCGCGGTGCCGCAGCCGCTCGATGCTGCCGCGATCGCCGCCGTGGCGCTGCAGCTGGAGGAGGAACGCCAGGAGGCCGGCATCGTCGCGGCCGCCTCGCAGGAGGGCGGGGCGCTCTCGCCCTGGATCGTCGCCGACGCCTTCTCGCTGATGCCGCGCCCGCCCCTCGGCCTGCCGCTCCTGGTCGATGGCGAGCGCGTCGATGCGCAGATCGAATGGCATGGCGAGGGCGCGCGCGTCAGCCTGCCGGGCCACGAGATCGACGAGGGCGAGCACGAGGTCACATTGGCGCAGGGCGAGCGCGGCAACTGGTTCGCGCTGCACCGCGGGCGGCAAAGCGCGGTTGCGCTGTTCGATCCGTTCTCGGTCGATCTCGATGCGGCGGCAGGCTCGGGCGGCGTGATCAAGGCGCCGATGCACGGCAAGCTGATCGCGCTCTTCGTCCAGCCGGGCGAGCTCGTCACCAAGGGCCAGCGGCTGGCCATCGTCGAGGCGATGAAGATGGAGCATGTGCTGACCGCCCCGCGCGACGGCACCGTGACCGAGGTCGCGGGCGAGCCGGGAGGGCAGGTGGCGGAAGGCGCGAAGGTGGTGGTGCTGGGCGAGTGAGGCGTGACGCTCGAACGCAGCGCTTGAGATCAAGGTCAATGCTGGCAGACCCTGATGTGGGTATCTCGTTGCGGTTCCGGGGCGATGCCCTCGATCCCGTTTCCGTCAGCGCCGCCTTGCAGGTCAGCCCGACTCGTGCGCGCCGCAAGGGCGAAACCTTCCATACGCCTTCCGGGGCCGCGGTAATCGCTCGGACGGGCCTTTGGTCGGTCAGTATCGAAAGGGAAGCGCCGGGCGATCTGGACGAGAAGATCTCGACGCTGCTTGCCGGATTGAGCGGAAACCTCGCGGTCTGGAAGCAGCTTTGCGAGGCGCTCCGGGGCGATATCTTCTGCGGCGTGTTCCTGACGGAGGAAAGCGGCGGGGTGACGCTGAAGCCCGAGACGATACTGGCAATTGGCCAAAGAGGGCTCACGCTCGATCTGGATATCTACGCCCCGGATGCGCCCGACGATCCTTAGGCCGCGTTCAGGTCAAATCCTCATGGCCCGGCTTGTCCCGATCATCCACGTCTTCGGATGCGGTGGCCGTTCAAGACGTGGGTGCTCGCCACAAGGGCGAGCATGACGGTCAGGGTGTGTCCAAAGCGACGATTGCCCGCTCCGCCACGGCGAGGTTGATCTGTGACAGCGGATCGTCGTCGCCGAGGAACCAGGCGGCCGAGAGGCCGCACCACGCCAGGACCCACATCAGCAGGCGGCGGCGCTCCAGGCCCGATTTCGCCAGCACGATCTCCAGCCGGCGCTCGAAAGAGCCGGGCACGACGGCGACCGGCGGCTTGGGGTCGGCGAGGTCGGGGTCGCAGAACAGGATGGTGTATTCGAAGGCGCGGTCGCCAATGACGCATTTCGGGTCGATGGCGAGCCAGCCGCGCGGGCCGAAATCGAGGACGTTGTCGTGGTGGAGATCGGCATGGAGCGGCACGATCTCGCGCTGCGCCGCCAGCAATTCAGTCGCCGCCGCGGCCGAGCGCGCCAGGATGCCGCCCCGCCTGGCCGCCATCGGGAACAGGTCCTCGAACCAGATGTCGAGTGGAATCAGTCCGGCGGGCGCGGGCCCGCGCGGCTCCTGGAGCCGGGCGATCGCCTCGCAGAGGATTGCCGTCGCCTCGTCATCGCCCGTGGGTCCGCTACGGGCCATGGCCGAGAGCGAGCGCGCGCCGGTCGCGCGCTCCAGCAGCATCGCATCGCCGCTCTCGCTGCAGGCGAGCAGGCGTGCGGCACCGTCGCCGTTCCAGTATTCCAGCGGCAGGTAGCCGAGGCGCTCGTGATCACCCTCCGGCAGCTTCAGCATGGCCGGCACGCCGGCCTGGCGGACGGGCAGGAGGTTGCTGCCGGGGGTGACGATCGGCTCGCCATCGGGCACCAGGCCCCAGCGCGCGAGATGGGGCGAGAAGTCGTAGCCAGGCGACGGGTCTTGGGCCGGCATGGGCTGGGTCAGGTCTCGATCATCCGGTTGCGGCCGATCAGCGGATATTGCTCGACCTCGTAGACCTGGCCGGAGACCGGGGCGCTGTCGTCCGAGAGCCAGAAGGCGGTGTGGGCGGCGATCTCCTGCGGCTGCATGATCCGGCCTGTCGGCGCGAAAAGCGGCGAGACATGCTTCTCCCAGCCCGGCTGGCGGCCCTCGCGCTGCTGCGTCGCGTCCTCGTTGGCGGTGAAGGTCCAGCCGACATTCAGGCAGTTGAGGCGGATGCGCTCGGGCCCGAGCGCATCGGCGAGATTGCGGGTCATCGTCGTCAGCGCGCCCTTGGACATGGAATAGACGGTTAGGTCGGCCTGGCCGCAGAGCGCGTTGATCGAGCCGATGGTGACGATCGAGCCGCCGGATTTCTGCAGGCGGAAGGCGGCGATCGCGGCCTCGGCGCAAAGCAGCGGCGCGCGGGCATTGACGGTAAAGACATGGTCGAAGAAGGCGGCCGTCGTCGTGCCGATGGCGCCGCGCGGGTAGATGCCGGCATTGTTGACGAGACCGTCGATGCGGCCGAAGGCCCTGACCGTCGCGTCGACGATGGCATGCGCGGTGGCAGGCTCGGCAAGGTCGCCGGTCGCGCCATGGGCCGAGGCGCCGAGCTTCCTGCAGGCGGCCTCGACCTCGGCCTCGTCGCGGCCATGGACCAGCACCTTCGCGCCGTCGGCGATCAGCCGTTCGGCCATGGCATAGCCGATGCCGGCCGTGCTGCCAGTGACGAGAATGGCTTTTCCGGCGAGTCCGCGCATCGTGATTCCTCCGTGTCGTCGTGCCTTCCTACCTCGCGAAGCCTTCACCGTCATGCCCGGCCTTGTGCCGGGCACCCACGTCTTGCGACGCGGGAAGGAAAGACGTGGATGGTCGGGACGAGCCCGACCATGACGGATTGCGGGTCGTCGGGGGAACTCCACTTGGCCCCGCATCTGTGGAGAAGCGCCGCAAATGCTGGCCCGGCTTGTCGGCAGGGACTAATCTCCAGGCCATGCCGCTTCATTTGCTCAAACTCTGCGTCGGTGCCGAGTCGATCCGCGATCTGGAGGACTGGATCGAGGAGCGCATGACCCAGCGCCGCCGGCTCGGCCAGCCGGAAGAACAGCTGCACACGACGCGGATGGTGCCCAAGCGCATCGAGGAGATCGTCGCCGGCGGCTCGCTCTACTGGGTGATCAAGGGCCAGATCTCGGCGCGCCAGCGGCTGACCGATATCCGCCCCTTCACCGATGCCGACGGCATCGGCCGCTGCCATCTGGTGATGGAGCCGGTGGTGGTGCCGGTCGAGCCACGGCCGTTCCGCCCCTTCCAGGGCTGGCGCTACCTGCAGGAGAAGGACGCGCCGCACGACCTCGGCCGGCATGGCGGCGATCTCGCCGAGATGCCAGAGGAGATGCGGCGGGAGCTGGCGGGGCTGGGGTTGTTGTAGGCGAGACGGTTTCCTACTGGCTTTTATACCAGAATTCATGTATTTTTTGGTATCAGTGGGAGCGAGCCGCACATGCCAAAAAACACTTCTGTATCGCTTGGCGACCATTTCGCCGCTTTTATCGGTGCCCAGGTCGAAAGCGGCCGTTACGGCTCGACCAGCGATGTCGTCCGGGCCGGCTTGAGGTTGCTGGAGGAACACGAGGCGAAGGTGAAAGCGCTGCAGGATGCGCTGATCGCAGGGGAAGAATCCGGCCGCCCGACTCCTTTCGACAGTGGGGCCTTCGTCGCGCGCATGCGGGTCAAACGTGGCTGAGAGCCACGGCTACCGGCTTTATCCGCTCGCGCCGGGCATGGAACGATCTCGGCGAGATGCCAAAGGAACTGCGGCGGGAACTAGCGGGGCTGGCGATGTTATAGGGCCCGGCGGGTGGCCGCTTCCGACCCCAAAGCCGACAAAACCCGATGCCCCCGCCTGGTAACGGGAGCGCTAACGTTGCGAACTTCCATGACTAGCAGGGCTGGACTGTTTCGCTCGCAGCCGCACACTCGCTATGCTGGTGCGCCGTGATCTCGAATGTGGGCTGCCGGAGGGCGTATGATTTCTGAGCAGAACTCGGCCGACTATAGCGGGGCCATATTTCGTCCGGTGACCGCCGCTGATCTCGATTTGATTTGCCGTCATCGTCACGAGATGTTCAAGGCGTCGGGCCGTACTGATGCGATCGTGCAGCCATCGACGGATGCTTTTAGGGAATGGGTGAAACCGCGCCTTGATGATAGCTCGTACTTCGGCTGGCTTGCGCTAGTCGATGGGATCGAAGTGGCAGGATTAGGAATGATGGTGATCGACTGGCCTCCTCATCCGTCTCACCCTCTGCAAGCCCGCCGCGGCTACATTCTAAACGTGTTTGTTGAGCCGTTCTGCCGCGGACAAGGCTTCGCACGTGCGTTAATGGAAATCGCTATCGAGGAAGCGAAGCGGCGCAGCCTTCAATACCTCATCCTGCATGCAACCGCGATGGCAATGCCCATGTATGAGAAACTTGGATGGAACCGGACGTCCGAGATGTCGATAACGCTGCCCGTTCACCCTTGAGGGTGCGCATTGATCCTCCGTGTAGCGAGGCTCGGCAGCCCAGATCGCGTCATTTGCCGCACCCGCACTGAGGTGTCGCTATTGGAGCGAAGCCAATATGGTCAAGATTTATGAGTACGCGCCCTAGCTGAGACAACCCCGTTCCCAAAGACCGTTCTCCACCCGTCGCGGATCGATCCTCACACCGCGATGTTATCGATCAGCCGCGTCCCGCCCAGCCGCGCCGCGACCAGCAGCCGGATCGGGCCGTCGGCCGGCCCGGTGACCTGCGCGAGCGTCTCGGCGTGGCGCGCCTCCAGATAGTCGAGCTCGAAGCCGGCGGTGATGATCTCGGTCTGGGCGTCAGTCACCGCCTGGAAGAGCGGATCTTCATTGCGGATGCGCACGGCGAGGCCCTGCATGACGCGATGGAGCAGCGGCGCCAGCGCGCGTTCCTCCGGCGTGAGGTAGCGGTTGCGCGAGGACATGGCGAGCCCGTCCGGCTCGCGATGGGTCGGGGCGGGGACGATCCGGATACCGAGGTCGAGATCGGCCGCCATCCGCGTCACCACCTTGAGCTGCTGATAGTCCTTCTCGCCGAAGACCGCGCAATCGGCGCGGCTTTGCGTGAAGAGCTTGCAGCAAACCGTTGCCACGCCTTCGAAATGCGTCGGGCGGAAGCGGTCGTCTAGGCCGACAGCGGCTGGCCCCAGCAGCAGCACCCGCGTGGCGAAGCCGGGCGGATACATCTCCTCGACCTGCGGGAAGAAGATCGCGTCGGCGCCGACCGCCTCGAGCATGGCGCGGTCGGTATCGAAGGTGCGGGGGTATTTCTTGAAGTCCTCATGTGGGGCGAACTGCGTCGGGTTGACGAAGATCGAGACGACGACACGGCGTGCATGCTGCTGCGCCAGCTTGACCAGCGCGATATGGCCCTCGTGCAAGGCGCCCATGGTCGGCACCAGAGCGACCTTCTCGCCGGCCTCGTGCCAGCCGGCGACGGCGGCGCGCATCGCCGCCACCGTCTCGAAAACCGCGAGCTGCGTCATCACTTCCCCCTGCATCGGCGCAGGGACGGGTAGCAAATGCCGATGCGATGGCCAATATCAGGTTGGGGATTCAATTGGATTTGGCTTGCGAGCCGGGAGGCCCATGGCACGGGAGAACGACAAGGCGGTCGGCAAGCCGGCGAATGCCGCGCCGGCGCAGGCCGGCGCGTCCGCGCCGGGCGAGATCGACCGTTTCCTCGGTGCGGCGAAGCAGCTCGCGCCACTGGCGACCGGGCAGGCGGGCCGGCTCGTCTTCGCGCTCGACGCCACGATGAGCCGCCAACCGACCTGGGATCTCGCCTGCTCGCTGCAGGCGCGGATGTTCGAGGTCGCCGCCGGCACCGGCGGGCTCGCAGTGCAGCTCGTCTATTTCAGGGGTTTTGGCGAATGCCGCGCTTCGGGCTGGATCGGCGAGCCGCAGCGCCTGACCGGGCTGATGACGCAGATCGCCTGCGAGGGCGGGCAGACCCAGATCGCGCGGGTGCTGAGGCATGTCCGCGACGAGGCCAAGGCCGTGCCGCTGCGCGCCTTCGTCTTCGTCGGCGACGCGATGGAGGAGGATGTCGACGCGCTGGCGGCGCTCGCCGGCGAGCTCGGCCTGCGCGGCATTCGCGGCTTCCTGTTCCAGGAAGGTTTCGATCCGGCGGCGAGCGCCGGTTTCGCGACGATCGCGCGGCTGACCGGCGGCGCTCATGCGCGCTTCGACGTCAAGGCGCCGGGTTCGCTGCTCGAATTGCTGCGCGGGGCGGCGGCCTATGCCAGCGGCGGGCGCGAGGCGATGACGCAGCTCGCCGGCGCCAGCCCTGCCGTGAAGGGGCTGCTCGCGGCGATGGAGGGAGGACGCCGGTGACACTGCTCTACGGGGTCGCGGCCGTCATTTTGCTCTGGTGGGTGTCAAAACTCTTCACCGGGGCCAATCCGAAGGTCATGGCCAAGGCCGCGAAGACACTGGGCGGCGTCGTGTCGCTGGGCGTGGCTGGGCTGCTGATGATGCGCGGCCGGCTCGACATGGCGGTTTTCATCGGCGGGATCGGCGCCTGGCTGCTCGGCTGGAGCGCCTATGGGCCGGGCGGCATGCGGTTTCCCTGGGGAGACAGCACGGAGACGCCGGGCACCCGCTCGAAGGTCTCCTCGGCGCTGCTCGAGATGGAACTCGACCATGACAGCGGCGGCATGACCGGGACGGTCCGGAGCGGCAGCTTCACTGGGCGTACGCTCGACAGCCTCGGCCTGCCGGAGCTCGGGCTCCTGATGCGCGAGTGCCTGGCGCAGGACCCCGAGGGGGCGCGGCTGCTAGAGGCTTATCTCGACCGCAGGACGCCCGGCTGGCGTGAACACGCAGACCGTGACGGCGACGCGGGGCAGGGCGGCGCGCCGCGCCCGGGCGCGATGACGCAGCAGGAGGCCTACGAGATCCTGGGGCTTCAGCCGGGGGCGGATGACGGGGCGGTCCGCGAGGCGCATCGGGCCCTGATGAAGCGCATCCACCCGGATGCCGGCGGCACCAGCGGCCTTGCCGCTCGCGTCAATCAGGCCAAGGATACTTTGCTGAAGTGAAATGCCTGGCTGAAACGACATGGCCGAGGTCCTTTCCTTGTTCGTTCAGCCGCGGGTGGCGAAGCAGGCGAAGCCGCCGCGCTTGAGCGTCGCGCAGGCGTTCTGAGCGTCCTTCGGATCCTCGAACCCGGCGAAGCGGGCGCGGAACAGCGTGGCGCCGCCCTTCTCGACCTTCTCGGTGAAGGGCGCGGCGTCGGCGAGCTGGCCGGACGCCTTGGCCTTGGCCCGGGTCAGGATGTCCTTGGCCTTGGCCTCGTCATCGGTCGCGCCGATCTGGATCACCCATTTGCTGGAGGCGGTTGCGACGCTGCGGGCGTCGTTCGCCCTGGTGTCGGGCGCGGCCTTGGCGAGCGTGGTCAGGCCGGCCTCATGCGGCTTGGCCTGGGCGATCGCGGGTGCGGTCTCGGGCTGGCGCAGCTCGATCTTCTGCACGAGCGCCTTGGCGGTCGGGGCTTCCTCGGGCTCGGCGAGCTTGGCGATCGAGGAGGTGACGTCGACATTGGCCGGCGGGCGCAGGATCTTGCCGTCGGCCGGAGGCGCGCCGATCGACCAGCGCATGGCCGAGGGCGTCGTCGTCGCGGTCACCGGGCGCACGCCGGAAACCTGCAGCGGCCGGGCGCCGAGATTGAGCGGGCGCGGCGGGGCGATCGGCGTGGTGGTCGCGGCATAGGCGCGGGCGGCGGCCGGAAGCGCCGGCTCGGCCTCGATCTGCGGGCGCGGAACCGGGATCGGCGCGGGTTCCGGCGCGGCCGCGACCTGGACCGGCGGCGGCTGGATCGCGGCCGGCCGGGCCGGGGGCTCGATCCGGGCCGGCGGTTCGGCGTCGGCCACGAGCACGGAAGACCGTCCGCCGGTCGAGGCGCGCGGCAGGCTGGCGATGACCAGGTCCGCCATGATCTTGTCGCGGGCGCCGCCCGAGCGTCCGCCGAGCACGACCGAGACGATCTGGCGGCCGTCGGCCTTGGCCGAAGTCATCAGGTTGAAGCCGGAGGCGCGGGTATAGCCGGTCTTGATGCCGTCGACGCCCTCGACGCGGCCGAGCAGCCTGTTGTGATTGCGGTAGGAGCCGCCCGCATAGTTGAAGACGCGGGTCGAGAACATCGGATAATAGCGCGGGAAACGCTCCTGGATGGCGCGGCCGAGAATGGTGAGGTCGCGCGCCGTGGTGATGTTCGGCGGGCTGTGCGGCAGGCCATGCGGATTGTAGAAGCTGGTCCGGTTCATGCCGAGCGAGCGGGCCCGGGCCGTCATCATCCGAGCGAATTCGTCTTCGGAGCCGCCGACATTCTCGGCGATCGCCATGGCGACGTCATTGGCCGACTTGGTGACCAGCGCCAGGATGGCGTCGCGGACCTCGATGGTCTCGCCCGGGGTGAAGCCGATCTTGGACGGAGCCTGGCGGGCGGCATAGGACGAGACGCTGAGCGGGGTATCCATCCGGAAACGGCCGCGCTCGAGCTGCTCGAACAGCAGGTAGAGGGTCATCACCTTGGTGAGGGAGGCCGGAATCCGCGGCGCGTCCTCGTTGACCGAATGCAGCGTGCGCCCGGTCTTCACGTCGACGACCATGGCCGCGTAAGGCGGCGTGTAGCCGCCGCCCGCATGACGGCGCTTCTTGCGCGCCGCTTCCGCCGGGGCGGTCGCGACGCTGAGCGCGACGATCACAACACCGATCATTCCGACGATCGCGCGAAGACGCGCACGCCGGGAACCAACGCGACCAAGAACCATGCAACTCGCCTCAACCAGGTCTGTCGCCCTGCCTCTTTTACGGCGTGGCAAGAACGACACAGTTCAAGAGGTTAGGCGGCTGCGGTTACGGAGCCGTTAAAATGCAATCGATCTCCCCGATCGGCTCGCGGAGGCCGTCCGATCGCATCGTGGCGCTGCCTTGCGTTTGATGCGTTGCAGCGCGCTCTTGACATTTATGTTGCGCTGCACAATATGCCGAAAGTCCCCGGTGGTGAAGTTTTCATCAGACCTTGGGGCGCGGAAACAGGGCCCCCCGGCTCATAGCAAGGAGGCAACGCCGAGGCGTTGTGGAAAACATGATCCAGCAGTTCGAGACCATCCAGAAGGCTTCCAAAGAGAACGTCGATGCGGCCTTGAAGGCTTTCGGCGCCACCTCGAAGGGCGTGCAGACCATCGCCGTCGAAGCCACCGACTATGCCAAGAAGTCCTTCGAGGCCGGCACCGCGACGATCGAGAAGCTCGCCGGCGTCAAGACCTTCGACAAGGCGCTCGAGATCCAGGCCGACTACGTCAAGACCGCTTTCGAGGGCGCCGTCGCCCAGGCGACCAAGATGGGCGAGCTCTATCAGGCTCTGGCCAAGGACGCCTACAAGCCGTTCGAGGGCATCGTCGCCAAGGCCGTTCCGGCTGGCAAGTGAAGGCTTGCGCCTGACGCCGGGCCGCTGAGGCGGCACGGCGCCAAGTCGTAGCGTTGAGTTCGGAAACCCGGCCGTCTGGCCGGGTTTTTTCGTTGAGCGCTCGGCGGGTAAATCGAAACGCGCGTCATCCCGGACGCAGCGAAGCGGAGATCCGGGACCCATCATAGAACGCAGAGGCTTGCGATGGATCCCGGATCCACGCCGCCAAGGCGGCTTGTCCGGGATGACGGCGTTCCGGTTCTTCAGAGCGCGGCTTGCTCTAGCCCGCCGCCGCGAAGCGCAATTCGCCATCGTTCAGGAAGCAGGTCTTGCTGAAAACCGCCGTATCGAGCCGATTGGGCAAGCGGATATCGTCGATGTCGGGCAATGGCTTCGTCGAGGGATCATAGGAGCGGGCGATCTGCGCAATGAACACCAGGACCAGGTCCCGCTCACGGGCGAAAGCCTTGAGCGTATGCACCTGGGACGCCAGGTCCGGGTTCTCCCGCTTCTGATCGAGCAGCTGCAGATAGTCGATCACCGCCAGGCTGCCGCGCGGCACCGACGCAAGCTTCTCCATGATGTAGCCCGCGCTGATGGCATCCGAGTCATCGAACACGAACAGGTCCTTGTAGTGCGCCCAGGCGACGCCGATGTCGCGAAAGCGCTCGAGGACCTCCTTGATCGTATATTCGAGCGTGAAGAATGCGGCGCGGTTGCCGGATTTCATCGCCTCCACCGCCAGCTCGAGGCTGAGCAGGGTCTTGCCGTGGCCGGGGCGGGCGCCGATCAGCAAGAGATCGCCGGGCGTCAGCCGGGCAAAGAGCTTGGCGGCGGGGGAGGCGGCCGCCATCCTGGCGGCCAGCAGGCTCCAGCCGGCATAACCCTGCCCGGCGGCGATCCGGTCGAGTGCCTCGTGGAGCGGAATCTTCCGCTCGCGGGACAGAATTTTGGCCTGGCGTTTCAGATGATAGAGGGGCGCGGACAGCTTCACTTCGGAACCTCCTATTGCGAGCGTTGGGCGCAATCCCTCCTTATGCGCGAGCTCGAACAGTGGGTTCGACGATGCGAACGGCCCCGCATGACAAATGCTTCCCCATTGGAGGGAGGAGGCGTGGGCTCAGCCAGAACCGGACGATAGCCGATTCTCCACCGGCGGAGAATGGCCGGTTCGCGACGTCACGATCGAAGCCAACGGTGGAAATGCCGTTTATCCGCCACGCTCGTGCCCAATCGACATGGAACGGACTGGCGGAGCGGCGGGGAGGTCTGTAAATTCGTTCCCGACGCACTATCTCCCGGAGAGCGTCAGGACGATAATCTTGAAAACGATGGCAGCGAAGACGAATGGGACAAAGGCGGCGCCGGACGAGGGCGCCGAGGATATCCTGCGCGCTCCGCTGGCCATGGCCGACCGCCCGAAGCGCACCGCTCCGCCCTCCGATGGCGGGCGCGAGGGGACCGGCACAGCCGTCCTGACCCGGACCCGGACCCGCAAGCCCAATCTCTACCGGGTCCTGCTGCTCAACGACGACTACACGCCGATGGAGTTCGTGGTGCATGTGCTCGAGCGGTTCTTCAACAAGGACCGGGCCGAGGCGACGCGGATCATGATGCATGTGCATCAGAACGGCGTCGGCGAATGCGGGATCTTCACCTACGAGGTCGCCGAGACCAAGGTGACGCTGGTGATGGACCTCGCACGCAAGCATATGCACCCCCTGCAATGCGTGATGGAAAAGAAGTAATCTTGGGCATCGACAGCCTGGATTCGTTCGCCCTTCTGGAATCGGAATAGGAGCGCATCAGTGCCGAGTTTCTCGCGCAGTCTCGAACAGGCGCTTCACCGGGCTCTCGCCCTCGCCAACGAGCGTCACCACGAATACGCCACACTGGAGCATCTCCTGCTCGCCCTGGTCGACGATCAGGACGCGGCGGCGGTGATGCGCGCCTGCAGCGTCGATCTCGACACGCTGCGGCGCAATCTGGTCGATTACATCGATGCGGAGCTGACCAATCTCGTCACCGACGGCCGCGACGATTCGAAGCCGACGGCCGGCTTCCAGCGCGTGATCCAGCGCGCCGTCATCCATGTCCAGTCCTCGGGGCGCGAGGAGGTGACCGGCGCCAATGTGCTGGTGGCGATGTTCGCCGAGCGCGAGAGCCATGCCGCCTATTTCCTGCAGGAGCAGGACATGACCCGCTACGACGCGGTCAACTATATCAGCCACGGCATCGCCAAGCGCCCCGGCGCGGGCGAGAGCCGGCCGCCGCGCGGCGCCGAGGAGGAGCCCGAGCAGCAGCGCGACTCGCGCGCCGACCAGGGGAACGATGCCGACAAGGACAAGAAGAAGAAGGAAAGCGCGCTCGACGCCTATTGCATCAACCTCAACCGCAAGGCGCGGGACGGGCGCATCGACCCGCTGATCGGCCGCGAGGCCGAGGTGCAGCGCACGATCCAGATCCTCTGCCGCCGGCAGAAGAACAACCCGCTGCTGGTCGGCGATCCCGGCGTCGGCAAGACCGCGATCGCCGAGGGACTGGCGCTCAAGATCATTCGCGGCGAGGTGCCCGAGGTGCTCGAGGACGCGACCGTGTTCTCGCTCGACATGGGCACGCTGCTCGCCGGCACGCGCTATCGTGGCGATTTCGAGGAACGCCTGAAGCAGGTGATGAAGGAGATCGAGCAGCACCCGAAGGCGATCATGTTCATCGACGAGATCCACACGGTGATCGGCGCGGGCGCGACCTCGGGCGGGGCGATGGACGCCTCCAACCTGCTGAAGCCGGCGCTGGCCTCGGGCACGCTGCGCTGCATCGGCTCGACCACCTACAAGGAATATCGCCAGTATTTCGAGAAGGACCGGGCACTGGTCCGGCGCTTCCAGAAGATCGACGTCAACGAGCCGTCGGTGCCGGACACGATCGAGATCCTGAAGGGGCTGAAGCCCTATTTCGAGGAGTTCCACAAGCTGCGCTACACCGCCGACGCCATCAAGGCGGCGGTGGAGCTCTCGGCGCGCTACATCCATGACCGCAAGCTGCCGGACAAGGCGATCGACGTGATCGACGAGACCGGCGCCTCGCAGATGCTGGTGACCGAAAACAAGCGCAAGAAGGTCATTGGCGTGAAGGAGATCGAGGCTGCCGTCGCGACCATGGCGCGCATCCCGGCCAAGACCGTCTCCAAGGACGATGCCGAGGTGCTGCGCAATCTCGAGGCGACGCTGAAGCGCACCGTCTATGGCCAGGAGAAGGCGATCGAGGCGCTGTCCTCGTCGATCAAGCTGGCGCGGGCCGGCCTGCGTGACGGCGAGAAGCCGATCGGCTGCTATCTCTTCGCCGGGCCGACCGGCGTCGGCAAGACCGAGGTCGCCCGCCAGCTCGCCTCGTCGCTCGGCGTCGAGCTGATCCGCTTCGACATGTCGGAATACATGGAGCGCCACACCGTCTCGCGGTTGATCGGCGCGCCTCCCGGCTATGTCGGCTTCGACCAGGGCGGGTTGCTGACCGACCAGATCGACCAGCATCCGCATTCGGTGCTGCTGCTCGACGAGATCGAGAAGGCCCATCCCGACCTGTTCAACATCCTGTTGCAGGTGATGGATCACGGCAAGCTGACCGACAATAATGGCAAGCAGGTCGATTTCAGGAACGTCATCCTGATCATGACCACCAATGCCGGCGCCGCCGACATGGCGCGGGCCGCCTACGGCTTCACGCGCAGCAAGCGCGAAGGCGACGACACCGAGGCGGTCAACCGGCTGTTCGCGCCGGAATTCCGCAACCGGCTCGACGCCGTCATCTCCTTCGGCCATCTGCCGAAGACGGTGGTGGCCCGCGTCGTCGACAAGTTCGTGCTGCAGCTCGAGGCGCAGCTCGCCGACCGCAACGTCACGATCGAGCTCACCGACGAGGCGCGCGAATGGCTGGTCGAGCACGGCTATGACGAGGCGATGGGCGCCAGGCCGATGGCCCGGCTGATCCAGCAGACGATCAAGACGCCGCTCGCCGACGAGGTGCTGTTCGGACGGCTGAAGGCCGGCGGCGCGGTCAAGGTCGTCGTGGTCCAGTCCGAGACCGGCATCAAGGTCCTGGGGCTCGAATTCCCAGAGGGGCCGGTCAAGCCGCGCCCGGAAAAGGATGTCGCGGCCGCGGCCGAGAAGCATCGGCGCAAGCCGAAATCGCGCGCGAAGACCGCCGGCTCCGGCAAGCCCGCGGCCTCCGGTCCGCGCCGTGGACCGAAATCAGGTGTTGACGGCAAGCCCGGCAGCCCGGCAGAACCGCCGAAGGCGCTGCGCAGCGTCAGGACTGTCCCCAAGGTTCCGCTGACGAAGGCCTGAGACCCGTGTTCTTCCGCCGCAAGACAGACGAAGCCGCCGTGCAGACGCTCGGCGAGGTCGCGGCCCGACCGGCCAAGGAGAAGCTCGGCTGGTTCGAGAAGCGCGACCGGCGGCGGCGGCGGCGGATCGTCTTCGAGGAGATCCTCGGCTGGATCCTGGTGCCGGCCTTCATCTACCTGATCTATCTCGGGGTGAAGGCGATCGGCGGCGTGCCGAAGGAGATCATCGACTTCGGCAACGAGCTGATCGGGATCATCATGAAGGGCGGCGCCTGAGCGGGGCAGGCCCTTTGCAATCGATGCAGGGCTGATGGTCCGGTGCCGGGTGTCGGTTTCTCGCGCAGCCCGGTCTAGAACGGGTGATGATCTCCCGGCCATGCGGCCGGTATCCCTCGAACCCGTTTCGTCAGGCGCGCAGCTTCCTCCATGAGCGTATCGGCCGACTGGAGCTGGCAGCGCACGGCGCTGGCCGGCATGCGCGACGCGCTTTCGCTTCCCGCCTGGGTCGTCGGCTTCGGATTGGTCGGGGTCGGTTCGCTGGCGCGCGATGTCGGCTACCCGGTTGAGGCCGCGGTGCTCTCGACCCTGCTGGTCTGGGCCGGACCGTCGCAGGTCATCTTCTTCGCCTCGATCGCGGCCGGCGCGGCCTGGAGCGCGATCGCGCTCGCCATCGGCTTCGCGTCGCTGCGCTTCCTGCCGATGACGGTCGCGATCCTGCCCCTGCTGCGGCGGCCGGGGCAGGGCATCGCCACGCAGCTCCTGCTCGCCCATTATGTCGCGGTGACCACCTGGACGGAGGGGCTGCGCCGCCTGCCGGCGATCGCGCCGCCCCAGCGCGTCCCTTATTTCCTCGGTTTCGCCAATGCCTGCATGGCCGTGAGCGCAGTGGGCACCTTCGCCGGGTATTATCTCGTCGGAGCGCTGCCGGTGCCGTTGGCGGCGGGGCTGCTCTGCCTCACGCCGATCTTCTTCCTGGCCTCGCTCGCGGCCGGTATCCGGCATCGCGGCGACGTCGTCGCCCTGGCGCTGGGACTGGTGCTGGCGCCGCTGGCCGACCGGCTGATCGGCGGCGGCTTCGACCTGATCATCTCCGGGCTGGTCGGCGGCAGCATCGCCTTTGGCGTGCAGCGCTTCGGGAGGCGGCGGGCATGACGCAGCCGATCGCCTTGCTGGACGGTGCGCTCTGGCCCTATCTGGCGCTGCTGCTCTTCGCCGTGCTGCCGAGCGAGATCTGGCGCTGGCTCGCGGTCGTCTTCGCGCGGCGCATCGACGGGGATTCTCCCGCTCTCGACTGGGTGAGGGCGGTCGCGACCGCCCTGCTCGCAGGCGTCGTCGCCAAGCTGATCCTGTCGCCGCCGGGCGCGCTCGCCGCCTTGCCGTTGGCGCTCAGGCTCGGGGCGCTGGCGGCGACGCTCGCGATCGTCCTGGCCGATCGCCGCAAGGTGTTCCTCGCCGTCATCGCCGGGGAAATCGTGCTGGTCGCCGGCGGCTGGTGGCTGGGCTGAGGCTTCAGTCGGCCTGCAGGCCGAGATGCCGCAGCTTGTCGGGGTTGCGCATGACATAGATCGCATGGACGACGCCGTCGCGGATGTCGAGCGCGGTGGCCTGCAGGGTCTCGTTCGGTTCAATGCTGAGATATCCGGGCAGGCCGTTGATCATGACCGGCCGGATCAGGGTCGACTCAGCTCCCGCGCCGCCGAATTTCCGGATGATGCCGGAGAAGAAGCGCGAGACACGGTCGAGGCCGAAGACCACGTTGAGCGTCGCGGGCACCTTGCCGCCGCCGTCGCTGTGGAGGGCGACATCCTGGGCGAGCAGGGCCTGGAGGTCGCTGGGATCGGCCTTGTGCACGGCTTTGAAGAAGGCCTCGACGAAGCGCTTCGCCTCAGTGGGGTCGACCTTGTTGCGCGGCGGCATGTCGATGCGGACATGCTCGCGCGCCCGCTTGGCGAGCTGGCGGCAAGCGCTTTCGCTGCGGTCGATCGCGCGGGCAATCTCGGCGAAATCCTGCTCGAAGACATCGTGCAGGAGGAAGGCGGCGCGCTCGAGCGGCGAGAGCCGTTCGAGCGCCAGCATCAGCGCGATCGGCGCATCCAGCTCGTCATCGGCCGCAGGCGCCGCCCCGATGGCCTCGACCAGCGGCTCGGGCAGCCAGGTGCCGACATAGTATTCGCGCCGGCTGCGGGCCGATTTCATCTGGTCGAGGCAGAGCCGCGTCACGGTCCGGGCGAGATAGGCGCGGGGATTGGCGATCTCCGCGGCGTCGATCTCGTGCCAGCGCAGCCAGGCGTCCTGAACGATGTCCTCGGCGTCGCTGACCGAGCCCAGCATGCGATAGGCGAGGCGGGTCAGGAAGCGCCGATGGCTTTCGAACAGGTCGTCCGGCGCAGCCGTCATCAACGCGGCCGGTCGTGGGGGTGGGCCGAGCGGAAGCCGATCGAGATCCGGTTCCATGTGTTGATCGTGCCGATCAGCAAGGTGAGCTTGACCATCTCCTCCGCGCTGAAATGGCGGAGTGCCTCCTCGTACTCGGCGTCGGGGGCGTGGGTCTGGGAGACAAGGGTCAAGGCATCGGTCCAGGCGAGTGCAGCGCGCTCGCGCGGGGTGTAGAGCTGCGATTCATGCCAGGCGTCGAGCAGGAAGAGCCGGGCCGGGCTCTCGCCTTCCTTGATGGCGTCGCTCGAGTGCATGTGCAGGCAATAGGCGCAGCCATTGATCTGCGAGGCGCGCATCTTCACGAGATGAATCAGGCTGTGCTCGAGGCCGCTCGCCTTGATCGAGGCTTCAAGGGCGATCATCGGCTGCAGGGCGTCCGGGGCGGTCTTGTAGGGATTGAGGCGGTTGCTCATGGCTGATCTCGCTGTTGGGGCATTGCGGCCCGGCGCGAGCCAGCGCCGGGTCATCTGACGGCGCCGCGGCTCAGGCGGCGGCCTGCTCGCGGCGGCGATCCTGCGGATGCCGGGTGCGGAAGGCGCAATTGAGCCGGTTCCAGACATTGATCATGCCGATGGAGACCGTCAGATCGACGCTGTCCTTCTCGCCGAATTGCTCGCGCAGTTCGGCATAGGCCTCGTCGCCCGGGCTGCGCTCAGCCAGGCGTGTCAGCTCCTCGGTCCAGCGCAGGGCGGCGCGCTCGCGCGGGGTGTAGAGCTCCGAATCCTCCCAGGCGCTGAGCAGGTTGATGCGGGCCTCGCTCTCGCCGGCCTTGCGAGCGTCGGCAATATGCATGTGCAGGCAATAGGCGCAGCGGTTGATCTGCGAGGCGCGGATCTTCACCAACTCGAGCAGGCTGTGCTCGAGCGCGGACTGGTTCACATAGTCCTGCAGGACCAGCATGGCCTTGTAGGCGTCGGGGGCGACCTGGAAGGCGTTGAGACGTTGGGTCATGGTCTTCTCCATCAGCTTCGATGAAGACAGGACGAGGCAGCCCCTAGCCGCGTGACATGCGCCTCAAAGATTTTTCAGCGCGTCCCGGATTTTTTCCGCATTGGCGGCCAGCACCTCGGGCTTCTCCATCGCGCCGGTATGGGGCCTGAGCGCCACGCCCTCGAAACGCGGCATGACATGGACATGCAGGTGGAACACGACCTGGCCGCCGGCGGGCTCGTTGAATTGCTGGATGGTGACGCCGTCGGCCGAGAAGGCGCGCCTCACGGCATGGGCGAGCTTCTGCGTGGTCAGCGCCACCGCCTTCAAGGCCTCGGGCGGAGCGTCGAAGATGTTGCGGCAGGCGGCCTTGGGCACGACCAGCACATGGCCGTCGGCGCGCGGCATGATGTCCATGATCGCGATGGTGTCGCCGTCCTCGTAGACCTTTTGCGAGGGCAGCTCGCCACGCAGGATCTTGGCGAAGACATTGGCGGGGTCGTAGCTGGTCATCTCGGTCATCCGGCGGTTGGGTCAGGCCTCGCCACCCTTGCGGAACGGGCTCTCGGCCGCAAGCGCCTGTTGCGCCTGCGCGATGTGCATGCGTTCGCTGTCCAGATAGGCCGCGACGGCCCGGCGCAATCCCGGATCGGCGAGGTGATGGGCCGAGCGGGTGACGACCGGGCGATAGCCGCGCGCGATCTTGTGCTCGCCTTGCGCGCCCGCCTCGACGCGGGCGAGGCCATGGGCGATCGCGTAGTCGATGGCCTGGTGGTAGCAGAGCTCGAAATGCAGGAAGGGGTGGTCCTCGATGCAGCCCCAGTTGCGGCCATAGAGGGTGTTGCGCCCGCGGAAATTGATGGCGCCGGCGATATAGCGGCCGGCGCGGCGCGCCATCACGAGCACGATGCGCTCGCCCATCGCCTGGCCAACGGCCGAGAAGAAGCGGCGGTTCAGATAGGGCCGGCCCCATTTGCGCGCGCCGGTATCCTCATAGAAGGCGTGGAAATCGTCCCAGACGGCCTCCGTCAGCTCCGCGCCGGTCAGGACCTCGACGGTGATCCCGGCGGCGAGCGCCTCGCGCCGCTCGCGCTTCAGCGCCTTGCGCTTGCGCGAGGCGAGGTTGGCGAGGAAATCGTCGTAAGTTCCGAAACCCTCGTTCTGCCAATGGAACTGCAGGTCGTGCCGTTCGAGATAGCCGGCGGCGCTCAAGGCGCCGAGGTCAGGCTCCTGCGCGAAGGTGACATGGATGGAGGAGGCGCGGACCTGGTCGCGCAACGCCTCCAGCCCGGCGATCAACCCGGCGCGGGCCTCGTCGGCGCGGGGTCCGTCCGCGACGAGGAGGCGCGGCCCGGTCGCGGGCGTGAAGGGCGCGGCGACCTGGATCTTCGGATAGTAGCGCCCGCCCGCGCGTTCATAGGCGTCGGCCCAGCCATGGTCGAAGACATATTCGCCCTGGCTGTGGCCCTTCACGAAGCTCGGCGCCGCAGCCAGGAGCCTGTCCTCGCCGTCCTCGACGAGGAGATAGGCGGGCGACCAGCCGCTGCGGCCACCGATGCAGCCGCTCTCCTCGAGCGCGCGCAGAAAAGCATGTGAAACGAAGGGGTTGTCCCTGTCGAGCTCAGACAATGAATCCACTGCTTCGCAGGCTGATTCAGGAGCGACGGCACTGATGGCTTCCGGCCCGGCGTGCGGATTGGCGCAGGCGTCCCAGGCCGCTTCGGGCACGGCTTTCAGGGAGGTTGCGACCCGGACCCTCAGGTCGCTGCGGTCGCGGGTGACGCTCAAGGGCGAAAACCCTCGAAGACCATCTGGTCGGCGTGACGGGCTGCCTTCTCACGCTCCTGCGGGGTGCGCACGGTCCAGCTCATCAGCGGCAGCCCCAGCGCCTTGCGGCAGAGGAACGGGGCGGCGCTCGGCAGGTCGGCGACTTTCCAGGACAGGAAATCCGGCTGGCTCTCCTCGAAATGCAGCAGGTTGGCGAGGGCGTGCTTCTCGGCCGCATCGAGATGGGCGTAGTCCGGATAGCGGTCGTAGTCGTTCATCGCGACGATGCCGCGCGGGATCGCGGGAGCGAGATCGCGCAGGGCCGTGACGACCGCCGGGTCGAAGGACTTGAACACGATCGGCTGGCGGGCCCGCTCGGTGACGATCGCCGCAGTGCGGCGCGTCAGGGCGAGATCGCCGTCGAAGCGGCTCTTGATCTCGATCACCAGCGGCACGCGGCCGGCGATCCGGTCGAGCAGCGCGGCGAGCGTCGGGATCGTGTCGCCGCTGCCCTTCAGGGCAATGCCGGCAAGGGTGTCCGCCGTCCTGGCGTTCAGCGTGCCGGTCTCACCCGTCAGCCGATCGAGCACGAAATCGTGAAAGACCATCGCCTCGCCATCGGCGCTGAGCTGGACGTCGCATTCGATGCCGAAGCCGCCCGCGATGGCGGCGTCGGCGGCCGAAAGACTGTTCTCGATCAGCCCGGCGGCTGCGTCATGCAGGCCGCGATGCGCGATCGGCCGCGCCACCAGCCAGGCGAGGGAGGGGCGCGCGGCCATCAGGCGATCTCGAACATCGCCTCGACCTCGACGGCCGCGTCGGCCGGCAATTCGGCGACGCCGACGGTCGAGCGGGCATGGCGGCCGCGCTCGCCCAGCACCTGCACCATCAGGTCGGAGGCGCCGTTCATGATCGCCGGAAGGGCCGAGAAATGCGGGGTCGCGTTGATGAAGCCGCCCAGCCGGACGCAGCGCCGGATGCGCTCGAGATCACCGCCGAGCGCGGCCTTGGCCTGGGCGAGGACGTTGATGCCGCAAAGCCGAGCCGCCTCGAGCCCGGCCTCGTTGAAGATCTCGGCGCCGAGCTTGCCCTTGTGCTTGTCGTCGAGCTTGCCGTCGAGGCCGAAGCAGATCTGGCCGGAGATCACCAGGAGGTTGCCGGTGATGACAAAGGGCACATAGTTCGCCACCGGAGCGGCCGGAGCGGGCAGGGTGATGCCAAGGGCTTTGAGGTTGGCTTCGATTTCGCTCATCGGTCAGGCTCCGGGGTCTCTCGGTCGGCGGAAAAGCGGGGCTCACAGCGGCAAATGGAGCGCCGCATGAGGTTTCGCAACGGTGCGGCCCTTCATGGCCGATGGCCGGATCGCCCGCAAGCTTGGCGCAGGCTCGGCAGGGTTGCGCCGCGGCGGTCTTGCCCCCGGCGTTGCCGCCGCCTTGTTTGCGCCATTGCCGCATTGCACTAGCTTCATGGTCAGATGCAGCAGGATGGCGAGCGCATGGTCAGATTCGGTTTCGGTCTCGTGGGATCGGCGGGTGCGGCGGCGCTCCTGCTCATGGCTTTGCCCGGTGCCGCGCTCGGGCAGCCGGCGAAGGCCGGCAATCGCGTCATTCTCGTGCCGCATCGCGCCGTCTACGACCTCGTGCTCGACGACGGCAAGCCGGCCAAGAATGTCGAGGCGGCGCGGGGGCGAATCGCCTTCGATTTCACCGGCGACGCCTGCGAGGGCTATGCGCTGTCGTTCCGGCAGGTGACGCAGCTCACCAGCAGCGAGGGCGGGCCGCGCACCATCGACGCGCGCACCACGAGCTTCGAAGCGGGTGACGGGGACAGCTACCGCTTCAAGACCGAAAGCTCGGTGGGCGGAGCGCCGGCCGAGATCGTCGACGGCACGGCGAAGAAGTCCGGCTCCAAGGGCTATGACGTCAAGCTGACCGCGCCCAAGGCCGAGACGCATCACGAGGCCGGCGACGCGCTCTTCCCCAACGCGCAGATGAAGGCCGTGATCGAGGCCGCCCGCGCCGGCCAGAGCACCTTGAACGTGCGGCTCTATGACGGAGCCAATAGCGGCAAGGAGGTCTATGACACGCTCTCGGTGATCGGCAAGCGCATCGAGGCGCCGCCGGCCGAGACGCCGCTGAAGCGGCCGGAATTCGAGAAGCTGGCACGCTGGCCGGTCACGGTTTCCTATTTCAAGGTCGGTTCCGGCGAGGTCACGCCGACCTATACGATCTCGTTCGAGCTCTACGAGAACGGCGTCACCGGCATGGTCCGGATGGATTATGGCAGCTTCGCGCTGCGCGGCACGCTCACGCGTCTGGATCTTCTGCCGCAGCAGGGTTGCGCGAAATAGCGCCGGGCTCGGAGCGCGGCCGCTCCGGCGCGCGCAGGCTCAGGCCCTTGCCGATCGCGGCATCGCCATAGCGGGCACGCAGCTTGTCGAGCGCGCCTTCCATCGCCTTCATGCGCGGCGTCGCGATATCGGCGAGGTCGCCATGATCGGCCTCTGAGGGTGGGCTGAAATCGCTCGCGCCGATGCCGATCAGCCGATAGCGCTGGCCGGTGCATTCGCGCTTCAAGAGCTCGCGCCCGGCGGCGAAGAGGCGCCCGGCGAGCTGGGTCGGCTCCGGCAGGCGGCTGGCGCGCGTGATCGAGTGGAACTCGGCGGTCTTCAGCTTCAGGGTGATGGTCCGGCCCGCAAGCTCCTGCGCCTTCAGGCGTTTCGAGGTTTTTTCGCAGAGCCGCCAGAGGATCGGCTCGAGCTCGTCGAAACGCGAGAGATCGACATCCAGCGTGGTCTCGCTCGAGACGCTCTTGGTCTCGTGGTCGGGCGTCACCTTGCGCGGGTCGATGCCGTTGGCCAGGTTCTTCAACCGCGGCCCGTCCTTGCCGGCGAGGCGGAACAGCGCCTCGACCGGCGCCTCGCGCAAGTCGCCGATCAGGCGAAAGCCGGCTTCCGCCAGCTTGGCGGCGCCGGCCTGGCCGATGCCGGGGATCATGCTGACCGGCTTGTCGGCGAGGAAGGCGACCGCCTCGCCGCGTCCGATGATCGAGAAGCCGCGCGGCTTGTCGAGGTCGGAGGCGACCTTGGCGAGGAATTTTGCGTAGGAGAGCCCGACCGAGATGGTGATGCCGATCTCGGTCTCGACCCGCCTGGCGAAGCGCGCGAGGGTGATCGCGGGGCTGGCATGATGCAGCCGCTCCGTCCCGGAGAGGTCGAGAAAGGCCTCGTCGATCGAGAGCGGCTCGACCAGCGGTGTCAGCTCCCGCATCATTTGCCGGACCTCGCGCCCGACCGCGACATATTTCGCCATGTCGGGCCTGACCACCACCGCGTCGGGGCAGGCCTTCAGCGCCTTGAACATCGGCATGGCCGAGCGCACGCCATAGGTCCGGGCAATGTAGCAGGCGGTCGAGACGACGCCGCGCTTGCGGCCGCCGACGATCACCGGCTTGTCGAGCAAGGACGGGTCGTCGCGCTTCTCGATCGCGGCATAGAAGGCGTCGCAATCGATATGGGCGAGGCTGAGCGTATCGCGTTCGGGATGGCTGATCAGGCGCGGCGAGCCGCAGGCGGCGCAGCGGCGCAGGGATGCGTCCCCGCCCTCATGGTCGGCGAGGCAGTCGCGGCACAGCGCTCTCTGGCCTGGGCGTCTATGGTCTGGGCCGTTCAAGGGTCACCGGGCGGCGGGCCGGCGAGAGTTTCACGCGCCTGCCCAATCATTTCCGGATTCAGGCTTAAATTTCCGGCAAACTCCAGCAGCAACGATTCGTTGCCGCGAAGATGATCGAGGACCGCGACCAGGAAGCCCGGTTCGCGGGCCGCGGCCCGCAATGTGTCGGGGCCAACGCCCGTAGCGGCCAGAAACGGCTCGATTCGTGCAGGTTCCGCGGCGAGGAAGCCGAGCGCGCGCAAGGCGAGGGTTTCTGCGTCGGGGGAGGCGATCTGGCGTGGCATGGCGATTATTCGTGTCCAGATAACGGATCGGGTTTGCGTTTCGTCAACGGCTCGCGTGCTAGCGTGATCATCGAACGGAGCCGTCGGCTTGGAAAGTCCGGATTGAGCCGGCCCTTTCCGGAGCGCGCGGACGAGGGGGCGGCATGACTAAGACGGTTCTCATCGTCGAAGACAACGAGCTCAACATGAAGCTCTTCAACGACCTTCTCGAGGCGCATGGCTATGCCACGCTCAAGACGGCCGACGGCATCGAGGCCATCGAACTGGCCCGGACCCATCATCCAGACCTGATCCTGATGGACATCCAGCTTCCCGAGGTCTCGGGGCTGGAGGTGACCAAGTGGATCAAGGAGGACGACGCGCTCAAGTCGATCCCGGTGATCGCCGTCACGGCCTTCGCGATGAAGGGCGACGAGGAGCGGATCCGCGAGGGCGGCTGCGAGGCCTATCTCTCGAAGCCGATTTCGGTCGCCAAGTTCCTGGAGACCGTTCGCGCCTATGCCGGCGCGGCCTGAGGACACGAAAGCATCGCCATGTCAGCGCGTGTCCTGGTCGTCGACGACATCATCACCAATGTGAAACTGCTCGAAGCGAAGCTCTCGGCCGAGTATTTCGGGGTCGTGACGGCGCTGAACGGGCTCGACGCGCTGGCGATCTGCGAGCGCGGCGAGGCCGATATCGTGCTGCTCGACGTGATGATGCCGGGCATGAACGGCTTCGAGGTCTGCCGGCGCCTGAAGAACGGCCCGACGACGGCGCATATCCCGGTGGTGATGGTCACGGCGCTCGACCAGCCCAGCGACAGGCTCAAGGGGCTCGACGCCGGCGCCGATGACTTCCTGACCAAGCCGCTCGACGACACGGCGCTGTTCGCCCGGGTGCGCAGCTTGGTGCGCCTGAAATCGGTGACCGACGAATTGCGCAACCGGGCGATGGCCTCGCGGCGCCTCGGCATCGCTGACCCGCTGGCGGCCGCGGCGTCCGAGTCGGGCCTGAACGGCCGCGTCCTGCTGATCGAGGACCGGCCGACCGCGGCCGAGCGCCTGTCGAGCGCGCTCTCGGCCTTCCACAGCGTGGAGGTCGAGGCCGATCCGCACCAGGCGCTGGTGAAGGCGGCGGAAGGCGATTTCGAAGCGATTCTCGTCAGCCTCGATCTCAAGGACCATGACGGCTTGCGGCTCTGCAGCCAGCTCCGTTCGCTCGAGCGGACGCGCAATGTCTCGGTGCTGATGCTGGGCGAGGCGGAGGATCGCGGCCGCATCCTGCGCGGGCTCGAGATCGGCGCGCATGATTTCCTGGTCCGCCCGGTCGACCGCAACGAGTTGCTGGCGCGCGTGCGCACGCAGGTGCGCCGCAAGCGCTTCACCGAGCGACTGCGCGACAGCGTGCAGTCCTCGATGGAAATGGCGGTGATGGATCAGCTCACCGGCCTGCACAACCGGCGCTATCTCGACAGCCGCATGTCGACGCTGTTCGACGAATCGGTGCTGCGCGCCCGGGCCCTGGCGATGCTCCTGCTCGATGTCGACCGCTTCAAGGCGGTCAACGACACCTGGGGCCACGATGCCGGCGACGAGGTTCTGCGCGAGTTCGCCGACCGGGTGCGCGCCTGCACGCGCGGCATCGATCTCGTCGCCCGGATGGGCGGGGAGGAGGTCGTGGTCGTGCTGCCCGACACGACGCTCGAAGCCGCCTTCGCCGTGGCCGAACGGATCCGCGAGAAGGTCGAGGCCGAGCCCTTCGCCATTCACCGCAACACCCAGATGATCTCGATCACGGTCTCGATCGGCGTCGCCAGTCGTCGCGCCGGCGATCCGTCGCCCGCCGAGATGACGAAGCGGGCCGACGACGCTCTCTACCGGGCCAAGGAAAGCGGCCGGAACCGCGTCATCGTCGCCAGCGCTGCGTAAACCACGCGCGTAAACCTTTCCAGGTAAGGTTAAGCGTCGATGAATATTGGTGAATCGATCTGATTCAATTGCAATCGAAAAGCGGGCTTGTAGGGTCGTTTCCAGCGCAGCCCATCATGGGTTGCCCGAAACGCCCCTCGGGTGCTCAGGTCCGCCGCATCTCCTGGGAAACCGAAGGGCTCGGCCGGTCGGCAGCGGGATATCTGGCCTCATCAGAACCGTCGTCGGCCGGCCACATCGCCTTTCCGGCCCCCGTCAGAAATAGCGCGAGAGCCAGGCCGGCAGCGCGTAGCCGATCAGCCCGAAAACCACGAGCAGGCCGAGCAGCAGCAGCGCCGCCTTGACCCGGCTCAATGCGAAGCGTGATGAATCGAGTTCCACGAGCAGCTTGAGAAAGCCGCGCAGAGGGCCATGCGGCGGCCCGGGCCGCTCGGCATTCTTGTCGGTATTGCTCAAAGAAAATCCCCCAGAAACGCGTCCGGATCAAACCGGCGTCGCAAATGGGGGTCGCCGCCCCTTACGGCAAGTCCCCATGCCTACGCATTTGCCCGGCTGCTGCCAGTCCCCTTTCGCGCATCATAGCACGATCCGAGATCGTAGGTGCGGTCTTGATTGCTGCGCCGCAGCATAATGATCCCCGACTGAGGCGCTTCGTGATAGTCTGATGACGATTCGCACCCGGCGGATCCCGGATGCGAAGAGGCTGGCCTGACTTCCTCGAACCGGGAGCGACCCATGCGTAGCATCGCATTGGCGCTCTGCCTCGCGGCGTTCTTGCCGGGCGGAGGGCTTGTCCAAGCGCATAGTTGGTACCCGTATGATTGTTGCAGCGACCGGGACTGCTGGCCCATGGGGCTGGACGTCGACGCACGCGAGCCCGATCCCCGCATCGTGCCGGGCGGCTATTTGACCCATGACGGGGTCTATGTGCCCGAAAGCGCGACGCGGGCCTCGCTCGATGGCCGCTATCATATCTGCCGACGCGGCGGCACGCTGACCGGCAGCGTGATCGCGCCGTCGCAGAAGCCGTTCTGCCTGTTCGTGCCCAGACGGGCATTCTGAGCGCGACGAACCGGCCCATAAAGAAAAACCGCCCGGAAGGGCGGTCTTTCGAGGTCTTGCCTATGCCGAAGGAACGGCCAGGATCACTTGATCTTGGCTTCCTTGAACTCGACGTGCTTGCGCGCGACCGGGTCGTATTTCTTCTTCGACATCTTCTCCGTCATCGTGCGGGAGTTCTTCTTCGTCACGTAGAAGAAGCCGGTATCCGCCGTCGACAGCAGCTTGATCTTGATGGTCACGGCCTTGGCCATGGGGGTGATCCTCGAGCCTGGGGGGCCGCGGTCTGGCCCTCATAAAAGAAAATGGCCGGGGCGACCCGGCAAACCGTTCCCGGGGAGATGCCGCAACCAAGCGGTGAAGTCAAGAAAGAATGACCGGCCGGGCGCATCCTCGCGCCGGAACCGGTCCAGCGGCGCTAAAGCTCCTCGCGCACGAAGCGCAGGTTCTTCTCCCAGAAATAGGGCACGGGCAGATGCGGGCCGAATCCCGCGTCCAGCCTGGCCTCGACCTCCTGGATGATGACCTTGGTAATGGTGGGCAGATCGAGCTGCCTGGCCTCCTCGAAACTGACCCAGACAAGCTCGATCAGTTCGGAGTTCGGACCCGTCACGCCTTCGACCTTGCCGGCGACGGCGCCGTAATCGACCACGAAGAAGCGGGTGTCGAAGCGCTTGGGACGCCGCGGCGGCGTGATGGCGCGCGCCACGAAGGTGACGGCGCCGAGATCCGGGTAGACGCCGTGCCCGGCGAACTCGGTCCAGGTGCCTTCCGGCGGGTTCTCGGGCGCGCCGAACTCGGCCGAGCCGAAGAGCAGGCCGGTTTCCTCGAAGGTCTCGCGAATGGCCGCCAGCGCCAGCGCCCGGGCCTTGAGCGGGCTCGGGCGCACGCAGCGCGCGCAGAGCCGGTCCTCGCAGATCTGGGGCAGGGCGCCGGTCGCGGCCATGCGCCGGTCGCCGGCATCGACGCGGCCTCCCGGAAACACGAACTTGCCGGGCATGAACTTGTGTCCGGGGTGGCGCTTGCCCATCAGCACGCGCGGCTTTCCCGCGCTGCGGTCGAGAATCAGCATGGTCGCCGCGTCATGCGGCCGGACATTGACGGCGACCCGCGTGCGCTCGGCCTGGGTCAGGATGACGGCGTTGTCGTTCACGGGCGCGGCGCCACGGACGCGCCCGGCTGGCGCTCGGGTCTTGCGGGCTCGCCACTGAAGCCGTGCATGCGCATCGCCCATTGCAGCCCGATGACGCCGCCCTTGACCGGCTGCATCAGCAGGAGGGAGAGGACCACGGTCAGCGGCAGCCAGACGGACATGTGCAGCCACATCGGCCATTCGGCGTATTTTTCGGCCATCAGCAGCCCGCCGACGATGATATGGCCGACGATGGTGATGACGATATAGGGCGGCAGGTCGTCGGCGCGCTGATGATGCAGCGCCTCGCCGCAGGCCTCGCAGCTGTCGACCGGCTTCAGGAAGGCGCGAAACAGCCGGCCCTCGCCGCAATGCGGGCAGCGGCCCATGAGGCCGCGGCCGATGGCCATGCGCCAGTCGCGCCCAGCCGTGCCGTCGATGGAAGAATGAACCTGAACAGACATCATCGCCTCTTGCCGGGCTTCGTCCGGCCAGCCTTGCCGAAGGGCGCCTTGCCCTTCGCGCGGCCGGACAATGGTGGTCGCGGCGGTCTTTTGCCAGAGCGGCCCGGTGTCACATGCCTACCCTCCGAGAGCAACTCGAAGCGCAAGGCGCCGGCGACCGGCGCCGCCTCGACAAGCTTGACATGGACACGGTCGCCCAGGCGCCAGCTTTCGCCGCTGCGCTCGCCGATCATCGCATGGGCGGCCTCGTCATAGCGATAATAATCGGCGCCGAGCGTCGAGGCAGGGATGAAGCCATCGGCGCCGGTGCCGTCGAGCTTCACGAACAGGCCGGCGCGATTCACCCCGCCGATGCGTCCGTCGAAGCTGGCGCCGATCTGGTCTGCGAGGAAATGGGCGATCAGCCGGTCGGTGGTCTCGCGCTCGGCCGCCATGGCGCGGCGTTCGGCCGCGGAGATGCGGGTCGAGACCTCGCGCAGCTCGGCGAGCGTGGTCGATTTGGGCAAGCCGTCATCGCCGAGCTTCAGGGCCGAGATCAGGCCGCGATGCACGACGAGGTCGGCATAGCGCCGGATCGGCGAGGTGAAATGGGCGTAGCGGCGCAGGTTGAGGCCGAAATGCCCGTAATTCTCGGCGACATATTCGGCCTGGGCCTGCGTGCGCAGGATGACCTCGTTGAGGAAGAGCTCGTTCTCCGAGCCCTTGATCATCGCCAGGATGCGGTTGAACAGCACGGGCCTGAGCGCCCCGTCCTTCGGCAGCTTGATGCCGATCGAGGCCAGGACCTCGCCGAGCGCCCGCATCTTCTCGAGCGAGGGCTCGTCATGACAGCGATAGATCAGCGGACTGCCCGCCTTTTCCAGGGTCTCGGCAGCGGCGACATTGGCGAGGATCATGAACTCCTCGATCAGCCGGTGCGCCGCCAGCCGGTCGGGCGTGACGACGCGGTCGACCGAGCCGTCGGGCTTGAGGACCAGCTTGCGCTCCGGCAGGTCGAGATCGAGCGGCTGGCGCTGGTCGCGGGCGCGGGAGGCGACGCCATAGGCGGCCCAGAGCGGCATCAGGATGCTCTCGCGGATCGGCCCCGTGATCTCGTCGGGCTTGCCGTCGATCGCTGCTTGAGTCTGCTGGTAGGAGAGTTTGGCGGCCGAGCGCATCAGGATGCGGTGGAAGGAATGGCTCTTCTTGCTGCCATCGACCTTGAGCACGAGGCGCACCGCGAGCGCCGGCCGGTCCTCGCCGCCGCGCAGCGAGCAGAGATCGTTCGAGATCCGCTCCGGCAGCATCGGCACGACCCGGTCGGGGAAATAGACCGAGTTGCCGCGCTCCAGCGCCTCGCGGTCGAGCGCCGAGCCGGGCCGGACATAGGATGCGACATCGGCGATGGCGACGGTGACGACATAGCCGCCCTCATTGGCCGGATCGTCGTCGGGCGCGGCATGGACCGCGTCGTCATGGTCCTTGGCGTCGGCGGGGTCGATGGTGATCAGCGGCAGCTCGCGCCAGTCCTCGCGACCCTTGGCGGTGGCCGGGCGTGCGGCTTCCGCCTCGGCGAGGGTGGCGGGGGAAAATTCGTTGGGGATGCCGTGGGCATGGATCGCGATCAGGCTGACGGCGCGCTCGGACTTGAGCGAGCCGAGCCGTTCGCGCACGCGCGCCTCCGGCGGGCCGAAGCGGCTCTCGCGCCGGAGCGAGACCGAGACGAGGTCGCCGTCCTGCGCCTCGCCGGTCTGGCCCTTCGGGATCAGCGCCTCGCGGCCCTGCGCCTTCTTGTCGACCGGGACGAGGCGGCCCGAGCCGTCGGGCAAAGCGCGGAAGATGCCGAGCACCTGCGCCTTGCCCTTGCCCATGACCTTGAGCACGCGCCCGGAATAGGGATAGCCGTCTATGCCCCGCAGGCGGGTGAGCTTGAGCAGGACCTGGTCGCCGACGCCCGGAGCCGGGCCGGCCGCCTTGAACTTGCGGCGGCCTTCGCGCTGGCGTTCGATCAGGATGCGCGGCGGCGCGCCCTCGTCGGCCTCGTTCCATTCGAGCGGGATGGCGGCGAGGTCGCCGTCGCGATCGCGCGTCTTGATCTCGCAAAGCAGGACCGGCGGCAGGGCGCCGCGCGGATGGACCGGGCGCTCCTTGCCGTCGCCGCCGATCTCGCCTTCCTCGGCGAGCTCCTTGAGCAGGCGCTTCAGCCAGATCTTGCCGCCGGCCGAGAGGCCGAAGGCCTTGGCGATCTCGCGGCGGCCGACCTCGCGGCCGGCGGAGCGCTCCGACTCGATGAAATCGAGGATCGCCTCGCGGCTGGGCTCAGGCGCGGGCGACGGCACGGGCGAAACTCATCTGGGCGGTCGGGGACGAAGAGAACACGCCGCCTCTGTGCCATGTCCGGAGTGCCGGCGCCAGAACCGGGCTCGCGTGGCAGATCCCCGAAATGAGAAGGGCTGCCCTCGCGGGCAGCCCTTCCATTGTCGAACCGCGGTCCGGCGAACCGGACCCAAAGGCGCGAAAACTCACGCGGAACAAGACCCCCACAGGGAATGAGTCCAGGTCCGGCCGCCTTGCACCAGCGGTTGATGACAATGAGACACTGGATCACCTCCTTTCAGTTGTTACCGACAAGACAGAGGCTAGGGCGATTCTCAGGGCTACGTAAATGACAAAAATATCGCTGTGCCCCGCTGCCGGAATCGCGGCGCGGACGCGGAAAATCGCCGCCCAAAGCGGCATGCCTCAAAACCGGGCAGGCAATCTGCCTAGCGATTGATCAGAAATGCCGCGCATGCAGCATCCTTGCGTGCAATGCGGTATCGCTGGCAGGAAATGCCTCGCAAATGCGTGGCGAGACAGAGGCTTGCGCGTGCCGGAGCGAGGGGCGAGCCGGTTGGCACGTCGCTTGCGAACCTTTTGCGACGGGCCGGGGAGGCCCGCCGGCCCTCGAGAAGAAGGGCCCGGTCAAGCAGGTCGCTCGAGGGGACAATTTCCGTGAAACAGACACGTCGCGTCATTCTGGGCGCCGCATTGGCCGGCGCCACATTGCTCGGTTCCTTCCTGCCCGCGAGCGCGCAGGAGACCATCAAGGTCGGCATCCTTCATTCGCTCTCGGGCACGATGGCGATCTCGGAGACGACGCTGAAGGACGTCATGCTCATGCTCATCGAGGAGCAGAACAAGAAGGGCGGCGTGCTCGGCAAGAAGCTCGAGGCGGTCGTGGTCGATCCGGCCTCGAACTGGCCGCTCTTCGCCGAGAAGGCGCGCGAGCTGATCGCCAAGGACAAGGTCTCGGCCGTGTTCGGCTGCTGGACCTCGGTCTCGCGCAAGTCGGTGCTGCCGGTGTTCAAGGAGCTGAACTCGATCCTGTTCTACCCGGTCCAGTACGAGGGCGAGGAGAGCGAGCGCAACGTCTTCTATACGGGCGCGGCGCCGAACCAGCAGGCGATCCCGGCCGTCGACTATCTCGCCAAGGAGGAGAAGGTCGAGCGCTGGGTGCTCGCCGGCACCGACTATGTCTATCCGCGCACGACCAACAAGATCCTGGAAGCCTACCTTCTCGCCAAGGGCGTCAAGAAGGAGGACATCATGATCAACTACACGCCCTTCGGCCATTCCGACTGGCAGACGATCGTCTCCGACATCAAGAAATTCGGCTCGGCCGGCAAGAAGACCGCCGTGGTCTCGACCATCAACGGCGACGCCAACGTGCCGTTCTACAAGGAGCTCGGCAACCAGGGCATCAAGGCGACCGACATCCCGGTCGTCGCCTTCTCGGTCGGCGAGGAGGAGCTCGCGGGCATCGACACCAAGCCGCTCCTCGGCCATCTCGCCGCCTGGAACTACTTCCAGTCGATCAAGACGCCCGAGAACGACGCCTTCATCAAGCAATGGAAGGCCTTCAAGAAGTCGGACAAGGCCGTCACCAACGATCCGATGGAAGCCCATGTCATCGGCTTCGCGATGTGGGTGAAGGCGGTCGAGAAGGCTCAGTCGACCGATCCGGACAAGGTGATCGACGCGCTTCCCGGCATCGAGGCGCCGAACCTGACCGGCGGCATCTCGAAGATGCTCCCGAACCACCACATCACCAAGCCGGTCTTCATCGGCGAGATCAAGGCCGACGGCCAGTTCGACGTGGTCTCGAAGACCGATGGGCTCGTTCCCGGCGACGCCTGGTCGAAGGAGCTCGACGGCTCCAAGGACCTGGTCGGCGACTGGGTCGAGAAGAAATGCGGCAACTTCAACATCAAGACCAACAAGTGCGGCGGCGCGTGAGGTCATGAGGGGAGGGGCGGCACGGGTGCCAAAAGCCCGGCCGCCCCTTGTTTTCTTGCCGCGGATTCGGATGGCGGGGGAAGCTCTCCCGGATGGCAAAGCGGCCATGACGAGGCGAGCCGCTCTCTTCCCTTCTCCCGGATGGGAGAAGGTGCCCCGGCAGGGGCGGATGAGGGCCCGCCGTCAAACCAGTTGAGTTGAACCGAGCAGCGGTGAGGTCGCGCCCACAGCGTCTGACGGCGGGCCCTCACCCCTGCCCCTCTCCCATCCGGGAGAGGGGTTCCCCGCGCGCCTTTCTTTCAGGTCGCCTTCAAGATGAAAAGCGAGCCGATGCCCATCCTTTCCCGCCTGTTGCGCGCGTTGACGGTTGCGATGGCCCTGATGCTGGCGCCGGTCGCCTTCGCCCAGAACGCCGACGAGGCCTTCGCCCGCCTTGGCGCCGACAGCTATTCCGAGACGGCGCGCGGCATCGACGTCCTCGCCGGCAGCGGCCATCCGCAGGCGGCGACGATCATCGCGGCGCTCGGCGAGGGCAGGCTGCTCGCCGGCGGCGGCGCGGTCGTGATCAAGCGGGCCGATGGCGGGCTTCTCGACGGCAGGACAGGACAGGCGCTTGCCGCCGAGCCGGCCGGCCTAAAGCCGGTTCGGCTCAACAACAGTGTGAGGCGTGCCGTGCAGGCGGCGCTGGGCGGGCTCGGCCTGCTCGATCCCGATGCGGGCAAACGCAATGCTGCGGCCGAAGCGGTGTTCAAGTCGCGCGATGCCGGCCTGCTGCCGGTGCTGGAGACGGCGATCGCCAGGGAGACGGAGGCCAAGGCCAGGTCGACCTTGCGCCAGGCCCAGGCCGCGATCCTGATCGGCAAGGCCGACGCCGCCCCCTTCGACAGGCTGGGCGCGATCGAGGTCCTGCGCGAGCGCGGCGACCAGGATGCGCTCGCGGCGCTGCGCTCGCTGCCGGGCGACGCCAGCCCGGCGCTGAAGGGCGCGCAAGCGCGCGCCATCGCCGAGATCGAGGGCAAGCTCGCTCTGTGGCGGGCCGGCCAGAACCTCTGGTACGGGCTCTCGCTCGGCTCGGTGCTGCTGCTCGCGGCGATCGGCCTCGCCATCACCTTCGGTGTGATGGGCGTGATCAACATGGCCCATGGCGAGATGGTGATGCTCGGCGCCTACACCACCTTCCTCGTGCAGGAGGTGATCCGCGCCCGCTTTCCCGGCCTGTTCGACTGGTCGCTGGCCTTCGCGCTCCCGGCCGCCTTCCTGGTCGCGGGCGCGGTCGGCATCGCGATCGAGCGTGGCGTCATCCGCTTCCTCTACGGGCGCCCGCTCGAGACGCTGCTGGCGACCTGGGGCATCAGCCTGATCCTGCAGCAGGCGGTGCGCACCGCCTTCGGGCCGACCAATCGCGAGGTCGGCGCGCCCGCCTTCATGTCGGGCGCGTTCGAGCTCGGGGGCCTGGCCATCACCTGGAACCGGCTCTGGATCATCGTCTTCGCCGCGCTGGTCTTCGTGGCGCTGCTGGCGATCCTGAAGCTGACGCCGATGGGGCTGCAGATGCGCGCCGTCACCCAGAACCGGCGCATGGCCTCGGCGATGGGCATCCGCACCGGCCGGATCGACGCGCTGACCTTCGGGCTCGGCTCGGGCGTCGCGGGCCTTGCCGGCGTCGCGCTCTCGCAGATCGACAATGTCAGCCCCAATCTCGGCCAGAGCTACATCATCGACTCGTTCATGGTCGTGGTCTTCGGCGGCGTCGGCAATCTCTGGGGCACGCTGATCAGCGCGATGACGCTCGGCGTCGCCAACAAGCTCCTGGAGCCCTATGCCGGCGCGGTGCTCGGCAAGATCGCGCTGCTCGTCTTCATCATCCTGTTCATCCAGAAGCGCCCGCGCGGCCTGTTCGCGCTGAAGGGCAGGGCGGTGGAAGCATGATCACCCGCTTCCTGATCTCCGGAATGGACCGGCGCGCGCAGGCCTTCCTCCTCATCGTCGCGGCGATTGCCGTGCTGGTGCCGCTCTCCAACCTGCTGCTGCCGGAGGGCTCGCCCTTCCATGTCCCGACCGCGACCATGTCGCTCTGGGGCAAATATCTCTGCTATGCGCTGCTGGCCATCTCGCTCGACCTTGTCTGGGGCTATTGCGGCATCCTCTCGCTCGGCCACGGCGCCTTCTTCGCGCTCGGCGGCTATGCGATGGGCATGTATCTGATGCGCCAGATCGGCTCGCGCGGGGTCTATGGCAACCCGGTGCTGCCCGACTTCATGGTCTTCCTGAACTGGCAGGAGCTGCCCTGGTACTGGCACGGCTTCTCGTCCTTCCCCTTCGCCCTGCTGATGGTGTTGCTGGTCCCAGGTGTACTCGCCTTCGTCTTCGGCTGGTTCGCCTTCCGCTCGCGGGTCACCGGCGTCTATCTTTCGATCATCACCCAGGCGCTGACCTATGCGCTGCTGCTCGCCTTCTTCCGCAACGACATGGGCTTCGGCGGCAATAACGGCTTGACCGACTTCAAGGACATTCTTGGCTTCAACGTGCAGGCGCAGGGGACGCGCGCGGCGCTGTTCGCGATGACCTGTACGATGCTGATCGCCGGCTTCCTGATCGCGCGCGGCATCGTCACCTCCAAGCTCGGCAAGGTGGTGATCGCGATCCGCGACGCCGAGTCCCGCACGCGCTTCCTCGGCTACCGGGTCGACCGCTTCAAGCTCTTCGTCTTCACCGTCTCGGCCTGCATGGCCGGGGTGGCGGGCGCGCTCTACGTGCCGCAGGTCGGCATCATCAATCCCAGCGAATTCGCGCCTGCGAACTCGATCGAGACCGTGATCTGGGTCGCGGTCGGCGGGCGCGGCACGCTCGTCGGCGCGGCGCTGGGGGCCGTCGTGGTCAACTGGGCCAAGACGATCTTCACCTCCGGCTTCATGGCGCCGTACTGGCTCTTCGCGCTGGGGGGGCTGTTCGTCCTCGTCACGCTGTTCCTGCCGAAGGGCATCGTCGGCACGGCGCAGGAGCTCTGGGCGAGGCGGAAGAGACCCGAGCCGGCGATGCCGGTCGCCGAGCCGGCTGCGGCGGAGTGAGACCATGAGCCAGCCCGTGACCCAGAGCCCGGCCCTGACCTCCTCGCTGCTCTATCTCGACGGTGTCAGCGTCTCCTTCGACGGCTTCAAGGCCATTCGCGGCCTGTCGCTGACGATCGAGCCAGGCGAGATGCGCGCCATCATCGGCCCGAACGGCGCCGGCAAGACGACGATGATGGACATCATCACCGGCAAGACCCGCCCCGACGAGGGCACGGTGATGTTCGGCGGCTCGGTCGATCTCACGAGGCTCGACGAGGCTGCGATCGCCAATCTCGGCATCGGCCGCAAGTTCCAGAAGCCGACCGTGTTCGATTTCCACACGATCGAGGACAACATCCTGCTGGCGCTGAAAGCGCCGCGCACGGTCGCCAGGACCCTGTTCTGGACGACGGCCACCGCCAACCAGAAGCGCATCGACGAGATTTTGGGCATCATCAAGCTCGGCGATGCGCGCCACCGGCTCGCCGGTTCGCTGTCGCATGGCCAGAAGCAATGGCTCGAGATCGGCATGCTGCTGGCGCAGGATCCCAAGCTCCTGCTCGTCGACGAGCCGGCCGCCGGCATGACCGATGGCGAGACCGCGGAAACCGCCGTCCTGCTCAAGCAGATCGCACGGGACCATTCCGTGATCGTGGTCGAACACGACATGGGCTTCATCCGCGAGCTCGGCGTGAAGGTCACGGTGCTGCACGAGGGCTCGGTGCTGGCCGAGGGGCCGCTTGACCAGGTCAGCGCCAATGAGCGCGTCGTCGAAGTCTATCTGGGGCGGTGACTTCATGCTGAACGTCGAAGCCATCGACCTGCATTACGGCGCGGCGCAGGCACTCAGGCGTGTCTCGGTCAGCGCCGAGATCGGCAAGGTGACTTGCGTCATGGGCCGCAACGGCGTCGGCAAGACCACGTTGATGCGGGCGATCGTCGGCCAGCAGCCGATCAGCGCCGGCCGGATCGCTTTCGAAGGGCAGGACATCTCGACACTGCGCACCGAGGATCGGGCGCGGGCCGGCATCGGCTTCGTGCCGCAGGGGCGTGAGGTGTTTCCGCTTCTGACCGTCAAGGAGAACCTGGAGACCGGCTTCGCGCCGCTGCCGCGCAAGGAGCGTTACATCCAGGACGAGCTCTTCAACCTGTTCCCCGTGCTGAAATCGATGCTGGGCCGGCGCGGCGGAGACCTCTCGGGTGGCCAGCAGCAGCAACTCGCGATCGCGCGGGCGCTGGTCACTCGACCCAGATTGCTGGTGCTCGACGAGCCGACCGAGGGCATCCAGCCTTCGATCATCAAGGATATCGGCCGCGCCATCGACTATCTGCGCCAGCGCGGCGACATGGCGATCGTCCTGGTCGAGCAGTATTTCGACTTCGCCCGCGAGCTCGCCGACACGATGTTCGTGATGGACCGCGGCGAGGTCGTGCTGGCCGGGCCGATGGCCGAGCTCGACGGGGCGCAGGTTCAGAGGTTGATTCAGGTTTAGTCAGCAAGCCATTGAGCCAGAATCGATTCCTGGCAGGGCTTCTGGCGCAGCGCTTTCCGTCATGGTCGGGCTTGTCCCGACCATCCACGTCTTCGCCACGCAATGCGCGTTCAAGACGTGGATGCTCGCCACAAGGGCGAGCATGACGGAGATTTGACCCACTGATTAAGAGTCAGCGGGGCCGATTGAGCTTCGGCTCAAGCAGCGAGGTCGCGCGCGGCGAAGACCTCCTTCGCCGCGAACAGCCCGTTGAGCGCGGCCGGGAAGCCGGCATAGACCGCCATCTGGATCAGGATCTCGGTGATCTCCTGGCGCGACAAGCCCACGTTCAGCCCGGCCTCGATATGCACCTTGAGCTGCGGCTGGGCGTTGCCCAGCGCAGCCAGCGCCGCGATCGTCGCGATCTCGCGGGAGCGCAGGTCGAGTCCCGGCCGCGAGTAGATGTCTCCGAACGGAAATTCGAGCACGTAGTCGGCGAAATCGGGTGCAATGTCGGCGAGCGCTGCAATCACCTTGTCGCCGGCTTCGCCATCGATCTCAGCGAGAGCCCGCTTGCCGCGCTCCAGCCTGCTGGTTTCGGCGTGAGCGTTGATGTGCGTCATGGTCTTCGATCCTCTTCTCGATGTCGGCATAGCCGGCGATCTTGGTGTCGAGGACGAGAAGGCAGGCTTCGAGCTCGGCGACGCGGGCGCGAACCTGCTCGCGATGCCGTTCCAGCAACGCACGACGCTGGGCTTCCGTGCCTGAATCTTTTTCGCGCAATGCCGCGTAGCGCAGCATGTCGCGGATCGGCATGCCGGTGGTCTTGAGCCGGCCGAGGAAATCGATCCAGGTCAGGATCGAGGCGTCGTAGTCGCGCTGGCGTGACCGGTCCCTGTCGGCATAGGGCAGCAGCCCGATCCGCTCGTAGTAGCGGATCGTATGGGCCGATAGTCCCGATCGCCTGGCGAGTTCCCCGATCTTCATGGCCGCCTTCTCATCACGACGCCCGGGAAGCTACGAGTTCGAGCGCACTCCAAGTCAATGCGGTCGGCGAAACTTTTTTGGGGGCCGTGCGCGCCCTCAAAACTCCAGCGGCGCGTTGTCGATGACCTCCTTCATCACGAAGAAGGTGCGGGTCTGGCGCACGCCCGGCAACCTGAGCAGCTTTTCGGCATGGAGCTTGTTGAAGTCCGCCATGTCGCGGACGCGGATCTTGAGGAAATAGTCGAAATCGCCGGCGACGATATGGCAGTCGAGCACGACGGGGAGCTGCTTCACCGCGTCCTCGAAGGCGCCGAAGCTCTCCGGGGTCGAGCGGTCGAGCACGACGCCGACGATGGCGAGCGTGCCCTTCTCGACCTTGTGCGGATCGACCTGCGCACGCACGCCGGTGACGTAGCCCTCGGCGAAGAGGCGCTGGATGCGGCGATGGCAGGTGGCGGCGCTGGTGTTCACCCGCTTGGCGATCTCTGCATTGCCCATGCGCCCGTCGGCCTGCAGCAGACGCAGGATTCTGAGGTCGGTCCGGTCGAGTTCTGCCTCCATGAATGATTCTTCCGTTTTTGCCGCCAATGATGTCGCCAAAAGCTAGCAGATCACAGATTCAGCGAAAGGAGGGAGAAAATCTGAAGCCAAGTTCGGGAGCACCTTTCACGGGCGTTTTGCTAGCGTTTGCGGGCCATTTCAGAAGGGAAACCCGCCATGCTCGCCAAGTTCGAACGCTATCCCCTGACCTTCGGACCGTCGCCGATCGAGAAGCTCTCGCGCCTCTCCACGCATCTCGGCGGCGGGGTCGAACTCTATGCCAAGCGCGAGGACTGCAACTCCGGACTCGCCTTCGGCGGCAACAAATTGCGCAAGCTCGAATATATCGTCCCGGATGCGATCGCGTCGGGCGCCGACACGCTGGTCTCGATCGGCGGCGTGCAGTCGAACCATACCCGCATGGTCGCGGCGACGGCGGCCAAGATCGGCATGAAGTGCCGGCTCGTGCAGGAAAGCTGGGTGCCGCATGAGGACGCGGTCTATGACCGGGTCGGCAATATCCTGATGTCGCGGGTGATGGGCGCCCATGTCGAGCTGGTCGACGAGGGTTTCGATATCGGCATCCGCGCGAGCTGGGAAAAGGCGCTGGAGGACGTGAAGGCCAAGGGCGGCAAGCCCTATGCGATTCCGGCCGGGGCGTCCGTGCACAAGTTCGGTGGGCTCGGCTATGTCGGCTTCGCCGAGGAGGTGAGGGCGCAGGAGGAGGAGCTCGGCTTCCAGTTCGATTATGTCGTCGTCTGCACCGTCACCGGCTCGACCCATGCCGGCATGGTCGTCGGCTTCGCCAAGGACGGTCGCCAGCGCAAGGTGATCGGCATCGACGCCTCGGCGACGCCGGCCCAGACCAGGGCGCAGGTGCTGGAGATCGCGCAGAAGACCTCGGACCTCGTCGGCGGCAAGGCGATCACCCAAGACGATATCGTCCTGAACGAGGACTACGCCTATCCGGTCTATGGCGTGCCCTCGCAGGAGACGATCGAGGCGATCCGCCTCTCGGCCCGGCTCGAAGGCATGATGACCGATCCGGTCTATGAGGGGAAATCGATGCAGGGCATGATCGATCTGGTGAAGAAGGGCTTCTTCCCGGCTGGCTCAAAAGTGCTCTATGCCCATCTCGGCGGCGTGCCGGCGATCAACGGCTACAGCTACACCTTCCGCAACGGCTGACCCGCCATGGACGCGGTCATTCTCTTCGAGTTCGAGGCCGGGGAGGCCGACGCGAGAGCAGACCTCCTCGCCCGCCTCTCGCCACTGGCGCTCAGGGGCGAGGGGCGCCTCGGCTTCGTCGCCGTCGAGCGTGACGAGCAGGGCAGGCCAATATCCGAAATCGTCGCGCTCGCTTTCGCGAAAGCGGAAACGGCCCAATCGATCCTGCTGCGCTGGCGGAGCGATCCGGGTTTTCCAACAGCCGTACGGGCGCGGCTGATGCGGATCGAGCCGATATGGTCGATGGAGCCGCTGGCGCTGATGTTTCCCTGAGCGCGCGCGGGTGGGGTGCGTTCAGGTGTGAAGGGCCAGGCCTTTGACGATCTTGTCGATCTCCTTGCGCTCGGCGTGAAGGCCAAGGCCGACGAGATCGAGCTCCGCGGTCGATACCGCTGCGACCGCGGCGCGGTTGTCGATGTCGTTTCCGGTCGCAAACAACTCGTTGGTATAGAGATGCGGGCGCACGCCGCGATCCTGCGCGCGCTTGAGCACCTGTGTGAGCTGGTCGCTTGTGCCCGCAAAGATCAGGACCGGCTGGCGGATCAGCGGGCCGTAGAAACGACCCGAGCCGTCGCGATAGGGCTCGCCGGCGAGCTCGGGCGAGACGCCGACCAGGCCCCCCGCCAGGAAGCTCGCGACGTTGAGTTTCTGCCAGGGAGCGAGATTCTCGCGCACCACGATGGCGATCTTGGTATCGTAACGCATGGCCGCATCGCAAAGAGACAATTCGGGAATTCTACTGGCGCGGCCGTCTGACTCGGCCGTCTGCGCTTCCGGTGCTCACGGACCAACGTCCGCTGCGCTCCGGTTCTCGACAGCCACGCCAGCCAGCTCACGCCAGCGAATTCGCGAACCGTCTCTAACCGAGGCCGGCAAGGCCCGTCTTGAACGATCGTGCGCGCCCGGTGGCGGCGACTGGATCCGCATGGGGACGGGCGCCGACGGCATCGAGCGCATGGAGGCGTTCTTCCGCGCTCACGCCTATGACCCGCACCGGCATGACACCTATGCCTTCGGCCTGACGCTGTCCGGCGTCCAGAGCTTCGATTATCGCGGTGCGAGACGCGACAGCCTGAGCGGACACGCGATCGTGCTGCACCCGGACGAGATGCATAACGGCCGCGCCGGCATTCCCGAAGGCTTCAGCTATCGCATGCTCTATGTCGAGCCGCGGCTGATCCGCGAAGCCATCGGCGAGCGCGGACGGGCCTTGCCCTTCGTCCCGGCGGCGGTGTCGCAGGATGCCAGGCTGGTCGGCGCGGTCGCGCATGCTTTGCGCGATCTCGATGCCCCGCTCGACGATCTCGCCGCCGGGGACCTGCTGCTGCGGCTCGCCGATGTCTTGCTGGCGCTCGATCCGACGGCCGTGCGGCAGGGCGGCAAACTGATCGACCGGGTGGCGGCCGAGCGCGCCCGCCAGCATCTCGACGCGAGCGTCGACGCCGTCGTCGGCTCGCGCGAGCTCGAGGGGCTCACCGGGCTCGACCGCTTCGTGCTGGCCCGGCATTTCCGCGCCTGTTTCGGCACGAGCCCCTATAACTACCTGCTGATGCGACGCCTCCAGCGGGCGCGAGACCAGCTGCTGCACGGTGTCCCGCTGGCGGAGGCCGCCTTCGCCTGCGGCTTTGCCGACCAGAGCCACCTGACCCGGCAATTCCGCCGCGCCTATGGCGTGACGCCGGGGCGCTGGCGGGCGTTGCAGCGGGAATAGTCGCTCGCTTCAGGCAATGGTTCCTCCCTTCCCCCTTGTGGGGAAGGGTATGGGGATGGGGGGCGGGCCGCTTGGTGAGCGCTTACCCGATCGTTCGCCCCCCACCCCTAACCCCTCCCCACGAGGGGGAGGGGAATCGCGTCGAACTTGCCCCTGCCGGTTCCGCCATGCTTGAAGCATCTCCAAAGCAGGAGCCTATGCCATGCAGCTTGGAGTGATCGGCCTCGGCCGGATGGGAGCCAATATCGTCCGCCGCCTGATGAAGGCCGGGCATGATTGCGTGGTCTATGACCGCGATCCCAAGCCCGGCGCGGCTTTGGCCGGGGAGGGCGCGGTGGCCGCCTCGGACCTCGCCGACCTCGTCTCGAAGCTGAAGGCGCCGCGCGCGATCTGGGTGATGCTGCCGGCCGGCGAGATCACCGAGGCGACGCTGAAGGAGCTCGCCGGCCTCGTCCTGCCCGGCGACACCCTGATCGATGGCGGCAACGCCTTCTGGAAGGACGATGTCCGGCGCGGGCGGGAGCTGGAGGCCAAGGGCCTGCACTATCTCGATATCGGCACCTCGGGCGGCGTGCACGGGCTGGAGCGCGGCTATTGCCTGATGATCGGCGGCGAGACCGAGACCGTCGAGCGGCTCGATCCGATCTTCAGGGCGCTGGCACCGGGCAAGGGCGAGATCGAGCCGACCAAGCATCGCGACGGCCGCAACCCGCGCTCCGAGCAGGGCTATCTGCATTGCGGGCCGGTGGGTGCCGGCCATTTCGTCAAGATGGTCCATAACGGCATCGAGTACGGGATGATGCAGGCCTTCGCCGAAGGCTTCGACCTCTTACGCAACGCTTCCGCCAAGCAGGGGCTCCCGGCCGAATACGGCTTCGATTTCGACGTCGCCGAGATCGCCGAGGTCTGGCGCCGCGGCTCGGTCGTGACCTCCTGGCTGCTCGACCTGACGGCGGAGGCCCTGGCCGCTGATGAAGAACTCTCGGCCTATACCGGCAATGTCTCCGATTCCGGCGAGGGCCGCTGGACCGTCGATGCGGCGGTCGAGACGGCGACGCCGGCCGAGGTGCTGACCTCGGCTTTGTTCGCCCGCTTCCGCTCGCGCACCGACCATACCTTCGGCGAGAAGGTGCTCTCGGCGATGCGGGCCGGCTTCGGCGGCCATGTCGAGCCGAAGAAGGGCTGAGGCGATGGGCGGACAGGACGGGAGAGGTTCTCGCAGCCCTCATCCTGAGGAGGCCGCCTCGGCGGCCGTCTCGAAGGATGGTCCAGCGCGCTCTGGAGCATCCTTCGAGACGCAGCCTGCGGCTGCTCCTCAGGATGAGGGCTCGCGTGGGAAGCCCGCCGTCATCGTCGTCATGGGCGTCGCGAGCTCGGGCAAGACCTCGCTCGGCGAGCGGCTGGCCGAGCAGCTGGGCTGGCCGTTCCGCGACGCGGATTCCTTTCATCCGCCCGAGAACGTCGCCAAGATGTCGGGCGGCATTCCGCTGACCGACGAGGATCGCAAGCCCTGGCTCGCGGCGATCGCGGCCTGGATCGACGAATTGCGCGCGGCGGGGCAGCACGGCATCGTCACCTGCTCGGCGCTGAAGAAGGCCTATCGCCGCGTGATCATCGGCGACCGGCCGGATGTCGCGCTGGTCTATCTCAAGGGCTCGCGCGAGCTGATCGGCGCGCGCATGGCGGCGCGCCGGCACCATTTCATGCCGCCGGCCCTGCTCGACAGCCAGTTCGCGGCGCTGGAGGAGCCGGGCGCGGAGGAGCGGCCGCTGGTCGTGCAGGTCGAGGCCAGCAAGGACGCGATCGTCGAGCGGGTGCTGGACGAGCTGGATCTCGGATAGCGCGACGCCCGCAAGGCCGCTCTACTTTTCAACCGATTGAAAAAAGCGCCTGGGAGGCGCATTGCTTGAGGCGAAGGCGGTCGCCGCCACCCTGAAGCCAATGGTTCCCCGATGCTCGACAAGGTCTCGCCGCCGCGTACCCTGAAGCTCAACGCCAGCGACAATGTCGCAGTCGCCGTCGATCCGATCGACGCGGGCGTCACGGCCGCCGGCGTCACCGCCCTGAAGCGCATTCCGCGCGGCCACAAGCTCGCGCTCAGCGCCATCGCCAAGGACGAGCCGATCCGCAAGTTCGGCCAGATCATCGGCTTCGCGACGCTCGACATCCCGCCGGGCGAATGGGTGCACGAGCACAATACCGGCTTCCACGCCTTCGAGCGCGACTATGCCTTTTGCGCCGAGGCGAAGCCGGAATTCGTGCTGCCGGTCGAGAGCCAAGCGACCTTCGAGGGCTTTCGCCGCAAGGGCGGCGGGGCCGGCACGCGTAATTATGTCGGCATCCTGACCTCGGTGAACTGCTCGGCCTCGGCGGCGCGCTTCATGGCCGAGGAGGTCAAGCGCTCGGGCCTGCTGGCCGATTATCCCAATGTCGACGGCGTCATCGCGCTGACCCACGGCACCGGCTGCGGCATCGACTACAATGGCGAGAGCTTCGAGGTGCTGAAGCGCACGACCTGGGGCTATGCCTGCAATCCCAACATGGCCGCCGTGCTGGTCGTCGGGCTCGGCTGCGAGGGTTTCCAGATCAAGCGCATGAAGGAAGCCTATGGCGTCGAGGAGAGCGACGTCTTCCGCACCCTGACCATCCAAGAGACCGGCGGCACCAGGAAGGCGGTCGCGGCCGGGATCGAGGCGCTGAAGGTGATGCTGCCGATCGCGAACCAAGCAACGCGCGAGACCGTGCCGGCCTCGGAGCTGATGCTTGCCTTGCAATGTGGCGGCTCCGACGGCTATTCCGGCATCACCGCCAACCCGGCGCTCGGCAAGGCCGTCGACCTCCTGGTCGAGCATGGCGGCACCGCGATCCTCTCCGAAACGCCCGAGATCTACGGCGCCGAGCACCTGCTGACGCGCCGCGCCGCCACCCGCGAGGTCGGCGAGAAGCTCGTCGGCATCATCAAGTGGTGGGAGGACTATACCGAGCGCGCCCGGATGAGCATGAACAACAACCCGTCGCCCGGGAACAAGGCGGGCGGGCTCACCACCATCCTGGAGAAGTCGCTGGGCGCGGCGGCCAAGGGCGGCACCAAGACGCTGGCCGCGGTCTATCATTATGCCGAGCCGGTCCGGACCAAGGGCTTCGTCTATATGGACACGCCCGGCTACGACCCGGTCTCGGCGACGGGGCAGGTCGCCGGCGGCGCCAATATCCTTGCCTTCACCACGGGCAGAGGCTCGGCCTATGGCTGCAAGCCGACGCCCTCGGTCAAGCTCGCGACGAACACGCCGATGTATCTCAAGCAGACCGACGACATGGACATCAATTGCGGCGATGTCCTCGACGGCGTGAGCCTGGAGGAGAAGGGCAAGGAAATCTTCGAGCACCTGCTGCGGATCGCCTCCGGCGAGCGCTCGAAGTCCGAAGAGATGGGCTATGGCGATGCCGAATTCGTGCCCTGGCAGATCGGCGCGACCATGTGAGAGGCCGGGCCGCTAGGAGAAACGGTCCCAGGCCGCCTGGCGGGAAATGCCGAGCGCCTCGCCGATCACGGCCCAGGAAATCTCGCGCTTGCGCAGGACATCGACCGTCCTGTCCAATCCGCTTCCGGTGTGCTCATAGAGAGCGGCCTCCACCTTGAGCCAGTGGATGAGCCGCTCGGTCGGCAGCGCCTCGAGATCCTGGATGCTCCTGATCTGCGAGTCCGGCCGCGGCGCATCGACCGGCATGGCGATGAACGCGTTACATTTGGCGACGCATTCATTGCAGATGAAGACGGCGGGGCCGGCGACGAGTTTTTCGATCTCGTGCTGGTTCTTGCCGCAGAACGAGCAGTGCAGGAGCGGATTCAGGCCCTTGTCCCTGCGTGCCGTCCGCCTGCGCGAGCCCGGCGCGATCTCCGTCGCCTGTTTGGCAGCCGTCATGATCGCCTCCTGTCAATGTGAGCTTGACGCGAGTTTCCGGCTTCAGCGCAACCTTGTCAAGGATACCTTGACGCGCCGCCGCCGAAAGCGCCTCGACGCGCAACCCCGCGCCGGACTTGTTTTTTGCGCCGCTCATGACAGAAGGTCGCGCGGCAACACTGCGCCTCCCGCCGCCTGGGGGGCCCGGATATGCCTCGGGCCATTCTCGCCGAACCGGATCGCTCTCATGCGCAATTTCCTGATGATCGTCCTGCCGCGCATCGTGCTCGGCCTGCTTTTCCTGGTCAGTGCCGTCGACGGCTTCTGGTCGATGGCGACCGGCAACCACCTGATCCACCCGCCGGTGACGCCGAAGGGGCTGGAGTTCGAGACCGCGCTGCAGAATGCCGGCTTCTTCTGGCCGTTCCTCAAGCTGGTGAATCTCGTCGGCGGCCTGAGCCTGCTGCTCAATATCGCGCCGGCTTTCGGGCTGGCGCTGATCGCGCCCGTGATGGCGGTGATCGTGCTGTTCCATTTCGCCATCAACCCGGTCGGCATTCCGGTCGCGGTCATCCTGATCGTGACCGGCGGCTTGCTGGTCTTCGCCTATCGCGAGCGCTACGCCGCGCTGCTGCGCTGAGCGTGCGGGTCGTCAGAGCTCGGAGGCGAAGCCCCATCCGGGGACATGCGCGGCGAGCCTGTCCAGCAGGCGACCGAACTGCGCCCGCTCCTCGGCGGAGAGGCAGGCGAGCATCGCCGCCTCGCGCGCCTTCAGCATGGGGATATAGCGCTCGTAGAGGGCGCGGCCCTCGGGCGTGAGATAGAGGAGCTGGCGGCGGCTATCGGCCTTGTCCGGCTCGCGGCGGATCAGCTTCTTCTTGTCGAGCAGGATCACGGCGCGGCTGACGCTGGCCTTGAGATGGCCGGAGAACTCGCAGAACTCGCTCGCGCTCGCGCCGTCGCGGACCGTCAGGAAGATCAGGATGACGATCTCCGGCCGGGTCAGCCCGAACTCCGTCTCGATCATGCGGAAGGAGGGCTCGCGGTAGAAGTTCAGGATATAGCCGATCTTGTAGGCGGTCGGGATCGCCGTGCCATCGAGGATGGCGCGCCGCCGCTCGACATCGCCCTGATCGTCGCCTTCGTGAATTGGTCTCATATTAGACTTTTTTCTTGCGCCTCGCATGAGCCGGTCCTAGCATTCCCGGCAATGGATGGCACGGCGTCAAACGCCGCCGCGGGAGGATGCGATGGACGAGGGCGTCGCCACGCCGCATGAGCTGCATGCGGGGGCGCGGCAGTGCTTCTATTCCGGGACGCAGGCGCATCCGGTCTATGTCGACCGGCTGCCGCCGTCGCGGCCGGGCCGTCTGCCGATCGTACTCGTCCATGGCGGCGGCCATACCGGGGCCTGCTATCTCACCACGCCTGACGGCCGGCCGGGCTGGGCGCCATTCTTCGCCGCGTCCGGCCGCGAGGCCTTCGTGCCGGACTGGCCGGGCCATGGCCGCTCGCCGATGCGGCCGGATTTCGCGACGCTGTCGACCGTCGAGATCGCGGAGAGCCTGCAACGCCTGCTCGAGGAGATCGGGCCGGCCATCCTGCTCGTGCATTCGGCCAGCGGGCCGATGGCCTGGTGGATCGCCGAGCGCAGCCCCGCTTCGGTGGCGGCGATCATCGGCATTGCGCCCGGCGCGCCGGCCAATCTGCTGCCCGAACTGCCCGACGATGCGGAGGCGGTCGCGAAGCTCAAGGACGACGAGAGCCTCGGCTGCCCGGTCCGCGTCGAGGAGGCCAGCCCGCTCCATATCCCGCCGGAGTTCATGCGGGCCTATTGGGCCAATGCCGAGCGCTTCCCGAAAGACGCGTTCGAGGCCTATCGGCGCTCGATCGTGCCCGAGAGCGCGCGGCTGATGAACGAGCGCTTCAATATCGGCGGCAAGGGCCTGCGCATCGCGGATCCGGGGTCGCTCGCGCGCCTGCCCATCCTGATCGTCACCGGCGACCAGGACCCGCGCCATCCCCGTGCAGTCGACGAGGCGACGGCGCGCTATCTCGGCGCCGATTTCGTCTGGCTGCCGGAGCGCGGCATCGCCGGCAACGGCCACATGCTGATGAGCGAAACCAATAGCGACGAGATCGCGGCCCTGATCGTCGCCTGGCTCGAGGCCAAGGGGCTGTAACGAAAGGGCCGCCTCGCGCGAGGCAGAGTCCGGGAGAGGGAGGAACCGCATGAAATCGCTTGTGTTCGGAGGCGCCATGCTGGCGCTCGCCGGTTCGGCGGCGCTGGCCCAGGTCAGCGACGATGTCGTGAAGATCGGCGTCCTGACCGACATGGCCGGCGTCACCGCCGACATCACCGGCAAGGGCTCGGTGATCGCGGCCGAACTGGCGGTGAAGGAGTTCGGCGGCAGCGTGCTCGGCAAGAAGGTCGAGGTGATCTTCGCCGATCACCAGCACAAGGCCGATGTCGGCACCACGATCGCGCGACAATGGATGGATGTCGACAAGGTCGATGCGATCGTCGACGTGCCGAACTCGGCGGTCGCCCTGGCGATCCAGTCGCTGGCGCGCGAGAAGAAGCGCATCGTCATGTATTCGGGCGCCGGGACGACGGCGCTCACCAACGAGCAATGCTCGCCTTACGGCTTTCACTGGACCTACGACACCTATGGGGTCGCGCGCGGCACGGCCTCGGCGGTGGTGAAGGCGGGCGGCACGTCCTGGTTCATGCTGGCGGCCGACTATGCCTTCGGCCACCAGCTCCAGAAGGACGCCACCGACGTGGTCGAGGCCAATGGCGGCAAGGTGGTCGGCTCGGTCCGCCATCCGCTCAACAATGCGGATTTCTCGTCCTTCCTGCTGCGGGCGCAGGCCTCGGGCGCGAAAGTGGTCGGCATCGCCAATGCCGGCAACGATACGGTGAATGCGATCAAGCAGGCGGGCGAGTTCGGGCTGACCGAGCAGGGGCAGAGCCTGGCCGCGCTGATCTTCTTCCTGCAGGACGTCCACAGCCTCGGCCTCAAGGCGACGCAAGGCACCTATCTCACGACCGCCTCGTACTGGGATCTCGACGAGCCCTCGCGCGCCTGGTCGAAGCAGTTCATGGAGCGGGCAGGGATGATGCCCTCCATGATCCATGCCGGCGTCTACGGCTCGGTGCTGCATTACCTCAAGGCGATCAAGCAGGCCGGCACCGACGATCCCGACAAGGTCGCCGCCGCGATGCGCGCCATGCCGATCAACGACGCCTTCACCAAGGACGCCAAGATCCGGGCCGACGGGCGGGTGCTGCGCGAGATGTATCTCGCCCGCGTCAAGAAGCCGGCCGACTCGAAGGGGTCGTGGGACTATTTCGAGATCGTCCGCAGGATCGCGCCGGAGGAGTCGGTCTGGCCGCTGTCGGAGAGCAAATGCCCCGCGGCGAAGGGGTGAGCGGCAGCTTCAGCAATCCACAGCCCTCATCCTGAGGAGCGGGCGAAGCCCGCGTCTCGAAGGATGATTCAGCTGTCTCCGGAGCCTCCTGGAGCATCCTTCGAGACGCCATTCCTGACGGAATGGCTCCTCAGGATGAGGGCTCAGGGGGTGAGGGAACTGAGAAGCTACAGCGCAAACCCTTTCAACCGCTCGCCCAGCTCGCCGATGCGCTCCGCGCCGACATTGGCGATCGCGACGCGCAGGTGGCGCTCCTGGCCGGGGCCGAAATAGGGGCCGGGCAGGGCGAGCACGCCGCGTTCCCGGACCAGCGCCTGCGCCACCGCCGCGGCGGGCACGTCCGCGAAGGGATGCGCGACATAGGCGAAATAGGCGCCGGCGGCGAGGACCTGCCAGCCGTTCAGCGGCGCCATCGCGGCGCGGAAGGCGTCGGCGCGGGCATTGATCTCGGCGCGGTTGGTCTCACGCCAGGCGCGGATGCCCTCGATGCCCCAGGCGATGGCTTGCTGGCCGGCGCGAACCGGGCTGATCTGGACGCAGTCCAGCACCTTGCCGATCTGGGCGATGACGGGCTCGCCGGCCGTGATCGCGCCGAGGCGCCAGCCGGGCACGGCATAGGCCTTGGAGAAGCTGTAGAGCCCGATCACCGAATCACGCCAGCCGCTTATGGCGAAAACCTCATGCGGTCTCGCCACTCCGGCGGGCAGGAAGTCGCGATAGGTCTCGTCGAGCACCAGCCAGATGCCGCGCCGGGCGCAGAGCGCGGCGAAGGCGGCGATGGTGGCGGGCGGATAGACCGCGCCGGTCGGGTTGTTGGGCGTGACCAGCACGACGGCGCGGGTGCGCTCGTCGATCAGCGCCTCAGCGGTCTCGACGTCGGGGACGAAACCGGCGTCCGGCGCGCAGGGCAGCGGGCGGGCCTCGACGCCGAGCATGGTCAGCGTCATCTCGTGATTGAAATACCAGGGCGTCGGCAGCAGCACATTGTCGCCGGCCCGCGCCAAGGCCATCATGGTGACGACATAGGCCTGGTTGCAGCCCGAGGTGATCGCGATCTCGCCCGGCGAGAAATCCGCGCCGTAGACCCGGCCGATCTCGGCGGCATAGGCCTCGCGCAAGGCGAGGTCGCCGGTGATCCCGCCATAGCGCGTCAGCTCGGGCAGGGCGGCCGCCTCGGCGAGGCGCTGCAGCAGGGCGGCGGGCGGCGGTGTGCCGGGCACCGCCTGCGACAGGTCGATCAGCGGGCCCGAGCGGCCGTCATAGGCGCGGGCCCAGCCCTGTGCCTGCGGGATCGGCGGCGTGCCGGTGTCGAGAAGATCGGGGTTGAGGGCGGGGCGGGCGGTCTGGAGCATGGCCGGAAGCTTTGGGATGCAACCGCGACTGCGTCAATCGCGTTGCAGCCAGGGCGGCGCTGCGCCCATATTCGCATGAACCTCGCCGGCGAGCGGAGCGGACAGGCCGATGCAGGACGAGACCGGCGACGCGATCGAAGAACTTCACGCCATGCTCGACCGCGCCGCCGTGATCGTCGGTTTCACCGGCGCGGGGATTTCGACCGAGTCGGGCGTGCCGGATTTCCGCTCGCCGGGCTCGCCCTGGATGGTCCACAAGCCGATCCCGTTCGAGGCCTTCGTCGCCAGCCGCGAGGCGCGGATCGAAGCCTGGCGGCGGAAATTCGCGATGGACGACCATTTTGCCGGGGCCTGCCCCAACCGGGCTCATCATGCACTGGCGAAGCTGGTCGCGCAGGGGCGCTCGCCCGGCATCATCACCCAGAACATCGACGGGCTGCACCAGGCCTCGGGAATCCCCGACGACAGGATCGTCGAGCTGCACGGCAACGGCACCTATGCCACCTGCCTGACCTGCGGCTGGCGGCATGAACTGGCGGCGATCCGGCCGGTCTTCGAGGCGAGCGGCGAGCCGCCGGACTGCATGATCTGCGGCGGGCTGGTGAAATCGGCGACGATCTCCTTCGGCCAGGCCATGCCGCAGGGCGAGATGCGGAGGGCGCATGCGCTGACGCTCGTGGCCGATCTCTTCCTGGTCGCGGGCTCCTCGCTCGTGGTGTTTCCGGCCGCGAGCTTCCCCGTCGTCGCCAAGCGCAACGGCGCCCGGCTGGTGATCGTCAATCGCGAGCCGACCGAGCTCGACGCGATCGCCGACCTCGTGGTGCGCGCCGAGATCGGGCCGGCGCTGGGGCGTCTCGCTGGCTGAGAAACCCGTCGGACAGGCGCGTGGGCGGAGAGAAGCGGTGCCCTTTTGCCGCGCGATGATGTGGATGACGCCAAGCCGGCTGTATCGCGAGTCGCAACCAATGGTATCGTAACGCCACGAATCAAGCAGTTCGCGCGGAGATGAGCGGGACATGTCCGACGAGTACGGTGAGAGTGGGCGGCCACCGGTCGGTCCGATCCAGTCACTCAACCGGGTCATGCGGCTCGATGGGGGTGAAGGCCTCGGTCACGAGCCCGGGGTCGAGATCACCGGCTTCGTCAAATGGTTCGACGTCAGCAAGGGCTATGGCTTCGTCGTGCCGGAAGATGGCGGCGCCGATATCCTGGTGCATGTCACGATCCTGAAGCGCGACGGCTTCAACGCCATCGCCGAGGGTGCCCGCATCGTGCTCGAGGCGATCGAGAAGCCGCGCGGCCGCCAGGCTGTGCGCGTGATGTCGATCGACACCTCGGCCGGGCGTCATCCCGCCGAGATGCCGCTGGCGCGGACCAATGTCTCGGTGACGCCGACCAGCGGGCTCGAGCGCATGGTGGTGAAGTGGTTCAACCGCCTGCGCGGCTTCGGCTTCGTCTCGAAAGGCGAGGGCGCGCCGGACATCTTCGTCCATATGGAGACGCTGCGCCGCTACGGCATCGTCGAGCTCATCCCCGGCCAGGCGGTGCTGGTGCGCTACGGGCCAGGACCGAAGGGGCTGATGGCGGCCGAGGTCAGGTTGGAGCAGGGCGGCGCGCCGAGCTCGCACTGACGGGTTGACGCCCGGCTCAGTTCATGAACTGGAACTGCCGCAGAATCCACCAGACCTGCGCGATCAGGGCGCCGATGACGAAGGCGGCGTGATAGCGCCGCGATTTGACGAACATCGCCGCGACGGCGAGCGCGAACAGGATCGCTTGCCGAATCGGATATTCCAGGCCGAAGGAGCGGAAATGATCCGCGCCCTTCAAGGCCGTGTCGATCGGGTCGAAGACGAAGAGCGCCGCGAGCAGGCCGTAGAACCAGCGCTGCCGCGAATGGAAATACTCGGCGAAGCCGGCATATTCGTCCATGCGGTCCGGAAACAGCACCGCGCCGGTGAGGAAGAACAGCACCGCATAGCAGATCACGAAGAAATAGAGCTCGAAGCTCCAGCGCGGCACATGCGTGAGGCCGAACTCGAACCACCAGAAATGAATGATCGCCGAGAGCAGGAACAGGGCCCAGCCGAGATGAATGGGGTAGATCTGCTCGCGGCTGGGATGCTGGACGAAACGGGCCAGGCCGTTCAGCAGGCGCGCGACGCTCAGGCCCGTGACGATGCCGATGATGACCCGGATATGAAAGAACAGGTCCGGGTTGGCCGGGGCGCCATCCATTCCGCTTCCCCATGCTTCTCGCGCCACGTAGCGGCCAGGATCAGCGAAAGGCAGCCGGCCGGTCGCGTTCAGGCGACCATGGCATGAGCCGGCCGTCAACCCGCGCGGCTCATGCGCTCAGGTCATGCGATGGGGCGGATGCGACGTCGCCGCGTCAATGGCGGCTCAGAGCGCGAAGGAGGTGCCGCAGCCGCAGGACGACGTGGCGTTGGGATTGGTGATCCGGAAGGACTGGCCGACGAGGTCGTCGACGAAATCGATCGTGCAGCCTTCGAGCAGGTCGAGCGAGGTCTCGTCGATCAGCACCGTGGCGCCGTCGCGCTCGATCACCAGGTCGCTCGGCGCCTTTTCCTGCTCGACATCGAAGATGTACTGGAAGCCCGAGCAGCCGCCGCCGGCGACGCTGACGCGCAGCATCGAGCCGGGCGGCTCCTTCGCCATCACGGAGAGAATGCGGCTGGCGGCCTTGTCGGTCACGGCGATGCCGCGCGGATTGACCTGAATATCGGTCGACATGGGGCAGATGCTCCTTGCACCCTGGTTGCCCACAAAGGTAATTGCGCACAGACGCCTCTACAAGCCATGGGGGCGACGAGGCCGTCATGCCGCAATCACAGATGCCGAGATCGGCTCCTGGACCGACGCCCGAGAGCGAGCCCGGCGATCGCTGGCGAGCTCCTTACGCCTGCCGCTCGAGCCGCAGCCGCGGCCGGCTGCTCCCCGAGCCGGGCTCGGCCACGCGCAACCATTTCCAGCGTGACCGCGACCGCATCATCCATTCGACCGCCTTCCGCCGCTTGAAGCACAAGACGCAAGTCTTTGTTTCGCATGAGGGAGATCATTACCGCACGCGCCTGACGCACACGATCGAGGTGGCGCAGATCGCGCGCTCGGTCGCCCGCGCGCTCGGGCTCGACGAGGACCTGGCCGAGGCGCTGGCGCTGGCCCATGACCTCGGCCACACGCCCTTCGGCCATACCGGCGAGGACGCGCTCGATGCCTGCATGCGGGACTATGGCGGCTTCGACCACAATGCCCAGACCTTGCGAATCGTGACCCGGCTGGAGCGCCGCTATGCCGGTTTCGACGGTCTCAACCTGAGCTGGGAGACGCTGGAGGGGCTGGTCAAGCATAACGGCCCGCTCATCGGCCCCGACGGCGCCCTCACGGCGCGCTATGCCGAGCGCGGCATCCCGGCGGCGATCGTCGAGTATCAGCAGCGCCAGGATCTCTGGCTCGCCAGCCATGCCTCGGCGGAGGCGCAGGTCGCGGCGCTGGCCGACGACATCGCCTATAACGCGCATGACATCGATGACGGCCTGCGCGCCGGGCTGTTCGGGCATGCGGAACTCCGCGTCGTGCCCTTCCTGGCGGAGCTGCTCGACGAGATCGAGCGGCTGCATCCCGGCCTCGAGACGGCGCGCGCCACCAACGAGCTGGTGCGCCGCGTGATCACCCGTTTCGTCGAGGACGTGATCCGCAGCTCCGAGGCGTTGCTGGCGGCGCTGGCGCCGGCCGATGCCGATGCGATCCGCCATGCCGGCGCGCCCGTCATCGCGTTTTCCGAGGCGATCGCCACCGCCGATCGCGAGATCAAGGCCTTCCTCTATCCCAACATGTACCGGCACCCGCGCGTCGGGGTCATCCGCCAGAAGGCCGCCGATGTGGTGCGCGACCTGTTCACCCGCTTTTCCGCGGCGCCGCAGGCGATGCCGGAGGACTGGGCAGCCGGCGTCGCGGCGTTCGACGACGCCCGCAAGGCGCGCAGGATCGCCGACTATATCGCCGGCATGACCGACTGGTACGCCCTCGACGAGCACCGGCGCCTGTTTGACGCGACCCCGGCGCTGCGATAGGGCCGGGCGCTCCAGCTTCCCGATTTTTCGTAGTCCTGCGGTCGCAATGAACCTGTTCGAGACCTTTTCCGCGCGCATCACCGGCGCCCTGACGCAGCTCGCCGAGCGTGGCGCGATCCCGCCCGGGCTCTCCTTCGCCCGCGTCGTGGTCGAACCGACGCGCGATCCGGCGCATGGCGATCTCGCCACCAATGCCGCGATGGTGCTCGCCAAGGAGGCCGGCATCAATCCGCGCGCGCTGGCCGGCCTCCTGGTCGAGGAACTCGCCCGCGACCCGGAGGTCGTGAAGGCCGAGATCGCGGGGCCGGGCTTCATTAACCTGACGCTGCAACCCGCTGTTTTTACGACGATTCTCAAGGCCGCGATCGAGGCGGGTCCGGATTATGGCCGAGGGCCGGCCAGGCCCGCTCCGAAGATCAATGTCGAATATGTCTCGGCCAACCCGACCGGGCCGATGCATGTCGGCCACGGCCGCGGGGCGGTGTTCGGCGATGCGCTGGCGAGCCTGCTCGCCTTTGCCGGCCATGCCGTGACGCGCGAATATTACATCAACGATGCCGGGGCGCAGGTCGACGTGCTCGCGCGCTCGGCCTTCCTGCGCTATCGCGAGGCCCTGGGCGAGGCGATCGGCGAGATCCCCGAAGGGCTCTATCCCGGCGACTATCTGAAATCCGTCGGCGAGAGCCTGGCCAAGGCGCATGGCGAGGCGCTGCGCGACAAGCCGGAAAAGGAGTGGCTGCCGCTGGTGCGGGCCGCGGCCATCGACGGCATGATGGCGATGATCCGCGACGATCTCGCCGCGCTCGGCGTCGTCCAGGAGGTGTTCTTCTCGGAGCGCTCGCTGCAGAAGGTCGAGGGCAATCTCGACGCCGTCCGCGAGACGATCGAGAACCTGCGCTCGCGCGACCTGGTCTATGAGGGCCGCCTGCCGCCGCCCAAGGGCCAGAAGGACGAGGATTGGGAGGACCGCGAGCAGACGCTGTTCCGCGCCACGCTGTTCGGCGACGATGTCGACCGGCCTTTGCTGAAATCCGACGGCAGCTATACCTATTTCGCGAACGACATCGCCTATCACCGCTCGAAATTCACGCGCGGCTTCACCGAGATGATCGATGTCTGGGGCGCCGACCATGGCGGCTATGTCAAGCGCATGCAGGCGGCGGTGAAGGCGGTGACGGCGGGCGAGGGCACCCTCGACGTCAAGCTCTGCCAGCTCGTGCGGCTGCTGCGCAATGGCGAGCAGGTACGCATGTCGAAGCGCTCGGGCGATTTCGTCACGCTGCGCGAGGTCATCGACGAGGTCGGCCGCGACGCGGTCCGCTTCATGATGATCTTCCGCAAGAACGACGCGACGCTGGATTTCGACCTCGCCAAGGTGGTCGAGCAGTCGAAGGATAATCCGGTCTTCTATGTGCAATACGCCCATGCCCGCTGCGCCTCGATCTTCCGCCAGGCGCGCGAGGCCTTTCCGGGGATCGATCTGTCGCCGGAAACCCTGGCGCAGGCGGATCTGGCGCGCCTGAGCGACGAGGCCGAGATCGGCATCATCAAGATGATCGCGGCCTATCCAAGGATGATCGACGGAGCCGCGAGCGCGCATGAGCCGCACCGGGTGGCATTCTTCGTGCACGACTTGGCCAGCGCTTTCCATTCTTTGTGGAACAAGGGCAAAGACTCGCCGCAATTACGATTCGTTAATCAAACTGATCGAGACTCCACCGTAGCAAGACTGGCGTTCGTGCATGCGGTGCGCAGCGTGCTTGCCTCGGGTCTGGCCGTCGTCGGTGTTGCGGCGCCGGAAGAAATGCGCTGACGGCCAGGATCGCCGGTGGCGTGCAAATTCGGTCACATTGACCTCGCGTAGAGTTCGGCGCTCCATTGCGGCGTCGACAGCGCTGGAATGGATCATGCCATGAGTGAGCCAGCTAGAAACCGTTTCGCCCTCGACCTCGACGATCTCGAGCGCCAGCTGCGCGGCGCCGCTCAGCCGCCCAAGGCGGGCGCCTCTGTCGATCCGCTCGTCGAACTGACGCGGATCGTCGGCCAGGACGACCCGTTGAAGGAACTCTTTGCACCCCGTGATGCGGCAGCGCCGGCTCAGCCGAGCCCGGCACAGCACTGGCCCCAGGGACAGCAGCGGCAGGAGCCGGCCTTCGACCCCGCGCCTGCGCCGCGCCCGGCAATGGCCAATGATTCGGCCCCTCCGGCCGAGATTCGCGGGGCACTCGACGAGTTCGAGGCGCTGCTGCGCCGGACGGATGGCGCGCGCCCGGCTCCTGCGGCCGAGCAGCCGCAGTCCAACGCGGTCTATGTTCCGTCCCGGGAGCCGGAGGACGAGCATCCGGCGGCCTATCGCCACCAGCAGCCCGAACCGGCTCGGCCGATCGCGGGCGCGGCGCGCGATCTCGATTACGGGCAGGGCAACGAACACTACGAGCGCGAGGCGCCGGCGGACTATGCCGAGCCGCCGATGATGGCCGAGGACGACCTGCGCGATCTCGAGCCGCGGAGCTCCCGCAAGGGGCTTTGGACCGCGGCCGCCCTGATCGCGGTCGCCGTCATCGGCGTGGCGGGCGCCATGACCTTCCGGGGCTCGTCCGCGAGCAAGGACGGGCAGCCGCCGGTGATCGCCGCCGATGGCGGGCCGACCAAGGTCGAGCCGGTCAATCCCGGGGGCACCGAGGTCCCGAATCAGAACAAACAGATCTACGAGCGCGCCGGCGAGAGTTCGACTGGGGCCACCAAGGTCGTCAGCCGCGAGGAGCAGCCGGTCGACGTGCAGCAGGCGGCCCGGATGATGGCGCCGCGCGCCGTCACGCCCGGTTCTGCGACGGAAGACAACCCGCTGGCCCAGGCTCCGGCGGCTGCCGAGCGCAGCGCCAGCGTGGCGGAGCCGGCCCTCACGCCAGTTCCCGCCGTCCCCGGCCTCGGCGAGCCGCGCAAGGTCCGCACGGTCTCGATCCGGCCTGACGGCACGCCGGCCCCGCCCGCGGGCGCCAGCACGGCCTATGCCAATGGTTCGGCTCCGCTCGCGACGGGCTCGGCGCCGATGAGGATCACCTCCAACGCTCCGCTCAACCCGGCCTCGACCGCGAGCACGAACCCGCCGCGGCGGCCCGCTGCCGTAGCCGAGCCGCCGAAGGCGCAGGAGCGCGTCGCGACGCCGGCGCCCGAGACGACCCCGGCTGCGCCGGTGCGGACCGCCAACGCCGATCCTGCGCCCGCCGCGAATGCGCCGCGCGCCGGCCGTGGCGACTATGCGGTCCAGCTCGCAGCCCCGGGCAGCGAATCCGAGGCGCGGGCGACCTTCTCGGCGCTCCAGCGCAAATATGGGAGCCTGCTCGGCGGGCAGTCTCCGATCGTGCGCAAGACCGAGCTCGCCGGCGGCAAGACCGTCTACCGGCTGCGCGTCGGGCCCTATTCGCGCGAGGATGCAGCCTCGATGTGCTCGCAGCTCCAGGCTGCCGGCGGCCAGTGCTTCATCGCCAAGAACTGATCCGCGACACCTGACGAAACCCGACCGCCGGTGGCCCGCGCCACCGGCGGTCTTCGTTTGTCGCGCCCTGCACGCATGGGCTCGTGCCGAAGCCGGGCTTTTTCAGTACGCTGCGCGCGTCTAGCGTCCGGGCTCGACGACCGCCCGCACCGCGACGAGGCTGGGCGTCGTCAGAACGACAAGCAAGAGGAAACCCCGATGGATCGCCGTACATTCGTCAAGGCCACTGGCGCGGGAGCCGCCGGCGCTGCGGCCATCGCTTCGCCCGCGATCGCGCAGTCGATGCCCAAGATCAACTGGCGCTTGACCTCGAGCTACCCGAAGAGCCTCGACACGCTGTTCGGCCTGAGCACCCAGGTCGCCAAGCGCGTCGCCGAGGCGACCGACAACCAGTTCCAGATCCAGACCTTCGCCGCGGGCGAGATCGTGCCGGCGCTGCAGGCGCTCGATTCGGTGCAGAACGGCACGGTCGAATGCAGCCACACGCTGGCGAGCTTCTATATCGGCAAGGACACGGCCTTCGCCTTCGAGACCTCGCTGCCCTTCGGCCTGAACACGCGCCAGCACAATGCCTGGCTCTATGCCGGTGGTGGCCTCGAGCTCTGCCGCGACTTCATGAAGAAGTTCAACGTCCACACCATCCCCTCCGGTAATACCGGGGCGCAGATGGGCGGCTGGTTCCGCAAGGAGATCAAGAGCACGGCCGATCTCCAGGGGCTGAAGTTCCGGATCGCGGGGCTCGGCGGGCAGATCATGGCGAAGCTCGGCGTCGTGCCGCAGACGCTCGGCGGCGGCGACATCTATCCGGCGCTTGAGCGCGGCACGCTCGACGCGGCGGAGTTCTCGGGCCCGCTCGACGACGAGAAGCTCGGGTTCCAGCGCGTCGCCAAATATTATTACTATCCCGGCTTCTGGGAAGGCTGTGCCAATGTCAGCTTCATCGTGAACCTGGAGAAATGGAACGCCCTGCCGGCCCATTACCGGGCGATCGTCGAGGCGGCCTGCGCCGAGGCGAACGCGCTTTGCGTCGCCAAATACGACCATGGCAATCCCGATGCGCTGCTGCGGCTCGTCGCCAGCGGCGCCGAGCTGCGCGGCTTCCCGCAGGATGTGATGCAGGCGGCCTTCAAGGAGGCGCAGGCACTCTATGCCCAGCTCGCAGCCAGCAACCCCGCCTTCAAGACCTTCTACGATTCCTGGCTGCCCTATTGGCGCAAGGAGCAGCTCTGGTTCCGCGTCGCCGAACTGCCTTTCGACGCCTTCAACGCGCAGATGGCCCAGCAGACGCGCTGACGCATGGCCGACTTTCGCAGTTCCGGGATCCATCGTAATGCTCTGAGCTCTATGATGGATCCCGGAGCTCCGCTTCGCTGCGTCCGGGATGACGCCCGTTCCAACCAGGGTCGATGTGAAAGCCGGCTTTCACCTTCGCAACTTACCCTAATCGACGAAGCGCACGCGTCCGCCGGCCAGGAGTTCCACCGCGGCGGGCGGGGCGTCCAGCCCGGCCTTAACCTTGGCGAGGACGCCGGCCTCCTGCTCGCGCACCAGCTGCAGGCGCGCCAGTACTTCGCCGGCGCGCGCCTGTGGCACCACGACGACGCCGTCGGCATCGCCCATGACGATGTCGCCGGACGCGATGGCGGTCCCGCCGCAAACGATCGGCAGGCCGACCGTGCCGGGCCCCGAGCGATGCACGGAATTGGGCGTGACGCCCCTGGCGAAGACCGGCAGGCCGATCTTGCGCAGATCGGCGAGGTCGCGCACGACGCCGTCGGTGACGAAGGCGGCGACGCCGCGATTCTTCATCATCCCCGCCATCAAATCGCCGATGATGCCGGTGCCGGTGAAGCCGTTGGCGGCCGTGACGATCACGTCGCCGGGCTGGGCCAGCGCCGCTGCGGCGCCGGCGGCCAGATTATCGCCCGGGCCGCAATCGCAGGTCAGGGCGACGCCGACAAAGCTCTCCGGCAGGCCGGGCAGGGCATTGATCCGATAGTCCAGGGCGCCCGATCCGTCCATCGCGTCGCAGATGAACGCGAGCGGTATGCCCTTGAAGCCGGCGACCAGATCCGCGGCCGGGCGGGGAAAGCTCTTCCTCACGGTGAGCAGCGGCGCTTCTTCGATCATGGGGCAGGCCTGGGCACGAGGACGGGGCCAGCAGTCTAGGCGTGTCACGCGCCGCCGCAATCGGGATGGGGACACGCACGGGCATGCGTCATGGCCGCCTTGACGGTGGCCGCGCGGCTTCTTAACCCGATAGGATCATGCGATCGCGCGCCTTCATCGCCGGCTGTCTCGGCACCAGCCTCACACCCGACGAACGCGCCTTCTTCCGGGATGCGCGCCCCTGGGGCTTCATCCTCTTCAAGCGCAACACGCAGACGCCCGAGCAGACCGCGGCACTGACCGCCGAGATGCGCGAGACCGTCGGCTGGCATGCGCCGATCCTGATCGACCAGGAAGGTGGGCGGGTGCAGCGCATGGGGCCGCCGCACTGGCCGGCCTATCCGCCGGCGAACGCCTTTCTCACGATCAACGATCCCGTGCAGCAGCGCGAGATCCTGCGCCTTTCGGCCCGGCTGATGGCGCATGACCTGAAGGCGGTCGGCATCGATGTCGACTGCCTGCCGGTGCTCGACGTGCCGGTCGCCGGCAGCCATGACGTGATCGGCAACCGCGCCTATGCGCATGACCCGGATATGGTGGCGCGGCTCGGGCGCGCCGCGGCCGAGGGGCTGCTGGCCGGCGGGGTTCTCCCCGTGATCAAGCATATGCCCGGGCATGGCCGGGCGCGGGCGGACAGCCATCACGACCTGCCGGTGGTCGAGGCGGCGCTTGAGGCGCTGCGCTCCCATGATTTCCGGCCGTTCCGGCATCTCGCCGACATGCCGATGGCGATGACGGCGCATGTCGTGTTCACGGCGCTCGATCCAAAGCATCCGGCCACAGTTTCACGCCGGATCGTCAAGGAGATCATGCGCGGCGAGCTCGGCTATGACGGGCTGATCATGACCGACGACATCTCGATGAAGGCGCTGTCGGGCTCGTTCGAGGCGAAGGCGCGTGCGGCGATGCGCGCCGGCGTCGACGTGGTGCTGCATTGCCACGGCATCATGGACGAAATGGTGGCGGTCGCCGGGGCCGTGCCGGAGATGACCGGGGCGCGGGCGCGCCGCGCCGCCATGGCGCTGGCGCGGATTCGGCACGAGCCGGAGCCGCTTGATGTGGACAGCGCCCGTGCGCACCTCGCCGGCGCCCTTGCCATGGGCGGCCGATAGTCGGAACCTGTCGGCGGGGTTGTTGGATTGATCGGGGGCGGGCCATCCATGGCCGCTGAACTGCCGTTCGAGGAAGAGGCGAGGCCGGAGCGTGGCGACAGCGAGCCGGCGCTGCTGGTCGATGTCGACGGCTATGAAGGGCCGCTCGACCTGCTGCTCGACCTCGCGCGCAAGCAGAAGGTCGATCTCCACCGCATCTCGATCCTGGCGCTGGCCGAGCAATATCTCGCCTTCGTCGAAGAGGCGCGGGCGCTGAGGCTGGAGCTCGCCGCCGACTACCTCGTGATGGCGGCCTGGCTCGCCTATCTCAAATCGCGCCTGCTGCTGCCGGAGCCGCCCAAGGGCGAGGAGCCGAGCGCCGCCGATCTCGCAACGGCGCTGGCGCTCAGGCTGCGCCGGCTCGAAGCGATCCGCGCCGCGGCGCGCCGGCTCGCCTCGCGGGAACGGCTGGGCCATGACGTCTTTGCCCGTGGCGAGCCCGAGGCGATCGTCGCCGGCGCCCGCCCGGTCTGGGAGGCGGAGCTCTACGACCTGCTCGCGGCCTATGCCCAGCAGCGCCAGAAGCGGGTGCAGAGCCACATCTCGGTCGGCCATCGCATCGTCTGGTCGCTGGTCGAGGCGCGCGAGGCGCTGCAGCGGCTGGTCGGCGAGGCGGGGGACTGGACCGCGATCGACCCTTACCTCACGCGCTACATGACCAGCCATGGCGTGCCGCGCGAGGCGATGCAGGCGACGGTGCGCGCCTCGGCGCTCTCGGCCATGCTCGAGATGGTGCGCGAGGGCGTGCTCGACCTGCGCCAGGACGGCGCCTTCGCGCCGGTCTATATCCGCCGCCGCTCGGCGCGCCCGCCGGCTCTGCCCTTGTGATATGGAAGCCAGATGGCGGCGGTGACGAAACGGATCGAAGACGAGGATGGTGGCGAGGCGGAGGTCTTCGCCCAGTCGCTGCGCATCGTCGAGGCGCTGCTCTTCGCCTCGGCTGCGCCGCTCTCGGAGGAGGAGCTGGCCCACTCGGTGCCGTCGGGCGTCGCGGTCGGGCAGGTTCTGGCGCGGCTGGTCGAGGCCTATGCGTCGCGCGGCGTCAACCTGCGCCAGGTCGCCGGCAAATGGGCTTTCCGCACGGCGCCCGACCTCGGCTATCTGCTCGCCGCCGAGGCCGAGCCGCCGCGCAAATTGTCGCGGGCGGCGCTCGAGGTGCTGGCGATCATCGCCTATCACCAGCCGGTGACGCGCGCCGAGATCGAGGAGATCCGCGGCGTCGCCACCGCCAAGGGCACGCTCGACATCCTGCTGGAGGCGGGCTGGGTCAGGTTGCGCGGGCGCCGGCGCACCCCCGGCCGGCCGGTGACCTATGGCACGACGCCGGGTTTCCTCGACCATTTCGGGCTCGACCGCATCGACGACCTGCCGGGCCTCGACGAGCTGAAGGGCTCCGGCTTCATCGAGGGGCGGCTCTCCAAGGACCTGACCGTGCCGATTCCCGACGACGATCCGTCCTTACGCGAGGACGAGGACCCGCTCGGCGACCTGTTCAGCCCGCTTGACGACGGCGAGGGCGGGCCCCACACGGCGTAGGAATAGGGATCCTCTCCCTCCAGCGTCATCCCGGCCGCAGCGAAGCGGAGCGCCGGGATCCATCATAGAGCGCGACGCCTTACGATGGATCCCGGAGCGGCGCGGCTTCGCCGCTTGTCCGGGATGACAGGCAATGTGGATCAAGACTGGAGCATCTTTTGGCTCGTAGCGAGAGCGTGGCGCGGTGGTTGAGCTGGGGCAGGCGCGGGACGGCGGGGGCCGCCATCCCGATGTCGCTCGCCTTTGACGGCGTGACGCAGCGCTTCGGCGAGGTGACCGCGCTGCAGGACGTCACGCTCTCGGTCGAGCCGGGCGAGATCGTCGCGCTGCTCGGGCAGTCGGGCTGCGGCAAGACGACGCTGCTGCGGCTCGCGGCCGGGGTCGAGCGGCCGAGCGCGGGGCGGGTCCTGCTCGAGGGCCAGGACGTGTCGGCTCCGGGTTCATTCGTCGAGCCGGAGCATCGCGGGGTCGGCCTCGTCTTCCAGGACTATGCACTGTTTCCGCATCTCACGGTGCGCGAGAACGTGCGTTTCGGCCTGCGCGGCTATGACGACGCTTCGGCGGAGGCGACCGCGATGCGCGCCATCGCCCGGGTCGGGCTCGCCGATCTGGCGGAGGCCTATCCGCATATGCTGTCGGGCGGCGAGCAGCAGCGCGTCGCTTTGGCGCGCGCCGTTGCGCCGCGCCCCGGCGTGCTGCTGATGGACGAGCCGTTCTCGAATCTCGACCGGCGGCTGCGCGACGTCGTTCGCGACGAAACCGCGGCCCTGCTGCAGGAAACCGGCGCGACCTCGATCATCGTGACGCATGATCCCGAGGATGCGATGCGCATCGCCGACCGCATCGTGCTGATGCGCTCTGGCCGGATCGTCCAGGTCGGGACGGGCGAGGAGCTCTACCGCAAGCCGGTCAGCCTCTTTGCCGCCCGATTCTTCTGCGATTTTAGCGAGATAGAGGCGGTCGTTTCAGGCGGCGAGGTCGATACGCCTGTCGGGCGCTTCCCGGCGCCGGGGCTGGCCGAGCGCTCCCAGGCGGTGGTCTGCGTCCGGCCGCATGCGATCAGGCTGGTGCCGAAAGGCTTCTGCCTTCCCGCCCGCGTGGTGATGCGGCGTTTCCTCGGCGAGGTCGACCACCTCCTGCTCGCGGTCGGCGGGCTCGACAAGCCGCTCGTCGCGCGCGTGTCGCTGCCCGGTTCGATCCGGGAGGGAGAGGATGTCGGCATCGACATTGCGACAGATGAAGTTCTTGTGTTCCCCTCGGGGGACACATAGGTTCCGCCACAAGCACTTGGCACGGGCGGGGAGCCCGGCCGCACTGTCATTCGGAGGAGTTCGCCATGGGTGGCGTCAGTATCTGGCACTGGATCGTCGTCGGCGTCATCGTGATGCTGCTGTTCGGGCGCGGCAAGGTTTCCGAGCTGATGGGCGATGTCGCCAAGGGCATCAAGTCGTTCAAGAAGGGCATGGCCGAGGACGAGCCGACTACGCCGCCGCCTTCCGCCACGACGGCTGACCCGAAGATCATCGATCACGCGCAGCCCGCCAATTCCACGACGGCGAAGGCCGAACACAAGGCCTGATGGCGCGCCGCTCCCCGCGAGCGGCGAGGGGTTGAGAGGACCGGCCGTCGATGTTCGACATCGCCTGGAGCGAATTGATGCTGATCGGGGCGGTTGCGCTCGTCGTGATCGGCCCCAAGGACTTGCCGAAAGCCATGCGGACCGTCGGACAGGCGGTCGGCAAGATTCGCCGCATGGCCGGCGAGTTCCAGAGCCAGTTCAACGATGCGATGCGCGAGGCCGAGCTGCACGACCTGAAGAAGCAGGTCGAGGATGTCGGCGGCTCGGTGTCGAGCGCGATGAACAGCGATTTCAAGCCGATCGACCAGATCAAGGACGATTTCGCCCCGGCCAAGCCAGATGAAGCGGCGCTGAAGGAGGCGGAAGCCAAGCTCGCGGCGCTGCCCGGCCCCGAACCCTTGCCCGAGATCGCGATCAAGCCGGAACCTGCGGCAGCCAAGCCCGCTCCCGCAGCATCAGCAGCGCCAGCCACTGCCGTTGTGGCGAAGCCGGCGCGCAAGCCGGCCGCTGCATCCCGGCCCGCATCCGGCAAGTCTGCCTCGGTCAAGGCTGCTCCAGCCAAAGTCGCTGCCCCCGCCAAGGCTGCACCCGTCAAGGCCGTTTCGGCCAAGACTGCTTCCACTAAGACTGCTCCCACCAAGGCCGCTCCCGCGAAGAGCGCTGCCGCGCCGAAGGCGCGGGCCAAGGCGAAAGCCAGCGAATCCGGTGAAGGGAACCCGGCATGAGCGTCGCCAACCCGAGGGAAGGCGAGGACGAGATCGAGGCCTCGCGCGCGCCGCTGATCGACCATCTGATCGAGCTCAGGAGCCGGCTGATCAAGTCGCTGATCGCCTTCCTGATCATGTTCTTCATCTGCTTCGCCTTCGCCAAGCAGATCTACAACCTGTTGGTGCAGCCTTATCTCTGGGCGGCGGGCGATGGCGCCAATGTGCAGCTCATCTATACCGCGCCGCTCGAATATCTCTTCACGCAGATCAAGATCGCGGCCTTCGGCGCCGGCTTCTTCGCCTTTCCGGTGATCGCGACGCAAATCTACAAGTTCGTCGCGCCCGGGCTCTACAAGAACGAGCGGCAGGCTTTTGCACCCTATCTGGCGGCGACGCCGATCTTCTTCGTCGCCGGCGCGGCGATGGTCTTCTTCTTCGCCATGCCGGTGCTGATGAAATTCTCGATCGGCATGCAGCAGGCGGCGACGGACGGGCAGGCCGGCATCGCGCTCCTGCCCAAGGTCAGCGAATACCTGTCGCTGATCATGACGCTGATCTTCGCCTTCGGCATCTCGTTCCAGCTGCCGGTGATCCTGACGCTGCTCGGGCAGGCGGGAATCATCGATTCGACCTTCCTGAAGGAAAAGCGGCGCTACGCCATCGTCTTCGTCTTCGTCGTCGCGGCCGTGCTGACCCCGCCGGACGTGATCTCCCAGCTGATGCTGGCCGTGCCGATGCTGCTCCTCTACGAGCTTTCGGTCTTCTCGGTGCGCCATGTCGAGAAGAAGCGGGAGGCTGCGAAAGCGGCCGAGGAGGCCGGGGAATCCTGAGCGCTCCAGCAGCCGTCGTTTACTTCGATATTCCTCCGTCATCCCGGACGACCGTAGGTCGCTCCGGGATCCATCATAAGGTTCTATGCCCTACGATGGATCCCGGCGCTCCGCTTCGCTACGGCCGGGATGACGCACGGAGGGGGTGGCAGGATGTGGGTCTACATCATGGCCAGCGGCTGGAATGGCACGCTCTACACGGGTGTGACCAACAACCTGTCCCGCCGCGTCAGCGAGCACCGGGCCCGCGGCGGCTCTGACTTCGTCAGAAAATACGGCGTGATCCATCTCGTCTATGCCGAGCGTTTCGATCGGGCCGACGAGGCCATCGCGCACGAGAAGCGGGTGAAGCGCTGGCGGCGCGATCGCAAGATCGCGCTGATCGAGCAAGGCAACCCGAGCTGGCGTGATCTCTACGGCACAATTCATCTGGACTGATACATGCCCCAGAACTTCCGTCGTCATCCCGGCCGCAGCGCAGCGGAGCGCCGGGATCCATCGTAAGGCTCCGGCGCTCTACGATGGATCCCGGAGCTACGCGGCTAAAGCCGCTTGTCCGGGATGACCGAAGAGGTTCGTGGGACGAGCAGTGGGCGACGATGGAGGTTTCCCTTCTGGGATTCCCTGCGCTACAGCATCAGCCGTCTTTTCCCACGACGGCATGGCCTGACGACGATGTACGACATCAAATGGATTCGCGAGAACGCCGAGGCGTTCGACCAGGGGCTGAAGCGGCGCGGGTTCACCGATGCGTCGTCCGCCTCGCTGCTCGCGCTCGACGATGTCCGCCGCTCCGCCATCGCCAAGGCGCAAAGCACCCAGGAACGCCGCAACGCGCTCTCCAAGGAGATCGGCAAGGCGATGGGCGCGAAGGATGTCGCGCTCGCCGACCGGCTCAAGGCCGAAGTCGCGGCGCTGAAGGAGCAGCAGCCGGCGCTCGAGGCCGAAGAGAAGGCGGCGGTCGAGACGCTGAACGAGCAGCTCGCGGCGATTCCGAACATTCCCAACAGCGACGTGCCCGACGGTGCCGACGAGCACGACAACGTGCTGCTGCATGTCCATGGCGTGAAGCCCGAGGAGAGCGGCCGGCTCGCCGGGGTCAACCAGGCCAAGGAGCATTTCGAGCTGGGCGAGGCGCTCGGCCAGATGGATTTCGAGACGGCCGCCAAGCTCTCCGGCTCGCGTTTCGTCGTGCTGAACACGAAGCTCGCCAGGCTCAACCGGGCGATCGGCCAGTTCATGCTCGACATGCACACCGAAGAGCACGGCTATAGCGAGGTCAATCCGCCACTGATGGTGCGGGACGAGGCCATGTTCGGCACGGCGCAACTGCCGAAGTTTCGGGACGACCAGTTCCGCGCCGGCGAGGATCACTGGCTCATCCCCACAGCCGAAGTCCCGCTGACCAATCTCGTGCGCGAATCGATCCTCTCCGAGGAGGAGCTGCCGCGCCGCTACAGCGCGCTCACCCCTTGCTTCAGGGCCGAGGCCGGCTCGGCCGGGCGCGATACGCGCGGCATGCTGCGCCAGCACCAGTTCGAGAAGGTCGAGCTGGTCTCGGTCACGCTGCCGGAGAAATCGAAGGAGGAGCATGAGCGCATGCTCGCCTGTGCCGAAGCGGTGCTGAAGAAGCTCGACCTGCATTATCGCGTGATGACGCTGTGCACCGGCGACATGGGTTTTGCCTCGCAGAAGACCTGGGATATCGAGGTCTGGCTGCCGGGGCAGAAGACCTATCGCGAGATCTCGTCCTGCTCGGTCTGCGGCGATTTCCAGGCGCGGCGGATGAACGCGCGCTATCGCCCGGCCGAGGGCGGCGCGCCACGCTTCGTCCATACCCTCAACGGCTCGGGCACGGCGGTCGGCCGGGCGCTGATCGCGGTGATGGAGAACTACCAGAACGCCGACGGCTCGATCTCCGTGCCTGACGCGCTGGTTCCCTATATGCGCGGGATCACCCGCATCGAGAAGGCGGCCTGAGACCATGCGCATCCTGGTGACCAATGACGACGGCATCCATGCCGAGGGCCTGGCCGTGCTGGAGCGCATCGCCGCCCAGCTTTCGGACGACGTCTGGGTGGTGGCGCCCGAGACCGACCAGTCGGGCGTCGCGCATTCGCTGTCGCTGAGCAACCCGCTCCGGCTGCGCCAGATCGCGGAGAGGCGCTATGCCGTCGCCGGCACGCCGACCGATTGCGTGATCATGGCGGCGCGCTCGATCCTGCTCGACGCCAGGCCCGATCTCGTCCTGTCCGGGGTCAATCGCGGCCAGAACGTCGCCGAGGACGTGACCTATTCCGGCACCATCGCGGCCGCGATGGAAGGCACCTTGCTCGGCATCCCCTCAATCGCCGTCAGCCAGGCCTATGGGCCGCAGGGCCGCGACCATATCCGCTGGGACTGCGCCGAGCACCATGCGCCGGGCATCATCCGCCGGCTGCTGGAGGAGGGGATTCCGGACGGCGTGCTGTTCAACCTCAACTTCCCCAATGTCGCGCCCGGCGAGGTCGAGGGCGTCGCGGTGACGGTGCAGGGCCGGCGCGACCAGGAGCTGGTGCGGCTGGAGCCGCGGCAGGATGGCCGCGGCAATCCCTATTTCTGGATCGCCTTCCAGCGCAGCAAGAGCGAGCCGGCCAACGGCACCGATCTCAGGGCGCTGTCGGAGAAGCGGATCTCGGTGACGCCGCTCGAGCTCGACCTCACCCATGAGCCGACGCTGACGCGTTTCGCACAGGTCTTCGCTTGATCGTCGCGCTTTGCCACCCGGTCAAAGCGTTTTCCTAACCTCCTGATGTTTTCCTTACGCCGTTGCGAAAACTGGAGAGCATCATGAACGAGGAGGCGCCGGGCAACGAGGGCGAGCGCACCGTCGCCTTCCTGCTCTCGCTCAGGGCGCAGGGCGTACGCGACCTGACCGTCCTGCGCGCCATGGAGCGCGTGCCGCGCGAGCGCTTCGCGCCGACGCGCTTCGCCGATCTCGCCCGGCAGGACGTCTCGGTGCCGCTCGCCTGCGGCCAGACCATGACGGCGCCGCATACGGTGGCGAATCTGGTCAGCGCGCTGGAGCTGCACCCGTCGGCCCGCGTGCTCGAGATCGGAACCGGTTCGGGCTATGTCGCGGCCCTGCTCGCGGCCATGGGCGGGGAAGTGGTCTCGTTCGAGCGCTACCGCACGCTGGCGCTGGCGGCGCATGAGCGGATCGGCGGCAGCGGCTACGAGAAGGCGATCGACTTGCGCCATGCCGACGGCTTCCAGCCCGACCGCACGCTCGGCCGCTTCGACCGGATCCTGGTGAACGGCGTCACCCAGGCGGTACCGGAGGCCTTGCTGGCGCGGCTGTCGCCCGGCGGCCGGCTGGTCGGGGCGCTCAGGGTGGAGGGCGCCTCGCGCCGAGTCGTGGTGACACGCACGGCCGAGGGCGGATTCGACCATGCGCTCGGCCCCGCGCTGCGGCTGCCCCCGCTGATCCCGGGCCTGGCGCGGGCGCTCTGAGGCACGGCTGAAGCCTCAAGCACGCGTCGATCAGGTTGCGGAGCAATCCGATCGGATCACGCGTTCTCGCCCAATAGTTTAGAGCCGGATTCACCGATCAGGTTGTTTCAACCTGATCGGATCCGGCTCTCGCCGTCACCGGCTAAAAAAATGAAGAGGGGCGGAGTGCGCGAAACGTTTTCGTAACCTGAACGGGGCTTTAATCCCTTTCATCGAGTTGCGTTGTTCGCGAGTACTCAGTCAATGCGTAGCCAAGTCGGATCCTTCAAATCCAGCGTTGCCCTTCGCCTGTCGACGGCCTGCGCGCTCGCCTTGAGTGTCAGCGCCTGTTCGTCCGACACGATGCGCTTCAGCGAAGCTCCCTTCAGCAATCCGTTCCAGACCGCGCAGGCGCCGACGCCGCGCGATCCGGCGACGACCGGCTCGATCGGCCGAAGCGCCGGCGTGCCGCTGTCCTCTCCGGCTCCGACGGTCGGCGCCGTGCGGGCCCAGCCGCTGCCGCCGCCGCAATCGGCCGTGGCGCTGCGCAGCGCGCCGCCGTCGCCCGTCACCGGCAGCGCGACCGGCTGGACCGCGCAGGGCGGCACCCCGATCGTCATCGCCCAGGGCGAGAGCCTCGACATCATCTCTTCGCGCTACGGCGTGCCGCGCGCGGCCCTGATCTCGGCGAACGGGCTTTCGGGTCCGAATGTCTCGCCCGGCTCGCGCCTCGTGATCCCGGTCTATAACGCCGGCTCCGGTGGCTCGCCCCAGATGGCGCAGGCTCGGAGCGAGCCGCGCGCCGAGACCTTGCGGCCTCTCGCGACCCCGGCTTCGCGCCCCGCATTGGCGCCGGTCCACACGGCTGCGGCTCCTGCTGACGCGGCTGCCAGGGCAAGGGCGGCAGCCGACGCCAAGGCCGAGGCGAAAGCCAAGGCTGCGGCCGATGCCGAAGCCATGCGCGAATCGCGCGCGAAATTCGCGGCCGAAGCCAAGGCGAGGGCGGAAGCCAAGAAGGCCCAAGCCCAGATTCAGGCACAAGCCAAGGCCAAGCCTGTCGCGGAAGCCAGGCCGGCCCCGGCTCCCGAAAAGGCGAAGCCCACGCTCGTGGCCAGCGCGCCGGCCGAGCAGCCGGTCAGCGCCGTGCCGAAATCCGCACCCGAGGTGGCCGATCCCAAGACTACCGCCAGCCTGCCAAAGGTCGAGGAGGCCGTCGCCAAGGCCGATTTCCGCTGGCCGGCCCGCGGCCGCGTCATCGCCGGCTATAGCGGCAAGGGCGCCAATGAAGGCATCAACATCGCCGTGCCGGAAGGCACGCCCGTCAAGGCGGCCGAAGGCGGCGTCGTCGCCTATGCCGGCAGCGAGCTGAAGGGCTATGGCAATCTCGTCCTGATCCGCCACCCGAACGGCTATGTCTCGGCCTATGCCCATAATGGCGAGCTGAACGTGAAGCGCGGCGAGACGGTGAAGCGCGGCCAGGTCGTCGCGAAATCGGGCCAGACGGGCAATGTCTCCTCGCCGCAGCTGCATTTCGAGCTGCGCAAGGGCGCGTCCCCGGTCGATCCGGTGCCCTATCTCAACAACTGATCCAGAGTCCGGGCCGCGCGGCGCAGCCGAATCGCCCGGGACATTGCGAGTTCACCTTCGATCAGCCCCCGCGAGACCCCGCTGATCGGAACAAGGCGGGACGGTCCCAGGACAGGCCGTCCCGCCATTTTTGTTTCCTTCTCCCCGAGGGGAGAAGGGGCTCTCACCCCTCCAGCCGCTGGCCCAACCGCCCGGCGAGATCCTGGATGTACTGCCAGGCCGTGCGGCCCGAGCGCGAACCGCGCGTGGTCGCCCATTCCAGGGCCTCGCGACGCAATGCATCGGGCGCGATCTTCAGGCCGAAATGGCCGACATAGCCGTCGATCATCTCGAGATATTCGTCCTGGCTGCATTTGTGGAAGCCGAGCCAGAGCCCGAACCGGTCGGATAGCGAGACCTTCTCCTCGACGGCCTCGCCCGGATTGATCGCGGTCGAGCGCTCGTTCTCCATCATGTCGCGCGGCAGCAGGTGGCGGCGGTTCGAGGTGGCGTAGAACACGACATTGTCGGGCCGGCCCTCGACGCCGCCGTCGAGCGCGGCCTTGAGCGACTTGTACGATGTGTCCTGCCCGTCGAAGGACAGATCGTCGCAGAAGACGATGGCCCGGTGCCTGTCCTGCCGCAGCAAACCCATCAGCACCGGCAGGCTCTCGATATCCTCGCGATGGATCTCGATCAGCTTCAGCGGCAGGGCCTGGCCGGCGAGCCGCTTGTTGGTGTCGGCATGCACCGATTTCACCAGCGACGATTTGCCCATGCCGCGTGCGCCCCAGAGCAGGACGTTGTTGGCGGGCAGGGTGCGGGCGAAGCGCTCGGTGTTTTCGGCCAGCGTGTCGCGGACGCGGTCGACGCCGCGCAGCAGCGAAAGCTCGACGCGATTGACCTTGGCGACCGGGGAGAGCTCGTGGCCGGCAGCATGCCAAACGAAGGCGTCGGCCGCCGTCAGATCCGGCGCGCGCCTTGCCGGCGGAGCGATGCGCTCGAGGGCGTCGGCGATGCGCAGCAGGACGGAAAGCGTCGGGTCGGAAACGGGGTCGGTCATCGCAGCATGTCCGCATGGAGTATCGTACCGAACGGTACGGTACGGCTCATAGAGCCTCTGCTTCGCCGAATGCAAGGCCATTGCGCGAATGGCGGCGAACCCATAGGTGAGGGGAGGCGTCCGATAGCAGCCGCTTTCGATTGATTTCAGGGCATTGCTGGCTATAGTCCGCCCGTTTTCGCAACCCCGCGCCGGCCGGCCGTCAATCGGCGGCGACGTGAAGGAGCCTTCCTGTGATCACCCCCGCTTTCGCCCAAGGTCTCGGTGGCGGCTCGTCCGACGTCCTGATGTCGCTCGTCCCCTTCGTGCTGATCTTCGTGATCATGTGGTTCCTGATCATCCGTCCGCAGCAGAAGCGGGTGAAGGCGCATCAGGAGATGATCAAGAACGTGCGGCGCGGCGACACCGTCGTCACCTCCGGCGGCATCGTCGCCAAGGTCTCCAAGGTCATCGATGACGGCGAGATCGAAGCCGAGATCGCCGACGGCGTCCGCGTCAGGCTCGTCAAGGGCATGATCCAGGACGTCCGCTCGAAGAGCGAGCCGGTCAAGAGCTGAAGACCGCTCCGGTCCCGACGCGGGCCGGCGCGCGACAACAAGGCTGTTCACGCAGATGCTTCGTCTCCAGGCCCGCAAGGTCATTCTCGTCCTGCTCGTGCTGTTCTTCGGTTGCGGGCTCGCCCTGCCGAACCTGCTTTCGCCGGATACGCGCAAGGCGATCGCGGACGGCGCGCCGTCCTGGATCCCGCGCGTGCTGCTGCCGATCCATGCGGTCACACTCGGGCTCGACCTGCAGGGCGGCTCGCATGTGCTGCTCGAGATCGACAGGGCGGACCTGGTCCGCAGCCAGGTGACGCAGCTGCGCGACGACCTGCGCCGCATCCTGCGCGAGGAGCGCATCTCCTTCCAGGGCGGCATCGGCTCGACCGCGCGCGGCGTGCAGGTGCGCGTGCCGGACGCGAGCGACCGGGCCCGGCTGCTGCCGAAGCTGCGCGAGCTCGCCCAGCCGATCGGCACGCTCGGCGCCTTCGGCCCGTCCGGCAACCAGACGATCGAGGTCGGCGAGCAGCCCGACGGGCTCGTGACGCTCTCGGTGACCGAGGCCGGGGCCAATGAACGCGTGCGCCGCGCCGTCGAGCAGGCGATGGAGGTCCTGCGCCGCCGCGTCGACGCGCTCGGCACCACAGAGCCGAACATCCAGCGCCAGGGGCTCGACCGCATCCTCGTCCAGGTGCCCGGCCTGCAGGATCCCCAGCGGCTGAAGGAAATCCTGGGCCAGACCGCCAAGCTGCAATTCCGCATGGTCGCCGAGCAGAACAGCGGCGATGTCGACATGCTGCCGTCCCAGGATGCCGGCGGCCAGCTCGTCCCGGTCAGCCGCCAGGTCATCGTCGAGGGCGAGGACCTGATCGACGCGCAGCCGGCCTTCGATTCGCGCACCAGCCAGCCGATCGTGAATTTCCGCTTCAACATCCGCGGCGCCCAGCGTTTCGGCCAGGCGACGACGGAGAATTTGGGCCGCGCGCTCGCCATCGTCCTGGACAACAAGGTGATCTCGGCGCCGGTCATCCAGTCGCCGATCACCGGCGGGTCGGGCCAGATCTCGGGCAATTTCACCGTCGAGGCCGTCAACAACCTCGCGATCCTGCTGCGCGCCGGCGCATTGCCGGCCAAGATGACGATCGTCGAGGAACGCACCGTCGGCCCCGGCCTCGGCCAGGACTCGATCGAGGCCGGCAAGATGGCGACGCTGATCGCCACCGCGCTGGTCATCCTCTACATGATCGGCACCTATGGCATCTTCGGCGTGATCGCGAGCGTGGCGCTGCTCGTCCATGTCTGCCTGATCTTCGGGCTGATGTCGCTGCTGGGCGCGACCATGACCTTGCCGGGCATCGCCGGCATCGTGCTGACCATCGGCACGGCGGTCGATTCGAACGTGTTGATCTATGAACGCATGCGGGAGGAATCGCATCTGGGGCGTTCGCTGGTCTCGGCCCTCGAGGCCGGTTTCCAGCGCGCCTTCGCCACGATCATCGACTCGAACGTCACCATGCTGATCGCCGCCGTCGCGCTGTTCTCGCTGGGCTCGGGCCCGGTGCGCGGCTTCGCCGTGGTCTTCATCCTCGGCATCCTGACCACGGTCATCACGGCCGTGACGCTGACCCGGATGCTGATCGCGCTCTGGTATCGCTGGGCCCGGCCCAAGGCGCTGCCGTTTTAGACGCTGCCGACCCCGACAGGAGATTTGAGCATGCGTCTGCTTCGCATCGTTCCCGACAATACCCGCTTCAAGTTCGTCTGGTTCCGCCGGTACAGCTATCCGATCTCGGCTGCCTATTCGATTCTGGTGCTCGTGCTCTTCCTCACGGTCGGCCTGAATTTCGGCATCGACTTCAAGGGCGGCACGCTGATCGAGATGCAGAGCAAGAGCGGCGCGCCGGAGATCGCCTCGATCCGCCAGACGGCCAACAGCTTCGGCTTCGGCGAGGTCGAAGTCCAGGAATTCGGCAATGCCGGCGACGTCTCGATGCGTTTTGCCCTGCAGCCCGGCGGCGAGACCGCGCAGCAGGGCGTGGTGACGCGGGCGCGTGAGGCGTTCTCGGCGAACTATGATTTCCGCCGCGTCGAGACGGTCGGCCCGCGCGTCTCGGGCGAGCTGGTCCAGGCCGGAACGCTCGGCGTCGTGCTCGCGATCGTCGGCGTGCTGATCTATCTCTGGTTCCGCTTCGAGATGCAGCTCGCGATCGGCGCCATCGTCGGCACGCTCCACGACATCGTGCTGACGGTCGGCTTCTTCCTGATCACGCAGCTCGAGTTCAACCTGACCTCGATCGCCGCGATCCTGACCATCGTCGGCTACTCGCTGAACGAGACGGTCGTGGTGTTCGACCGCACGCGCGAATTGCTGCGGCGCTACAAGACGATGCCGATCGACGAACTGCTCGACCTCTCGGTGAACTCGACCCTGTCGCGCACGGCGATGACGGCGACCACGACGGTGCTCTCGCTGGTCGCGCTCGTCTTCTTCGGCGGCACGGCGATCGAAGGGTTTGCGCTGGTCATGCTCTTCGGCGTGATCGTCTGCACCTATTCGGCCATGTTCGTCTCGACGCCCGTGCTGCTCTATCTCGACGTTCGCGCCGGGCGGCTCGACCAGAATTTCGAGGAGAAGGCCCCAGTGCCGGCCAAGGCCAAGGCGACCTGAGCGGCGCCGGGGCCGAACCGGCCATGCCCCGTTTCGACGGTTTCGTTCCCGGCCGCCATCTGATCGATGCCTTCGGGGCGGGCGGCTTCCGCTTCGCCGAGATGAGCCATCGCGGCTCCATCCTTGCCTTGCCGGGGGGCATTCATATCTGGCCGGTGACGTCCTTCGCCGAGGTCACGCCTGAAAGCCTGCAACCGGTGCTCGATGCCGCCGAGGCCGTCGATTTCCTGCTGATCGGCACGGGCCGCGACATTTCTTTCGTGCCGGCTGCCCTGCGCGAGCGCTTTCGCGAGGCCGGCATCACCATCGAAGGCATGGCGACAGGGGCCGCGGCCCGGACCTATAATGTGCTGGTCGCGGAAGACCGGCGGGTCGCGGCGGCATTGATCGCGGTGGAATAGCGCAGGCCGCCATGCCCGGTTTGGCGTAGCCAGCGCGGCGTCGCGTGCCCTAGACTGACGATGATCCATGGCCGCGCCCGAGAGACGCGGCCGGCGCGGGAAGAGCCGCATGACGACCGAAACCGACGATCGCCGCCAGACCGCGCCTCAGGCCCTGCCGGAGGCCTATGCCCATTGCGCCGCAATGGTGCGCGAGGCCGATCACGATCGCTATGTCGCCTGCCTCTACGCGCCCGAGGCGGTGCGGCCGGGCCTGTTCGCGCTCTACGCCTTCAGCCACGAGATCGCGCGCGTGCGCGAGGCGGTCAGCGAGCCTCTGCCCGGCGAGGTCAGGCTGCAATGGTGGCGCGACCTGCTGGAGGGCGACGCGCAAGGCTCGGTGCAGGCCCACCCGGTCGCGGCGGCGCTGCTCGACACGATCCTGCATTTTCGCCTGCCGATCGCGCCCTTGACCGGACTGATCGAGGCGCGGGTCTTCGACCTCTATGACGATCCGATGCCCTCGCTCGGCGATCTCGAAGGCTATGCCGGCGAGACCGCGAGTGCGCTGTTCAGGCTGGCCTCGATCATCCTGGCCGAAGGGCGCGATCCGGGCGGCGCGGCGGCTTGCGGCCATGCCGGCGTCGCCTATGCGCTGACCGGGCTGATGCGGGCCTTTCCCTGGCACGCGGCAGCGGGGCAGGTCTATCTGCCGGCCGACATCCTGGCGCGCAACGGCGTGATCCGCGACGATATCGTGCGCGGGCGCGGCGGGCCGGGCGTGCTCTATGCCCTGAAGGAGCTGCGGGCGATCGCGCGCGGCCATCTCGCCCGGCTGCGCGACCTCGCCGACACAATCCCGCCCGCGATCGCGCCGGCCTTCCTGCCGGTGGCGCTGGTCGAGCCCTATCTGAAGAAGATGGAGCGAACGGGCTACGACCCGTTCCGGACGATCATCACGCTGCCGGGTTGGCAGCGGCAATGGATCATCTGGCGCGCCGCGCGGAAGGCGGGGCGGGGGTAGGCCGCTGCATTATTGACAGGGTGAGCGGGTCTCTTTCCTTCTCCCGGATGGGAGAAGGTGGCCCGGCAGGGCCGGATGAGGGCCTGCGGGCAAACCAGCGAAGTTGAAACGGAGCTGCGGTTAAGTCACGGCTACCGTGTCTGACGGCGGGCCCTCACCCCTACCCCTCTCCCATCCGGGAGAGGGGATCCCGCTCCTCACTCGGCTGCCTGGGTGGAAACGCCCCCAACCCAAGCTTCCAGCTCCTCCTTCGCCCGCGCGGTCAGCGCCTGCTTGCGGGCGAGGCTCTTGGCGGGGCCCTTGAGGCGCTTGCCGTCGGGACCGGTCTTCGGCGCGCCCTCGATATGCGGGAACAGGCCGAAATTGATGTTCATCGGCTGGAACGAGCGGGGCCCTTCATCGATGGTGACGATGTGGCCGCCGGTGATGTGGTTGACGAGCGCGCCCAGCGCCGTCGTCGCCGGCGGCAGCTCCAGGGGCCGGCCGAGCCGCTCGGCCGCGGCGAGGCGCCCGGTCAGCAGGCCGATGGCGGCGCTCTCGACATAGCCCTCGCAGCCGGTGATCTGCCCGGCGAAGCGCAGGCGCGGATCGGCCTGCAGCCGCAAGGACGGATCGAGCAGCTTCGGCGAGTTGAGATAGGTGTTGCGGTGGATGCCGCCCAGCCGGGCGAACTCGGCGTTCTGCAGGCCGGGGATCATCCGGAAGATCGCGGCCTGCTCGCCATATTTCAGCTTGGTCTGGAAGCCCGTCATGTTGAACAAGGTGCCGAGCGCATTGTCCTGGCGCAGCTGCACGACCGCATAGGCCTTCACTGTGGGATTATGCCTGTTGGTCAGGCCGACCGGCTTCATTGGCCCCCAGCGCAGGGTCTCGCGGCCGCGCTCGGCCATGACCTCGATCGGCAGGCAGCCGTCGAAATAGGGTGTGCCCTCCCATTCCTTGAACTCGGTCTTCTGCGCCGCCAGCAGCGCGTCGATGAAGGCCTCGTACTGGTCTTGGGTCAGCGGGCAGTTGATGTAGTCGGCGCCGGTGCCGCCGGGACCGACCTTGTCGTAGCGCGACTGGAACCAGGCAACGTCCATGTCGATCGAGTCGAAATGCACGATGGGGGCGATGGCGTCGAAGAAGGCGAGCTCGCCCTCGCCGGTCAGCGAGCGGATGCCCTCGGCCAGGGCTGGCGAGGTGAGGGGGCCTGTCGCGACGATGACGTTGTCCCACTCGGCCGGCGGCAGGCCGGCGATCTCGCCGCGCTCGATGGTGACGAGCGGGTGCGCCTCGAGCGTGGCGGTGACGGCCTGCGAGAAGCCGTCGCGGTCGACCGCGAGGGCGCCGCCGGCGGGAACCTGGTGCTGGTCGCCCTTGGCCATGATCAGCGAGCCGAGCCGGCGCATCTCCCAGTGGAGCTGGCCGACGGCATTGCTGGAGGAATCGTCGGAGCGGAAGGAGTTCGAGCAGACCAGCTCGGCCAGCCCCTCGGTCTTGTGCGCGTCGGTGCCGCGCACCGGGCGCATCTCGTGCAGGATCACAGGAACGCCGGCCTGCGCGATCTGCCAGGCGGCCTCGGAACCGGCGAGACCGCCGCCGACGACATGGACAGGTTTGATGCTCATGCCTGCGATGTGTCCGCAGGCGGGCCGAAGGTCAAGAGAGACGGGCCGCGGGATGGCCCTGAAACGCAAAATGCCCGCCTGGGAGGAGGCGGGCATTCGCTCTTCGACCGGATCGAGGGGAGGACACGATCCAGGAGAAAGGGTAGGCGCGGACGGTAATCAGGCAGCGTGCGAACGGGCGACGTACTGGATTTCCGAACGCGACAGGCCGAGATCGTCCAGCTCGCGGTCGGTCAGACGCGACAGCTCACGGACGGTTTCACGGTAGCGCAGATAGGCGCGGATCTTGGCGGCGATCATGGTGACGAACATTGATTTAGCTCCTGGGTGCCGGGGTCATCTCTGGCCCGACAACGATGAATTCGTTGTGCACTGCATATAAGGGAAGCAGGCTGCCGATTGCAGGGGCAGCGCATCAATTCCGTTATGCGATTGGCGCATGACGATTTAACCGGGCCTTTACATTTCTGCCACGTCCCGCGTTTCGCGCTTAAGTTTTCATAAACCACAGGGGCGGTATTGGCGCATTTTTAATCAGAATGAGTTGAGCCTCAGACTAGCTACCGATGCGTGGCGTTTAATTAGGCGAAATATCCGGCTTCGCCATGCGCGCCTGACTCGAATCGTCCCCACGCGCCATTTGCGCGTTTTCGGCGGCGGTTACGCAGTTGCGTCAAGGGTTATGTTGCGCTGCCGCATTCCCGCCATCGCATCGCCTTTCACCTTACCGTCGTGGCAGGGTGGCAGCCTCGACAGGAGGGAATCCCAGATGCCGCAATCGACGACCGCCTTCGGCTATTGCGAGCGCGCCAGCGAGGCGTTCTGGGCGGAGCCGCTCAACGCGCTCACCAATGGCGCCTTCATCCTGGCCGCTTTCGCCGCGCTCCTGCTTCATCAACGCGCCGGCCGCCGCGATCGTCCGGTCGCGCTGCTGATCGGCCTCGTCTTCGCCATCGGCGTCGGTTCCTTCCTGTTCCACACCATGCCGCAACGCTGGACGCTGCTGGCCGACGTGATCCCGATCCAGCTCTTCGCTTTCTCCTATTTCGGGCTGGCGCTCTGGCGCTTCCTCGGCTTGCGGCCGATCGTGGCGATCGCGGGCACGCTCGCTTTCCTCGCCGCCTCGCTGGCGCTCTCGGCCGGCCTCGCGCCGCTGCTGCCGGCGTCGATGCGCGGCTCGGCGGGTTACGCTTCCTTCGTCCTGGCGCTGTTCGGTGTCGCCCTGGCGCTGCAGCGGAAGGAGGGGAGGAGCATCACGGCCGGGCTGGTCGGCGCCGCCGGGCTCGTCTTCGCGCTGTCGCTGACGTTCCGTTCGCTCGACCAGGGCCTGTGCCAGGCCCTGCCGTCCGGCGTCCACTGGCTCTGGCACCTGCTCAACGCCACGGTACTCTATCTCCTGCTGCGCGCCGCGATCATGCGCCCGCCGCGGGCTTGAGGCGATGTATCACGCAGCTGTGACCCTTGCCGCCCGCTCGCGGCTTGGCAGGCCGCCCGGCTTGTCCCACTCTCGCTACCCCTCTCGCATGTGAGCGTCTGCCATGGTCGCGTCCTCTCCTGCCATCTCCGCCACCAAGCCCGGTCTCGAAGGCCTCGACGGCCTTGCCCGCGAACCGTTCTCGCGGCGCGGCTTCGTCATGACGGGGCTGATGACCGGCTTCACCCTGGCGACCACCGTCGTCCAGGGCCAGACCATCACCACCGACAGCACCGGGCTCGAAGCGGGCGAGGTGCAGATCCCGACTGCCGACGGGATGATGCCGGGCTACCGGGCCATGCCGAGCGGGGCAGGGCCGTTCCCGATCGTCCTGGTCATCGAGGAGATCTTCGGCGTCCACGAATATATCAAGGACACCTGCCGTCGCCTCGCCAAGGCCGGTTATTGCGCGGTCGCGCCCGAGCTTTACGCCCGCCTCGGCGACCTCTCGAAGATGACAGACGTACAGGCGATCATCCGGGACGTGATCTCCAAGGCGCCCGATGCGCAAATGCTGTCCGATCTCGACGACGCCGCGAAATGGGCGGCCGCGAGCTCGAAGGGCGATGCCGCGAAGCTCGGCGTCACCGGCTTCTGCCGCGGCGGCCGCAACACCTGGCTCTACGCGGCGCATAATCCGGCGGTGAAGGCCGCCGTCGCCTGGTACGGCCCGCTCGGCGGCAATCGCAGCGACATCCAGCCGAAGACGGCGGCCGATCTGGTCGGCGAGCTGAAGGCGCCGGTGCTCGGCCTCTATGGCGCCGCCGATACCGGCATCCCGGTCGCCGATGTCGAGAAGCAGCGCGACGCGGCCAAGGCGGCGGGCAAGACCGTCGAGGTCATGATCTATCCCGACACGCCGCATGGCTTCCACGCCGATTACCGGCCGAGCTACCGCAAGCAGCAGGCCGAGGATGGCTGGGCCAGGATGCTGGCCTGGTTCAAGAGCCACGGCGTCGCCTGACGCGGCGCCAGCCCCGGGAACGCATGGCAAGCCCGCCACCGGGAATGTGGCGGCGTGGGTCGTTGTCATGGCAGAGTTCCCGCCAGCCACCACGATGTGGCAAGGCAAGGGGGCAACCATCATGACGACCACGGGGCTCGATCGCTGGCTCGAGCAGAATCATGCCGAATTGACGGCGATCCGGCAGGATATCCACGCTCATCCGGAACTCGGCCTCGAGGAACATCGCACCGCCGCGCTGGTCGCGGCCAAGCTGCGCGAATGGGGCGTCGAGGTCACCGAGGGCGTGGGCGGCACCGGCGTCGTCGGCGTGGTGCGCGGCCGCCGGCCCGGCCAGGGCGCGATCGGCCTGCGCGCCGACATGGACGCGCTCGCGCTCAACGAGGAGACCGGGCTGCCCTACGCCTCGCAGAATCCCGGCCGCATGCATGCCTGCGGTCATGACGGCCACACCACCATGCTGCTCGGCGCGGCGAAATATCTCGCGGCGAACCCGGATTTCGCCGGCAGCGTCGTGCTGATCTTCCAGCCGGCGGAGGAGGGCCGCGGCGGCGCCGTGGCGATGCTGCAGGACAAGCTGTTCGAGCGCTTTCCCTGCGACGCGATCTATGGCCTCCACAATTCGCCGGGCATGGCGGCCTCGTCCTTCGGGACCTGCAACGGCCCGATGCTGGCGGCGGCCGACAGCTGGCAGGTGATCTTCCGCGGCGTCGGCGGCCATGGCGGCTCGCAGCCGCATCTCTCGACCGACATCACCTATGCGCAGGCCCATTTCGTCCTCGGCCTGCAAGGCATCGTCGGGCGCAATGTCGCACCGCTGGACACCAGCGTCATCAGCGTCGGCTATGTCCATGCCGGCTCGCAGGAAGCCTCGAACGTCGTTCCGTCGGAACTGGTGATCGGCGGCACGGCCCGGACCTATTCCAACGAGGTGCGCGACCTGATCGAGCGGCGCATCGCCGAACTGGCCAGGGCGACGGCGCAGGCCTGGGGTTGCTCGGCCGAGCCGTCCTACCGGCGCGGGCCGAGCGCGCTGCTCAACCGTCCGGAGCAGGTCTCGGTCGCGATCGCCGCCGCCACGGCCTCTGTCGGGGCCGCGCAGGTCAATGGCGCGATCCGCCCGGGGACCGGCGGCGAGGATTTTGCCGAGATGATGCAGATCAAGCCCGGCGCCTTCATGCGGATCGGCAATGGCGTCGAGGCCGACGGCTCCTTCAAGGGGCTGCACACGCCGCTCTTCGACTTCAACGACGCGATCATCCCCGACGGCGTGCGCTACTGGGTGAATGTCGTGAACGAGGAGCTCGGGGCGGACCTGAGGGCGGTCGCAGCCTGAAGGGCGGCGGAGCGACGGGCCGCCCGTCAGAGCTGCTTCGAGATCAGGACACGCGTCATTCCGGCCGCAGCGAAGCGGAGTGCCGGAATCCATCGCAGAGCGCCGAGCCTTACGATGGATTCCGGAGCTGCGCCGCTGAAGCGGCTTGTCCGGAATGACGCCCAACTGAAAGACGACGCTTCAGCCGGCCGAAACTTTCTTCGGGCTCGCGTGGCTGAAACGATGGTCGATCTTGCCGGGCGGCGAGCGTTCACGCGACTGTTCGGCCTGCGCCAGCCTGATGGCGGCCTTGACCGGCAGGTGGTCGGAGGCGAATTGCGCAAGCGGCGTGTCGTGGACCTCGATATGGGAGACCAGATCCTGCGGCTTCGCCAGGATACGGTCGAGGGACCAGACCGGAAACCGGGTCGGAAAGCTCGCGACGGCGCCTTCGAGCGGGCCGAAGCTCGGGTCGAGCGCCTGCAATGACGAGCGCCTGCCGAGCCGCCATTCGTTGAAGTCGCCCATCAGCACGGCCGGGCGCCCGTCGCCGCCCTCGACGGCGGTCAGGATCGCGCGGACCTGACGCATGCGCGAGCGATGCAGCAGGCCGAGATGCACGGCGATGACGCGCAGCGGGCCGGCGGCCAGGGTCAAATCGACGATGACCGCGCCGCGCGGCTCCGCTCCAGGCAGCACGAGCTGCTGGACGCCATCGATCCTGCCATTGCGAAAGAGCACGAGATTGCCACGCCAGCCATGGCTGGCGCGCACGCCTTTCAGCGGCACGGCCTTGAGACCGCATTCCTGTTCGAGCGCGTGCAGATCGAGCAGGCCGGTGCGCTCGCCGAAGCGCTGGTCGACCTCCTGCAAGGCGACGACATCCGCGTCGATCTCCTTGATGACCGAGAGCGTCCGCCAGGGGTTGAAGCGCCGATCGCGCCCGACGCATTTGTGGATGTTGTAGGACGCGACGAGCGTGTCGCCGAGGCCATCGCCGCCGTCGCCGTTGGAATAGGCCTTGCGCTGCTGCCGCAAGGTCGAGGCCACGAGCGGGCCCAGGGTCTTGAGCCCCGGCGGCGCACGACGATTTCGAACCATCAAACGGGATTTCCTGCGGCGCGGAGCGAAGGGCCGCGTCGCGGCCGATTTGTATCAGACGGGTTTGTAATGCAGTCTGCGCGCCCTGTCCCGCTCTTCCCGACGGGTGCTTCGTGAGGCGTTGATCCGGCCTGCCGCCGGGTCCATCTAGCAGGCTGGATTGCGTTCCGCCGGAATCGCAGGCCTTTTCCAGGACGGCGATCGAGCTTCACGACCACCATGATGCGACTGGTTCTGATCATCATTGCGCTTGGCGGCCTGTTCGCCCTGGCCTCGATCCTGGCCGCTTATTCCTACGGGCATTTCGCCAGGCGCGCGAAAGGCAAGCCTTCCGGCGCCCTGCCTACCGCCGATGGCGACATGCCCCTCGACCGGGCGGTGTCCCAGCTTGTCGCCGACAGGGACGGACAAACCGGGCTCGTCCTCCTGCCCAACAATTTCGACGCCTTTGCGGCGAGGGCGCTGGCGGCCCGCAGTGCCGGCCGCAGCCTCGACCTGATGTATTATTTCTGGAAGACGGACCTCACCGGCAAGCTCCTCGTCCGCGAGGTGATCGCGGCGGCCGACAGGGGCGTGCGGGTGCGGCTCCTGCTGGACGACATCAACACGCGCGGCAAGGACGCGACCTATCTCGCCCTCGACAGCCATCCGAACATCCAGGTCAGGCTGTTCAACCCGAGCCGCGCCCGCCAGGGCGGGCTGCGGCGCGGCATCGAGATGGCCCTGCGCGCGTTCTCCGTCACGCGCCGGATGCACAACAAGGCGTGGATCACCGATGGCCGGGTCGCGATCGTCGGCGGCCGCAATATCGGCAACGAGTATTTCGCCGCCGCCAGGGTCTCCAATTTCCGCGATCTCGACGTGCTGCTGCTCGGGGCGGCCATTGGCGAAACGGAAGCGATCTTCGACGCGTTCTGGAACAGCGACGTGGCGATCCCGATCGGCGCCCTGGTCACCTGGCGCAAGCCGAACCTGCCGCGCTTGCGGCGCATCCTGTCCGAACTCGCGGAGAGCGCCCTCGCCAAGCCTTATCTGGAGCGGGTGCGAAAGCGCATGTCGGTGTCGGACATCCTCGCTCTCGCCAGCAGGATCCATTGGGCCCATGAGACGAGGATCATCTCGGACCCGCCCGAGAAGGCTGTCGGCGGCAGCCGCGAGAACTGGCTCCTGCGGCAATTGATGCCGGCCATCGGCGCGAGCGAGGCAGTGCTGGAGATCACCTCGCCCTATTTCATCCCGGGCGACGAGGGCGTCACCCGCCTTGCCGCCCTGATCGAGAAGGGGGTCGACGTCGCGATCCTCACCAACTCGCTGGCTGCGACCGACGTCGCCGCCGTTCACGGCGCCTATGCCGGCTATCGCGAGCGCCTGCTGAAGGCGGGCGTGCGGCTCTATGAGCTCCAGCCCTATGCGAGGCGGCAGGAGATCTCGGTGTTCGGTTCGAGCGGCGCGAGCCTCCACACCAAGGCCTTCAGCGTCGACCGGAAGACCGGTTTCGTCGGCTCGTTCAATTTCGACCCGCGCTCGGCATCGCTCAATACCGAGATGGGCGTCCTGTTCGAGCAGGCGGAGCTGGTTTCGGCGATGCGTCGCTTGTTCAGATCCGATACGGAGCCGCAGGCCGCCTATGAACTGTCGCTCCAGGCCGGCGCGCTGCGCTGGACAGGAGTGCGCGACGGCAAGCTGCAGCAGGCCTCGCACGAGCCGGATGCCAGCTTTCCGCGGCGAGCGCTCGCCTTCGTCGTCGGCCTGCTGCCGATCCACTCGCAGCTCTAGAGTCTGATCGCATCATTGCGAGGAGGCGAAGCCGGCGAAGCAATCCAAAGGCCGCCGAGCGTGCCCGGCTGGATTGCTTCGCTGCGCTCGCAATGACGCCCGTCGCCTCTCAATAAAGCCGCGACCGGTAGGCCTCTTCGAGATTGGCCTCGCATTCGGCCACGCTGATCGCCTTGGTCTGCTCGGCGACGATGCGGCCGAGCGAGGGGAAGCTGTGGCGCTCGACCTGCACGGCCGGGTCCCAGATCTTCGAGCGGATCAGCGCCTTGCCGCAATGGAAGAAGACCTCTTCGATCGCGACGACGAGCCCGGTGACCGGCCTGCGCTCCTGCACGGTCGAGGGTTCTAGGAGATCCGGGTCGCGCGTGATCTGCGCCCTGCCATTGACCCGCAAGGTCTCGGTGATGCCCGGAACCATGAAGAGCAGGCCGACGCCCGGCGAGGCCAGGAGATTGCCGAAGGTGTCGACCCGGTTGTTGCCGCGCCTATCGGGGATGAGCAGCGTGCTGTCGTCGAGGATGCGCACGAAGCCCGGCGCATCGCCGCGCGGGCTGGCATCGGCCCGGCCGTCGGCGTCGCTGCTGGCAACGACGACGAAGGGCGAGAGCGCGATGAAATCGCGGCAGAACTGGTCGAGGCGCGTCAGCTGCTTGCGTTCGGCGAGCGGGCTGACCGGGCCGATATGGTTGCGCAGCTCGGCCGCATCGTCGATGAGCACCGCCTCGTTCGTCGTCGCCGTCATGAGCGTCCTCTCCCTAGGTCGCATCGCTTCGCACCATCGCCAGGGCCAGCCTGACTTGCACGTGGCGCAACCTCAAGTTAGCGCCCGATTCTGGCCGGCGCCACCGTCGATCCGACGCGAGGGCAGGAACCGTGCCCCGGCGAGCCACGTTCGTTCCGAAAGCGAAGCCTGTCCGGGAGCCGATCATGGTCAAGGCCTTCCATGTCTTTACGCTTTTGCTGGTCGCGGTCGCGATGGCGCTTTCGCTGGCCCATGCGCTCGAGCTGCCCGGCAAGCTGCGCCTCTCGCGCGAGGCCTATATCGGCGTCCAGGCGATCTATTATCCCGGCTTCACCTTCGGCGGCGCGGCCGAGCCTCTCGGCATCGTCGCGCTCATCATCCTCGCCTGGTTGATGCGGTCCACCGGTCCCGCCTTCTGGTGGATCGTCACGGCGCTGGTACTGCTCGCGGCGGCGCATCTGACCTATTGGCTCTTCACCCACCCGGTGAACGGCTTCTGGCTCAAGGATACCGAGCTCGGCCAGTTCGGCAGCGCCTTCTTCTCGCTGCCCTCAGGCGATGACGCTCGGAACTGGACGCGCCTGCGCGACATCTGGGAATATTCCCATGTCGCCCGCGCCGTCTTGGCGCTGGGCAGCTTTCTGGCGACGGCGATCGCGCTCGCGATCTGACGCCCGTCGATCAATCGCCTTCGCGCAGCGTCCTGGCGACCGCCTTCTGCCGGTCGAACTCGGCGCGCCGGCGCGCGATCTCCTCAGGGGGGATGCGAGCGAGATTGTTGTAGTCGAGCTTCCAGTCGGGAGCGGCGCTCCAGAGCAGCGGCGACTGCACGGTGGTGCGCGCAGCCGGCGCGGTTTCCAGCACGGCCAAAGCCAGCTCCAGCGTCACCGCTTGCGAGGCGGCGTCCTTCGGCCGGCCGGCGGCGTTGCCGAGCGGGAAATCCGAGAAGAGCAGACGCGGCACGCCGACATATTCGACGATGTCCTTGGCGCAGCCCATCACCACGGTCGCGATCCCGTTCGCCTCGAGATGGCGGGCGGCGAGGCTGACGCTCTGGTGGCAGACCGGGCAATTGGGGACGAGGATCGCGGCGTCGATCTTGTCCGCCCGGCAGCGCGCCAGCAGCTCGGGACAATCGATGTCGAGCGTGGTGCGCTGGCTGCGATTGGTCGGCAGGCCGTGGAAGCGTGGCGCGACCGAGCCGATCCGGCCGCGCGCGGCGGCACGGCGCAGTTCCGGCAGCGGGAAATAGCTGCCGGGATCCTCGGCCGTCGTATGCTGGCGGTCGATCGCGACATGGGCGATGCGCAGATCGTGGTCCTGCGCGGAATCGCCGGAATAGACCGTGTAGAACTTGGCCGCGGCGTTGTAGGGCGCGCCCGGACCCTGGTCGCCCTTGTCCGGCTGATAGGGCGCCGCCGTGGTGACGAGCGCGACACGGCACTGCGCCAGAGGCTTGCGCAAGCGCTGGAACGGCACCTGCGCATAATGCGCCCATTCATAGGGCGCGCCGTAGCCGAGCGCGGCGTAATAGTCGCGGATGCGCTGCAGATAGGGGATCGGTCCGTCGTGCGGCGGCGCGAAATCGAGTCCGTCCGGCTGCTCAGCCATCAGCGCGGCTCCTCGCTGGCCGGCCCGATGCGCTCCAGCACTGCGCGCCATTGCGCGTCGCCGACCGTGATGCCGAAGCGCCCGGCCAGCACGGCGCGGAGCGCGTCGTCGCTCACGACCTCCTCCTGCCGCGAGGCGCCGCCCAGCGCATGCACCGACAGCCGCCGCTCGCGCAAGGTCATCCGGCCCTGCGGCAACACGCGGGCGACGCCGAGCCCCTTGGTGAAATGCGAGGCCGGATGGGTCGCGACATAGTGGTTGGCGAGCGTGTCGTCGATCGGCCAGGTCGCGTCGAGCGTGAAGCGGTAGAGCAGGCGCCATTCGCCGGCGACGTTTGCGCGCAGCCACCAGGCCTCGTCGCGATGGTCGAGCCGATAGGGCTCGTGCGGCGTCGGCTGTACGAGATCGGGCACGAGGCGCATCGGGCCGGTCAGAACCTGGCCGCCGAAGCCGACATCGACGATCAGGTCCTCGCCCTCGCAGGTCAGGCGCAGGATCTTGTGGGTGCGCGCGGCTTGCGCGTCCTCGGGCTGGTTGAAGAGGACGCGGCCGGAAAGCGGCGTCACCGTGAAGCCGAAGGCGGCCAGGGCCGCCTGGAACAGCGTGTTGTGCTCGAAGCAGTAGCCGCCGCGCGGCGAGCGGACGAGCTTTTCCACCAGCGCGGCCAGGTCGAGCTTCGGCGTCAGCCCGGCGAGGGGATCGAGGTTCTCGAAGGGGATCGCCTGCGGATGCAGGAGCTGCAGCGCGTTCAGCGCCGCCCGTGTCGGCGCGACCGGGCCGTCATAGCCGATGCGGGCGAGATAGGCGGAGAGGTCGGAGGAGGAAAGGGGCACGCCTGGCGCCTCGCAGGATCGGGAGGAGGTGTCCTCGCGCCTGCGGGCCGGATTGTAAAGGGCGGGGTGCTTCCTTCTCCCCTCGGGGGAGAAGGTCCGGCAGGGGATGAGGGCGTGAGGCCTGACCTTCCCTCATCCGACCCGGCTTCGCCGGACCACCTTCTCCCCCGAGGGGAGAAGGATAGCGCCGGTGCGGTCAGCTGCAGCTTTCCAGCAGGCGCGAGGCCGCCGTCACGCCGGCGAGCGAGAAGCTGTAGCTGGTCTCGTTGCCGCGGGCCGAGCGTGCCGCCAGCACCATCTCGTCACCGGCCTTCATCGCCGCGAGCAGCTCGTCTTCGCGCTCCAGCCGCTGCAGCCAGGCATTCTGGCCCGATGTCAGCATGCGGAAGGTCTCGTCGCCGATCGTGACCTCGACGGTGGAATCCTTGGCGAAATCATAGCCGGTCTGGAAGCTCGACTCGGTGCGGTGCTGCGTGCCCTGGCTGGTCTGGACGAAGAAGAACACGTCGCCATGGCGCAAGGTCCCAGGTTTCTCCGCGGTCGGCACCGAGGCGATATAGCAACGCTGGCTGTTGCCATCGCCATAGGAGGCGGCGTTCCAATGGTTGAACTGGCCCAGCGGCTTGGCCGGGGCGGCCTCAGCCATGCCGGAGGCAACGAGAAGTGTGCAGGCCGCGGACAGCGCCAGTCTGATCATCGGTTCATCTCCTGTTAGCGTCATCAGGGATGAAAGCTCGTGGCTTAACGAGGCGTAAACATGGCCCGGAGAATTGCCTGCGGCGGAAGGGCGCGGGGACGGGGAGGGCAGCGAACGGGAGGGCCGGACGGAGCCGGCAAGCTCCCGCCGCTGATGGCGTCAGTCCCTGAAAGTAGTCATCCCGGTCCGAACCGTCGAAGCGGCCGCTGGGCATGCAGCAGCGCTTGAAACCTGCGCCCGGAACCGCAGATGCAGAGATCGTTGCGGCCGAGCTTCTCCTGCAGCTCGACATCGCCATGGACGATACGCCGGCCACGCTTCACGCATGTCTCGGATGGATAGGACTTGCGACGCTTGCTCGTGACCTCAAAAGGAGGGCTGGTCGGCGAAGTGACGGTTCTTCCTGGTCATGGCAGCCTCCTGTGGGAAAGCCGTTGCGGGGCGGCCTTCCTAGCGGCGGCGACAGAGCACGGCAACACTCGCCCAAGGCAATGGGCAGCCTCTCTGGCCCGCAGCCGCCGCCTGCGATCGGCGCGGCCGCAAGTGTCGCATGCCGGTATCTTCATTCGACCTGCAGGCGGAGATCGCCGCAGCGACTGTCTTTCGTTATGGTGTCGTAGCTCGGAGGCTGCGGTTTGGCTCGGATCGATACGCGCAACAGCTCGCGTTACTGGCAGGACGCCCATGTGCCGGGGCTGAGCTGCCTTGCGGCCGATTTCACCAGCCACGACTACGCCCCTCACAGCCACGATGCCCTCGTCGTCGCCGTGACCGAGGCCGGGGGCGCCGAGTTCAAGAGCCGGGGGTCGACGGATGAGGCGACCGCCTCCGCGCTTCTGGTCTTCAACCCCGCCGAGCCCCATTCCGGGCGCATGGGCTGGAGCCGGCGCTGGCGCTATCGCGGGCTCTATCTCGGCGAACCCGCCATCATGGCCGTGGGCCGCTCGCTCGGAATAGGAACAACGCCTTATTTCACCGCCAACGTCTTCAGGGACGAGACGCTCGTCGCGTCCTTCCTGGCGCTTCACCAGGCCCTCGACGAGGGGCGCGATCCATTCGAGGAGCGCGAGCTGCTGGTCCGCAGCTTCGGCGCGCTGTTCGCACGCCATGGCTGCGGCGGGATCCGCATTCCGGCGGCGCCGCGCGACCTCGCACTCGCCGCTGTCGTGCGGAAGATCATGACCGAGCGCCATACCGAGACGCTGACGCTCGACGAGCTGGGCGCTGCCGTCGGCCTGTCCCCGTTCCAGCTCATCGGCTTGTTCAAGCGGGCGACAGGACTGACGCCCCACGCTTATCTGACGCAGGTCCGGCTGAAAGCGGCCTTCTGCGAGCTCAAGGCGGGTACGCCGGTCGCCGAGGCCGCGCTGGCGGCCGGCTTTTGCGACCAGGCTGCGCTGAACAAGCATTTCAAGCGCTGCTTCGGCATCACGCCGCTGCAATGGCTGCGGGCGACGCGGAGCTGACCGCCCGCGCAATTCCAGCCAATAGCGGCCGGCGCGTTTCTGCCAACCTCTCCCGCTCAGCAAGCTGCCGGCCGCCGCGATACGGCGCCGCCGGCCTGCCATGGCTCAGGACCCCTTCGGCATGACGCGCTATTTCTGCCTCGACAATCCAGACACCTTGACGCTCGCAACACAGATCAAGGATGCCGCGCCCGGCCGCGTGCGGCTCGATGAGAGCCCGTTCTATCCGGGCGGCGGCGGGCAGTTGCCCGACCGCGGCGTCCTGCGCTGGGCGGGCGGCGAGAGCGCCGTCACCGGCTTCGAGGTGCAGGACGGCAAGCTCTGGCATCTGCTGGCGGACAGGGTCGAGCTGCAGGCGGGTCCGGTCGAGGTCGCCGTCGATCCCGCCTTCAGGCGGCTCATGCGCGCGCTTCATACCGACCTGCACATCGTCAATGCCCTCGTCTACCAGTCCTTCGACGGCGCGCTCGTCACCGGCGTCCAGATGAACGAGGACGGCACCGCCCGGATCGACTTCGATCTGCCCGAAGCCGACAATGACCGCCTCAAGGCGCTCGAGCCGGCGATCAACGACGTCATCCGCCAGGACCTCGCCGTTCGCGAGGCCCATGTCACCGAAGCGCGGGCGAGCGGCGAGCCGGGCCTGATCCGGTCGCGCTCGGTCATGCCGCCACCGACATCCGACGGGATGATCCGCATCGTCGAGATCGTCGGGCTCGATCGGCAGGCCTGCGGAGGAACGCATCTCGCGTCGACGGGCGAGTCGCACCCGCTGCGCATCCTCAAGATCGACAACAAGGGCAGGCATAACCGCCGCCTGCGCATCGGCCTCGAAGGTGCGGCGTGATGCGGCTCGTCTCGGCCATCTGGGCGCACCCGGTGCTGCTCCTGTGGCTGCCGCCCTTGTTCTGGGCCGGCAACCTCGTGCTCGGGCGGGCGCTCGGGCCGACATTCCCGCCGGTTTCCCTGGCCGTCGGGCGCTGGCTCGTCGCCCTGCTCGTGCTTGCGCCCTTCGTGGCGCGGCGCGCCTGGAGGCAACGGGCCCTGCTGCGCCGGCATGGCTGGCTCATTCTCGCCTGCGGCGCCTTCGGCATCGCCGGCTACAACGCGCTCGGCTATCTCGCCCTGCAGAGCGTGCCGGCCGCCAGTGTCGCTTTCCTGAACTCGACCTTGCCGCTGATGGTGCCGCTGGCGGCGTTCGCGCTCGGCGTCGAGCGGGTCGCGCCGCGAACCCTGGGCGGCATCGCGCTCTCCTTCGTCGGCGTCGCCTGGATCGTCTCGCGCGGCGATCCCGGCGGCCTGCGCCAGCTCTCGCTCGGCGGTGGCGAGCTCCTCGTCCTCGTCGCGGTCGCGAATTACGCGCTCTACTCGGTGCTGCTGCGGCGCAAGCCCGCCGCCATCGACCCGCTGGTCTTCCTGGCGGCGAGCATGGCGGCGGGGCTCGCCGTGCTGATGCCGTTCTGGGCGGCCGAGCTCGCCGGCGGGGCCTCGATCCCGCGCGATGCCGGCTCGCTCGCGGCGGTGGCCTATATCGGCATCTTCGCCTCGCTGCTGGCCTTCGTGCTCTGGAACCGCTGCGTCGCGCTGCTCGGCGCGAGCGTCACGGGCGCCTCCTTCCATCTCGTCGCCCTGTTCACCGCTGCGCTCGCCTTCCTCGTGCTGCGCGAGCCGCTCGCGCCCTATCACCTGATCGGCATCGCCCTGATCCTGGCCGGCTTTGCGCTCGCCACGCTCCGCAGGCCGGAACCGGCCCGGGATGCGCCTGTCCCAATCGCGCCGCCCCTTTCAGCGCGGAGCCGCGCCCGATGACCGCGTCGATTGCTCTCCTGCGGGAGCTGGTCGGGTTCGACACGACCTCGCACCGCTCGAACCTCCCGCTGGTCGACTGGGCGGCGGCCTTGCTCGCGCCCTTAGGCGCGCGCATCCGCCTGAGCCATGACGGGACCCGGACCAAGGCGAACCTGCTCGCCAGTTTCGGGCCTCCCGTGGCGGGCGGGATCGTCCTGTCGGGCCATACCGATGTCGTCCCGGTCGATGGCCAGCCCTGGTCGTCGGACCCCTTCGTCCTGACCGAGCGGGACGGCCGGCTTCACGGCCGGGGCGCGACGGACATGAAGGGCTTCCTCGCCTGCTGCCTCGCCGCCGGCCCGGCCATCGCGGCGGCCGAACTGAAGCGGCCGATCCATCTCGCCCTGTCCTATGACGAGGAGGTCGGCTGTTTCGGCGTCCCGGGCCTGATCGCCGACCTGCTGGCCCATGAGCAGAGGCCGGCTCTGGCGATCATCGGCGAGCCCACGCAGATGCGTATCGGCGACAGGCATCGCGGCTTCCTCGGCTTCCGCACGCGCTTCACCGGCAGGCCCGCCCATTCGGGCGATCCGGGCGCCGGCGCGAGCGCGCTCTATCCCGCCTGCGCCTTCGTCTCCTTCCTGAAGGCGATCGGCGAGGGCGGCGGCTCCGGCATCGACCGGACCACCTTCAATGTCGGGCGGATCGACGGCGGCAGCGCGATCAACATCGTGCCGGGGCGCTGCGAGGTGGTCTGGGAGTTCCGCCCCGCGCCGGGAGCCGACATCGCGGCGCTGCGCATGACGATCGAGACCTTTCTCGCGCGGGCAACGCCGGACGAGATCGCCCACGCGACCGAGCTGCTGACCTATGTCCCGCCTCTGGACAGCGAGCCGGGCGGGGCGGCGCTGGCCTTGACGGAAGGATTTGGCGCGCTCGCCCCGGCCTTCGCCATGCCGTTCGGCACCGAGGCGGGCTTCTTCCGCGAGGCCGGCATTCCGGCCGTGATCTGCGGGCCGGGCGCCATCGCCCAGGCCCACCAGCCCGACGAGTGGATCGCGATCGACCAGCTGCTCGCCGCCGACCGTTTTCTCGCCCGGATCGTGCAATGGGCCGGCCGGGACCGAGACTAGGCGCGGGCCGGGACGCACGCGAAACCCCCCGCCCGCGCGGCGATGCGCGGGCGCTGGGCGATACGGGGCTGGCGGAGCGCCGCGAGGCGCGTGGGTATCGGTCCGCGTCCATTGAGCCAGGATGCGGCGCGGATGGAACCCCATCCGCACGCCCCGTGGCGCTCCGCCTTCGGCGTTCTTAAAGTCTCCGGGCCGCGCTTCTGCGAAGCCGGCGGCGGGCGCGTCCCAAAAATCCTCGGAAGCCAGTGCCCCTCAGCGGGTTGTCGCCTCGTCGGATCGTCGGGACGGCTTGCGTCACCGCTTCATCTAGCGAGCTCCTCGCACAGGGATCGTAGTGTCCCCAGGGCGGTGCCCCGAAGCCTCCCGGGAGCGGGGCGTAACCCCCGCCCGCAGGCGCCGACCCTCACCCAGCCTCTGGCATACCTCCGGACGGCCGCCCCGTATGGGTGATGGGCGAGGGGATTGTACGGGAGGTTTTGGGGGCGGGGATAAGTCGTTGCCGAAGCCTCCTCCGTCATGGTCGCCCTTGTGGCGACCATCCACGTCTTCGCGCCGGAACAACCGGGCGAGCGGCGTTTGGAGGCCAGTGCCTGCCATTCGCGTCGCAAGGCGTGGATGCTCGGGACAAGCCCGAGCATGACGGGACAGGGAACCGCGACGCCTCTTTCCTTCTCCCGGATGGGAGAAGGTGGCGCGGAGCGCCGGATGAGGGCCTGTGGGTAATTCAGCGAAGCGGTACAGGGGCCTCAGTCGGAAGAGCGGTCCCCAACGCCCCTGACAGATTCGGTTCGAGAGCTTGTTCAATTTGCGAGGCAAGACGATGATTCGCGGAGGCCGCGCGCGTATTGAAGTCGGCCCCGGGGGGCCCAAACCGTGAGGTTGCTATGGCTGTTCGATGGGTAAGAAGGAGCGCTCATCGCCGCTCGCTTGGCGGCGGTCGTGTCACTTCGGTGCGAGCGAATTGGGCGCTGGTGGACGGGGGACAGAAGGTTGGCGGGAGCTACCGGCACTCGTGTCCCATATGCGGAACTCCGATAATAAGCGCTCACATGCCAAACGGCGGCTGGGCGCATTTTGAAGGAGGCAGAGGACTAGAGCGCATAAAGCATTCTTGCTTGCACCTGGGAGAAGGCTTGTCTCGAAGCCGCGATAAAGACACTCCTGATTTTTTTTTCAGATTAGCAACTAGGTGAGTTAGATAAAGCTACGTTCGGCAGTTTTCCCGTCTCTGACTACGAGCGTTGGGAGGTTGGCGTCTGCGTACCCCTTGTTTTCTAATACAATTTTTGCTTGTGTGAGTGAGTTTGCAATGGTCGCGCCGGCACTGAGAGATTGATAGAACCGTCTCGAAAACTCGCACGCTGCTTCATCATCGATTTCGTCGGCCATTGCGATCACTGCCGGAGCAGCATCTAAAAATTGGTCAGCACCATCTACTGTGTCACAGGCGACAAGGACGAGCAATTTGGGGGCGGCACTTGTCGCGCCAATGACGCGCGCGATCATGTCGAAGTCGAGTACGGTCCCGCCATTATCCCCCGCTTTTTGATTATCAAACAGCAAAGTTTTGCCGCCGCCATGGCCAGAGAAGTGGATAACATCTGGCCGGTAGGAATTCAGCGTGTCGAGCAGTGTATCGAGCGTTGGTGCGAGCACAATCTTCAAATCGATTTCGCGGTGTCCTCCGCCGAGGCGTATTCCCTCGTCGATATAACGCGCTTCGATGCCCGTCTGCAGCGATGCTCGGCTATCAGGATTAGTCACTAGCAGGGCGATCTTCAGTTTCGCCTGCTTGCCCCTCGGTCGTGGTTCGCCGCTGGCTTCCTTGCGCGTTCGCGTCGTTGGTTTGACAAGCAACAGCATATTCTCGGTTGATGGACGACGTTTCGTAGCAACTTTTTTTGCGGCGCCAGGGTTATCTGCATATTTTACAATAACATCTCGGTTTGCGCGAACCGAAGACTCCTTACCATAAACCCAACGACTTCCATCGTTGATATGCCCATCATTTTCCATGCGAACTATCAAATGATGCTTTGCCAGCTCATCGAGGGCGTTCTGGATAACCTGCGCGCCGCCATTTTTGCCAAGCTGTTCGGCGATTTGCTTCTTCGAGCGCGGCTTGGAGCCTCGGCCATATATCAAGTTGAAGACGGCGCGACGGTTCTTGTCGCGACCGAGATGTTTGGCTAACCGGAGAATTGTTTCCTCAAAGTCGCCGGATACATTGATGATGGGGGTTCGGCTATTCATTTTCCGTCAGCTTTTGTGTCTTAGCTGCAGGGCTTTTTTTGTTTGCCATCATTCGACTAACAGTGGCTTGACTCATGCCAAGAGCGCCGCCCAATTTTGATTGAGAGTATCCGCGTTCCATCAGTTCGATCATCTTAATTTTTCGAATCATCTCAAGTTCAGACAAAATTTTCTTGAGAGTATCTTCCATCACTCGCTTCCTTCTGTAGCAGAGGAGGAAGTATTTTTTAAAACTCCTCTAGCAATCCCCTTGGGAAGCATGCGGCTCATCGTCGGTTCGCTTATGCCGAGAATTGCTGCGATCTGGCCTTGTTTGACGCCTTGACGCAACAATTGAAGAATCATGAGCATCTTGATCGATCGCAGTTCGGTAGAGAGATCGGTGGCTTCTTTAGCCATCTACGCCTCCTTTATGCTTTTTTTCTTGGCCTCATAAATGGTCTGGCTCACTGCGCCGCTCGATGAGCCAACGATTGGTGCAATCTCCTTCGGGCTTAGCCCGGCCTCGGATAGAAAAAGAGTTTTTTCTCTCTTCGTCGGGAGATCGCGAACCGCCGCAAGCGACTGAATTTTGACGAGTGTTCGCAGAAGTTCTATAAGTTCCTGGTGATTCGCGTCACTCATCGCCGGCTTCTTCCTTTGCAGATGCCGTTTTCTTGTGTTTGGCCATGGTGCCGCTAACTGTCTTTGGTTTAACGCCAAGTAGATTAGCTATGAAGCTGGGACCTAAGCCAACGCTATAAAGAAAAGCGATCTTTTCCTGCTGCGTTTCCATTCCCTTAACGGCTAGTGCTGCTTGAATTTTAAGCAGCGTTTCCATTTTTTCATTCAACGACAACAGAGGGTCATGTGCGCTCACTTCTTAGTCTCCTTTTTAGTAAGCGCCTCGGGCAATGGGTAGACATGTAGCGGGCGCGCTTCACGCTTTTCACCCACTCGAATCACGATACCTTCATCAATCCACCGGTTCAGTGTCTTGCTGAAATTGCCTGGGTCCAGGCCTAATTCCTTAGCTATTTCGGCTTGCGATCTGCTGCCGTCGCACATGTTGAACGCCCGGTAGTGTTTTTCGCTGGCGTTTGAGCCCATGATCTCGAGAATTCTGCCGGGCGAGAATGTTTGCCTTGCGACAGTAGCTAAAATGGCTCGAAGAAACGTGCTCTGCGACTCCATGGATTCCCCCGGTTGTATCGGTTGGCACAACTCGCGCTGATAGCTATGCAACCCGCATACTCCTCGCTTTTCATTTACGCAAGGGAATAGCCGTTTCAACATGAGGGTTTAGGACATACTTTAAAAACAGATAGGATGGAGACGGTGGAAAAGCGGCATAACGCCGTTGATAACCGAACTGCCACAAACTGAGTGATGCACCATCCATTCGTGTCTAAAATACGATTTATCTATATAAAGCAATGTCTTATAGGATTTTTCAAAGCGCCGCTCATGAGGGGCGGTCAACTGAGTGCTTTGAAATTCCGACAAATGAGCCAGCCGGAAGCAATAAATTATAGAGCAATTGTGAAATTTGACAGTATGAAAATGATAGTTTCTTGAATTTCGTATGAATATTCATAGCTATGGTGTCAAAATAAGGCTCATATAGAAATTGATATGATCTACTTAGCTATAAGTATAATTGTGTATACATAAATTCAGTAGGGTAACATATTTTATACGTTAGCTGCGTTGCTGCGAGAGTTTCTGCCTTAGGGGAAGGCTCTTTTGCGCCTCACTCCGCCGCCTCCCGCGCGCCCTTGCCCTTCAACGGCCGCCGCTCCAGCACCTCCTTCAGGAACCGCGCGGTGTGGCCCTTGCCGATCCGCACCACATCCTCCGGCGTGCCTTGCGCCACGATCTCGCCGCCGCCGTCGCCGCCTTCGGGGCCGAGGTCGATGATCCAGTCGGCGGTCTTGATGACCTCCAGATTGTGCTCGATCACCACCACCGTGTTGCCCTGCTCGACCAGCTCGTGCAGCACCTCCATCAGCTTGGCGACGTCGTGGAAATGCAGGCCGGTGGTCGGCTCGTCCAGGATGTAGAGCGTGCGGCCGGTGGCGCGCTTGGAGAGCTCCTTGGAGAGTTTTACGCGCTGGGCCTCGCCGCCCGAGAGCGTCGTCGCCTGCTGGCCGACATGGACATAGCCGAGCCCGACGCGGGCGAGCGTCTCCATCTTGTCGCGGATCGAGGGCACCGCCTTGAACAGGGTGCGGGCCTCCTCGACCGACATGTCGAGCACGTCGGCGATCGATTTTTCGCGGTATTTCACCTCGAGCGTCTCGCGGTCATAGCGCTTGCCCTTGCAGACGTCGCAGGTGACGTAGACGTCGGGCAGGAAGTGCATCTCGATCTTGATGACGCCGTCGCCCTGGCAGGCCTCGC
>JAESGM010000218.1_pt1 | contig 104623 bp, 99 predicted proteins | sample 9269721 | NCBI WGS metagenome assembly JAESGM01 (sample SAMN15720920, study PRJNA650825) | algae metagenome | isolation source: Komarekiella atlantica HA4396-MV6 and co-occurring heterotrophs from... | place: USA: Theobald House, Kauai, HI | collected 2009-07-29 | reverse complement strand
AGATCATCTGCCGCTACAACAATACCCCACGAAAATGCCTCGACTGGAAAACCCCAGCCGAAGCCTTCGCCGACAACATGTTGCACTTCGATCGAGAATCCACATCCCGGCCTTCGCCGGGATGACAGCTAGAGGAACTGATAAGGCGGTGGGTGGCAAATCGAGTTGCAGGTTGCTCCTACTCCCCCAGCATCCGCGTCAGGATGTCGGACGTGTTCCGGCTCAGCCCCTCGGTCTCCTTGAGCGCCGTCAGTGCCTCCTGTGCTGCATCACGCCGGGTCGCTTCCAGCATCGGCCAGATGCGGAAACCAGTGAGCACGCGCGCGGCGACCTGCGGGTTGCGGGTGTCGACGTCGGCGACGAACTGGGTGACGAACCGGAAGCCGGCGCCGTCCGGCCGGGTGAACTGCACCGGATTGTTCATGGCGAAGCTCCCGACCAGGGAGCGCAGCCGGTTGGGGTTGTTCTTCGGGAACGTCGGATCGGCGAGGATCGCCTGGATGCGCTCCAGCACGCCCTCGTCCTCGGCCCGCGCGCTGACCGCCAGCCACTTGTCGAAGACCAGCGGGTCGCCGGCAAAGCGCGTGCGGAAGTCCGCCAGCAGGGGAGCGGCGTCCGCCGTCCAGGCGATGCCGATGGCGGCGAGCGCGGCGAACCGGTCGGTCATGTTCGTCGCCGCCCGATATTGCTCGGCCGCGAGCGCCGGGCCTTCCGGATCCGCGGTGACCAGCAGCGTCATCAACCGATTGCGCAATGCCCGCCGGCCGGCCTGTGCTGCATCCGGCAGGTAGGGCGTATCGTTCTCGAGCGCGGTGTAGGTTGCGCGCATCTTGCCCGCGAGCGGCCTGAACGCTGCACGGATCAGGGCCGTGCGCGCCCGATGGATCGCCTCGGGGTCGATGTCGCGTCCGATGCTGCGCCCGATGAGCTGTTCGTCGGGCAGGCTGAGCGCCAGCGCCTTGAACGCAGCGTCGAGCGTGGTGCTGGCGAGCGTATCGCCCATCGCCGCCGAGAGCGCCGCAATGGCGCCCTCGTCGATGGACTGGCCGGCCACCACGTCCTTGACCAGCGCCAGCCCCACGTCCTGCAAGGCCTGCCAGCGGTTGAACGGATCGCTGTCGTGCCGGGCGAGGAACAGCCGGTCGTCCTGGGTGAGACTGGTCTCGATGTTCACCGGCGCCGAGAACTCACGCAGCAGCGACGGCACCGGCCGGCTGGCGATGCCCGAGAAGGTGATTTCGGCGCTCTTGCCGCGCAGCACGATCATGTCGTCGCCGACATCCGCGCCGGTCACGCCTCTCCAGCCCATCGGGCTGCCATTGGGGCCGATGAGGCCGAACTTGATCGGCAGGACGACATCGTTCTTCTCCGCCTCGCCGGGGGTCGGCGCCGTCTCCTGGGAGATCGAGAGTGTATAGGTCTGGCTGGCGGCATCGTAGCTGTCGCTGACCGTGACCTTGGGCGTCCCCGCCTGCAGGTACCATGTCTTGAACTGCTCGAGATCGACCCCGTTGGCATCCTCGAACACCTTGAGGAAGGCTTCGATCGTCGTCGCTTCCCCGTCGTGACGCTCGAAGTAGAGGTCCATGCCCTTGCGGAAGCCGGCTTCGCCGAGGAGCGTCGCGAGCATCCGCACGACCTCGGCGCCCTTCTCGTAGACGGTCGGGGTATAGAAGTTGTTGATCTCGCGGTAGTGGTCCGGCCGCGGCGGGTGGGCCAGCGGCCCGCCATCCTCGGGGAACTGCGTGGCGCGCAACGTCACCACGTCCGAGATGCGCTTGACCGCGCGGCTGCGCTCGTCGCTGGTGAATTCCTGGTCGCGATAGACCGTCAGCCCCTCCTTGAGGCAGAGCTGGAACCAGTCGCGGCAGGTGATGCGGTTGCCCGTCCAGTTGTGGAAGTATTCGTGGGCGATGACCCGCTCGATCGACTCGTAGTCGCCGTCCGTCGCCGTCTCGGGCCTGGCGAACACCAGCCGGTCGTTGAAGATGTTGAGCCCCTTGTTCTCCATCGCGCCGAAGTTGAAGTCGGAGACCGCAACGATATTGAAGACGTCGAGATCGTACTCGCGCCCGAAGCGCTTCTCGTCCCAGGCCATGGAACGCTTGAGGCTGTCCATGGCCCAGAGGCACTGGTCCTCCTTGCCGTGCGCGCAATAGATGGCGAGGTCGACCTTGCGCCCCGAACCCGTCGTATAGGTGTCGGAGATCGAGCCGAGGTCGCCAGCGACGAGCGCGAAGAGATAGGCGGGCTTGGGGAAGGGGTCTTCCCATACCGCGAAATGCTGCCCGTTACCGAGGCTGCCGCGCGAGACGAGGTTGCCGTTGGCGAGCAGCACCGGGGCCAGCGTCTCGTCGGCGGTCATGCGCACCTTGAAGGTGGCAAGGATATCCGGGCGGTCGAGGTAGTAGGTGATGCGCCGGAAGCCCTCCGGCTCGCACTGCGTGCACCAGACGCCGCTGGAGCGGTAGAGCCCCATCAGCCGGGTGTTGGTCTCAGGCGTGATCGAAACCAGCGTCTCGAGCACGAACCGCTTCTGCGGCGGGCTGACGATGGTCAGCCCGTTGCCGTCCGCTGCATAGGCCGAGAGCACCAGCGGCGCGCCGTCGATGGCGATCTCCTCGAGCTTCAACTCCTCCCCGTCGAGGATGAGGGGCGTTCCCGCCGCCGTGCCCTCGCGCGGCTCGATAGTCAGCTGCGCGCGCACTTTCGTCGTTTCGGGGGCGATCTGGAAGTCGAGATCGACGCTGACGATCGTATAAGGGGTCGTCGCGTAGTCCTTGAGGTAGATCGTGTGCTCGGTCTCGGTGCGCATGCGGGGGGCTTCCGTAAAGCAGGTTTTTCTCTGGATCGGCCATGGTCGACTCGATCCATTCCATGTATTCTACGCGGCTCGCAACCGCTAACTCCAATCATTGCGTCAATTGGGACGGGATTGGGGAGGAGACGGCGGTCCGCGGCGCGCGGCCACCCGATGCGCAACATCTTCCTGTCGCATCGGGCGCGTAATCCGAACAATAACCCGAGGAGCCCGTTCGCTCCCGGCGGCCCTTGACCTCAAGCGGACTTGAGGTTGTAGCGGTGTCGCCCTCGCGAATGGCATCAAAGGACAAGAACAATGCTAAGGGCCTTATTCAATTGGTTCGAGACGCGCCTCGAACCCTATCCGCCCGCCGAGCCGGCCGAGCCCCCCAAGGGGCTTATCGCCTTCTGCCTGCACTATAGCCACGGCGCCAAGAAATGGCTCGCGCTGATGGCCGTGACCTCGGCGCTGATCGCGGCCGGCGAAATCATGCTCTATGGATTCGTCGCCGATATCGTCGACTGGCTCGTCAATGCCGATCGCGCGACCTTCCTTGCCGAGGAGGGCGGGCGGCTCATGCTCATGGGCGCCTTCATCCTCGTGGTGATGCCGCTGCTCATCCTCACCTCGACGCTGACCATGCATCAGACGCTGCTGGGCAACTTCCCCCAGCGCATCCGCTGGATGACGCACCGCTACATCATCCGCCAGTCGATGAGCTACTTCCAGGACGAGTTCGCCGGGCGCATCGGCGCCAAGCTGATGCAGACCTCGCTCGCCGTGCGCGAAGTGGCCATGAAGGTGCTCGACATCCTCGTCTACGTGTCGGTCTACTTCACCGGCGCGGTGATCCTCGTCGGCTCGGCCGACCTAGTGCTTGCCCTGCCGTTCCTGGTCTGGCTCGCCGCCTATGTCGGCATGATGTTCTTCTTCATCCCGCGGCTGGCAAAGATCGCCGAGCAGCAGGCTGACGCGCGCTCGCTGATGACCGGGCGCGTCGTCGACAGCTACACCAACATCGCCACGGTCAAGCTCTTCTCCCATTCCAATCGCGAGGAAGGCTATGCGCGCGAGGCGATGGACGAGTTCCTGGGCACCGTCCACCGGCAGATGCGGCTCTTTACCGTGCTGCAGGTGTCGATCCTCTTCTCCAACTATGCGTTGCTGGCCTCGGTCGCCGCGCTCGGCATCTGGGCCTGGCTCGGCGGTAACCTGACCCCGGGCGCGCTGGGCATCGCGCTCGCCCTCGTCATGCGCTTCCAGGGCATGAGCCAGTGGGTGATGTGGGAAATGTCGGCGCTCTTCGAGAACATCGGCACGGTGCGCGACGGCATCTCGTCGATCTCGCTGCCGCGGATCGTCACCGACAAGCCGGGCGCCAAGCCGATCGGCAAGGTCGAGGGCGACATCCGCTTCGAGGACGTCTCCTTCCACTACGGCAAGAAGGGCGGCGTCATCGACGGGCTCAACCTCCACATCCGGCCGGGCGAGAAGATCGGCCTCGTAGGGCGCTCGGGCGCGGGCAAGTCCACCATCGTCAACCTGCTGCTGCGCTTCTACGACCGGCAGGACGGGCGCATCCTCATCGATGGCAAGGACATAGCCGATGTGACGCAGGATTCCCTGCGCGAGAACATCGGCGTCGTCACGCAGGATACCTCGCTGCTGCACCGGTCGGTGCGCGAGAACATCCTCTATGGTCGTCCGGATGCGAGCGAGGAGGAGATGCAGCAGGCCGCAAAGCTGGCCGAGGCCGAGGACTTCATCCTCAACCTCACCGACCCCAAGGGCCGGAAGGGTTACGATGCGCATGTGGGCGAACGGGGCGTCAAGCTCTCGGGCGGCCAGCGCCAGCGCATCGCCATCGCCCGCGTCCTGTTGAAGAACGCGCCGATCCTGGTGCTCGACGAAGCCACCTCCGCCCTCGACAGCGAGGTGGAGGCGGCGATCCAGAGCCAGCTCCAGCGCCTGATGCAGGGCAAGACGGTGATCGCCATCGCCCACCGCCTCTCGACCATCGCGGCGATGGACCGGCTGGTGATCATCGACGAGGGCGAGATCGTCGAGCAAGGCACGCACGGCGAGCTCCTCGAGCTCGGCGGCACCTACGCCCGCCTGTGGCACCGCCAGTCCGGCGGCTTCATCGACGTCGAGCAGGCGGAAGAGGCGGCGGAGTAGGGAGGCACGAATACCCCTCTCCCGTTGTGGGAGAGGGGTGGATTTCCGCGTTCAGCGGAAAATCAGGGTAAGGGGTGGCTCCCCTCCCCCTTGAGGGGAGGGGCTGGGGGTGGGGGTCCATCAGCGACCCACCGAGCGACCCCCACCCTCGATCCCTCCCCTCAAGGGGGAGGGAGGCGAATTGTGCTCGTTGCAGCATCGTCGACCCTTCATCCGCCCTTTAGGCAGTGGGAGAAGGCAAGAGTGCCTAACTCGCCGCGATACGTTGCGGCCAATGTGTACCCTGGCCGCAACGCATCGCGGCCAAGGATCAACTAACCCGCTCGTCGCCGCCATTGCCTCTTGCGGGCCGCCGCGGCCAGGGGTAGCGATTCACCCCCAACTGCCAACTGCAACGATTCAATTTCAACACAAAGGAGACTCCCATGGGAGACACCGCGCTCAATCTTATCGACCTCTCTGCCGCCGCCCGACTTCCGCTGGACCGACTCCGAACCTGATCCTCGACTTTTTCAAGATCAGGCGCGGCTTCAGTAAGCGCGTCGCGAGTTTCTCGCGCGCAAGCAATGAGCCAATAAAATGCTAGACCGCGTCGTCTCCTTCTTCGACCATCTCTATTCGCCCACCGCGCTCGCCAAGAACCGGCAGCCGCCCATGGGCCTCAAGCGCTTCCTCATCTATTTCCTCGACCAGTTCCGCATGGCCTTCGTCATCCGGTTCGTGCTGGTCGCCATCGGCTCCATCGCCGATGCGATGATGCCGATCTTCGTCGGCATGATCGTCGGGATGCTTTCCGACACACCTCCCGGCGAGATCTTTTCAGCCCATTGGCCGGCTTTCCTGATGATGATCGCCGTCGTGGTCGTGGTGCGTCCGACCGCCTTCTTCCTCGACACGCTCATCCGCAACCACTCGATCGTGCCCAACCTCGTCAACATCGTGCGCTGGCAGAGCCACTGGCACGTCATCCGCCAGAGCTGGACCTTCTTCCAGAACGATTTCGCCGGACGCATCGCCAACAAGATCATGCAGGCGGGCGAATCCATCGAAACGGCGATCAACCTCGGCATCGACGCGGCGTGGTATGCGCTGATCTTCGTTGTCGTCGCCGTCTTCGTGCTGGCTGGAATGGATCCGGTGCTGCTGGTGCCGGTGGCGGTGTGGATGCTGCTCTATGCCATCCTCTTCGTCATCGTCATGCCGCTGATCGCCCGGCACTCCGAGGAGCTCTCGGAGGCCAAGTCCGTCATGACCGGGCGCATCGTCGACAGCTACACCAACATCCAGACGCTGAAGACCTTCTCGACCGACGGGCATGAGGATGCCTACGTCGCCGAGTCGGTCACCGAGCACACGGTCGAGTTCAGGAAGCTGATGAAGGTCTTCACCTACATGTGGTCGACCCTCTTCATCCTGAACGCGGGGCTCGTGGTCTCGATCACCTGGCTTGCGCTCGCCGGCTGGAACAACGGCACGCTGACTACGGCGGCCGTGGCGACCGTCGTTCCCTTCGCGCTCCAGATCATGAACATGTCCGGCTGGATCCTCGAGATCGGCTCGAACATCTTCCGCCAGATCGGGAACGTGCGGGACTCGATGGACACCATCGCCCAGCCGCTGACCATGGTCGACAAGCCCGAGGCAAAGCCCCTGACCGTCGAGAGGGGCGAGCTCGTCTACGACGACGTCTCGTTCAACTACTGGCGGGGTAAGGCCGGCAGCGTCATCGACGAGTTCAGCCTCAAGGTCGAGGCGGGCGAAAAGATCGGCCTGGTCGGACGTTCCGGCTCGGGCAAGTCGACGCTCGTCAACCTGGCGCTGCGGATGTTCGATGTGCAGTCGGGCTCGATCCGCATCGATGGGTACGACGTGCGCGACGTGACGCAGGAAAGCCTGCGCCAGGCCATCGGCCTCGTCAGCCAGGACACCTCGCTCCTGCACCGCTCGGTGCGCGAGAACATCAAGTACGGCCGCCAGACCGCGACCGACGAGGAGATGATCCGCGCCGCCGAGCAGGCCAACGTCCACGACGTCGTCGTGGGTCTCGTCGATCCCAAGGGCCGCACCGGCTACGACGCGCATGTGGGCGAGCGGGGCGTCAAGCTCTCGGGCGGCCAGCGCCAGCGCGTCGCCATCGCGCGGGTTCTGCTGAAGAACGCGCCGATCCTGGTGCTCGACGAAGCGACCTCCGCCCTCGACAGCGAGGTGGAAGCCGCCATCCAGGAGCAGCTGACGAGCCTGATGCAGGACAAGACGGTGATCGCCATCGCCCACCGCCTCTCGACCATTGCCGCCATGGATCGCCTGGTGGTGCTGGAAAAGGGGCGCATCGTCGAAGAAGGCACCCACGCCCAGCTCCTCGCCTCGGGCGGCCACTACGCCCACCTCTGGGAACGCCAGTCCGGCGGGTTCCTGGACCTGGAAGTGGCGGCGCAATAACGGAAGGGCGGGCGATGAGCCCGCCCTTCATCGTTTTGCCCAGTACACGACGCCTACCACCCACCGGCTGTCATCCCGGCGAAAGCCGGGACCCAGTACACGACTCCTCTGCGGCTCCTGCTCCCAAGGCTAAGCCACCCTCCGGGTCATCCCCGCGAAAGCGGGGACCTCCGTTTGCGATCTCATGAAGAAACAGAGGTTCCCGCTTTCGCGGGAATGACTCTGTGGGTTGGAGAATTAGGTGAAACCTTCCGGCCAGGTTTACTGGTTCCCGGCCTTTGCCGGGATGGCATCAAAGGGTGAGGCAGAAACGGTGTTCAATTTTCTGAACCGCCACGTCAACTTTCGCCGCCAAACCTCTAGACCCGCCGCCCTCCCGGCGCGACACTGCGCTCCCATGAAGAGTCGCCCATGAAGCTCACCGATCGCCTCAACGCTGTCTTCGAATCCTGGATCGATCCCTTCGGCAAGATGGGCGATCTCAAGCCCCCCAGGGAGCCGCTGGCCTACTTCTGGTTCTATATCCGCCAGGCCAAGGGCCCGTTCCTGGTCATGCTGGCGCTCGGCGGCGCCGTCGCCCTCGTCGAGGCCGGGCTCTTCTACTTCGTCGGTCGCCTCGTCGATCTTCTCGACAGCTCGGCTCAGGCCGATGGCTGGTCGGGGCTGATCGCGGCCCATGGCGGCGAGCTGACGTTCATGCTGGTGACCGTCGTCCTCATCCGTTTCGTCGTTACCTGGGCTTCGGCGCTGGTCGAGGAGCAGACCGTCAACCTCGGCTTCTACAACCTCGTGCGCTGGCAGTCCTACGCCCATGTCGTGCGCCAGAGCCTCTCGTTCTTCCAGAACGATTTCGCCGGCTCCATCGCCCAGAAGGTCTGGCAATCGGGCGGCGCCATCGGCGATTTCGTCGTCGGCATCGTGCAGGTCGTCTGGTTCATGGTCGTCTATACCCTGACGACGCTCATCCTCGTCGCCCAGCTCGACTGGCGCCTTGCCGCGCTGGTGGCGCTCTGGGTCGTGCTGTTCTTCGGCCTTGCCCGCCTCTACGTGCCGCGCATGCGCGGCTATGCGGCAGCGACCGCCGAGACCGCCTCGGCCCTCAATGGCCGCATCGTCGACAGCTACTCCAACATTCTCACCCTGAAGCTCTTCGGCAACACCGACACCGACGATCGCTATGCGCGCACCGGCTTCGATCGCTTCCTCGATTCTCTGCGGCTCCTGGCGCGGACGGTCACGTCCGTGCGCGCCAGCATGGCCATGCTCTCGGGCGTGATGATCGCCGCCATCGCCTGGCTCTCGGTGCATTTGTGGACCATGAACGTCGTTTCCGTGGGCGGCGTCGCCTTCACCCTCGGCCTGCTCCTGCGCCTCAACATGCTCTTGGGGCGCATGATGAACCAGCTCAACGCCCTGATGCGCAATTTCGGCGTCGCGCAGAATGCCGCCGAACTGATCTCGCAGCCGCTCCGCCTCGTCGACGCGCCGGATGCTACGCCACTCAAGGTGACGAAGGGTGAGGTGCGCTTCGACGACGTCTCGTTCCACTACGGGCGCGAGAGCGGCGTCATCGACAACCTCGATCTCGTCATCGCCCCCGGCGAGCGCGTCGGCCTCGTCGGCCGCTCGGGCGCCGGCAAGTCGACGCTGGTGAGCCTGCTGCTGCGCTTCTACGACATCGAGGGCGGCCGCATCACCATCGACGGGCGGGACATCGCCCACGTCACTCAGGAATCCCTGCGCGCCAATGTCGGCGTCGTGACGCAGGATACCGCGCTCCTCCACCGGTCGGTGCGCGCCAACCTCGCCTATGGGCGGCAGGATGCGAGCGAGGAGGACATCATGGGCGCCGCCGGGCTCGCCGAGGCGCACGAGTTCATCGCCGATCTCGTCGACTATCGCGGCCGTACCGGCTACGACGCCCATGTCGGCGAGCGCGGCGTGAAGCTCTCCGGCGGCCAGCGCCAGCGCGTCGCCATCGCCCGCGTGCTGTTGAAGAATGCGCCGATCCTGGTGCTCGACGAAGCCACTTCCGCCCTCGACAGCGAGGTGGAGGCCGCCATCCAGGGCCAGCTCGAGCGGCTGATGGCCGGCAAGACCGTGCTCGCCATCGCTCACCGCCTCTCGACCATTGCCGCCATGGATCGGCTGATCATCCTCGACAAGGGTCGGATCGTGGAGCAGGGCACCCACGCCGAGCTCCTCGAGCGCGGCGGGCACTATGCGAACCTCTGGGAGCGCCAGTCCGGCGGCTTCCTTGATCCGCAGGCCAACGCGGCGCTGTAAATTGATTCGCTTTATGTCAAGGATATTTCGAGAGTTTCCCTGCTATTCACATGCTTAGGTTGACTCTGATAATGAGTCGGGAGTAATAGGTTAGCAAACTATTAACGACATCTTGCGCGGTGGCGCGAACTCAGTAATACAAGAGGCAGGAAGCGATTCGATCGCTCCCTGCCTCTTGTTTTGGAACCGCACGGCCCGGCACCACCGCCTCCGGTAACAAGACCGCTTGTTCTCAAGTCTGACAACTGGGTTCTAGCGTTAGAGGTTGTCTTTATCAAGGCGCCGGAGACTGCCAAATGGCGGAAAAAAAGACCCGCATTGGATACCGTGATGCTGACGATGGTCAGTTTATTACCAAGAAGGAATACGAAACTCGCCCTCCCAAGGAAGTGGTTAAAGAGCGTGTTCCGTTGCCCGGTCGTGGCGACACCAAGAAGTAGGTAATGGAGGGGCGGGGAAACCCGCCCTTTTTTCTATCTACATATCGAGCGCTTCGCCCACCTGGATCGAGCCGCCGCTCGCAAAGATCGGGCAGCCCTTGGCGATCGTCACCGCCGCGTCGAGATCCTGGGCTTCGACGAGGCTGTAGCCGGTCACCGGATTGACGCCGCCCCCTTCGCTGACAGAGCTGTTGCCGTTGACGGTCCTTGACATGCCGATCGGGTTGCCGATGTCGACGACGGCACTCCCCAGTCCCTCGAACCATTTGTTCCAGGCGGCCATGACCTTCTCGCCTTCCTCGGGCGTCTCCGGCGTCCCGCCGCCGTGATAGGCAAGCAGATACTTGGGCATTCTCGGTCTCCTCTTCTGATGAAACCGCAGTCACATCGACCGCGGATAGGCGATGGCCTCGCCGGTTTCCAGCAGGCTCTTGAGCGAGGAGGCGATCTGCGCCCAGCCGCTCGTGACCCCTTCCGGCGTCTTGTCGATATCGTGGTGTGTGATGGTGAACTTGACGACGTCTCCGGCCGGTTCGATGGCGAAGGTGACGCGCGTCGGCCCTTTGCTTTCGCCCCAGTTCGGCACGAAGGTGCTCACCAGTTTCCTCATGGGCTCGATCTCGACGAGCTCGCCGTCGAGCAGCAATTCGCCATCGCGGAAATACTGGAACGGACCGCCGGGCTTGAGATCGCTCTTGAGCGTCGAGCCGAAATAGTAGAGCTGCGTCTTTTCGGGGTTGATCAGCGCTTCCCAGAGCTTTTCCGGTGTCGTCCTTATGAATGTCTCGAGCACGAAAGTCGGGCGTTCGGTCATCGCAGTCGTTCCTTCCAATGCGGCCTTCAGATCCATCGCGAACCGCGCCGCCGGCTTGGCATAGGGGGCGATCCATCGGTCCGCGACCTCCTGGATCGGGGCCGGGTTGAGATAGTGGTACTTGAAGCGCCCAGCCTTGCGCGTAACCACAAGGTTGGCCTCCTCCAGCACCCCCAGGTGCTTCATCACCCCAAAACGCGTCATTCCGAGCCCCGCTTCGAGCTCGGTCAGTGTCTGTCCGTCCCGCTTGCGCAACGAGTCGAGCAGGGCACGACGGGTCGGATCGGCGAGCGCTTTGAAGATTGCATCCACGGGTTGGACAATAGGTGACTAAATGGTCACATGTCAAGCGGGCGTGGCGAGAAGTATCCGGCTTCCTCCGTCTCCTCCGCTGGTGCCCACTAAAGCCAGCGCCGGGTTTGCGTCAGCAGCGCCCGGTACTCGTCGCCGAACTTGGCTGTGAGATAGGCCTCCTCGCGCGGAACGATCATCCGGTCGAGGGTGAGCCAGAGGACAGGGGTCAGGATCACGCCCCATTCGAGCGAGAAGACGAGGCTTACCCCGAGGAGCATCAGCACTATCCCCAGATACATGGGATTGCGGGTGAACCGGTAGGGACCGGCGGTCACGATCTTGAGCGCCGGCCGTGTCGGAACGACATTGGTGCCTTCGCGCTCGAACAGAGCCCTCGCGCTCCAGGCCAGCCAGATGCCGGCTCCTTCGATCAGCAGGCCCGCGATGACCTGCACGTTGAGCCCGACGGGCGGGGCGAGAAAATGCAGCGGTATCCAGTCCAGCACGATGGCTGCGATCAGTGCGGCGAGCAGCAGCATCGGCGGCAGAACCGGCAATTGCGGATTGTCGACTTCGGTCATGGATTCCTCCTTCATTTGCCTGAATCTGGCAAGTCGGGCCGTCATACGCAACTGCCGGCTCCCGGAGCCATGCTTCGGGCCATTGGCATCGGCATGGACTCTCACTAAGAATGGCGCAAAATGCCCGTGAAATCGATTGCAGGGACGATCCGGTCCTTCATCGGCGCCCGCCATGACCAGCCTTGCCGGCTCCTCCCCGCCGGCATCCCGGAGGAGACACATGACCTATACCGCGCTCGACCTGAGCGGCACCTTCGCCCTGTCCTCGACGGTGAGGGATGTGAAGACCTCCATCGCGCTGCCCGGCGACGTCCACACCGCGCTTCTTGCCGCCGATATCATTCCGGATCCCTATTCCGGCGAGAACGAGAAGGCGGTGATGTGGGTCAACCACACACCCTGGACCGTCGAGCGCACCTTCTCCGCCTCCGCTGCCGACACTGACGGTTACCTGACGCTGACCCTCTCCGAGGTCGACTGCATCGCGACCGTCTATCTCAACGGCGAGCCCGTCCTCGAAGCCGACAATGCGTTCGTACGCTACGACATCGACGTCACCGGCAAGGTGCGCGAGGGCGACAATCATCTGAAGATCGATTTCGCAGTCACCCGCGAGGTCGCCAGGGCCCGCGCCGAGGCGCATCCGTTCCCCATTCCCTTCACCAAGAACTATCAGACCAACGGGCTGGAAGGCGTGCACATGAACTTCGTGCGCAAGGCCGCCTGCCACGCCGGGTGGGATTGGGGCATCTGCCTGATGCCGACCGGCGTCTACGGCACGATGAGCATCCGCAAGTCCGGCCTCGCCCGCCAGGAGAGCGTCGAGGTCATCCAGGCCCATGGCAAGAACTCCGTCGAACTGACTCTGAAGACTCGTCTTTTCGCCTTTGCTCATGGTGAGGTGGAACTTCAACACGAGATCGACGGCCAGACGATCACCGACAAGGTGGTGGTCCAAAAGGGCGAAAACGTCTTCACCCACAACGTTACCATCAAGGAGCCCCGGCTCTGGTGGCCGGCGGGGCAGGGTGAGCAGCCGCTCTACGAGCTGGTGACGAGCCTCGAGGGCGAAGTCACCCGCCGCAGGATCGGGCTGCGGAAGCTCGAATGGGTGGTCGAGCCCGACGACATCGACCACACCTTCAAGTGCCGCATCAATGGGCGCGACATCACCATGATGGGCGCCAACTGGATTCCGGCCGACGCCATCCCCTCGCGCATCACCCCGGCCGCCGTCCGCGACCTCCTTGAGAGCGCCAAGGCGGCCAACATGAACATGCTGCGCATCTGGGGCGGCGGCCAGTACGAGCCGGATTTCTTCTACGAGCTCTGCGACGAGCTCGGCCTTCTCATCTGGCACGACTTCATGTTCGCCTGCATGAGCTACCCGTCGGACCGCAAGTTCCTCGACAACGTCAGGACCGAGATCACCCAGCAGATCCGCCGTCTCTCCCATCACGCGTCAATCGCGCTCTGGTGCGGCGACAACGAGGTCATCGGCTCGCTCTCCTGGTATCCGGAAACCCGCGCCGCACCCGAGCGCTACGTTGCCAACTACGACCGGCTGAATTCCATGCTTGGCAACATCGTCGAGGACGAGGACCCCGACCGCCGCTTCTGGCCGTCCTCGCCCTCCATGGGCTATCTCGATTTCTCCGATGGCTGGCACGCCGATACCCGCGGCGACACCCATTACTGGGACGTCTGGCATTCGGCCAAGTCCTTCGAAGCCTACCGCACGGTCAATCCCCGCTTCGCCTCTGAATTCGGCTTCCAGTCCTTCACCTCGATGAATGTCGTTGCAACCTTCGCCGAGGAAAAGGATCGCAATCCGTCCTCGCCGGTCATGGAGAACCACCAGAGGAACGACGGCGGCAACGCGCGCATCCTCGAGACCATGTGCCGCTACTTCCGGTTTCCGAAAGATTTCGAGCAGATGGTGTTCCTCTCCCAGGTGCAGCAGGGCCTCGCCATCAAGACCGCGATCGAATACTGGCGCTCGACCAAGCCCCGCTGCATGGGCACGCTCTACTGGCAGATCAACGACATCTGGCCGGTTGCCAGCTGGTCGAGCCTCGACTATGGCGGGCAGTGGAAGCTGCTGCACTACATGGCCAAGCGCTTCTATCTGCCGATCAACGTCGTTGCCGTGCCGCAGAACGCCGAGGTGCGCAAGAATTCGCGCGGGCTGGCGGTGGAATCGACGCCGACGGAGATCGCCCTCAAGGCGATCAACGACACCGCCGAGAAGATCGAGGTCCATCTCGAAGTGCAGGCCATCAAGGTCGGCGGTGGCGCCCGCACGCTCTTCGAAGGCAAGGCCAAGATCGGGCCGGATGCCGCCAAGGAGGTCGAGGCGATCAAGACCAGGAAGATCGAGGACGACGAGTTCCTGTTCTTCTCCTGGACCGACGATGACGGCAATCTCATCGGCGAGAACGACTACTTTCCCAAGCCTTACAAAGCTTACGAACTCGCTCGACCGACGATTACCGCCAAGTGGTCGCAGGTTGGCGACACGCCGGTGCTGACGCTCGAGACGGACAAGCCGGCGCTCTTTGTCACCGCCACCGTCGATGCGCCCGGCTACTTCTCCGACAACGCCGTAACCCTGTTGCCCGATCGCCAGACCGTCCTCACCTTCACCCCGCGCTTGGGCGCGAAGGTTTCGGCGGATGACCTGGCCAAGAGCCTGCGGATTTCCGACCTGTCGCAAACATTCTGATCTGGAATGAAATGTCAGTCGCATTGACATTCATTCCGCGATACTCAACCCTCCGATGCGCCGCCTGTCCCGCCGCGGCGTATCGGAACCGCCAATGACTTCCACCGTCGCGCCCATCGAGGAGCGCAGCCTTATGGGCATCGGCCTCGTGCTGCTTGCCTATCTGATGTTCACCGCCATCGATTCCTCGGCCAAGTGGTTGGGCCTGGCCGGACTGCCGGTGATGCAGATCGTCTTCGCGCGCTACGCCATCCATCTGGGCATCGTCTCGGCCGTCTACCTGCCGACCCGACGCATGGACCTCCTGCGCTCCGGCAACATGAAGATAGAGGTGCTGCGCGCCGCCGCGCTCTTGGGCTCTTCGCTCTGCAACCTCACGGCCGTGCGCTACCTGCCGCTAACGGTCACCGGCTCCATCCTCTTCACCATGCCGCTGATCATCTGCGCGCTCTCCGTGCCGTTCCTCGGCGAGAAGGTCGGCTGGCGGCGCTGGACGGCCATTGCCGTTGGGTTCGTGGGGATTCTCATCATCGTGCGTCCGGGCACCGAGGCGTTTCACCCCGCGGCGCTCCTGTCGCTTGCCGGCGCCTTCTGCTCGGCATTCTACTTCCTTTGGACCCGCCGCCTCGCCGGCGTCGATTCCGCCGCCACCCAGCAGTTCTACGGCGCCGTGCTCGCCACCGCCGTGCTGGCGCCCTTCGCCCTCGCCGATTGGGTCTGGCCGACGCGTCCCGTCGACTGGCTGGCGTTCGCCGGCATCGGCATCGCCGGTTATGTCGGTCACCAGCTCTCGACCGTCGCCCACCGCTTCGCCTCGCCGACGGTGCTCGCGCCCTTCGCCTACCTGCAGATCATCTATCTGACCGCCGCCAGCTGGCTGATCTTCAACCAGCCCCCAGACGTCTGGCTCTACATCGGCGCGCCCATCGTGATCGGCTCAGGCCTCTACATCTGGCTGCGCGAACGCAGCCTGTCCCGAGCCGCTGTGGAGCCGGTGGGTTAGAAGCCGTAGAGCAGCATGTCGAGCGCGCCGGAGATTTCGTCGCTGCGATTTCTGAGATTGCCGATGGGATGAGAGAGGCTCGACTGCGCAATGGCGCTGATGAGCTGTGGAAAGAGCACGTAGTGTTTTCCATCGATTTCGAAGATCGGATTGAGGCGTCCGATTGCCATCGGTGCCGTTGCTGCAGGCAAGAGCGGAGCAACCACCCTCGTCGCCATCCTGGTGATCAAATCCGCCTGCACATCGAGCAGAAGTGTTCCATCGGGACTTAGGAAGACGTCGAAGCGTACCAAGTCGTCACCACGGCCTATACTTTTCGAGCGGCAGACCGTGTTCCTCGACATAGCGGTTGAAGCTCTCGATGGCTTCCGCGTTCTCCTCCTGCCAGCGCCGCTCCTTCTCCTTGCGGATGGCTTCGGTGAGGCCAGTTTCTGCGACGCGCGAAATGTTTACGTTGAGCGCCCGTGCTTCCGCGACGAGGTCTGCATCGAGCGTGATGTTGGTGGCACGGCGGTGGGAACGAGGCATAACGCATCTCCTATGCGCATATTATGCGTATAGATATGCGCATAATGCAACTCACCCCTCAGCCTTCGTCACTTCCTTGAGCGGCGCGGTCTTTTCCGCTGGCCCTTGCGTGATGAGCCGGGCGGCGCGGCGGCCGGTGAGGTAGATCCACAGCCAGCTCAGCGCGACTGAGAAGCGGTTCTTGGCGTCGATGAGAAAATAGATGTGGGCGAGGCCCCACACCCACCAGGCGGGTCGCCCTTTGAGCTTCAGCCAGCCGAAATCGATCACCGCCGCCCGCTTGCCGATGGTGGCGAGGCTCCCGAGGTGACGATAGCGGAAGGGCATCGGCGTCGTCTCGCCCTTGAGTCGCGCCTTGATGACTTTGGCCACATGCGTGCCGGCCTGCTTGGCCGCATTGGCGATGCCCGGCACGGGTTTGCCGTCAGGCGCCATTATGGTCGCCGTGTCGCCGATGACGAATATCTCCCTGTGCCCCGGAACGGAAAGATCGGGGGCGACCTTGACGCGTCCAGCCCGATCGGCCTCGGCGCCGAGCCATTTGGCGGCAGGCGAAGCCTGCACGCCTGCCGCCCAGATCACCGTCTTCGCTTCCAGGCGCTTGCCGCCATAGGTTACGCCGTCTTTGTCGACCCCGTTGACGTTCTCGCCGAGCTCGACGATGACGCCCAAGCGCCGCAACGCCTCCTCGGCATAGGCCGAAAGGTCCTTCTCGAAGTTGAGCAGCACCCGGTCGGCGCCCTCGATGAGGTAGACCCTGGCCTCGCGCGGATCGATGTGGCGGAACTCGCCGCGCAGGGCTGCCCGCGCCAGCTCGCTGATCGCGCCCGCCAGCTCGACGCCGGTCGGTCCCGCGCCGATGACGACGAAGGTCATCAGCGCCGCGCGCTTGGCTGGATCCGGCTCGCGCTCGGCCGCCTCGAAAGCCTGGAGGAGTTTGCGACGGATGGTGGTCGCGTCCTCGAGCGTCTTGAGCCCCGGCGCATCGTCCTCCCATTCGTCATGGCCGAAATAGGCGTGCCGGGCGCCGGTCGCGAGGATCAGGCTGTCATAGGGCAGGGTCGTACCGTCTTCGAGCCGCACCTGCCGCGCCCCGGTGTCGATGCCCATCACAGTGCCGAGGATGGTGCGCACGTCGCCCCGGTCGCGCAGGATCGTGCGGATCGGCCAGGCGATTTCGGAGGTAGAGAGCGCGGCCGTCGCCACCTGGTAGAGCAGCGGCTGGAAGAGGTGGTGGTTGCGCCGGTCGACAAGGGTGATCTCGACATCGGCGCCCTTGAGGTCCTGCGCGGCCGAGAGCCCGCCGAACCCGCCCCCGACGATCACCACCCGGTGCTTCTGCGTCGCCACGATAGGCCTCCTGTCTCCCATTGAGGTGGAGGGACAGCGTCATCCGCACAAGGCCCGCGAACGCAGGTGAGCTATGTGCCCGCGCGTGCTCTCCATGCCTCGCGATAGGCCGAGAATCCCTCATGGGCAAGAGGCTTGAGCGCTTCCGGTTCATGCCCGCGCCCATCGAGCGGCGCAAGCAGCAGGCTCGCCCCGAGGCTGGTGCCCGTCGCATCGGCCGAGGCCGTCACCGGAACGCCCGTTACCCGGGCCAACGCCGTTCCGAACAACGTGTTCCGCGCCAGCGGCCCCTCGATGACGATCCGCTTGCCCACGCCGCAGAGCGAGAGCGCCGCCTCGGCGACGAGCGAGAGATAAAGCGAGGCGGCCGCGTAGCGCTCGCCCGGCGTCAGTCCATCCGGCCCAGCCGTCCAGCGTCCGTTGCCCTTGGGGTAGGGACCGACACCCGCGACGAACGTCGGCAGCACCTGCACGCCGTCGTGGATCACCCGGTCGATCTCCGCATCGCTCGGCGCATCGGCGCCCGCCGCCAGCATGTCGAACTCGCGCCCGCCCATGAACCGTGCCGTTGGCACCGGCCGCCCGAACGCGTCGACATTGGCGAGGCTGTCCCGCTCGCGGTCGAGCCCAGTCGTCGCCCCGCCGACCGTCATGCAGATGGTCCAGGTGCCGGTCGAGATCACCGTGAACGGCGTCTCGTGCCGTCCCAGGTGCGGCAGCAGCGAGGCGTTGGAATCGTGGATGCCGCAGGCAACGGGCGTCTCCGCCGCCAGCCCCGTTTCGGCGGCGATTTCCGGTAGGATCGCCCCCAGCACGGAAGCGGCGGGCCTGATCGCGGGAAAGAGCTTTCCCCAACCCTCGCGCGCGACCAGCGAAGAAAAATCTCCCTTGTCGGGCGCCCAGAGGTCCGTGTGGCAGCCAAGCGAGGTCACCTCGCTGGCCTTCACCCCGGTCAGCCGCCAGGCCCAGTATTGCGGATAGGTGAGGATCGCCTCCACCCGCGCGAACTGTTCGGGAAACGTGCGCGACTGCCAGAAAATCTGCGCGCCGAGATTGAGCCCGTTGGGCAGGCGCGGCGAATAGCTCTCGGCGAATTCCGGCCGCGCGCTGGCGTAGTCGGCGCCTGTCTCCTCCGGTCCGTCATGCTCGTAGTCCAGCACCGGCAGCGCCAGTCCGTCGCCGGCGACCAGCGCGGCAGTCGCGCCGTGCGTGGTGATGGAAACGGCCGAAATCCCGTGCCGCGCATCGAGCGTCTTCAGCGAGGCGAGGATGAATGCCCACAATCCCTCGACATCCGCGTGCGGATAGAGCGCGCCCGCAACGACGGTGTTGGGCATCGACAGCACATCGATCTGCGCCGCACGCGCCGTGTCGATCAGCACCACCTTGGCATTGGTCTTGCCGATGTCGATCACGGCAATGGTCGCGGGCGTCGGCATGCGCATCCTCCTCCAGGCGTTCCGCATTTAGCCGAACGCCTCCACATCCGCCAGCCTGACATGTTAGTTTTGCGCAAGGTGCGCCGGCAATCAGCTCTGGCTGAAGGCCAGGGAGAGCCCTTCGATCTGCGCAACGGCCGTTTCGCGCATGCGGTGGATGATCGTCTCGACCGAGGCCGAAAGAGGCCGGCCGACCGCCGTTATGACGCTCCAGCGGAAGGGGATGTCGAACGAGAGGGGAACCGTCCGCACGTCCTGCAATGGCAGGCCCATGACCGTAAGGGGCTCGACGATGGCGATGCCGAGTTTCTGGCGCGCCAGAGACAGCGACACGTAGGTCGCGTTGCAGTCGATGACGGCGCTCGCCCCGACATCGTTGGCCGCCAGGGCGTCCTCGATCTGCATGCGCAGGCGATAGGGGTTGGCGGCAACGATCAGCCGCTGGCCCTTGAGATCGGCCGGGGTGATGACCGCACGCTCGGCCAGCGGATGGTCGACGGCAATGACGGCCTTGCACGCGACTTCCGCTTGCCAGTGGATTTCAACGCCGGGATTGTCGAGCGGCCAGCTTGCGAGGCCGAGGTCCGCCGTGCGGGCGACGACGGCTTGTACGACGTTCTCGGCCGAAATGCTCTGGATATGCACCTTCTGCGGCAGGAGCGCGGGGCTGATGCCCGCAAGGGTGCTCGGCAGCAGGCTGCTGGCCAGCGCCGGCACGGCCGCGATCTGGATCGGCAGGGGAGCCGCTGTCTCGATGGCCTCCGCCTTGTCGGTTATGGCGCGCAGCCCCGACAGGAAGACTTCGACCTGTTCGTAGAACGCCAGTCCCTGCGCGGTGGGCGATATGCGCGGCCCGCTGCGGTGCAGGAGGGCAAAGCCGACTTCGGCCTCGAGGTCCTGGATGAGACGGGTGATCACCGGTTGCGAGCGGCCTATGGCCCTGGCCGCGCCTGTCATGCTGCCGATCGACACCACCGCGGAAAAGGCCTCGAGCTGCTTGGTGTCGAAGTATCTGAGGCTCATCGCATTTCCCCCGGCTATGGCCTTTGCCAGAGTCCGAGCCGGTCTGCAAACGTGTCCGGTGCCTGACCGATGGAGCCGTCCGCCATACGCAGAACGACCTTGGTCTCCTCGGTGAAGCGCGGCCAGTCATGGGCCGGATGATCGCCGGCGATGAAGGCGCACCAGACTTCGTGCACCTTCTCGGCAAAGGCGGTGTCGGTGACGCGCTGCCGCTCGGGCTGTTCGACAGGGTCCATGCCCCGGCGGTGCCATACCGCGCCGACCTCGGCGCCGTGCGCCGCCCCGGTTTCGTCGCGAAGGACCGGCCCGTAGAGATATTTCCACACCGGCTGGTGCTGGCCGTGCAGCAGGGCGAAGCGGGTGGTGGGGTTCTGGAAAACGAGGTCGCCGGCCACCGCGCGCCAGATCCCCAGCGGCGAATGGTCGGGCAGGGCTTTACGATAGGCGCCGACGATTTCCTGCCCGGTCCAGCCGAGAGGGCGGACGCGCTCATGCAGCAGCCCGGCCGCCCCGGCGAAATCGAGTTCGCCGGGCAAAATGCTCGAATGGGTGAGATATTCGGCGCTGGTGCAGCCGATCATCATCGGCACCTGTACGGTGCGGCCCGCCGCCGCTGCTTCTTCCGGATGCTCGGGCAGGCTCACGCCATCGATCACCGGCACGAAGGGCACGCCGAGCATGGCGGCCGAACCGTCGCGGTCGTAGTCGTGCTGCTCGTAGCTCTGGTTGCAGAGGTCGCGCTGGGCGACGAGCAATGCATCGATCGGCGCATTCATGATGCCGGCCTCGTCGGTACCCAGCGCGGCGCACATGCGCCGGGTGAGTTTTTGCGCATCGTCCATGCTGGCGATGGCGGTGCTGGCCCCGCTCTGCGGCATGGCGCGCGTGAACAGTCCTCTTGCGCCGGGCAAGGCCATGACGGCGGCGATGGCAAAGCCGCCGGCCGAGCGACCGGCAAAGGTCACCCGATCGGGATCGCCTCCGAAGCGCCCGATGTTGTCCCGGACCCAACGGAGCGCCGCCAGCAGGTCGAGCAGGCCGCGATTGTCGGGCATGCCGTCGATGTGGAGGAAGCCGAGCGCTCCCAGCCGATAGTTGACGGTGACCTCGACGATGCCGCTCGCCGCGAAAGCGCCGCTCTGCAGCACCGGCTCGTTGGCCGACCCCACCGCATAGCCCCCGCCGTGCACCCAGACCAGCACCGGCGCCTGGCCGGAGAGCGACGGCGTGCGGATGTTGAGCGTCAGGAAATCCGTGCCCTGCGTAAGCGAGGAGGTCGCGCCCTTGCCGACGGGGCCGTATGTCGGGATCTGCGGACAGACGGGACCGAGCCTGGTTGCGTCCCGTACGCCCGACCATTGCTCGACCGGCTGCGGCGCGAGGAACCGGCGTTGCTGGGTTATCGGGGCGGCATAGGGCACCGAGAGGAAGCAGAGATTGCCGTGCTCGCAAAAGCCCTCGATGTCCCCGCCCGGTACCGCAACGCGCGTCATGGCAACACTCCTATACGGCCTTGCGCAGGCCGATCAGCCGCTCGAGCACGATCACCACGGCCACCGAGATCAGAATCAGCACCACCGAGAGCGCGGCGATCTGCGGATCGGTGGAATATTCGAGGTAGCGGTAGATCTCGGTGGGCAGCGTCGAGCTGCGCACCGACACGATGAACAGCGAGATCGTGGTCTCGTCGAACGAAATCAGGAAGGCGATGACGCCGCCGGCGATGATGCCGGGCCGGATCAGCGGCAGGGTGATGCGCCAGAAGACGTTGAAGGGCGAGGCGCCATGGACGAGCGCGGCCTCCTCGACGCGCCGGTCGACGGACATGAGGCTCATGCTGACGGTGCGCACCGTATAGGGGATGGTGATGCCCAGATGCGCGAGGACGATGCCCGGATAGGTATCGAGCAGGCCGAACCCGGCCAGCACAAGCACGAGCCCGACGCCAAGCACGATATTGGGCACGATGAAAGGCGCGATGACGAGAAAATTGACCGCCCCTTCGCCACGGAACCTGTAGCGGGTGAGCGCGAGCGAGATGAGCGTGCCGACCGTCACCGCGCCGAGCCCCACGATCGCGCCGATCAGCAGGCTGCGCCAGAAGGCCGAGATGAAACTGGCGTTCTGGAACACTTTCACATAGGAGCCGAACGACAGGCTTTCCGGCGGAAAGGCAAGATACTGGCGCGTGTCGAAGGAGACGACGAAGACGATGATGATCGGCGCCAGCAGGAACAGGTAGAGGAGACCTATCAGGAGGCGCCAGGCGAGCTTTGCGGGCAGGGAGGTTTCCATCGCCTCACGCCTCCAGCGCGCGCAACGCGCGGCGGTAGATGACGATCACCGAGCTGAACAGCACCAGCAGCAGCATGGCCAAGGCCGCCGCCAGCGGCCAGTTGAGCGTGACCGTCGCCTCCTGGAAGACTTCGGTGCCGAGCACGAACACGCGCCCGCCGCCCATCAGGCGCGGGGTGACGAAGCCGGAAATGGCCAGCACGAAAACCAGCAGCGCGGCGGTGACGACGCCGGGCAGGCTGAGCGGCAGGATGATGCGCCAGAACACCTTGAGGCGGTTGGCCCCGAGCATGGCGGCCGCCTCCTCGAGCTGGGTGTTGAGCCGCCCGAAGCCCGACAGCATGGCGAGGATCGCATAGGGCATCAGGATCTCGATCATGGCGATGGTGGCGCCGAGGAAATTGTTGGAGAGCCGGATCGGCGTGTCGATGAGCGACAGTGCCTGCAGCGTGCCGTTGACGACGCCCTGGTCGCCGAGGATGACCATCCAGCCATAGGTGCGCACGACGCCCGACGTCAGCAGCGGGGCGATGGCGAGCGCCGTCAGCACGCCGCGCCAGCGGCTGGTGGTGCGGGCCAGAAAGAGCGCGATCGGGTAGGAGAGGACAACGGCAAACGCGGCGACTGTGAGCCCGTAGTTGAGCGTATTGCCCGCCACCCGCCAATAGAAGGGGTCGAGCACGACATCGGCGTAGTTCGCCAGCGTCCAGCTGCCGTCCGCGCCGCCCAGCGCCGAGGTCGAGAACGAGGCCCGCAGCAGCCAGAGGAGCGGCGCGACGAAGCTCACGCCGAGGGCAAGCAGCCCCGGCAGGAGCAGCAGCAGGAGTATGCCGCGATTGCCTTTCCTGTCGGTCGTCGTCACGCTGCCGTCCCGATGACTGTCACGTCGTCGCGCGCGACCGTGAGGGTCACCTTGTCGCCGCGCTCGGGCAGGGTGCCGGCGTGGGTGGGCAAGTCGACGAGGAAGGTTCGGTCCTTGACGTCGACGTCGAGCGTCAGCGTGTCGCCGCGATAGACGAGGTGCCGGACCACGCCTTCGAATGCGTTCTCGCCCTTGCCGTTTAGGGTGAAGCGATGCGGGCGCACCAGCAGGCGCACATCCCGGCCCAGCGGCGCATCCTCGCCGAAGACGACGGCGCCGAGGCCGGTGACATTGGCCTGGCGCGGTTCCACCACCGTGCCGGTGAGGAAGTTGCCGGCGCCGATGAAATTGGCGACGAACTCGGTGGCGGGCTTGTCGAAGATCTGGCGCGGCGTGCCGATCTGCTCGATCCTGCCGGCCGACATCACCGCCAGCCTGTCGGCCATCGAGAGCGCTTCGTCCTGGTCGTGGGTGACGAAGATCGCGGTGACGCCGGTGCGCGCCTGGATGTCGCGGATTTCCTCGCGCATCTCGTCGCGCAACTTGGCGTCGAGGTTGGAGAGCGGTTCGTCGAGAAGCAGGAGCTGGGGCTCGATCACCAGCGAGCGGGCGATGGCGCAGCGTTGCTGCTGGCCGCCGGAAAGCTGGGTGATGCGGCGTTCGCCATAGCCCCGAAGCTTGACGAGGTCGAGCGCGCGCTCGACGCGCGTGGCGCGCTCCGCCTTCCGCACGCCGCGCATTTCCAGGCCGAAGGCGACGTTCTCGGCCACGCTCATATGCGGAAAGAGCGCGTAGGACTGGAACACCATGCCCATGTTGCGCTTGTGGACCGGAATTTCGGCCATGTCCCGCCCATCGAGCCGAATGCGGCCGGAGGTGGGCGTGATGAGGCCGGCGACCATGCGCAGGATGGTGGTCTTGCCGCAACCGGACGGGCCGAGAAGGGCGAGCATTTCGCCCTTCTCGAGATCGAAGTCGACATGGTCGACGGAGGGCGCGCCGCTACCGGGGTAGGTCTTGACCAATTGCTCGACGATGACGTGCTTGTCGGCCATGGGGCGCTTCCTGTCCGGATCGACTAGTTGAACGCGATGACTTCGCGGTTGATGCGCTGGATCCAGTCCGAATAGACCGTGGCGATGAACGGCCAGTCCAGCGTCATCTGCGCGTCCTGGGCTTCCTTGGAGCCATAGATGCGCTGGGCCACTTCGTCGGTGAGCTCGACCGTGGAGTTGACCGGGCCATAGAAGCTCTTCTCGGCGAAGGTCGCCTGCGCTTCGGCGCTCAGCGCATAGTTGATGAAGAGCTGGGCCGCTTCGGCGTTCTTGGAGCCTTCGATGAGGTTGATGGTGTTGGTCTGGCCGATCGAGCCTTCGACCGGGGCGGCAATACCGATGACGCCGTCCTGGGTATCGTGCAGGTACTGCGCCCGCCCGTTCCAGCAGATCGAGAGGTCGACTTCCCCGCTCTGCACAACGGCATAGCAATCTGGGGCCGGATCCCAGGTCAGAACGTTCGGGGCGAACTCGTTCATCGCGGCGATGGCCGGGTCGATGGTTTCCTTGTAGTCGGCGCCGGCCATCTTGTTGAGGATCGGGATGAGGATCACGCCGCGGGTATCGGCGAGGCGCGCGGCGATGCGGCCGGCGTACTTGGGATCCTTGAGGTCGTTCCAGCTGGTCGGCGGCTCGGTGACGGTATTGGTGTTGTAGAGGATGGCGAGGTTGTCCTGCGAGAAGGCGATCGAGCGGTCGCCCTCGATACGGGCCCAGTCGGGCGTCTCGGTGAGGTTCGTCACCACGTTCGGGTCGAGTGCGGCGGTCAGGCCTTCCTGCGCGGCCCTGATGCCAACGGCCACGTCGATCAGCGCGACGTCGACGGTCGGATCGCCCTTCTGCAGGGTGAGGAGGGCGAGGGTTTCGGCCGAGTTCCTCGACGGCTGATAGACCACGTCGATGCCGGGGTACTGCTCCTCGAAGGCCGCGATGATGAACGTCTCGTAGTTCTCGGCAAAGACGCCCGAAAAGCCGATGACGTTGACCGTGCCGGTGACGTCGGCATCCTGCGCGAGGGCCGCGCCGGCAACGGTGAAGGCGGTGGCGGCCAGAAGGCCGGTGGTCAGGTGGCGGATCATGTCTCTCTCCAGCTTGATCGGTTCTAGCCCCGCGGTGTCCAGGCGGCGTCGAGAACGCGCAGCCAGTTGCCGCCGAGCAGTTTGGTGATGGTCGTCTCGCTCCAGCCGCGCGCCAGCATGCGCGCAGTCAGGTTCGGCATGTCGGTCATGCGGCGGATGCCGGCCGGCTTGTTGATCTTGACCGAGCCGAATTCGGTGAGCTTGCGCGCCGTGCCCTTGTCGCGGTTGGCCCAGAGCAGCCAGTCGCTGGGGCGGGGACGGTCGAGCGAAAAGTCGGTGCCGATGCCGACATGGTCTTCGCCCACGAGGTTGATGACGTGCTCCATGGCGTCGAGCACGTCCTCGACCGTCGCGTCGTTGCCGGCGGCGAGGCCCGGCGCGAAGAGGCTGATGCCGATGAGCCCGCCCTTTTGCGCGCAGGCGGCGAACAGGTGATCGGGCTTGTTGCGCTTGACGTCGTGCAGGGCGCGCGGCAGCACGTGCGAGATGCAGACCGGCCCTTTGGCGTAGTCGATGACGTCGGCGCTGGTCTTGTCGCCCACATGGCTGAGGTCGCAGAGCACCCCGACCCGCGCCATCTCGTCGAGCACTTCGCGGCCGAACCCGGTCAGCCCGCTGTCGTGCTCCTCCAGGTATCCCGCGCCCGAATAGTTCTGGGTGTTGTATGTCAGCTGCATGATGCCGACGCCCAGGTCCTTGAAGATCTCGACATAGTCGAGCTTGTCCTCGAGCGGAGAGGTGTTCTGCCAGCCGATGATGATGCCGGTCTTGTTCTCGGCCTTGGCGGCACGGATATCGGCCACGGTCTTTACCGGACGCAGGATGTCGGCATTCTCGCGCAGGTAATGCTTCCACTGCGAGACGTAGTCGATGCCCTCGCGGAAGTTCTCCCAGAGCACGGTCGAGACGTTGACGGCGGTCAGCCCGCCGGCGCGCATCTCCTCGAAGATCGGACGGCCCCAGAGCGAGGTCTGCAGCCCGTCGACGACGATCGAGCGGTCATGCAGGGCCTGCGCCTCGGGCGGAACGATTGCGGGTTCGATGCTCATCACGCGGTTTCCTTGAGGCTGGCGGCGGAAAGGGCCCGCTCGACGAAATCGAGACGGTCCTGGCCCCAGAACAGCTCATCGCCGACGACATAGGTCGGCGTGCCGAAGATGCCGCGTCGCTCGGCCTCGGCAAGATTGCCCAGCCACTCGTCCCGGACCTCCTGCGGCTGCGGATCGCGAACGAGCTCCGCCCCCTCCACGCCGATCGTCGCGCGGGCGAATTCGCGTAGGGTGTCGAGATCGGCGATGTCGCGATCCTCGGCCCAGAGCCCGCGCTGAATGGCGAAGGAGAACGCAAAGGCGTCGAGCCCGGTGCGCTGGGCGGCGATCACCGCCTGCGCTGCCGGCTCGATGGTGCGGCAGGGATAGAATTTCGGCTTGAGGTTCAGGGGGATGTTGAGGAACCTGCGCCAGCGGTCGAGCTCGACGGCGTGGTATTGCTGGCGGCTGTCCGGGCGGGTGCGCAGCGGAATGCCGCCATTGGCCTCGATGATGCGGATAGGGCGCAACACCAGTTGTGCGCCAGCCGCCTCGGCGATGGCCCTGGAGCGCTCGGCGCCGAAATAGGCCCAGGGCGAGGACATGCCGTAGAACGCCTGGAGTGTGAGAGGGGGGGCGCTGTTCATTGGGCGAAGGCTTCCTGGTCGGCATCGGTCCATTCGTCGCCAAGAAGCTCGGGCACGGCGAAATCGAGGAACGATTGCAGGTGGATGGCGCGGTCCTCGACGAAGAGCGAGCGGGCGATGGCCTGCGCCAGGCGCGTGGCGCCCTCGCCGATCGAGGGGATGCCGCTGGTGATCTTGCCGTGCGTCAGAACCGCCGGATAGGCAAAGCAGTAGATGTTCGAGATGCCGGTCGGCGCGCCGGCACGCGGGGTGAACTCGAAGCCGGGGCCGAGATAGGGCATGTCGGCCAGGCCTGCATGCTCCAGATCGGCAGGCGGCTGATAGACATCGGCCCAGCGCCGGATGAACGGGGCTATGCCGGCGAACTCGGGCCGGTTGGCGAAATCGACGGCAAAGCCGGTGGCTAAGATGATGAAATCGGCCTGGTAGCGCCCCTTGGGCGTCGTGATCTCGATCGCGCCGTCGCGTTCGGCCAGGGCCTCGATCGGGCTTGCCAGATGGAAATGCGCGTTCGGATGGCGCGATACGCGCTGGACGCTGTGGCGGGGCGGCGGGATCTGGGCGCGCTCGCCCTCGACCATGTAGCGCCATTTGGCGTCGTCCGGCAGGCCGACATAGCCGTAGGTCATGCCGCGGCTGCCAATGCCGGTGAATTTGTCGATGCGCGGGATGTCGGCCCGGCGAATGAAGATGTCGACCTTTGCCGCCCCGGCTTCCAGCGCCGCGGCGGCATTGTCCATGGCCGAGGCGCCGGCGCCGACCACGGCGACGCGCTTGCCGGCGAGCGCCGCCATGTCGATGAGGTCGGAACTGTGGGCGCGATAGCGCGCCGGCAGGGCCTTAGCCACTTCCGGCAGGCCGGGCTGCCCGAGGCCGTCGATGCCGGTCGCCAGGACGACGCGGCGCGCGAGGATGTCTTTCTTGCCCCCGCACGCTTCGAGGCTGAGAGCAACGAGGCCATCCTCGCGGAGGCCGATGCTGGTGACGCTCGTTTCGTTCTCGACGGGGAGCGAAAGCACGCGGCGATACCAGACGAGATAGTCCATCCACATCGCGCGCGGTATGCGCTCCATGCGCTCGAACGCGTCCGCGCCGTGTTGCGCCTCGAACCAGGCGCGGAACGTCAGTGACGGTATGCCGAGCGCCGGCCCGGCGGCGTCCTTGCGGGTGCGCAAGGTCTGCATGCGGGCCGAGGTGATCCACGGCCCCTCACGGCCGGGCGAAGAGCGATCGAAGGCCTTGACCTCGTCGACGCCGATATTGCGCAGTGCGGCTGCCGTCACCAGCCCCAGCATGCCCCCGCCGACGATCGCAACGTCCAGAACCCGCGCGTGCCCATGCGAGCGCGCCGGCACCCAGGGCTTGGCGGGCAGGTTCAGCCACGCCAGATCCTGAGCCAGTCGCAACTCCAGTTCATTCAGGTTCGCAGGATTGGCCAATGCGTTCATTTCACGGGTCTGACTTCTCGATTATGCATAAATCGCATTCTTAATGCTCTAGTATGCTGGAAATGAATTTTCTAGCTGCGCGGCGCTGGAGAAAAAATCAGCGTGCCGACAGGGCAGGTGACAGCGATTTGCTGATTTCGCGCCGTGCATCCGTGCTGACCGCGTCTTTGCGAAAACGCTCGGGCTAGACTTTCAGATTGCGAAGTCTCGGCATTCCGAACCACAGCACGATGGCGAAGATGACGACGACGAGCGCCATCAATCCCATGGCGAGCCGTGGGCCCACCGCTGCGGCCAGAAGCGCCATGGTGGCCGTTCCCATCGGCATGAGGCCGCGCGTCATGAACAATGAAGAGAGCACGCGTCCGCGATAGGCGTCGTCCACCGTCAGTTGCAGGATGGTGTTGTTCGACGAGTTGTAGGCGATGTGCATGGCGCCGGCCGCGAACAGCACCGGGATGGCCCAGTAGATGTTCGGGGCCGCCGAAAAGAGGATCAGCGAGAGCCCGAAACAGGCCATGAAAACGAGCATGGTCGAACCGCGCCGCGCGTCGCGCTGGAGACGACTGGCAAGAAGGCCTCCGCAGATCGAACCGAGCGCGGCAAGCGCTGTCATGAAGCCCAGGCCGTTGGCCCCGGTCTCGAAGACCTGCGCGGCAAAGACCGCCAGGAACTGGATGTAGGGTTGGCAGAAGAAGGTGGGCACCAGCGCCACCATGACGAGCATCAGCAGTACTGGCTCCCCCCGCATGTAGGCAAAACCGCCGAGGAGGCTCGCCAGGAAGGATTCTTCCTTGCGCTCGACCTTCTGATGCGGCAGGTCGAGAAGCAGCAGCATGATCATGACGGCGGTGAAGCTCAGCGCGTTGGCGATGAAGCAGGCGGTGATGCCGAGGCTCGAAATGATCGCCACCGAGGCAAGCGGCCCGATGATCTTGGCCGTGTTGAGAGTGATGGAATTGAGCGATACCGCGCTCGCCATCGCCTCGCGCGGGACCAGGTGATAGACGAGCGAGTGTCGCGCCGGCAGGTTGAAGGCGACGATCAGGCCCCGGCAGGTGGCCAGGATCAGGATCAGCCAGATCGAGGCCTGGAAGAACGCGACGGTGACCGCCAGCCCGATGGCCACCATCATCGCCAGGAACTGCGTACAGATGAGCATCGTGCGCCGGTCGAACCGGTCCGCGATGACGCCGCCGAACATGGCGAACAGCATGATCGGCAGACCGCGGCCCAGATTGACCAGCCCGAGCATCACGGGGTCGTTGGTGGTGGAGATCACCAACCAGTTGAGCGCGATCTGGTCGAGCCAGTCGCCGACGAACGAGATGGCGTTCCCGAACCAGAAGAGGCGATAGTTCCGATAGCCCAGGGCTGCGAATGTGCCGGTTCTGGGTTTCGTTTCGGGCGCCTGAGCGGCTGGCGCGGACTCGTCGGTGGCGGGAACTGTCATCTGGTCGTCAAGTCGGGATCGGGGGAACTTGAGGGCGGGGCGGCCTATTCGGCCGCCACCATTTCGGTGCCTGCAATAGTATCCAGATGCGCGACCACTTCGTCGAGATGCATGACGTCGGCATATTTGTGGTGCAGATCGAAGAGGTTCATCTTGTGAACCAGTTCATGCCGATCGAACGTGCATTCCTCGACGAGGCTGACATGCAGCCCGTTGGAGTATCCGTCGACGCAACTCGCCCGCACGCAGCCGCTGGTGCTCTCTCCGCAGACGATGAGGCTCTGAACGCCCAGGAGGTTGAGGTGCGAGACCAGCGGCGTGCCCTGGAAAATGCTGGCGCGCTGCTTGCGGATGACGACGTCCCCCTCCTGCGGCGCGAAATCGGCGAGGATCTCGAAGTCGTCCGGCAGGCGTTGCGCCGCGCTCGGCTTCTTGCGCCGCGTCGCGCCCCCGCCCTGCGGCGCCGCCATCGGGCGCTGGTCGGACGTGCAGTAGAAGATCGGGACGCCGGCCATGCGCGCGGCCGCGATCAGACGCTTGGTCGGCTCGATGGCATTGTGGGCATGGATACCGCAACTGCTGGGATACCGATCCTGCAGGGTGACAGGCGGCACCGGCCCGCCGCGATAGGCGAGATTGTAGAGGTCGATCAGGATCAGCGCCGGGCGCGGGCCGACGAAGGTTTCGCGCCGGTAGGGTGCATAGATCTGGATCAGGTCCTCGGGCACGACATCGGCCCACGCGTGCTCCTCGAAGCGATCGGGAGTCATGGTACTCTCCTTGCTGGACGCAAAAGCGGGATCATTCGGCAGCGGCGCGGGTGCTCATGCCCTGGCCGGAAGGCAGGTCGAACATGCCCTGGGGCAGGGCGTTGAGGTAGTCGACGACCTCCCCGCTCAGGCGCACGTTGGCGTATTTGGCGTGCATGTCGAAGAGGTTGATCGCGTGGCTCGCCTGCGTGCGGTCGAAGCAGCCGTCCTCGACCACCGTGCAGCGGAAGTTGAGCGAGAAGGCGTCGAGCACCGTGGCGCGCACACACCCCGAGGTCGTCGTGCCGGTGATGATCAGGCTGTCGCAGCCCAGCAACTGCAGATAGGAGGCGAGCGGCGTGCCGGCGAAGCCCGAAGGCTTCTGCTTGAGAACCACCAGGTCGCGCGGGCCTGGCGCGATCTCGTCGACGATCTCGTTGCCGTCGCGCCCGTCGGCGTCAAGAACCGGCGTTTCGCCACGGCGCTTGGATTTCCAGCTCCAGGAGCCCGAGTCCCAGTTGTCGGTGCGGCGCACGCCCGTGGTGTAGATCACGGGGACGCCTTTGTCGCGGCAGAGTGCGATGAGCTTTTGCAGCACCGGCATGGCGTCCCATGCATCCTCGCCGCAGGAGGTGCGCCATTTCTTGATGCTTTCGAGGATGGGCTTCGGCTCCTCGTCGCAGAAGGCGTAGTTCACATCGACGATGACGAGGGCAGGGCGCTGGCCCCAATCGGCGAGGGCCCCGAAGCCGGCGGCCGTGAGAACAGTCTTGTCGCGCTCGGTCAGGAACTTGTCCCAAATGCGTTCACTCATGTCATTCCTCCTGCGGGGATGGGGGTTGCGTTGGGTTTGCCGGATGCGCGGGGGCGGCCCGCACCATGTGCCTGGCGTATGCCGAGAAGCCGAGCATGGTGGCGACCAGCACCGCGCCTCCGGTAAAGAATGCGGCGGTCAAGCCGATGAAACTGCCCAGAACGCCGAAGATGGCGGGGCTGACGGTTTGCGAGAAGCGATTGACCAAGAGCCGCAGTCCCATCAGCTTGCCGCGCTGGTCCTCACCCACCGCATCCACCATGATCATGATGCTGACGGGCAGGTTCACGCCCGTGGCGGCGCCGAGCACGAAGATGAGAATGTAGGTCAGGACGATGTTGGGGGCGACGAGCGGCGTCAGCACCACGCAGATCGAGGCGAGGAACCCCGCTCCCGCCAGGATGTGCTCCAATGAGAACCGCCGCATCAGCCCGTTGACGATCAGCCGGCTCATCATGCCGGCCAGTCCCTGCCAGGAGAGGATGGTGGCGATCTGGAACGTCGAATAGCCGAACTGATCGAGATAGAGCGGCAGGAAGCCCATGTAGAGCGCCTGAATGTACATGATGACGAATGTGCCGACCAAGCCGAACTGCACCGGGCGATGCGTCGTCAGATCGATCCCGCGGCGATAGCTGGCCGTGTAGCCCCTGAGCGACAGGATGGAGCGGATCTCGCCGGCTTCGGGCTTCGGATGCGGATAGCGGCGGCTGAACCAGGCCAGAACCAGCATGAAGATGGCGGTGGCGACGGCCGAAGCGACGAAGGTGAAGCGATAGCCGTCGGCCGGCGCCTCGAAGAACGAGGCGAGGACGCCTCCGATCAGCGGCCCGACCATGCCCCCGCCCGACATCCACATGGAATAGGTGGTGATGGCCCTGTTGCGCGCTTCCCGGTCGCCGGTGGAAACCAGCACCTGGAGCGAGGACGCCATGATGATGATTGAGGCTCCCATGAAAAGCTGGGATACGGCCAGCATCGGCACGCCGACCGCAAAGACCGTGTTCACCAGTGAGATCAGCAGCAGCACCGATCCCCATTGCAGCATCTTCATGGGGCCGAGGCTGTCGATCAGTTGCCCGGTCGGCATGGCGATGACGATCGGCAACAGCGCGCGCAGCGTGACGATGAGGCCGATCTCGAGGGTCGAGGCGCCCATTTCGGCCGCGTAGAGGGTAAAGAACGGGTTCGCCATGCCGGTGATGGCGAAGAACAGCCCGCCGCCTGCGATGCCGAAATGTCGGAAGGTGCTAATTTGCATAGTGACAGGCCGTTTCCCTGGTCTTCGAATAGGCTTGCAGGAACGGTTTCTGGGTGCGGCAGAAATCGGTTGCCCGTGGGCAGCGCGAGGCGAACGCGCAGCCGGGCGGCAGGTTGAGCGGACTCGGCAGCTCGCCCGAGAGCGGCTTCTTGGTGCGGGCCTCCTCGGCGACCGGGTCGGGCAGGGGCACCGCCGAGATCAGCGCCTGCGTATAGGGATGGGCTGGCTTGCCGAACACCTCGTCGGCCGGACCATATTCCACCACCTCGCCCAGATACATCACCGCGATCTTGTCGGAGATGTAGCTGACCGTCAGCAGGTCATGCGAAATGAAGACGAAGCTGACGCGCAACTGGCGTTTCAGATCGACCATGAGGTTGATGATCTGCGCCCGCACCGAAACGTCGAGGGCCGAGGTCGGTTCGTCCGCGACGACCACCGAAGGTTTCAGCGCCAGCGCGCGCGCAATGGCGACACGCTGGCGCTGCCCGCCGGAAAGCTGGCTGGGGTAACGCGAGATGTAGCTTTCATCGAGGCCGACCTGATTGAGCAGCTCCCTGACGCGCGCTTCGCGCTCGCTTTTCGTGCCCCAGCCGGTCACCACCAGCGGCTCCTGGATAATGTCGCGCAGGATCATCTTGGGATTGAACGAGGATGACGGGTCCTGGAACACCATCTGCGCCATCCCGTCGACATAGATATCGCCGGACGTCGCCGGATCGAGGCCGAGGAGCAGCCGGGCGACCGTGCTCTTGCCGCAGCCGGACTCGCCGACGATGCCAAGCGTCTCGCCCCGCCGGATGCTGAACGAGATGCCGTTGACGGCTCGAACCGTAGGCGCCACGCGCCAGGGCACTATGCTGCGCCCGGTGAAGTGCTTGTGCAGGTTGAAGATTTCAACCACTGCGCGCTCCTCGTCCGAGGCTTCCATCGGCGCAATGATCTCGCAGTCCTGGCGGCGTTGCTCGCCCAGACCTTCGGGTAGCCAGCAGGCCGCACTGTGGCCGGAGCCGCGCGGGGAGAGTTCGGGCGAGGCTTCGGAGCATCGCTCGTGCGCCGCCGCGCACCGCTCCTTGAAGGCGCAGCCGGCAACGGACAACCTCATGTCCGGTGGAAAGCCCGGGATCTGCGCAAGCCGGCGGCGTTCCGCCTGGTCGACCGGTGGAATGGTATCGAGCAGGTTCTGCGTATAGGGGTGGCGCGGGCGCGCGAAGATGTCCTTGACCGGACCGAATTCCACGAGCTTGCCCGCATACATCACGCCGACCTTGTGGGCGAAGCGCGCGACGAGACCCAGGTCGTGGGTAATGAAGATCATGGCCGCACCCGTCTCGGCGGTCAGGTCCTTGAGCAGTTCGACGATCTGGGCCTGGATGGTCACGTCGAGCGCCGTGGTGGGTTCGTCCGCGATCACCAGCTGCGGCCTGCACGACAGCGCCATGGCGATCATCACGCGCTGACGCATGCCGCCCGACATCTCGAACGGGTAGGCGTCGATCCGGCGGGCAGCGTCGGGAATGCCCACGCGGTCGAGCCAACCTGTGGCCTCGGCGCGAGCCTTGTCGCGGTTCATGCCGAGATGCCGCATGATGGGTGGGATCATCTGATCGGCGATCTTCATCACCGGGTCGAGCGAGGACATCGGATCCTGGAAGATCGTGCCGACCTCTCGGCCTCGTATGTGGTTGAGCTGGCGCTCGCTCATCCGGTTGAGGTCGCGCCCGGTGAGGTTGATTTCGCCCGAGACCACCTTGCCGGGGTAGGCGAGCAGCCGCAGTAGCGACATGGCCATGGCGCTCTTGCCCGAACCGGACTCGCCGACGATGGCGACGCGCTCCCCGCGCCCGATCTCGAACGAGACTCCGTTGACCGCCTTGACGACGCCCGTCTCGGTCAGGAAGTGCGTATGCAGATCGCGAACCTCGAGGAGTGCGGCTGGGCTGGTGGGCGAAGCGTCCAGTGTCTGGATGGGGCGCGAGAAGTTCATGGCTTCTGATCCGGTTTGGAGCTGGCGGTCATTTGCGCGAACGCGGGTCGAGAACCTGCCGGATGCCGTCCGATAGAAAGTGCAGGCCGATGGCGATCAGCAGGATCACCGCGCCGGGAAGGGTCGAAATCCACCAGGCCTGCTCGAGATAGGCCTGTCCGTCGCGAATGAGGTTGCCGAGGGAGGGGGCGGGGGGCATGATGCCGAGCCCGAGGAAACTAAGCCCGGCTTCCACCAGGATCGCGTTCGCCGCCGCGATAGAGGCGGCCACCAGCAGCGGCGCGATGGTGTTGGGCACGATGTGTCGCGTCATCAACCAGAACTGCGAGGCTTTGACCGTGCGGGCCGCGTCGATATAGGCGCGGGTGCGCAAGCCCAGCACCATGGATCGTTGCAGGCGGATGAAGCGCGGCACGTCCGAGAGCGAGATGGCCAGTACCACCGGCACCATGCCCGTACCCATCACCGAAACGAGGCCGATGGCGAGGAGCAGCGACGGGAAGGCGAGGAAGATATCGGTGACGGTCATCATCACCCGGTCGATCACTCCGCCGAAAAAGCCCGACAGCGTACCCATGACGAGGCCGACGACGAGGGCTAGGCAGGCGACGGCGAAGCCGACGAACATGGAAATCTGAACCCCCGCCAGCGTGCGGCTGAAGAGGTCGCGCCCCATGCGGTCCGTGCCGAAGACATGTTCGAGCGAGGGCGGCTGGGTCATCGCCCGCAGGTTCGTTTCGAGCGGCCCCGGCAGGGGCAATAGAGGGCGGAACACGGTGAGGAAGAGGATCGGCCCGAGGATGGCGAGGGCGAGCTGGATCCGCCGGTTGGCCAGCAGCCGGACGAGGCCGCTGTTGCGCAGGCCGCCAAGATCGAGCGGGCGGCGGATCGGCAGGGAGATCGTTTCCTGGGTCATGGCGGGCCTCCGGTCAGAACTGCACGCGCGGGTCGAAGACACGGTAGATCAGGTCGGTCGCGAAATTGATGAGGACGAAGATCATCGCGTAGAAGAGGATCAGCGTCTGGACCATCTGGTAGTCGCGGCTGTTGATGCCCCCGACCAGCAGGTTGCCGATTCCTGGCAGCGTGAAGATGAACTCGACGATGACGGTGCCGTTGAGCAGGTTCCCGAAGCTCAGTCCGATCACGGTCACGATGGGCAGCGCGGCGTTCTTGAGCGCGTGGCGGAAGAGAACGCGCAGCTCCGACCAGCCCATGGACCGCGCCGTGCGCACATAGTCCTCGCTCAGCACCTCGAGCACCGCGGTGCGGGTGATGCGGGCCATGGTGGCGACCTGCGCCATCGACAGCACCAGGATGGGCAGGGCGACGCGCCGGGCGAGCTGCCAGGGATCGTCGATCGACACCGTGCCGCTGGCCGGAAACCACCCCAGCGTAAGCGAGAAGATCAGCAGACACACCAGCGACGTCCAGAACGACGGCATGAGATCGAGGATCATGGCGAAGCCGGTGATGATGTTGTCCAGCATCTTGTGGCCCTTGTGGGCCATGTAGGCGGCAAGCGTGCCCAGCGGGATCGATATGAGGACGGTCAGGATGATGGTGCCGACGGCGATCGAGACCGTTACCGGCAGTGCGCCGAGGATCAGCCCGATGATGGGCAGCTTGGTGGTGACAGTGTTGCCGAAATCAAGGACCGCAAGGCCCCCGAGGTATTGGAGGTATTGCATCAGCAGGGGCTCGTTCAGCCCCATCTGGTTACGCATCTGGTCGAGCGCGGCGCCCGAGAGGTTGTCGCCGGCCATGGCCGAGATCGGATCCCCCGGGATCATCCGCATGGTGAAGAACACCAGGGTGACGACGCCGAGAACAGTCACGAGGAGCTGGGCAAGGCGTTTGAGGCTATAGGTCAGCATGGCCGGCGATCCTTCGACTATTCGACGTCGACTTCCCAGAAGTTCACCTGCGCCAGATAGTTGATGTTGACGCCGGTGACGTTCGACTTGCTCGGCCAGAAGACGTTGCTGGCCGTCGCTGGGATGTAGGGCAGGTCGGTCATGACGATTTCCTGCACCTTGGCGTAAAGCGCGCGCCGCTCTTCGGGGTCGGCTTCCGCCCGTGCCGCTTCCAGCGTGCTCGTCAGTTCCGGATTGTCGTAGCGTGCGCCGTTGAGGCCCTTGGGCGCGATGTTGTCCGGGTGGAGATAGCTGAAGAGGATCATGTCCGGATTGACCGCCGGCAGCAGTCGTCCGGCCATCATGAAGTCGCCGGCGTTCCGGCGCTGGTTGTAGGTCGGGGTGTCGACCAGCTCGAGCTCCATGTTGATGCCGACCTGACTGAGGAAATCGATCTCGAACTGCTGCTGCTCGCTCACGCCCTGCGCCGACGTGCCGAGAACCTGCAGCGTGAAACCATCGGGATAGCCGGCCTCGGCCAGCAGCGTCCGAGCCTTTTCGGGGTCGTACTCGTACCTCGGCGCAGCGTCCGAAAAGACGTCCATCCATGGCAGCAGCATCGAGTAGCCGGGGGTCTGCAGGGATGGGGCGAGAGCGGCGGTGATCGACGGGTAGTCAATGGCGTGGGCGATGGCCTGCCGGACCCGCACGTCCTGGAGGATCGGATCCTCGAGGTTCATGACCTTGAGCGACACCGCGTAGTTGTCGACGTGGTTCATCTTGAAGCCTTCGGATTCCAGCGTTTTGAGCTGCTCCTCCTGGCTCTGGCGCATCAGCAGATCGATCTCGCCGTTGCGCAGCGCAATGGCTGCGGTCGCATCGTCCTTGATGATCTGGAAGTTGAGCGTCTCGATGGGAGCGGCGCCCTTGTAGTAGTCCTCGTGGCGTTTCAGTACGATCTGCGAATTCACGTCGATCGACTCGAGATAGTAGGGCCCTGTGCCGACCGGCTGCCAGCGCACTTGGTCCCCGGCGGCCTCGATGGCCTCCTTCTTGACGATCTGGCCCTGGTGGTAGTTGGCGACGGTGTGGAGGAACCCGCCATTGGGCGCATTGAGCGTGATCACCAGCGTATAGGGATCGGGCGCTTCCATGTTCTCTATGCCCGCAAGGTCCGAAGCATAGGGCGAGGCAGTCGCCGGATCGAGGATGCGGTTGAAGCTGTAGATGACGTCCTCAGCCGTAAACTCGCCATAGCCCTGCTGCCACTGCACGCCCTGGCGCAGGTGGAAGGTCCAGGTGGTGTTGTCGCTCGTTTCCCAGGACTCGGCGAGGTCCGGAATGATCTCCCCGGTGGTGCTGTCGTAGGTCGTCAGTCCGCTGAAGATGTTGAAGGCGATGTTCTCGTTTTCGATACGGAAGATGTTGGCCGGATCGAAGCCCGCCGGATCGTCGTAGAAACGGACGATGAGGGTCTTCTCCTGGGCCATGGCGAATGGGGTGGCGGCAAGGCCCGTACCAAGCAGCATCGCGCCGGCGACAAGGGCGGTCAGCCAGGATCTGCGCATGATTTTCATTGTTGGCTCCCTGCTGCGCGGCTGTTTGGGGGAGGGGCCGCGGCAATGGGTGAAAACTGGGGCGAGCCTGCGCGGTGACCGCGCAGGCGGAGGACGTGCGTCAGCCCGCCTTTCGCATCGGTTCGGCCGCAGTCATGCCGGCGAGGTAGGATTTGGCCATGTCGAGAGAAACGACATCGGCATACTTGTGGTGCATGTCGTAGAGGTTGATGTAGTGCGAGGCCTCGGTGCGGTCGAACACGCACTCCTTGACGACGCCCATGCGGAAGCGGTGGGTCGCGCCGTCGACTACGGACGCGCGCACGCAGCCCGAGGTGGTCTCGCCGCAAACGATCAGCGTGTCGACGCCCAGGGCCTGCAGGTGGAAGGCGAGCGGAGTGCCCTGGAAGGCGGACGGGGCGGCCTTCTCGATCACCAACTCGCCCGCGATCGGCTTCACCTCGTCGACGATCTGCTGGCCCTTTTCGATCATCTCCTGCGGCATGGTCGGCGCGCTACGCTTGCGGCGGCCCCAATGCGCGACGCCCGAATGCAGGCCCTTGACATGGATGACAGGAATCCCGGCTTCGCGCGCCACCGTGAGCAGTTCGGCGGTCTTGTCCACGGCCGTCCAACCCTCGAGCCCGGTCGAGCCCCGCCAGGTCTGCATCGATTCAAAGATGTCTTCGCGCTTGAGGCCGAGGACCGAGTAGTAGATGTCGATGAGGAGCAGGGCCGGCTTTTCGCCGAAGCCGTTGAGCTCCTTCTTGCCCCAGATTTCGCTGTGCTTCTTGTCGCGCTCGGAAAGATAGGGTTCCCAACCATATTCCATCGTCAAAACTCCATGTTGCGGTTTTGGACCTGGCACCGTCAGGATGGGCAGGGGAGGCGCATTGAGGAGCGAACCTGGTGCTCATCGCGTTTGCCTAATTTTGCATCATCCTGTTTCGATGCTAAGAATTTCGGCAGGAATGAGTCAAATTACACTTTTCAGCGCTTTTCATTAGCCCTACTAATGAGTCATGCGCGTACCACCGCTCCACCTGTTGCGGGCCTTTTCGGAGGCTGCTCGTCTGGGCAGCTTCTCGCGCGCAGCCGATGCGCTGCATGTGACCCAGTCGGCCATCAGCCAGCAGATCCGGCAGCTTGAGCAGGAAGTCGGCACAGCGCTGTTCCAGCGCGTCGGCCGCCAGATCGTGCTCACCGATTTCGGTCGCGTCTATCTCAAGCTGGTTTCCGCCCCTCTCGCCGCGCTCGAGGAGGGGCATACGACGCTGCGCGCGATGACCGGGCGCAGTTCGATCGTGCTGCACCTGTCGCGCTCGTTCGGCTCGCAATGGCTGGCGCCGCGATTACCGGACCTGGCGGCCCGCCATCCGGACATCTCCGTGACCTGCATGTTTCTCAATCCCGGCGATACGCTGGCGGGGAACAATGGCGATGCCATCGTGCTGTCGAGCAGCCGGCAGGGCGAGCTCTCGGACTTCGTCGTCGAGCCCCTGTTCACCACCACGCTCTGTCCCGTGGCCGCGCCCTGTTTCGGCCCGGTCGACGTCTTGAGGCTTGCTGACTACCCGATCATCCATACCCTGCGCCGGCACGACGACTGGCAGACATGGTGCCTGGCGGCAGGCGTCCCTTTCGTTCCGCGCGACCGCGGGTGGTCGTTCGAAAGCTCCAGCATGTCCTACAGCGCCGCCCAGCACGGGCTCGGCATCGTCATGGCCGAGCTCGAGTTCATCAGCAACGACGTGAACCTCGACAGATTGCGCCAGATTTCCCCGGTTGCGGCCAGTTCCGGCCACCATTTCCACATCGCATATGCCCGCAGCCGCTATTCCCGCCCCGCTGTGCGCAAGTTCCGCGATTGGCTGAACGCCCAGATGCATGGAATGCCGGACACGCAGGCCGCCTCCGCGCTGTCGCCAGACGAGGTGAGTCCCGTTTCCCTGCAGCGCGTATGAGCTGGGTGATCCGCGCCGCCTATGCGGATCCCGGCGGCTCCGGATCGATCATCGACCGCCTCCCGAGAGAAGATCCGATGCTGAAGTGCGACATGATCAGTTCGTCGGCCAACGCCTCGTCGCGCTCGATGATGGCGGCCAGCAGTTGCCGGTGGTGCTCGGCGACGTAGGTCTCGAGTTCGGGACGGGCCGTGATGCGCACGCGTCGCTCGAAGTGGGAGCGCCGCAGCAGCGCGGCGATCCCGGCATGCAGGCTTTCGAGCATCGGTGCATGGGCAGCAGCGATCATCGCCGCATGGAAGGCGAAGTCCGCGTCGGCGCCGGCCGTTGGATCATGCAGCGTCGCCTCGATGTCGGCCAGGCGCGCGCTCAACTGGGCGATATCGGCCGAGTTCGAACGCCGGCAGGCGAGGCGGATCGCCTGGCGTTCGATGGCGATGCGCGCTTCCAGGATATCTTCGATCACATCGTCCTGCTGGGCCAGCATCAGGGTGAAGATGTCGCCGAGCTCGCGGAAATCGGGCCTGCGCACGACGCTGCCGAACCCGTGCCGTATCTCGACGACCCCGATGGCGGCGAGCGCGCGTAGAACCTCGCGCACGACCGGACGGCTGACCCCGAGGCTGAGGGCGAGATCGCGCTCGGGAAGCAGGCGGTCGCCGGCCTTCAGGGCACCGGTAATCAGCTGCTCGCGCAGAAAGGCGAAGACCTTGTCGTAGTGACGGATCGTCTCGTCCTCGCCGCGCTTGAGCTTTGCATCCATGTCCCAATTCCTCACCTTGCGCAGCGCTTGGGCCCGATGCGCGACATTGTCAAGCGAAGGGCTTGTCAAAGAGGTATTACCACGGTAATAACTCAATCAGCAATGAGGACTGGCCACGTATCGGAGGAGGATGTCGATGCACAGCGAAGCCGAGCAGCACGGATCGGGCCTCGTCATTCCACGTCGCGCCGCCATCGGGCTTGCCTCCGATCATGCCGGCTTCCCGCTCAAGCGCTTCGTCCACGACCTCATCGCCCCCCATTGCGATGAGGTGATCAGCCTCGGTGCGATCTCGGAGGAACCCATCGATTTTCCTGATGTCACCCGCGAAGCGGTCGAGCTCATCCGCACCGGCCGGGCGCAGCGCGTCGTTCTCGTCTGCGGTACAGGGGCGGGGGCATGCATCGCCGCCAACAAGGTCAACGGCATCCGGGCCGCGGTCGCCCACGACACCTATGTGGCCCGCCAGTGCGTCGAGCACGACGACGTCAATGTCCTGTGCATGGGCGCCTGGATCATCGGCCCGCAGATCATCGGTTCGGTGGTGCGGACGTTCCTTGCCGCCGAATTTTCAACCGAGCCGCAGTTCCGCCGCAGGGTCGCCAAGCTCGGCGACCTCGAGACGGAGATGCGACACGAACAGTCCTGAACACGAACCGAGGAGGAAAGGTCGTTGGATACCGCAAAACGCAAAGAGGTTCTGGATACCGTCGCAAAACTGCGCGTCACGGATATCCGTGACGGCATGGACTGGGTGGGCCTGCACCACGTCGGCACGGTCGACCCGGAGATCCGCCCGCTCTATCGCACCAAGGCGGCCGGCTTCGCCCAGACCTATCGGCACATCCCCACCAAGACCCGCGTGCCCGATCTCACGCCGGAAGACTATACCAAGTGGGCCTATGAGTACTGGTATGGCCAGCTTTGGAACATGGGCGATTTCCGCGAGCAGGTCGGGGAAGGCGATTTCCTCGTCATCGATACCATGGGCCAGAAAACCCCCGCCATCGGATCGATGGATTCGATGGTCTGGGCGGCGCGCGGGGTCAAGGGCGTACTGACCAATGGCGGCGCGCGCGACACCGACGAGCAGCTCTACCAGAAGGCCATGCCCTGCTGGCATCGCTGGGTGGTGCAGCCCATGTATCAGGGGCGCGTCGAATTCGGCGAGCCCGACTCGACGGTCGAGATCGGCGGCGCGGCAGTCCAGCCCGGCGACCTGATCGTCGCCGATGGCGATGGGGCCATCGTCGTGCCGCAGGACGTCATCGATGACGTGCTCTATTACGCCAAGCAGGAGTCCGAGAACGACCGGTACGACCGGGCCATGCTGTTCGAGGTCCTCGGCATCGAGCCCGATGAATCGACCAAACCCATGTTCCCCGACATGCCGCCGCATCCCTACAAGAAGAAGCGCGAGGATTTCCTCAGGCGGCTCGGGCGCGAATAACCCGACTGTCCTCCCGACAGAAGGCGCCTCCAGAAGGAGGCGCCTTTTTCATGCGAGTATGAGGAAGAGAGCCGCGCTTCCCTGAGATGGCTATACCCGTTCGAGCATCAGCCCCCAGTCCTGGGTATCAGGGCGCTGTGGCAGCACGAGCACCGAACTGCGCGGCACGACCAGCGTGTCGCCGGGTGCGTGCCATTCACCCGCACGTGGATCGAAGAAACGTGGGCGGTAGCGTGCGCCGACCTCGATCCCGCGCAGCTTGGCCTCGAGCGGCGCCTGATCCTCGAAATAGAGCATGAAGAGCTGGCGGTCCGGCGTGCGTGCGCAATAGCTCCAGCCATGATAGGCGAAGTCCGGTGCGGCCTTGTTGGGCATGACGAGATCGGCCATTGGTTCGAGCCGGCGATAGGCCTCGCCCTTGACCATGGCGAAGGCTTTCAGGTGCTGCACCTCCGCGCCCGACTGCCAGCGGAAGCTGTCCCACATCTTGTAAAGAGAGGCGGGTTCGGTGTCGGACTGCCAGATGCCCTCCGCCCCGTAGATGAAGCCCGCCAGTCCGCCCGACAGGAAGCTCCCATAAAGCCCCGAACGCACATAGTAGCGGTCCTCGCGGCTGTCGGGCGGGACGCGCAGGGGATAGGGCGTGCCGAGCTGATGAAGCCCAGCATAGTAGGGCTCGCCGTTGATGGCGGGCTTGGCCGGCGCGGCGTGGAAGATCTCGGTCAGATACCAGTAGGTGTAGTGCTCGCGCACGTTGCCCGACTGGTGCAGGTCGACCCAGCTGTCGGCGCCGAAATTGACCAGCGTCGAGGGATTGGGATTAGCCGACAGCATGGTGCCGAACGGCGGGCGTCCATGCCGATCGAGCGCATGCCCGATGGCCGCCGAATAGTCGGCGGCGGGTATCGTCTGCTCGTAGTAGTCGTAGTGGATGGGGCTGAGGATGCTGATGTTGGCCTGGTAGCGCGCGAATACGTAGTTGACGTAGCGCGCGTAGGACTCCTCGAAATCGTGGAATTTCTGCCAGGCCTGTCCGGTATCGCGCCGGGCGACCTCGATGAATGGCACGAACCCTTCGGCGTTGAGATGGTCGATCTTGGCGTCGAGCACCTTGAAGTAGTCGGGGTTAATCCGGTCCATGTCCGGAAACACGTCCTCGAATCCGGGCACCTTGCCCGGAAACTCGAACGGAAGACCGCCTTCGTTGTGCATGTCCTTGGCTGACTGGGTGCCGGGCTGGCGCCAGGCGGCGCGCACCCACGTGCCGTCCTCCATCTGCAGGCTGTTGGGTTTGCCGTCGTTCTTCCAGGCCGGCTGCGCGGCGATGAGGCCGACGCAGTTGAAGCCCTGCGCCTTGCGCAACGCCACGTAGTCGTTGAGCGTCGCTTCGGGTCCGACGGCGTTTGCGTCTCCGGATCCCGTTCCCAGCGGAAAGCGGAAGCTGGGCAGTGACCACCAGGTGTCGCCGATGAGGAAATACGGCGTGCCGTCCGCGTATTGCAGGCCGCGCCCGTCGGAAGTGGCCGTCACCATGCCGCGCCGGTTGGGGTTCTCGGCCAGTTCCGCTTCGCTCCAGGCGCGTGCGGTAAAGGTGCCGGATTGGCCGGCGAGGCCAGGGTCGTCCACATTGCTGCCTGAGGTCCAGCGCCATTCGCCCGGCGCCGTCGCCAGTACGCGCACGACGAACTGGTTGCCCCCGTTCCAGAATCCGTAGACGCGGCGAGAGAAGTCGGGGCCCTCGAGATCGACCCAGACGTCGACCTCGACGTAAGGGTTTTCGTAGCTGCGGGTGGACGTCAGGGCCAGGTCCAGCCTGGTCCAGACCGGGATAGTTCCGGCCGGATTCGACATTGCTTCCTCCTCGGGCAATGGCCGGTCGCCGGCGGCGACCTGAATTCAGCGCCCCACCCACTTCGGGGTGGATTTCGATACGAACGCGGCGACGCCGCGGCGGAAATCCTCGCTGCCGTAAACGAGGGAAATCAGGTCGTCGGCGGGATCGAGGTCGAGTGCGGCGATGCGGGCCATGGCCGCCTTGCTCACCTTGAGCGTCAGCGGGGCGTTGGCCAGCAGCGTCGCGACGATCTCTTCGGCCGCGGCATCGATCTCGTCGGACGCGACGACGCGCGTCACGAACCCCGCCTGGAAGGCCTCGTCGGCATCGATGAACTCGGCCAGAAGCAGCATGCGCTTGGCGCGGGTCTCGCCGAACCCGGCGACGAGGCGCGCATAGGTTTCCATCGACACGCAATTGCCGATCGTGCGTGCGATCGGCGTGCCGAACTTGGCGCCGCGCGCGGCCAGCCGGATGTCGCAACAGGCGGCGATGTTGAGCCCCCCGCCCACGGCCCAGCCATCGATGATCGCGACCGTCGGCATCGGCAGCTCGATGAGCCGGCGGAAGTAGCGGTTCATCTTGGCTTCGTAGGCGATGCCGTCGTCACCCCCGTTGAACTGCTGGAACTGGCTGATGTCGGAGCCGGCGACGAACGCCTTGCCGCCGGCGCCCCGGAAGGTGACGGCGCGCAGTGTCTGGTCCCCCGCCAGCTCCGAGCAAATCGCGTCGAGCTCTTCGTACATGGCCCAGGTAAAGGCATTTCGCGCCTCCGGCCGGTCGAAGACGACATGGGCCACCTGGTCCTTGCGGGCCAGCCGTACCGCTCCGGAAGCCGCGCTCATGCTGCGAAGGCTCCCGCTTCGTCGAGCCGCGACTGTTCGGCGCCGAGCCCGAGTTCGGCGAGGATCTCCTCGGTGTGCTGCCCGAGCAGCGGGGGCGGCATGCGCACGCTGGCCGGGGTTCCGGAAAGCTTGGCCGGAAAGCCCAGCGCGCGGAATCTCCCCTCCACGGGATGATCGATTTCGATGACCGCCTTGCGATGGCGCACGTGCTCGTTGTCGAGCGCCTTGGCATAGTCGTAGATCGGGCCGGCGGGGATGCCGGCGGCAAGGAAAGCCTCGACCCATTCTTCGGCCGTGCGGGTGAGGAACGTCGGTGCGAGCTCCAGGGCGAGCTCCGAACGCGCCTGGACCCGCTCGACATTGGTCGCATAGCGCGGATCGTCCTTGAGCTCGGAACGTCCCACCACGTCGCAGAAGATCAGCCACAGCTTCTGGTTGGCGGCGCCGACGACGAAGGTGCCGTCGGCGGCGGCAAAGGCCTGGTAGGGCGCGCTCATGCGGTTGGCGGTGCCGAGCGGGCCCGGCGAGCTGCCGGTCGCCCAGTATTCGGTGCTCTCCCAGACCGAGAGCGCCAGCGCCGCGTCAAGCAGGGAGGTGTCGATATATTGCCCGCGCCCACTGGCCTGCCGGCCGATCACGGCGCTGAGGATGCCGTAGGCGGCGAAGAGGCCCGCGCCGAGATCGCCGACGGGAATGCCGGACTTGACCGGCTCGGCCCCGGCGAGCCCGGTGGCGCTGATCACGCCCGCCATCGCCTGCGCGATGAGGTCGAAGCCGGCGCGCTGCGACCACGGGCCGGTCTGGCCGAAGCCGGAAATGCTGGCGTAGATCAGCTTCGGATTGATCTTCGAGAGCGTCTCGTAGTCTGCCGCCAGCCGCTTGGTGACGCCCGGCCGACCGTTTTCCACCACGATATCGGCGGTCTGGACCAGCCGGTGCAGGACTTTCCTGCCGGCATCGGTCTTGAGATTGAGCGTGATGGAGCGCTTGTTGCGGTTGAGGGCCAGGAACCCGGGGCTGTCTTCGCCCTTCATGCGAAAGCCCATGGATTTGCGCGTCTGGTCGCCGACGACGGGCGGCTCGATCTTGATCACGTCGGCGCCCATGTCGCCGAGCAGCATGCAGCAGAACGGCCCGGCCATGACCTGGCTCATGTCCAGCACGCGTAACCCCGCGAGCGGCTGCGATTGTGCGCCAGTTGACCCGATTGTGTCTGCCATGCCTATCCTCCACCTTGGCGCCAACGAGACAGCGCCGGAACGCGAAGGCCTCGCCAGTCCAATCTTGTATGCAAGAATTGGATAATGGCAAAATCGTATCGCTGCAACATTCGAGTTGTGTTTTTTTCCCCGATTGCATACGAGCAGGCATGAAATATCTCGACCCGCAGCCCCAGGAATCCGATGAAGACGCCGTTCTGACCGGTCGTCGCAAGGGGCAATTGCATACAGAAGCGGCGACGCATCTGCGCTCGATGATCCTGACAGGAGAGCTGCCTCCCGGCACCCGATTGCGCGAGCAGCAGCTGTGCGAGCAGCTGGGCGTATCGCGAACGCCGGTGCGGGAGGCGTTGCGCACTCTGGCCGCGGAAGGGCTGGTGGACCTGCTGCCCAACCGCAGCGTGCTCGTGTCGCAGGTTCACTCGCCCGACATCGCTGATTTGTTTGTGCTTTTCGGAACGATCGAAGGCTTGGCGGCCGAAATGGCCTGCCGCAAGATCACGGAGGCCGAGATCGCCGAAATCGGCCGGCTGCTGGCGGACATGGTCGATTGCCACGCCAACAAGGACCGCGCCGCCTATATGCGGATCAACCAGCTGATTCACAGGCGGACGGTCGAAATTGCTGCCAGCCCAGTACTTTACTCGGTATGGCAGTCGCTGCTGCCGCGCGTGGAGCGGGCAAGGGCGCTCGCCAATCTCGATATGAATCGCTGGACCCAGGCCTTGATCGAGCACACCAAGATGTTCACGGCTCTGGCCGCCCGCGATGGGGCGCTTCTGGCGTCGTTGACCCGGACGCACTTCGAGAACGGTCTGCCTTTTGTGACCGAGCGGGTCGACATGTCCCAGCCTTCGCAAACCGGCTCCTCTTCTTGATCGATCACCGGCGGCACGGTCCGCGAGGCGCGCGATTGCGTGTTGACACGCTCTTTTCTTGCATACAAGATTGCTCTCAAATGTAGCGGAGCCGGGAGGAGGAATTCCGAGCCGGCCGACACAGGGAGAGGGTTTGCCGATGTCCGCAGTCAGCGCAACGCAGTCCAGGGATCACGCTTTGGATCCCTACAAGATCCGCAAATATTTCGAGCCGTTGCGCGTGGTGGACGTCGCCGACGCCATGGACGGGATCGGCTACTTCAACGTCGGGCTCGTCAGCCAGGACATCCGCCCGCTCTGGCTCGGCATGAAGTTCTGGGGGCCGGCCGTGACACAGCGGTGCGTGCCCGCCAACACGCCGATGTGGAAGCTCGATACCACCGAGGACATCGTCGCGGCTCACGGCATCTGGTTCAAGAAGCAGGGGCACAAGGGGCGTGGCCTCACCGATCTCGTGCGTGAGGGTTCGGTCGTCGTCACCGACACGGGCAGCACCGGTGAAGTCGGGTTCTTCGGTTCAGAGAACGTGCTTGCACTGCAGGCCGCCGGCGCGGTCGGCATCGTCACCAACGGTTACTGCCGCGACACCGGCGAAGTCACCATGCAGAAGACCCCTATGGCCTGTCGTGAGCGCGGCCGCACCATCATTCCGGGCCGCATCGAGGTGGTCGAGCTCAATACGCCGATCGGCATCGGCGGCGCCCAGGTTCGCCCCGGCGACATCGTCGGTTGCGACGATGACGGCCTCATCGTCGTGCCGATCGAGATCGCGCGCGAAGTGGCGCTGCACGCCAAGGCGGTGCTCGTCGCCGATATGAAGGCGCGCGCGGCGCGCTACGACAAGCTGGGCCGGGCGCATGACGAAAGCGTCGATGTGGCCGCGATCGATCGCTACTACGCCGCGCTCGAAGCCTGATCCGGTCTCGAGAACGTGCGTATCCTCGATGCTCACCAGCATTTCTGGGATCTGTCGGCCAACTACCTGCCGTGGTTGGCCGACAAGCCGGTGAGCTTTCGCTACGGCAACTACGACGCGATCAAGCGCAACTATCTGCCCGATGACCTGCGTGCCGATGCCGAGGAGTTCGAGCTCCTCGGCAGCGTGTTCGTCGAAACCGAGTGGGACCCGGCCGATCCGCTCGGCGAAGTGGCGTGGGTCGAGGAACTGCGCCGGCGCGAGGGGCTGCCCAGCGTGATGGTGGCCCAGGCCTGGCTCGACCGCGACGACGCGCCCGAAGTGCTCGCCGCGCACGGGCAGGCGAGCGTCGTGCGCGGCATCCGCCACAAGCCGAGGGCTGCGTCCGATCCGGCTGCCGTCGTGCGCGGAGCGCCCGGTTCGATGAGCGATCCCGCCTGGCGGCGCGGCTATGGCCTCCTTGCCCGCAACGAGCTTTCGTTCGATCTGCAGACGCCCTGGTGGCACCTTGCCGAGGCGGCGGATCTCGCGCAGGCCTATCCCGACGTCCAGATCATCCTCAATCATACCGGTCTGCCGGCCGATCGTTCGTCCGAGGGCCTTGCCGGATGGCGCAGGGCCATGCGCCTGCTTGCCGACAACTCGAACGCTGCCGTCAAGATCTCCGGGCTCGGTCAGCGGGGGCAAGCCTGGACGGCTGAGGCCAACCGCGCGATCGTGCGCGACACCGTCGATATCTTCGGCCTCGACCGCTGCATGTTCGCGTCGAACTTCCCGGTCGATAGTCTCGTGGGCGACTACCGAACGATCTTCTCGGGCTTTGCCGAAATCGTTGCCGATCTTGCCCCGGCAGACCGCGACCGGCTGTTCTGGCGAAACGCCGCCCGTATCTACCGTATCGACCTGGAGGCTGCGGCATGAGCGACAAGCCTCTACTGGGTCTCGTCGGCCTTGGCATCATGGGCGCGCCCATTGCGCTCAACCTCGCCGCCCGTGGCTACAGGGTCACCGCCTGGAATCTCGAGCCCGACCGCTACGAGATGGTGCGCGAAGGTGGCGTGGAATGGGCAGGCAGCCCCGCCGAAGTCTGGTCGCGGTGCGATGTGGGGCTGGTCTGCGTCCTCGGAGACGATGCGCTCGAGGCTGTGGTCCTGGGAGCCGGCGGATTCGCTTCGGGCAAGGGCAGTGCAAGGCTCGTCATCGACCTGTCGACATCCTCGCCTGCCGCCACGCGCGATATCGCCGAGCGCTTCAAGCGGCAGACCGGCGCCGACTGGCTCGATGCGCCGATGTCCGGTGGCCCGCAACCCGCCCGCGAGGGTGACCTGGCCCTGATGGTCGGAGGCGACAGAGCTCACTTCGAGCGCGCCGAACCTCTACTTCGCGACATCGGAAGCAACGTTACGTACATGGGTCCGCTCGGCTCGGGCCAGAAGACCAAGATACTCAACCAGGCGATCGTCGGGGTGAACTACATCCTGATGGCCGAGCTGCTCGCCACGGCAAAGGCCGCCGATATCGATCCGAAGCTGCTGCCGGTCTGTCTCAAGGGCGGTCTGGCCGACAGCGCCATCCTGCAGCGCATCTATACCCAGATGATGGACGACGACTTCGATCCGCCACGCTCCTACGCGCGGCAGGTGAACAAGGATCTGAAGTCGGTCCACAAGTTCCTGGCCGAACTCGATCTGGACATGCCCGTCATCGAGTTGGCCGTCGCACGCTATGCCGAGTTCACCGAGGACGGCAACGAAATGGCCGACAGCGCGTCGGTCTCGCGGCTTTATCGGAAAGGGTAGGGGCATGCTGTTCATCGTCAGCGGCCGCGATAAGCCGAACGGGCTCGGAGCCAGACTGGAGCATCGCTCCGCCCACCGGGCCCATTACAACGCCCTTGGCGAGAACCTTATCCTTGCCGGTCCCTATCTCGATGCGGCCGGCGAGCCGATCGGCAGCATGATCGTCATGCGCGCCGAGAGCCAGGAGGCCGCGGAAGCCTTTGCCCTGGCCGACCCCTACTACACCGAACGCGTGTTTGCAGAACTCAGCATTTCGCGCTGGGACTGGTTCATGAAACGACCGGATGGGTTGAGTTCGTAATCACCCATCTTGTATGCATAAACAGATCTGAAGAGCTGGGCGGATCATATATCCGTGAGGCCGGCAGCAAGGTCGTGTTTCACGCCAATATCGGCTATATGCCTGTCAAACAGTCTGTTTTCTGCATCGATCTGCAAGTTCTTGCATCACTGGAATCCGATAGGATTTTTGCACGCGAAGCCGGATTCCTGGTTGACAGACTTTAATCTTGCATACAAGACTTGCCGGCGTGACGAAGGGAAAACAGGCGGGCAATGCACCTGCCGCACGTCACGGGACGATGCGCACCGGCATCACCTGCCGGAAGCAGCGATCGCAACAGGAGGGATGCTATGCCAATTCAGTTCAGGGCCGTGCCGACGCGCCGGTCGTTCCTTTCCGGCTCCGCAATTGCCCTGGCGTTGGCCGTGACGGCTGCGCCCATCGCGGCGCAGGACCTGGCGGGAGAAATCCGCTTCAGCTGGTGGGGCGGCCAGGTTCGCAACGACAAGACCGACCAGATCATTCAGTTGTTCGAGCAGCAGAATCCGGGCGTCCGGGTCGTGCGCGAGAATGCGGATTTCGCGCCCTATTGGGAGCGCCTGACCATCCAGTCGACGGGTAACAACCAGCCCTGCGCCATCACCATGCAGTCGCGCTGGCTCGCCACCTATGCGCGGCCGAGCGTCCTGACGCCCCTCGATGATCTTGTCGCCGACGGTTCGCTCGATGTCTCGGGCATTCCGGAGACCGTGCTGGACGCCGGGCGCGGCGCCGACGGCAATCTCTACATGATCCCGCACGGCGTGTTCTACTTCGCGCTGATGTACAACGAGCAGATGCTCGAGAACGCGCTCGCCGCCGGCGTCGAGCCGATCGAGTGGCCGTATACCTGGGACGAGTATGCCGACCATCTGCGCGCCGTGCAGCCGACGCTGCCCGAGGGGGCCGTCGCCACGCACAACATGGGCCGCGAGCCCGATGCCTTCGTTCCCTGGGTGCAGTCGCACGGCGAGCAGGTGTTCGATGGCTCGCAGATCGGGTTCTCGCGCGAGACGGCCGTTGCCTGGTTCACCTACTGGGAAGCGCTGCGCAACGAGGGCGTGACGGAGTCGCCCGAGGGAATGATCAGCGAGAACAGCGCGCTGGTCGAGGAATCCAACCTTGCCAACGGACGCGGCTACGCGACCAACCGCCCGCCCAACCAGCTGGGTTCGGTTCAGACGGTGACCGATACGGTCAATCCCGGCGCGACCATCAACACGCGTCCCTATCCGGTCGGACCCGATGGCACGGTGGGCATGGATCTCGGCTCCAACGGCATCGCCATCGGCGCCAACTGCACCGCCGAGCAACTGCCGATCACCACCGCCTGGATCAACTTCTGGACCCAGAATCCCGAAGCCGCCGACATCTATGAATCGGACAACGGCGTGGTTGCCATCCCCGAGCTTGCGACCGCTCAGGCCGAGGATCCGGATACCCAGCCGACCCAGGTTCGCCACATCGAGCTCTACCAGGAGGTCGTCGATACGGCCAAGCCGGTGTTCTGGCCTGCGGGTGGCTACCAGGCCATGACTGACACGCTCAACCGTGCCTACGACGCGGTGGCGTTCGGCCAGCTCACCCCCGAGCAGGGGGCCGACCAACTGATGAGCGAGTTGCAGCAGCAGCTGAGCCAGGCTTCCCGCTAATCCCCGCCAGGTCGTGCGGGCCCGTAGCCCGCGCGACCTTCCAGGCCGCATGCGCCTGATGTCGCGACCCGGCCGCTGCGTTCCATCCTTTATCGGAGGGAAAGATGAGCACGCTTGATGCCTCAGACGACCAGGCTTCTCCGGCGACCGCTTCCGCTCGCCCGGTCCGGGTCATTCCGCAGGGCCGTTCGGGCTCGGCGCTGAAGAAGGCCGACAATCGCGCAGCTTATATATTCCTGCTGCCCTGGCTGGCGGGCATGCTGCTGATCACGACGCTGCCGATGCTCGCGTCACTCTATCTCAGCTTCACCAACTATGCCGTGATCGGCCTGCCCGCCTGGATCGGGCTCGACAACTATGTCCGCCTGTTCACCGCCGACCGGCGCTTCATCACCTCGATCTGGGTGACGCTCACCTATGTCGGCTGGTCGGTGCCGCTGGTGCTGTTGTTCTCGCTGACGATCGCGGTCGCGCTCAACCGGGGCCTGCGTGGCCTCGCCATCTATCGCTCGCTGTTCTACGTCCCGTCCCTGATCGGGGCCAGCGTCGGCATCGGGCTCTTGTGGAAGGAAGTCTTCGGCGAGCGCGGCATCGTCAACGAAATTCTGGGATGGTTCGGTATCGCCGGCCGCGGCTGGATCAACAACCCGACCTTCGCGCTGCCCTCGGTCATCGCACTCAACGTGTGGACCTTCGGGGCCTCGATGGTGATCTTCCTCGCCGCCCTGCGGCAGATCCCGGAATCCTACTACGAGGCGGCCTCGATCGACGGCGCCAACGCCTGGCAGCGGTTCCGGCGCATCACGCTGCCGCTGATCACGCCGGTCATTTTCTTCAATACCGTCCTGTTGCTGATCAACTCGTTCCAGTCTTTCACCCAGGCCTTCGTCGTCTCCAACGGGCGCGGTGGGCCGGTCGACTCGACGCTCCTCTACTCCCTCTATCTCTACCAGCAGGCCTTCCAGCAGATGCAGATGGGCTACGCCTCGGCGATGGCCTGGATCCTTCTGATCGCCATCGGCATCGCCACGGCCCTGATGTTCTGGTCCTCACGCTACTGGGTGTTCTATGGCGATCGCTAAGACCTACGACCCGGAACGGCTGCGCGCCGAAAAGCGCCGGCGTGAAAACATCCGGCGCCTGAAAGGCCTCGGGCTGCATGCGCTGCTCATCTGCCTGCTGGGCATCATGCTCTATCCGGTGATCTGGATGGTGTTCAGCGCCCTGCGGCCAGAAGCCGAGATCTTCGGCGACATGGGATTCATCCCGACGAACTGGACGTTCCAGAATTTCGTGCGCGGCTGGCAGCTCTACGGCAACCTGACCTTCACCCAGTTCTACATCAACTCGTTCATCATCTGCGCGCTGGCCATCATCGGCAATCTCATTGCCTGCTCGATGGCCGCCTATGCGTTTGCCCGCCTCGAGTTCCGGGGCAAGTGGTTTCTCTTTGCCATCATGCTCGGCACGATGATGCTGCCGATCCACGTGCAGTTGATCCCGCAATACATCTTCTTCCTCAATATCGGCTGGGTGAACACCATCCTGCCTCTGGTGGTGCCGAAGTTCCTGGCGCACGACGCCTTCTTCATCTTCCTGATGGTGCAGTTCATGCGCTCGCTGCCGAGCGAGCTGGAGCAGGCCGCGGTCGTCGATGGGGCCTCCTACTGGCAACGCTACTGGCGGATCATCCTGCCGCTCTCCATGCCGGCGCTCGCGACCACGGCGGTGTTCACCTTCATCAATACCTACAACGACTTCTTCAGCCAGCTCATCTACCTCACCGATACCGATCGGATGACGGTTCCGGTGGCGCTGCGCCTGTTCCTGGATCCCAGCGGAGGCTCTTCCTCTTTCGGCGGCCTGTTCGCGATGGTGCTCGTCTCCATCGGGCCGGTGCTGGGGTTCTTCCTTGCCTCGCAGCGATTGCTCACCAAGGGCATCGCCACGCAAGGCATCAAGTGATCCGGTGGGAGTATCAGATGGCCAGCGTAACCCTGCAGAACCTGACCAAAAGCTACGCCGGCGGCGCGCTCAAGGCCGTCAACGACGTGACGATCGACATCGAAGACGGCGAGTTCCTCGTGCTCGTCGGCCCCTCCGGATGCGGCAAGTCGACGGCGCTGCGCATGATCGCGGGCCTCGAGGAGATCACCGATGGCGCCGTGTGGATCGGCGACGATTTCGTCAACGATGTCCATCCCAAGGACCGCGACATCGCCATGGTGTTCCAGTCCTACGCGCTCTACCCGCACATGAGCGTCTACGACAACATCGCCTTCCCTTTGCAGATCGCCAGGATGCCAAAGGCGGAGATCGACACGCGGGTGCGCGAAGCGGCGCGCATCCTCGAGCTCGAATCCTATCTCAACCGTCGTCCCGGCCAGCTTTCGGGCGGCCAGCGCCAGCGCGTCGCTATGGGGCGGGCCATCGTCAGGAAGCCCTCGGTCTTCCTCATGGACGAGCCGCTCTCCAATTTGGACGCCAAGCTGCGCGTGCAGATGCGGGCCGAGATCGCCTCGCTCCAGCATCGGCTCGGCGTCACCACCGTCTATGTCACCCACGACCAGGTCGAGGCGATGACCATGGGCCACCGCGTGGCTCTGCTCAAGGATGGTGTGCTCCAGCAGGTTGATACGCCTACCAATCTATACAACAAGCCGCGCAACACCTTCGTTGCCGCCTTCATCGGCGCTCCGACGATGAACCTTTATTGGGCGACCCTCGAAGGCCAGGGCGACGACCTCGGCGTCAGGCTCGCAAGCCACCTGCTGAAGCTGCCGGCACGCGCGCGCGCCGAACATCCGGGCCTCGATCGCTATGCGGGCAAGCGCCTGATCGTCGGCATCAGGCCGGAGGACATCGCCGATGCGGCGACGGTCCCCGATGCCGATCCGGCCAACAGCATCACCGCCCAGGTCGACCTCGTCGAGGCGCTCGGCTCCGACGTCATCGTGCATCTGGGCATCGATGCGCAGGCCGCCGAGGTGCGCAGCTCCGACAGCCTCGACGAGATCAAGGCCGACGAGAACAAGTCGCGATGCGTGGCGCGTTTCACAGCCAAGAGCGACGTGCGCATTGGCCAGACCGCCACGGTCGCGTTCGACACCGAGCGCATGCACTTCTTCGACGGCGAAACCGGCGAAGCCATTCGGGCCTGACGCCAGCCGGCTGCCGTCTCAACCCGCCCAGCAACAGGGACAAATATCATGGCAATCAATTCCGACGTGCTCACGATCCTGCGCAAGGTACGTACCTCAGACGTCACCGACGCCCTGGACTCCATGGGCTACATGAACACCTATGAGATGGATCCACGCCTGCGCCCGCTCTTCCCCGGCATTTTCTTTGCCGGAATAGCAACGACCGCCGAGTTCAACATCATCAATCGCACCATCCCGGCGATGAGTTATGAGCAGTTCGACGATCGCCAGTACAAGCGCAATCCCGATCGCTCCACTCACCCCGATGCGCTCTGGCCGTCCGGTCATGCGTTCGGCGCGCCCGACGAGGTACATGTGATCGACACCAAGCAATCGCGCTGTGGCCTGTTGGGGTCGAACAACGTGCTCGATGCCAAAATCAAGGGCACGGTGGGCCTGATCATCGACGGCGCCTGCCGCGATTCCGGCGAGTGCATCGCCCAGCAGTCGCCGGTGTTCTGTTCGGTGCGCTCGATGCGCCACATGGCCGGCCGGCTTGAACTCGCTTCCATGGGCAAGCCGATCACCTGCGGCGGCGTCTATGTCCGCCCGGGCGATGGCGTCATCGCCGACGACGATGGCATCGTCGTCATTCCCCAGGAGGACGGGGAGGAGATCGCCAGGCGCGCCTGGATGGTGCAGGACAAGGATCGCCGCCAGCGCCGTGCGTTCTACGAAAAGCTCGGCATGCCGATGGACAAGACCGTCGAGATCGAAGAGCGTCCCTGGTAGAAGATCGCGGGCGGGGACCATTGCGGCGCCCCGCCTTTCCGCCAGTCGCCATGATCTGTTACCGAGCCCGCTTCCTGGTCATCAGAATGCCGGTCATGATGAGCGCGACGCCGAGGAGCCGGGCCCAGAGCGAGCCCGGCGCATCGCGCGCGATGTCCAGCACCACGCCCGACAGCATCTGGCCGCTGATCATCAGCAACGTGGTTTGAACGGCGCCGATGCGCGGGATCAGCCAACTGCTGGCCGCAACGAAGATCACCCCGATCGGGCCGCCGAGATAGGCGTACCATGGCGAGTTCAGGGCGCCGCCGGACAAAAGCCCTCCGACAACCGCGCCGACAAGGGTGAGAATGGCGAAGCCGACCAGATGGTTGGTGAAGGAGGCGAACATCGGCGAAGTGGAAAGCCCGAGCCGGCCGTTGATCTGGCGATTGAGGCCGACCAGCATGCCCGACATGGCCGCAAAGGTTAGCGCGAGGATCATGGATCGCTGCCGGTGCCGGCGAAGATGATGATCGCGCTGCCGGTCACGATCAGCAGAACCGGCAACAGATCGCGCCAGGCGAGGCGCTGCCTCGGCAGGCCGAACAGGCCCCAGCGGTCGGCGGCAAGGCTGAACAGCATCTGCGTCGACAAGGCGACGGCCTGCGTTCCGGTCAGGGCCAGGCCGATATTGACCGCGCTCGAGCTGAGCATGACGTTGACGGCTCCCGTCATGCCCCCGAGATAGGCCCACCACGGCGCTGGCACCGTGCTGTGGTGAAAGGCCGAACCGGCGGCTCCGCTCCTCCTCGCCAGCAGCAGGAGGAGAACGATGGCGACCGCCGCGCCGGTGCCGTGCGCCGTCCAGGACGCGAACAGCGCGCCGCCATGTCGGGCCAGTTCGCTGTTGAACAGCAGCATGAGGGTCAAGAGACAACCCGTGCCGACAGCCGTGACGAGATGCACGATGCGGGCCTGACGCAGGTCGAGAAGATGCATGGTCACCTCTCCGGCAAACTGGTGGATTCAGCCTACCATGGATTGCCGGTTTCGAGGCCTAATTGCTTGCTGTCTATTGAAATTTTATCCTGGAATCGTGGCTGGTCGCCGGTAAGTCGAGCACGCTTGTTTCAGATTTGCGAGGGCGTTCTAGACCGGCCGTTTCAGGATATCCATGGCCGCATGCACGCCGCCACGCTGATGGGGAATGCCAAGCCCGCCGAGTCCCATTTCGATGCCGGAAAGTGTCGCCAGCAGGACCAGCTCGTTGCATTGGCCGAGGTGACCGATGCGGAATATCGTGCCCTTGAGACGGCTGAGGCCTTGGCCCAGAGCGAGGTTGAAGTTCTCGAGCACATGCTGGCGCAACGCGTCGGCATCATGCCCATCCGGCATCATCACGGCCGTCAGCACCGAGGAGTGGGCACGCTCGTTGGCGCAGAGGACTTCGAGTCCCCACGCCTGAACGGCTGCACGGGTCGCGGCGGCGAGGCGGTCATGCCGGGCGAAGACGTTGGCCATGCCCTCCTCTTCGATCATGGCGATCGATTCGCGCAGGCCATAGAGGAGATTGGTCGCAGGCGTGTAGGGAAAAAAGCCGGTGCGGTTGAACTCGATCATCTCGGACCAATCCCAATAGGATCGGCGCATACCGCCCGCCCTCGACTGCTCGATGGCTCGGGGCGAGAGGGCAACGAACGCGAGGCCCGGCGGCAGCATCAGGCCCTTCTGCGAGCAGGTGACGGTGACGTCGACTCCCCAGCCGTCATGCTCGTAGGGCAGGGAACCCAGCGAGGAAATCGCGTCCACCATCAGCAAGGCAGGGTGGTTCGTGTCATCGATCGCTTCGCGGATGGCCTTGATCGGGCTGGCAACGCCGGTCGAGGTTTCATTGTGCACCACCATGACGGCCCTGATCTGGTGATGCGTATCGGCGGCCAGTTTCTCGCGGACGACCTCCGGATCGGCCCAGTCACGCCAGTCGCCGGGAATAAAATCGGTCTCGACGCCCCATTTTTCCGTCAACCGGCGCCACTGGCTCGCGAAGTGGCCGGTTTCGACCATCAGCACGCGATCCCCTTCAAAGAGCGTGTTGACGACCGCTGACTCCCAGGCCCCCGTGCCCGACCCCGGAAAGATCAGGACCGGATGCTCGGTGCCGAAGATCCGGCGGATTCCGCCAAGGACGGTCTGCGCCAGCTGGGCGAATTCGGGACCGCGATGATCGATGATGGGCATGCTGATGGCGCGCAGGACCCTGTCGGGAATGGCGCTTGGACCCGGAATCTGGAGGAAATGGGGTCCGAAATGCTGGGTCATGGCGCGCCTGTGATCAAAGCTGACTGAATCTGCGCCGCAGTTTTGCATTCATTTTTCACGTCATACAAGCGATTTGAATTCGATCTGCCCAAATGATATGCAGTCAGGGGATGATTTGTGAGGATCACTATGGCTGAAGCGAGCGGCGCTGAGGTGGTGGAGGTTGGCGAACTTCGAGCCGTGAGCGGCGCCGGCAGCTCGCTGCACGAGGAAATCCTCCAGGGCTTGCGCCGTTATCTTGTGGAGGGCGGGCTTCCGGATGGCGCGCGTATCCCCGAGCGCCTTCTTTGTGAAACGATGGGGGTTTCACGCACGCCCCTGCGCGAAGCCCTGAAAGTCCTGGCCGCCGAAGGCCTGGTTGAGCTTCTGCCCAATCGCGGGGCCCGTGTCCGGGCGTTCGACGAGAAGGATATCAGGGAGTTGTTCGAGGTAATGGGCGGGCTCGAGGCGCTGGCGGGCCGGCTGGCTTGCGAGCATATCACCGATGCGGAAATCGCCGCCGTCGAGAAACTCCACTACGACATGTACGCCAGCTACATGCGGCGTGACCTGCCCGCCTATTTCGAGCTGAATCAGAAAATCCACCAGACGATCGTCGCTGCCGCGCGCAACTCGGTGCTGACCTCCGCATACACCAATTTCTCCAGTCGCCTGCAGCGCGTGCGCTACAACGCCAATCGTGAAAATCACAAGGATCGCTGGGGCGAGGCTATGCGCGAACACGAGCAGATCCTCGATGCCTTGCAGCGTCGCCAGGGGCTGGAACTCAGCGACATTCTCTTCCGCCACCTGCAGAACAAGCGCGCTGCCGCGCTGCGCTACCTCAGCGATCACCCTTCCGAAAGCGATCAGGCCAAGGGATAGGCGGTATGCAGAGGCGCTCGAGGCGAACCTTTGCCTGCGCTTAAGTCATAAATCCGTCACTCGCGATCAGATAGCGCTTGAATTGAATGCATAGTTGGGCATTGTATGCTGATATTGCATTCTGTCGGGGGCGCGGGTGAGGGCGTTGGTGATAGGCGGAGGGGTGATCGGAGCTGCGGTAGCCTTTCGGCTGGCCGAGGCCGGAGCGCGGGTCCTGCTCGTCGAGGCCGGCCGCATAGCGCAAGGAACGTCCCTGGTCAGCTTCGCCTGGATCAGTGCCTGCGAGAAGGTTGATAGCGATGACTATTATCGCTTGAGCTTGGCGGGTGTTCGCGCACATCAACGCCTTGCGGAGGAATTTGGCGCGCAGGGAACCTGGTATCGGCGTCCCGGCGTCATTCAGTGGAGCAGGGCGCAGTATGAGGGAACTCGGCTTGCCGATCAGCCGCCCGATCGAAAACTCGCGCGCCTCCAGGCGCTCGGCTATCCCGCCGAGGCGATCGGGCCGGAGGATCTGCGCCGTCTCGAGCCCAATCTCAAGGCCGGAGCCATTTCGGATGCGGATTGGGCGATCCACTATCCCCAGGATGGATATCTCGAAGCGCCGATCTTCATCGGTGCTCTGCTGCGGGCCGTGGCCGAGCGCCATGGCGCCGAAATCCGCACCGGTACTCCTGTCCGGCAGGTCCTGCTCGAAGGCGATCGGGCCGTCGGCGTCGTTACCGCCGGCGGCGAGCGCATCCAGGCGGACGTGGTGATCAACTGTGCCGGGCGTTGGGTCAACGATGCCGTGGGGCACGACCACCTCAAGGTTCCGCTCGAGCCGACGCTCGGATTGATCGCCTATACGCCGCCGGTCGCCGATACGATCCGCAAGGTGCTGCGCACGCCCGACCTCAACGTGCGTCCCGACGGAGGCGGCCGGCTGCTGCTGCGCGCCAACGATCTGGATGAACAGCTTTCCGGCGATGATCGGCCGACAGCCGACCATCCGGTGGCCCGCGCGCTCGCCGAACGGCTGAGCGATCTGGTCCCGGCACTCGACGGCATCGCGGCCGAGGCGGTCCGCATCGCGGTGCGTCCGATCCCTCGGGGCGGGCTTCCTTGTGTCGGGCCCATTCCGGGCGTGCGCAACTATTGGGTCGCCGTCACCCATGGCGGCATCAATACCAGCGCCTTCATCGGCCTCGCGCTGCGCGACGAAATTCTCCAGGGCCGTCCGGCGCCCGAATATGCGCCCTATCGTCCGGAACGCTTCTTCAAGGCGGCGGCATGACCGGGTCCACGACAAGCCAGCCGCTGCTCAGCGTTGAGGATTTCTCGCTCAACTTCTCCGGAATGGAGAAGACCAACCTGATCGACGGCATTTCCTTTTCGGTGATGCCTGGGCAGACGCTATGCCTCGTCGGGGAATCCGGCTGCGGCAAGAGCGTGACCTCGCTGGCCCTTATGGGACTCCTGGCCTCGCCGCCGGCGCGCGTGACGAGCGGTCAGGCTTTCTTCAACGGGCGCGACCTCTTTACGCTTTCCGAGCGGCAACGGGCCGATCTTCGCGGCAACGAGATCGCCATGATCTTCCAGGAGCCGATGACCTCCCTCAATCCGTCGCTGACGGTGGGCCACCAGATCGTCGAGGGCATCCGTCGCCACAATGCCGTTTCCAGGCAAGACGCACGCGCCAGGGCGCTCGAGATGCTGCAGCTCGTGCGTATACCAGCGCCGGAAAAGCGGTTCGACGCCTATCCGCACCAGATGTCGGGCGGCATGCGCCAGCGCGCCATGATCGCCATGGCGCTGGCCAATTCTCCCAAGCTCCTGATCGCCGACGAGCCGACGACGGCGCTCGACGTCACCATCCAGGCGCAGATCCTGGCGCTGGTCAGCCGCCTGCAGCGGGAAACCGGCACGGCCATGATCCTCATCACCCACGACCTCAGCGTCGTGGCCGAGGTCGCCGACCGGGTCGCGGTCATGTATGCGGGCCGGATCGTCGAGACCGGCTCGGTCGAGGAGATTTTCTCCGATCCCCAGCACCCCTATACCCTTGGTCTCTTCGGCTCGGTGCCCTCGCTCGGCCGCCGGACGGGCGCGCTCGCGACCATCGAGGGCTCCGTCCCGCCGCTCGAGAAAATGCCCGCGGGCTGCCGCTTCGCCACGCGCTGTCCCTTTGCCGACCAGCGCTGCCATCAAGAGGTTCCGCCCAGCTACGAGCCGGCGCCGGGCCATCAGGTCGCGTGCTGGTACGCGCCGCTCGAAGACCATGTGAGGGCGGCATGAGTCAGGACGCAATCCTCGAAGCCCGCAACGTCGTCAAACGGTTCGGCAAGCCGGCAAACTTCATGCGCACGTCGAGCCTGGTGCATGCGGTCTCGAATGTTTCCCTGTCGGTACGTCGTGGCGAGACGCTGGCGATCGTCGGTGAATCCGGTTGCGGCAAGTCCACCCTCGGCAGGGTGTTGCTGCGCCTGCTCGAGCCGACCTCCGGCCAGGTCTTCTACGAGGGCACGGAAATCACGGCCCTCAGCCAGCGCGAGATGCGGCGGCTGCGGCGCGAGTTGCAGATCATCTTCCAGGACCCGTTCGCCTCGCTGAACCCGCGCATGACCGTGCGTCAGATCCTGGCCGAGCCGATACGGCTCCATCGCGTGGCGTTGGGCAAGGCGGTCGACGAGCGCGTCGATGACCTGATGCGCACCGTAGGTCTTCGCCCCGACTGGGCCGACCGATACGCGCACGAATTCTCGGGCGGGCAGCGCCAGCGCATCGGCATCGCCCGCGCGCTCGCCGGCGGGCCCAAGCTCATCGTCGGCGACGAACCGGTCTCGGCATTGGACGTCTCGATCCAGGCCCAGGTAGTCAACCTTCTCGGCGAGCTCAAGCAGGATTTCGGCCTCACCCTTCTGATCGTCGCCCACGATCTGGCGGTCATCCGCCATATGAGCGACCGGGTAGCGGTGATGTATCTGGGGGAGGTCGTGGAGCTCGCTTCGGCCGACGACATCTACGAGGCGCCGCTTCATCCCTATACCTCGGCGCTGCTGCAGGCGATTCCTGTCTCGGACCCTTCGGCGCGCGGAACGCGGCAGCTGCTGCAGGGCGACGTGCCGAGCCCCACGGCGCCGCCATCCGGCTGCCGGTTCCATACCCGCTGTCCGCATGCGCGACCACACTGTGCAGAGCACCATCCTCAACTCGAAAGCGCGGGGGAGGGGCGTCAGGTCGCCTGTCACTTCTGGCGCGAGATCCAGTCCGCGGGCGTCAGCGTGCCGGCCCCGGGCGAGCGCCGCGGAGCGCTCGACAAGCGGTTGGCCCTCTACCGCGCAAGGCAGGCTCAACGATTGGAGACCGGCACATGAGACGACACCTCCCGCCATCTCCGGAACCAAGTGTCAAACAGGAGACCTCGATGTTGAAGAAGCTAGCCATGGGCGCAATCCTCTGCGGATTGCTCGGATCGACGGCCGTTTCGGCTGCCGATCTCACTGTCGCCCTGCAGGATGATCCGGATATTCTCGATCCCCACCGCGGAAACACCTTCGTCGGCCGCATGGTCTTCGGACCCATGTGCGATGCCCTCTTCGACATCGATACGTCCCTCAACATCGTGCCGCGCCTTGCCGCGGAATGGGCGTGGTCTGAGGGCGATACGGTCCTGACCATCACCCTGCGCGACGACGCCCTCTTTCATGACGGAACACCAGTCAATGCCGAGGCGGTCAAGGCCAATCTCGACCGCGCGATGACCCTGCCCGAGAGCAATCGCAAGGCCGAGCTCGCCTCGATCACTGCGGTCGAGGTGGTGGGCGAGTTCCAGGTCGCCATCACGCTCGAAGCGCCCGACGCCGCGTTCCTCGCCAACCTGACCGATCGTGCCGGCATGATGGTTTCGCCGGCGACGTTCGAGACGACGGGCGAGGGCGGTCTTGTCTGCGCCGGCCCCTACAAGTTCGTCGAGCGGATCCAGAACGACCGCATCGTCATGGAAAAGTTCGCCGACCACTGGGACGCCGACAACTACCATTTCGATACGGTGACCTACCGTCCGATCCCCGATACCACGGTGCGCCTCGCCAACCTGCAGTCGGGCGACCTCGACATCATCGAGCGGCCGGCCCCGTCCGACATGGCCACGATCGAGAACGATCCCAATCTCGTCTTCGAACTCGTCACCGGTCTCGGCTTCTATGGCGTCAACTTCAACATGGGGAACGGTGATCGCTCGCAGTCCCCGATCAACCAGGACGCGCGTCTGCGTGAGGCGCTCAACCTGACGATCGACCGCAACGTGCTCAATGAAGTGCTGGGCATGGGGACTTACCTGCCGGCCTACCAGCCCTTCTCGACCGCTTCTTGGGCCTACAACCCAGAATTCGATGGCGGCGGGCGCGATGTCGAGCGGGCGAAGGAGTTGATGGCCGAGGCGGGCCATGAATCGGTCTCGTTCGAGATTCTTTATGCCAACAACAGCGCCATGCAGCAGCTCTTCGAGCTGGTGCAGGCCATGGCGGCCGAAGCGGGCTTCAACATCACCCTGCGCCCGACCGAATTTGCCGCTTATGTAGACGAGCGCGAAGCGGGCAATTTTGAGGTCAGCCAGTTCGGCGCCTCCGGCCGCATCGATCCGGACGGCAACTTCCACCGCTATCTGGCCTGCGGCAGCGCCGGCAATGTCGGGAATTACTGCAACGACGAGCTGACCGGGCTCCTCAACCAGGCGCGCGTCGTCAACGACATCGCCGAGCGCAAGCCGCTCTATGACGAGGCCCAGCGGATCGCCGCCGAGGACCTGCCGGCGCTCTACTTCTACTATACGCCGCGCACCTGGGCCTATAGCGCCAATCTCGATGGGTTCGTGTCTTATGCCGATGGCGTGCTGCGCCTGGCCGGCCTCAAGCCCAAGGAATAGACCGTGAGCGGGGCGGCGGTCCGCCGGCCGCCGCCCCCTCCCACATCAGGCCCGAACTCGTGCTCAAACTCATTGCAAGACGCATACTGGTCGCCATTCCGACCCTCATCATCCTGTCGATGATCATCTTCGGCTTGCAGCGCATGCTGCCCGGCGATCCGATCCAGACGATGATGGCCGAAGAGTCCGATCCGCAGGTGATCGCGTTTCTGCGCGACAAGTACCGGCTCGACGATCCGGTGCCGATGCAATACCTCGCCTGGGTCGGCAACGTGCTCCAGGGCGATTTCGGGCGCTCGCTTCGAACCGGCCTGCCGGTGGCCGAGATGATCCTCCAGAAGCTGCCGATCACGGTGCAGCTGGCGACCATGGCTATGATCATGGCCATGCTGATCGGCATACCCGCCGGCATCCTCGCAGCCGTGCGCAAGAATACCATTCTCGACTACATCGCCAACGCCGTCGCGCTCTCGGGTATGTCGATCCCCAATTTCTGGCTGGGCATCATCCTCATCATGGTTCTGGCGGTGAGCTGGAAGCTGCTGCCGGCCTCGGGCTACGTGCCGATCACCCAGGATTTCTGGCTGTCGATCAGGACCATGCTGATGCCGGCCTTCGTGCTGTCGACGGCTGTCGCCGCCTATCTCATGCGCCATACGCGCAGCGCCATGCTGGGCGTGCTCAGCTCGGACTATATCCGCACCGCGCGGGCCAAGGGACTGCTGAACAACACGGTGATCCTCAAGCACGCCCTGGGCAACGCCCTGATGCCCATCGTGACGCTCTCGACGCTGCTGTTCGGCGATCTGCTGGCCGGCGCCGTGCTCACCGAACAGATCTTCGTCATTCCCGGTTTCGGCAAGCTCATCGTCGATGCCGTGTTCACGCGTGACTACGCCGTGGTGCAGGGCGTGGTGCTGTTCACCGCCATAGGCTTCATCGCCATGAATATCCTTGCCGACGTGCTCTACATCGTCATCAACCCCCGCCTCAGGCATCCGCAATGACCCTCGCCGTGCAAGCAGAGACCGTCGCGCCGCGCCGCCGCTTTCGTGGGCTGTCGAGGCTCGCGCGCAATCGCGGCGCGCTGGTCGGCGTCGTCGTCGTCCTGTTCTTCGTGGTGCTCGCGGTCTTTGCGCCATTGCTGGCGACCCACGATCCGTTCGCGTCCTCGTTCACCAGCGTGCGCAAACCCCCGTCGGCCGAGTACCTGCTCGGCACCGACGAGATCGGCCGCGACATCTATAGCCGCCTGCTCTACGGCGCACGGGCATCGCTGATGGCGGGCGTTGTTTCGGTGGCCATCGCGCTTGCCATCGGCGTGCCGCTCGGCCTCGTCGCCGGCTATTTCGGCGGCCTCGTCGACGGAGCGATCTCGCGCGTCATCGAGGCGCTGCTGGCCATTCCCTCGCTCATCCTCGCTATCGCGCTCGCCGCGACGCTGGGCCCCAGCCTGATGAACGCCATGCTGGCCATCGGCATCGCCGCGACGCCCATCTTCGTGCGCCTGACGCGCGGCCAGGTGCTGGCGGTCAAGACCGAGGACTATGTGGAGGGCGCCCGCGCCATCGGGCTTCCGCATGTCCTCATTATCGTGCGCTACATCCTGCCCAACGTGCTCTCCCCGATCGTGGTGCAGGCGACGATCACCATCGCCACCGCGATCATCGCCGAGGCCAGTCTCTCGTTCCTCGGGCTCGGGCAACAGCCGCCCAACCCATCCTGGGGCTCGATGCTCAACACCGCCAAGAACTACATGACCCAGGCTCCCTGGATGTCGATCTTCCCGGGCGGGGCGATCTTCCTCGTCGTGCTTGGCTTCAACATGCTTGGCGACGGCCTGCGCGACGCGCTCGATCCGCGCAACAACTGACCGAATTTGAGGAGTATTTGCCGATGTCCCTTCGCGTAGCCGAGCATCTGGAAACCCAGCTGGACGCCATCATCGATCGGCTCGGCCGATACGTCGCCTGCGCCAGCGTCAGCGCCGACCCTGCTTTCGAATCCGGCATGCAGGCGGCGCGGGACTTCCTCATCGCCCGGCTGGGCGAGATCGGCCTGGAGAACGTCCAGCTGCTCGACGGCGGCGGGCACAAGGCCGTCTACGCCGACTGGCTGCATGCTCCGGGCAAGCCGACCCTCATCGTCTACGGCCACTACGACGTGCAGCCGCCCGATCCGCTTGAGGCCTGGGAAACCGATCCGTTCGTCCTCACCCGCAAGGGTGACCGGCTCTACGCGCGCGGCGCCTCCGACAACAAGGGCTCCTCGACCATCGCCATCGAAAGCCTTGCGGCCTACCTGGCGATCGAGGGCGGCTTTCCGTTCAACGTGCGCTGTCTTTTCGAGGGTGAGGAAGAGGTCGGAGCCGTCACCCTGCCGGTGATCTTCGAGCGTTATCGCGACCTGCTCCAGGGCGACCTGGTGCTCTCGGCCGATGGCGGGCGGAACGGTTTCTGGCCGGCGATCAACGTCGGGTGCCGCGGCGTCAACGCCATGGAGGTGACGCTCAAGACCTCTGCCGTGCGCGATCTCCATTCGGGCCGCTATGGCGGAACCACCCGCAACGCGCTCCATGACATGGCCCATCTTCTTTCCAGCCTCCACGACGAGGACGGCCGGGTGGTCGTCGATGGTTTCCTGCCCGAGACGTCGCTGCCGAGCGCCGAGGCGCGGCGGCACGTCGCTGAACTCGGCATGGACGAGGATGCGTTCTTCGCCAGCTTTGGCGGCACGCCGCACGGCTATCCCGACTATTCGGCGATCGAGCGCCTGATGCTGATGCCGACGCTCGAGATCAACGGCATGTGGGGCGGCTATACCGGCCCCGGTTCCAAGACGGTCATCCCCAACGAGGCGCACGCCAAGATCACCATCCGGCTGGTGCCGGGCCAGGATCCGAAGGAAACGGCGGCAACCGTTGCCCGGCACCTCGAGGCCCACGCGCCCGCAGGCACCAGCATCGAGATCACGTCGGATCGCGGCGGCGCGCCGGCCTATAATCTCGGCGAAGACAGCCCGCTGGTCATCGCGGCCGATCGGGTGCTGCGCGAAATCACCGGCAAGACGCCGGTGCGCGTGCGCAGCGGCGGCACCTCGCCGATCACCTCGACCATCCGCCAGGAGCTCGGCATCGACACGCTGATGTTCGGCTTCAGCCTGCCGGCCGACGGCGTGCATGCGCCCAACGAGTCCTACGCCATCGAAAGCATTCGCGAAGGCATCCGCTGCTGGCCGCTGCTGCTCAGCGAACTCGGCCGCGTCTGGGCCGCGAAATAGGAGACAGGAACATGAAAGCCATCATCGTCGGAGGCGGTGTGATCGGCGCTTCCATCGCCTATCGCATGTCGCAGGCGGGAGCCGAGGTCACTCTTGTGGAAGCGGGCCGGGTAGGCGCGGGCACCTCGTCCACCAGCTATGCCTGGGTCAATGCCTGCGAGAAGCTGACCTCGCGTCCTTATTTCGAGCTGAACTGGGCAGGCGTGCGCAGCCATCGCAAGCTTGCCGAGGAATTCGAGAGCGCCAACTGGCTGCATCGCCCCGGTGTTGTGCAGTGGCAGGATGCGGGCGCCGAGGCGGCCGGGTTTGACGAAGGCGATTTCGACAAGTTCGAGCGTCTGCGCGAGTGGGGCTACCCGGTCGAAAAGATCGATGCGCAGACGCTTGCCGAGCTTGAGCCGGACGTTGACCTCGACACCTTCAACGAAGACGGCGCCCTTTACTATCCCGAGGACGGCTGGCTCGATGGTCCCGTCTATGCGGGGGCGATGGTCGCGGCCGCCCGGGCGCGCCACGGCCTCAAGGTCGTCAAGGGCAAGGTAACCGGCCTCCTGGTACGCAGCAGCGCGGCGGCGGGTGTGACGCTGGAGAACGGCGAGACGCTCGAAGCCGATCTGGTCGTCAACAGCGCTGGCCGCTGGGCCAACGAGGCTGTCGGCAACCCCGAGCACGAACTGCCGCTCGCCCCGACCGTCGGCCTCATCGCCTATACCGTCAGCTGCGACACCAGCCTGCGCCATGGCCTGCGCACGCCTCTGGTCAACTGCCGTCCGGACGGGGCAGGGCGCATCCTGCTGCGCGCCAACGATGTCGACAAGGGCGTACCGGCCGATGCGGACCCCGTGCCGTCGAACCCGGCGGCCCAGCAGCTGCTCGCGCGCGTCAAGGAACTGATGCCGGCCCTCGAAGGCGTCCACGTGGAGGCCGTGCGCACCGCGATCCGCCCCATCCCCAAGGACGGCTATTCGGCCATCGGCCCGCATCCAGCGCTTTCCAACTACTACGTCACGGTCACCCACAGCGGTGTCACCATGGCCGCCTTCATCGGCGAGGGCGTCACGGCCGAACTGGTGCATGGCCGCGATGTCGCGGAGTTCTCCGCATTCAGGCCGTCGCGCTTCTTCTAGGAGATCTGGTTTGCGTATCGCCATCCTAGGCGCGGGAGCCATCGGCTTCGCCAGCGCCGCATATCTCATGAGCCGGGGGCACGAGGTCGCCTTGTGGTCCCCATCGGGCAAAAGCACCTTGGCGCTTCGCACCGAGCCGCTGACCTGCGAAGGCGTTCTCGAGAGACAGTTCCGCCCAACGATCGCCGACAGCGCCGCTGAAGCCATTTCGGGCGCCGACATCCTCCTCGTCGCCCTTCCCGCCAATGGGCATCGGATGGTCTACGAACACTTGGCCGCCGCCATCGCACCCGGTCAGGTGGTGGTCATCAACGCCCACCCGGCCCTCGGCGGCTTTCATCTTGCTTCGCTTCTCAAAGCCTCGGGAAAATCCAATCCGATCGTCGCCTGGGGCACCACCCTCCTGCGCGCCCGCCGCAGCGGCGATGCCGGCGTGCGCATCAACACAGTCAGGAAGCGCATCGACGTCGCGACGCTTCCGATCGGAGACGAGGGCGCCATCGCTCTGTGCCGGGAAGCGTTCGGGGATCATTTCGAGACGCGAGCCGACCTCCTCGCCATCTCGCTCTCCAATCTCAATCCGCAGAGCCATCTGGCGCTCGCGCTCACCAACTTCACCCGCATGGAGCGTGCCGAGGCCTGGGGGCAGGGCGAGAACCTCACGCCTGCCGTGGCGAGGCTGATGGAAGCGCTCGATGAAGAGCGGCTTGCAACAGCCAGAGCCCTCGACGTTTCGGTGCGCACGGCCGCCGAGCACTATCACCTGACCTACGGCATTCCCCTGGCGCCGCTCGAACAGATGGCAGCCGAAATCCGCGCCAAGGGGCAGGGCCAGCTCGGCCCCACGAGCGAGCAGAGCCGCTATGTGCTCGAAGATGCTCCCTTCGGCCTCTATCCGCTCGTCCGCCTCGGCGAGGCCGTCGGCGTCGAACTCAAGCTGCATCGCGCCGGATTGCAACTGCTTTCGGCCCTCTACAAAAGGGACTTCGCTGCCGAGAATGATCTTGTGGCAGATATCGATTGGTGCCCGCTACTGCAGCCACGCGCTCGGTGCCCGGGGCGAGAATGAGCGGCACACGAAATCGGCCGGCGGCAGTCGGAACACCGCACTGAAATCAGACCCCTTGGCCTCCGCCTCCAGCGCGCCGCCAGTCAGTCCCCGATTTTCCCAGGAACCTTCGAGGCATTGTCCTGAAGGTAAGCGCGACGCCGGGATGGGTCGAACGCTCGCAATTGGTCGTGCGGCTCCGTCAGGCCCATAGGAAAGGGCCAGTCGGAGCCGAAGACGATATTGCCTCTTCCAAAGGCCTCTTCGGCCGCGACAGCTGCCGCTTCGCTATGACAAATGCAATCCACCAGGACCCGGCCCAGGAGTTGCGACGGGGCCTGGCGCTCCCTGTCTATGCCCGGACGAGCGGTATCGTACCCCCGCTGCCAACGGCCAGCCACCGAGGGCGCCAGTCCGCCGCCATGGGCAAAGCATGGAACGATACGGGGGTAACGCTCGAGCACCCCGCCAAAGATCAGATGAGCCAGAGCGACCGTGCTCTCATAGGGATTGCCCAGGAGGTTGGTCAAATAGAAGCTCTGCAGCCGGCCATCGGCACATTCGCCGGGATGCAGGAAGACGAACGCGCCGATATCATCGAGAGCCTGCCAGAGCGGCTCGAATTCGGCCAGGCCGAGCGTACGCGTGTCTCCTGTGCCCGCCGGCATGGCGAAATGGCGTTTTCCCGAGGCGCCGTGCGCTTCGACGATTTCGGTTGCGACCAGTGGATCCTCGGTCGGCAGATGAAGCAAAGGCGTCAATCTGCCCTGGGCGCTCTCGGCGATCGCCGTCAATCCGGCGTTGAGATAGTTCGCCCAACGGCGAGCCTCCTTGCCGCGCAGGTGCTGGCGGTAGGTCGGCGGAGGCGCGGAAACGAAGGCATGGGCCACCGCGTTCTGCGTCATCCATTCGAGCAGTTTTCCGGGCTGGAACAAGCTCTTCACCCCAACCGCGTGTCCGTCGATCGTCAACACCTGCCCGTCGGCGTCCCAGCCGATGTCCGAAAACGCCGCAAGAGCCTGCGCATCGATCGGAATGAGATGGGTGTGGACGTCGAGTGCGATGGGCTGTGTCATGATCTATCCGGGAAAAAAGAGGTCGGCGCCAAAGGCGCCGACCCTAGTGGTCAGGAAACCGCCTGGCTCATGGACGCTATATCGGTCGAGCCATGCAGGTCCGCTGCGACGACGCGATTGCGCAATTCTCCCAAGCCCGTGGCCGAAACGATCATTTCGTCACCTGGCTTGAGGAAGATTGCCGGCTCACGGGCATTGCCGATGCCCGGCGGCGTGCCCGTGATGATGACGTCGCCCGCTTCCAGCGTCATGCCAAAAGACAGTTCCGCCACCAGCTCGGCGATGGGGAATGCCATCTGCCTGACGAGTGCATTCTGCATCTCCTGACCGTTGAGCGTCAGCTGCAGACGGATCTCGGGAACGTCGAGTTCGTCGGGCGTGACGATATAGGGGCCGATCGGCATGGTGCGGTCGATGCTCTTGCCCTTCAGCCACTGCCCGCCATGGCGGCGCTGGAGGTCGCGCTGCGAGACGTCATTGGCGAGGAAATAGCCAAAGACGTAATCGAGCGCCTCCGCCTGCGGCACCGACCGGCAACGCTTGCCGATGACGATGCCGACCTCGGCCTCATAGTCCCATTTGGCCGATATGTGCGGGTCGAGCCCGATTTCGTCGTAAGGGCCGATGACCGTGTTGGGGCCTTTGGTGAAGAAGGTCGGCGCCTTGGGCTTGTCGACGTCCTGGCCTTCCCGCTTGCCCTTGCTTTCCTCGAAGTGCTCCCAGTAGTTCCAGCCCGTGCAAAGCACGTCGCGGCCGAAGCGCTGGATCGGGGCCTTGATGCGGACCGCGGCGAGCGGCTGCTCTTCGACGCCTGGGCCAGCCAGAAGGCGTTCGATCTCGGCCTGACCACGCGCGATCAGCGAGACCATGTCCCCTTCGCCCTTGGGCAGGAGGCAAATGCTCTCCGACAAGATGGCGCCAATGCGCGTTTCGCCGGAAAAGGTGACGGTTGCAAGCTTCATGGCCTTATCCGTTCGTCAGCACGGCAATGGCGCTGATCTCGATGAGATATTCGGCATTCACCATCTTGGCGACCTCGACCATGGTCGATGCCGGAACCGGCGCCTTGAAATATTCGGCACGCACTTTGTGAATGATCGGGAAGTGCTCGATATTGCGGACATAGACGTCGACGCGAACGATATCGTCCAGCGAGCCGCCGGCCGCTTCCACCGCCGCCTTGAGATTTTCGCAGACCTGACGCGTCTGCACTTCAACGTTGCCGATGCCGGCAACCGAGCCATCGGCCGTGCGTGCCGTCATGCCCGAGATGAACACCAGCTTGCCCTTGGCCTCGATGGTCGTCGCCTGAGAGAAATGACCGTTCGGCTTGGCCAGGCGGTCCGTATGTATCTGTTCTTTCATGATGTTCTCTTGACTAGAAGTAGGACAGCAGATCGACGCCGAGCGAAGTGCCGGCTTCGACGAGACTGTTGAGTGCAGGGGAAGCGACGGGCGCACGGCCCGCGGCACGGCTGCGCGCCACGTAGGCCATTTCGCCCGGCGCATAGACGCGCTCGACGCTTGGCGCTCTGCGCGATTTCGCCACCCTGACCAGTTCGGCGCCGGTACGCCGGCCAAACTGGTCCTGGTCGACGAAATGGTCGACGTGGATGGCGATGAAGAGGTTCGAGCAGCGATAGGGCTTTGCCGGATCGCCATAGAGGCCGCTGACCTCGGGCCCGATCGCGCCGCCGGACAGTCCCCCGGCCAGAAGATCGATCATGAAGGCCAGGCCGAATCCTTTGGGGCCGGCGGCGGGCAGCAGCATGCCTTCTATGGCGCGTTGGGGATCGTTGGTGGGTTTGCCGTCGCGATCGGCGGCCCAGCCTTCCGGGATCGATCGTCCGGCAGCCGCGGCATTGCGGATCTTGCCCATGGCGGCCGCACTGAGCGCCATATCCACCTCGGGCATGAAATCGGCATCCGAAGGAACCGCGATCGCCAGCGGGTTGTTGCCGGTCAAGGGCTCGGCGCCGCCGGGCGCGGGCATGAGGGGCCTGGTATTGGACATGACGATACCCACCACGCCCCGATCGGCCATCATGCGGGCATAGCGGCCGGCCGTTCCGAAATGAAAGGCGTTCCGGACGGCCACGCTGGCCATGCCGAATTTGTGTGCCCGCTCCACGGCCAGATCGACGGCCTGGCGCGCCGTCAGCTGCCCCAGCGCGTCGCCGGCATCCAGCACCACGGCCGTATCGCGGTCGGACACGATCGTCCCGGTATCGGCGAGCGAAACCGAGCCCGCCCTGATGCGCTCCAGGTACATGGGCACGAGCATCACGCCATGGGATGCAACGCCCTCCACGTCAGCGGCGACGAGATCCTCGGCCACTTTTCCGGCTGCATCGGACGGCACCCCCGATGCCACGAACAAAGCCGCGACCGCCCGCTGCAAGCCCGCAACGCTCACTGCGCCGTTCTGGTCGACCGGCATTACCGCGCATCCTCGTCATTGTCGTACCAGTCAGGGCGTTGCGGATAGTGCGGGCCGTCATAAATCTCGACCACGACGGTCTCTTCATGCGCCAGGGTCGGGCCGTGCACGTTGCCCTTGGGATTGCAGTAGAAGCTGCCGGGCCTCAGCGTGACGCCGGTGGCGGTATATTCGTAGTGCCCCGAAAGACAGAACATCATCTGGTTGGATGCGTGCAGGTGCGGAGTGGGAATGCTCGCGCCCTTCTCGAACTTGATCAGGGCCACCGATGCGCCGGTTGCTTCGTCGCGCCACAGCATCTTCTCATGCACGCCCTTGAGCGACTTGGCGCGCCAGGGCATGTCGTTGCTCTGAAGCAGGATCTCCTCGAGGGACGGCGCCCCGGCGGGCATCCCCTTGTTCTCATTTTCCGTCATGCATCACCCATGTCGTCCGGACCCGTGGCAGCCAATCCGCCGAGGACGAACATGTTCGTCCCACGATCCTTCAGCACCATCAGGCTAGACAAGGAGAAAACGACAATCAAGAAGATTTTCGAAAATCATGCGATTGAAGCGAGCTCGCCCAGGCTGTCCATGAGTTTCCTGGTCGTGCGCTCCAGATGGCGGCGGTTGAGGATCAGGGCCAGTTCGCTGTCGCGTGAAAGGGCGGCGTCCATGATGGCCTCGTGCTCGGAAACATCGTCGCGCACCGCGCCGCCTACACCGATCGACAGGGCCACATAGCGTTCCGCCTGGTCGAACAGACGGCCGCGCACACCCAGCAGAACCGGCGAATCGCACGCGGATACCAGCGCCGTATGAAATTCCCGGTGATAGCGCAGCCAGTCGGCGTTCTGCCCGGGCTCCACCCCGTCGACGCGTTTGGGGACGCTGGCCAGGCGGTGCATCGCCGCCACCACGTCGGACTCCCATTGTACGCTGCCGTTGGCGATGGACCATTTGAGGGCGAGGCCTTCGATCTCGATCCGGGCCCGCGACAGATCCCTGAGGTGCTCCAGCGATATGCCGGCCACCCGGAATCCCTTGTTTTCCTCGAGCACCACGAAACCTTCCGCCTCCAGCCGCATCAGGGCTTCCCGCAAGGGACTGCCCCCGACCTCGTAGCGCTGGCGCAGCGCCTCAACCCGCAGCCGCTCGCCGGGGCGCAGCCGGCCGGTCAGTATGTCCTGCCTCAGCAGGTTGAACACTGTAGCATTGAGAGTTGCGTGCTCATGCATGTTGCTTGGCCTTCCGTCCGTCACTCGCGGAAAACGATAAGTAGGTCGCCGCGGCGAAACTGGCAATGTGATTTTGGATAACAGAGTAGAAATCCGATTTTTCCACGTATTTTCGATAATCTCTTGACGCGCTGGCAGGAACGTCCTTTAGTGCGCGACCATCAGACTAAGGGGTGAAGGAGCAATCTGATGCGCAATGCGCCAAACTGGGCTGGGGCGAGCCTTATCGCCTTGTCGACAGTCGCCATGGGGGCGGTGCCGGCCAGTGCCGCCGACGCGGTCTTCGGCTTTTCCGGCTGGGCCGTCGGCTATCTGCCAACGGCCATCGCCATCGAGCGCCTGGAGGAGATGGGCTATGACATCGAGGTCGTGGAACTGGGTGGCAACAGCAACCAGCTCCAGGCCGCCGCGACCGGGGCCGTCCAGATCACGGCCATTGCCCAGGTGATGGACGCCATCGACCAGGGGCTCGACAGCCGCTTCTTCATGGAAGCCAACACCAACGAATTCCTGCTGGTCTCGAAAGCCGAGCTGACCAGTTGCGAATCCCTGGACGGGCATTCGGTGGGCATTCAGTCGACCGGCTCGTTCGTCGGCCAATTGGCCATTCAGTGGCTCGAGCAGACCTGCCCGGACGCCAGGCCGAACCTGACCGTGATCGAGGGCTCGGACAATCGCTTGGCGGCGCTTCTCGCCGGCCAGCTCGATTCCAGCGTCGTCGACCTGCAGGACTGGACCCTGCTGCAGCGCGCCCGGCCCGGCGAGTTCACCGTGACCGGCGACTTCACCAAGATGATGCCGATCATGCGCGCCGCCTTTGCCGCGCCGCGCTCCTTCATCGCCGACAATCCCCAGCTCATCGAGGACTGGATCCGCGTTCACCTCGACGTTTATCGCCAGACTTACGAGAATCCGGACAGCCTGGTCGAAAAGGGGAAGGAACTGCTCGGCGAGATCGATCCGGAAGCGCTGCCGGACATCGTGCAGGCATTCGTCGCCGCCCAGGTCTGGCCGGCCGATGGCGGCCTCAGCAATCAGGGGGTGATGGACACCGTCAACTTCTTCAACAATGACGGCGAACCCTTCGTCAACATCAAGACGCCGGCCGACATCGCCGACCGCACCCTGCTCGACAAGGTGCTGGCCGAGTGATGGCGCCGACCCCAACAAGCAGCAGCGGGGTCCAAAAACCCCGCTGGACGCCTGACTTTCTCGTCGAAACCCGGGGTGGACGGCTTGCCGTCCGCCTCGGGGCGCTCGCGCTTCTCATCGGCGTCTGGCAAATGGTCGGCAATGATACGATCGGCCTGCTCTTTCCCACCTTCGGCCGGACCCTCGCCGCCTTCTGGGGGCTGGTGGTGGACGGCACGCTGATCACCGCGCTGCTGGTGACCAACCAGACCCTGGTCGTCGGCTTCCTGGTGATGCTGTTCGTCGGCGTGCCGCTCGGCATCGTGACGGCGCGCATAAGCCTGCTCGACCGGATCGTCACGCCCTATCTCACATTCCTGGTGGCCATTCCCGTCATCGCGCTGATCCCGGTGATCCAGGCCCTGCTGGGCCTGACCTTTGCCGCGCGTGTCACCGTTGTCGTGCTGTTCGGCATCCCCTACGTCATCATCAATACCGCCGTGGCGGTTCGCCGGGTCGATCCGGCCCTCACCGAAATGGCCCTCAGCTTCGGTGCCTCGCGCTGGCTGGTCCTGCGCGACGTCGTCCTGCCCGCGGCCGTGCCCGGCATCATGGCCGGGATCCGCATCGCGCTCGGACAGGCGCTGATCGGCATGGTCGTTGCTGAACTGACCATCGTGGGCGCTGGTGTCGGCAGCCTGATCGCCGACCTTCAAGGCCGTTTCCGCGTCGCCCCGGTTCTCGCAATCGCCGTCACCATCGTTCTCGAAGGCGTGTTGCTCATGACAATCGTTGAATGGATCGAGCGCCGTCTCGGTCGTTGGAGTCAATCATGACCGACCTTCAGGCTCCGGCCATTTCCATCACCAATCTGACCAAATACTACGGGCCCGCCGACGGGCACCGCATGAAGGCGCTGGAAAGCGTGAACCTGACGGTGGGGCGGGGGGAGTTCGTCTCCATCATCGGGCCGAGCGGCTGCGGCAAGACCACGATGCTCAAGATGGTCGGCGGTATCCTGGGCTGGGACGAGGGAAGCGTGGAGGTTCTGGGCAAGGGGGTGACCGGGCCCGGGCCCGAGCGGGCCACCGTGTTCCAGTCCTTCGCCCTGCTGCCCTGGATGACGATCATCGACAATGTCTCGTTCGGGCTCAAGGTGCGCGGCATGGCCAGGGCGGAGCGCTACGCCATCGCCCGTAAGCTGCTGGTCTCGGTCGGTCTGGCCGATTTCGAGAACGCCTATCCCCGCCAATTGTCCGGCGGCATGCAGCAGCGCGTCGGGCTGGCGCGAGCCCTGGCCGTGTCGCCCCAGGTTCTGCTGATGGACGAACCCTTTTCGGCCATCGATGCGCAGACGCGCCTGATCCTGCAGACCGATCTGCTCGACATCTGGTCGAAGACCGATCTGTCGGTCCTGTTCATCACGCACGCCATGGACGAAGCCGTTTTCCTCTCCGACAAGGTTGTGATCATGGGGGCCCGGCCCGGCCACGTGACCGATGTCATCGACGTCGACCTGCCGCGTCCGCGCACCGAGGAAACCCGCCGTGACCCGCGCTTCGTCGAGCTGACCGGTTTCGTCTGGGATCGGCTGCGCGGCATGATCCAGGGCGAAGGGCAGGCGGCGTGATGGCTGGCGTCCATGGCTGGGCCCGCCAGAACGGGCCCTTTCTGCTCTCGCTCGTGGTATTGGCGCTCGTCTGGGAGATTGCCGGGCGCAGCGCCGACCTGATGACGCTTCCGCCGTTGTCGAGCGTGCTCTCGGCCTTCGTGCGCCTTTGGGCCAGCGGCGATGCCACCGCGCCGCTGCTCGACAGCACCTTGGCCCTGATCTACGGCCTCGTCATCTCGCTGGTCTTCGGCAGCCTGATCGGCATTGGCATAGGCCTCTCGCGCTTCGTCGAGGTGGCCATCGGCCCCTATGTCAAGGCGGGCCTTTCGGCGCCGATGATCGCCTTCGTTCCGGTTTTCCTGATGATCTTCGGCATCGGACCGCAGACCCGCATCGCCACGGTCGTCGCCTTCTCGGTTTTCATCGTGGCGACTAATGCGGCCACCGCCATGCGTTCGAGCGATCCGCGCCTGGTGGAAATGGCCCGCTCCTTCGGCGCCAGCAGGTGGGCGATCTTCAGGGATGTCCGCCTGCCCGCCGGCGCGCCCTATTTTCTGGCCGGCTTGCGACTGGGCGTGGCGCGCGGCGTCAAGGGGCTGATCAACGGCGAGGTTCTCATCGCCATTATCGGACTTGGTGGCCTGGTCAAAAAATACGGCACGGTCTTTTCGATGGACCAGCTCTACGCCGTCATCCTTCTCATCGTGCTTTACGCCGCCATTGCCGTCGGCTTGGTTTCGGTTCTGAGCAAGCTTCTGGTCGCGCAAGAGAAATGATGGACCGGATTTCTCCAGGGCGCACCGAATGGCCCGACCGCCATTCCGACGCCCGACGCACCACATCGAACGCAGACCTTGCCAACCGTCAGCTTTGAGACCAAGCTCCGCCCACCAGACATCCGGAGGGCGAATGGCCGCGTGGGCTGGTCGGGGACGGGAGATTGGAAACATGCATGATGAGATGTCCGATGCGCGCGAGATCGAGGATCGCGCTCTCGACCGCCGGTCGTTTCTGATCGGCGCGGCCGCCAGTCTCGCCGCGGTTGGGCTTGCGGGTTGCGCTACGTCGGGCGGTATGAGCCTTGCCGAAGCGCAGAGGGTCTACGGGCCGGTCCCCGACGAGCGCTTTCCGATCCCCGCCGTCAACGTCAACAAGATCAACCCGAAATATATGCGCCGGACGGTGCGGTACGACACGGCGGAAGCGCCCGGCACGATCATTGCCGACCCCCGCAACTACTACGTCTACCGCGTCGAAGGCGAGGGATATGCCACGCGATATGGCGCCAATGTCGGCCGCGCCGGGTTCCAATGGAGCGGTGATGCCTATGTCGGACGAAAAGCCGAATGGCCGGTCTGGACGCCGCCGAGGGAAATGATTCAGCGCCAGCCCGAGGTCGCCAAATATGCCGGGGGCATGGCGCCGGGGCTGGACAATCCGCTCGGGGCGCGAACGCTCTATCTCTACCAGAATGGCGTCTACACGCTCTATACGCTCTACAGCACGATCATGCCCGAGACGATCGGAAAAGGCATTTCGAGCGGCTGCATCGGCCTGCTCACCCAGGATATGATGGATCTCTACGCCAAGACGCCCGTCAACACCAAGGTGGTGGTCCTGCGGGCATAGGGTTCCCCGGCGCTTTCACGCCGCAGAGACAACGTCGTACGCATCCGCTGCCGACAGGCTCAGCAGGCGATCGGCCATGTCCTGCTTTAGCATGGCCAGCCGGGCGTCCTCCTCGAGCGTGCGCTCCGGCTTGCGGCCGAGAGCGATGAACTCCTCACGCACGATCCCATCGCGAATTTGCAGCCGTACCGTCACGTCTCGGTAGGTCAGGACGAAGACGTAGCGCATCAGCGTCTCGCCGCGCTCGGGTCGCTCCAGGGCCGCATCGACGACATAGCGGCCATCGATCACCGCGCGCGTCGCCATCTCGAAGGCGTCGCGGGCGCCTGGTCCTTTGAAGGCCGTGCGGATTTCGATCTGCCGGCGCTCGGGCGGGTCCCCGCCTGCCAGCAGTGGAAGGGCGCGCTGCAGCACCTTGAAGCCGTGCGCCACCCCGCCGGGAAAGCCGAAGCCGTGGTAGCGGTTGAGGTCGGCGAGGCTGAAGATCAGCTCCCTGCCGTCTTCGCAAAGATGCAGCATGTCGTTGCTCATCGATCGAGCGCCTCGCGCATCCACGGCAGGAAGCCGTCGAGGAAACGGGTGGTCGCCGGCATGAAGTGGCTGCCGTGGTGGAAGAAGGGATCGAGACTGGTGATCACCATGCGGCCTTTCGTTGTAACGTCGTCGACATAGAGAATGGCCTTGCCCTCGCCGTTGACGGCGAGGATTTCGGCCCCGTCCGGCGGGTCGAACCAGCCGTGCAGATGCCAGGTGATGTCGCGCTGGGCGAGGCGCTGGAACAGGGAATGTTCGGGGCTGGCGATGCGCACGCCCAGGTCCGCGCCCGGCGTCAGCCACCACCAGAAATTCGTCGGCTGTGGCGTGAAGGCGATGCCCGGCAGGAACAGCTGGCTTTCGCTTTCGCCTGTCGCAACGATCGTCCCGCCAGCATTGAGGTAGCTTTGCAGCAACGTCTTGTGCGGCTCCATCCGGTCGGCCGGGGTGCGGCAGGGGATCAGCACCACGCTGAAATCGGCGAGGCGCACATCGCCGAGGTCTTCGGGCCGCACAAGCCGGTCGAAATAGCCGGCATAGCGCGGCGCCTCGAAGCTCTCGATGTGATAGTAGGCGCCCGGGTGGATAGCCAGGATGCTCATCGCCCGATCTCCCCCGCGCTCCACGCGATGGTCCGTTCGGTCAGCAGTGCCCCGGCGCCGCTCTCGCCGCTCATGCCGCCGAGGTCGTTGCCGGCATGCGAGAAGATGCGGCCTCCCTCTGGCCTCGACCATTCCCAGTCAACCGGCCGCAGCTCCGGCCCGATGCCGTTGACCGCCAGTCCGCCCTCGGGCAGCGGGTTGTACCCGCGCCCGTAGAAACCGGCGACGCCCTTGTTCTCTTCGAGGCTTTTCTGGTCGATGCCGGCAAAGATCGCATGCTCGTCAAGTCGGGTCAGCGCATAGTCGGCGCGCTTGGGCTTCTCGAGCGGCACGTAGATGCCGAGACCCGGCAGGAAGGTGCGCAGCATGTGTCCGTTGAAGAACCAGCGCCCGCCCCGGTCGAGCAGCGCCGTCACGTCCTCGGTCCAGCGGAGGAACCCGACCTGGTCGAGATGGGTGGTGGTGATGAGCCCGCTCGCTTCCTCGAAGTGGCGGGCCGTGAGCGCGGCCTCGCGCACGCATATGACGCGGCCGTTGTGCACCGCGGCTGCGTAGGGCGCGGGCGTTGGTCCGTAGTGGGAATGGATGAGGAGGACGCTCATGCCGCACGCAATCCCGCAAAGGCGGGCAGAATGGCCCTATGTGCCACGCCGTCCGCACCCGCGAGCTCCACGACACGCATCGGCACGCCATAGAGGCGCTCCAGCATCTGCGGCACGATGACTTCGGCGACCGGACCCTGCACGGCCTCGCCGTCCGCCATCATCAGTAGGGCCTCGTCGGCGGCGGCCAGCGCATGGTTGGGGTCGTGGGTGGTAAAGAGGATGGTGCGGTCGCGCGGCTCGCGCAATTCGGCGAGCAGGCGCAAGAGCCGCTCCTGGTTCCTCAGGTCGAGCGCCGAACCGGGCTCGTCGAGCACGAGCACGTCCGAGCCGGCGGCGAGCGCCCGCGCGATCAGCACCAGCTGCCGCTCGCCGCCCGACAGGCGGTCGAAGCGTTCGCCGGCGAACCGCGTCATGCCCACGCGCTCGAGGGCGGCCTGCGCGGACGTCATGTCTTCCTGTCCCGGCTGGCCGAAGAGCCCGAGGCCCGCGGCCCGGCCCATCACCACCACGTCGCGCACCAGATAGCTCTGGCCGGACGAGGCGTATTGCGGCACGTAGCCGACGACCGGCGGCGCCGTGCGCGCGCCGGCATCGAGCTTTTGAAAGCCGAGGAGCGCGCGCAGGGCCGTCGTCTTGCCGCGCCCGTTGGGGCCGAGCACGGCGAGGCTGCGGCCCGCCTCCACGGCAAAGTTCAGCCTGTCGAGGACCTGCCGGCCGCCGAAGCGCACGCTGGCGTCGTTGAGCCCGATCATCGTGTTGCTCCTTCACGGAAATAACGACGCACCAGCAGGCCGAACACCGGCGCCCCGACGATCGCCGTCAGCACGCCCAGCGGAATTTCGGCGGCCGTCACCGTGCGCGCCAGCGTGTCGATGGTGACCATGAAGGCGGCTCCGAGGAGCGCGCAGGCCGGCAGCAGGCGGCGATGGTCGTGCCCGACGATCAACCGCGCCGCATGCGGGATGACGAGGCCGACCCAGCCGACGATGCCCGAGACGGCGACCTGGCAGCCGATCACCAGCGCCACCAGCGAGAAGATGATCCAGCGCTCGCGCTCGGGATTGGCGCCGAGGCTCCTGGCCTCCGCGTCGTCGAGCGAGAGAACGTTGAGGCGGAAGCGCAGGGCCCAGAGCAGGGCGAGCCCCGCCAACAGCCCCGGCGCGCAGATCAGCACCCGCTCCCAGGTGGCGGTCGCGAACGAGCCCATCAGCCAGTAGACGATGGCCGGGAGGGACGAGTTGGGATCAGCAACGAACTGAATGAGCGAGACGAACGCCGAAAACAGCGAGCCGACCACCATGCCCGAGAGGATGACGGTGATGATCTCAGTGCGCCCGTCGATCCGGGCGATGAGGCCGACGAAGACCAGCGCCGAGAGCCCCATGGCAAAGACGAGGCCGAGCAGCGGCAGCCCCCAGATGCCGAGGATGATGGCAAGCGCGCCGCCGAATGCGGCGCCCTGCGAGATACCCAGCACCTCGGGCGAAACCAGCGGGTTGCGGAAGACGCCCTGCAGCGCGACCCCGGCGGTGGCGAGCGCCGCGCCGGCGAGGGCCGCCAGCATCACGCGGGGCGCGCGCACCAGCAGCACGATCCGCTCGTCCATCGCTTCCCCGGATGCGCCCGGCGCGAAAAGGCTGGACCACAGGATCTCGATCGCCCTCGGCGCGCTGACGGCGAACCGCCCGACGCAAAGGCTGACGAGAATGCTGACGACGAGGAGGACGGCGAGGATGGCCAACACCGTCCCGACCGCTGGCCGTCCCCATTGGCGGGGCAGGTGCTCCGCCAGCCCTCCTGCGCTTGCGGTCATTGCCTACTTCGCCTCGAACTGGTCGTAGCCCGAGGCATCGCCCTGCTGGGCCATCCAGAGGATGCCGTCGATGTCCTCGTCGGTCGGCTCGTAGTTGTAGAGCGTGGCGTAGGCCGTCTTCATCTCGGCCCGCAGGTCATAGTCGAAGACGTCCGGATGCAGCAGCTCGGCAAGCCACATCCAGGTCAGCGGCGATTCCTGGTTGGGCGGGTCCCAGCGATAGCCGCCGAGCGGCATCTTGTAGACCCGGCGTTCCTGGGCCGCTTTGGTCAGGGACAGGATCGGGTCGTCATAGACCCAGCTCACGTCGAGCTGCGGCTCGAAGCTGTTGAGCAGGATCACATCCGGATCCCACTGGGCGATCTGCTCGCGATTGATCGAGATCGATCCGCTGAGCTCCTCGGCGGCGTTGCGCCCGCCGGCCAGCGAGATGTACCAGGCATTGTAATTGCCCTCACTCCCCGAAGCGGTGATGTCGGAGAGCGAGCGGCCGAGATAGAGCACGCTCGGGCGCTCGTCCTCGGAAATCCCGGCGACCTTGGCTTCGATCTCCGCCTGCACCGCGTCGCGCCAGGCGACGAGTTCGGCGATGCGCTCGGGCCTGTCGATGGCATTGGCCACCATCGTCATATACTCGCGCGTCAGCTCTTCGGTGCCGTACTTGATCAGCAGGGTGTTGAGCCCGGCATTGGTGATAGGATCGACGATCTCGGGCCCGCGTCCGCCCCACTGGATGACGAGGTCCGGGTCGACGGCCGCCAGCGCTTCGACATTGGGCATGAAATCGGTGCCGGTCACGGCATCGGAAATCGAAAGCGCATCCGGGAAGATCTTGCCGAGAATGCCTTCCCGAATGGCGGTGAGCGAGAGCGGATTGAGCCCGACCAGCTTTTCGGCCGACCCATCGAGCGAGATGACCGACGACGCCATGGGCATGGGAATGGTCACCACCCGTTCGGCGGGCTCGGACAACGTGACGGTGCGCTTTTCGTGGTCGGTGACGACGATCTCCTCGGCCGTGGCCGGCATTGCCATCAAGCCGAGGCACAGCGCCGCGAGAGCCGAGCGCGAGGGGCTCGAAATCTGAATTCTGTTCACCTGTATCTCCTGGGGCAGACGCGTCATTATCCTGACGTCGTGTGTCACCTTTTCGATTTGTGGAGTTCCAAAGTCAAGTATCAACCCTGATGCTAAACGACGCATCGGCGCGGCCGCGGCGGGGCACCTTATCGGCGAAACATAATGACTGACTATCAGTCATTGACAAGAAAGAAACATGACCATAATGATCATGTTAATTTCATCCATCGGAATTTCAAGTTATGGACATCGCTGCTGCCGTAGACGACGACGCAAACCCGACACCGCGGCGGCTACCCGGATATGGCGGCCTTCTGCGCATGCTGCGGCCGGTCCATGCGCATCTGCTGGCCTGCGCGACGCTCTCGGGCCTCGCAGCGGCGTCGGGGCTCCTGCCTTTCATCGCCATCGCCGAACTCGGCCGGATGGCGATTGCCGGCGAGCTTCCGGCGGCAACGGTTTGGTCGTGGGTGGGCGTCGGCGTGGCCGGAGCCATATCGCGGCTGCTCCTGCTCTTTGCCTCGTCCCGTATCGGGCACTACGCGGACGCCGAACTCCTCCATCGGCTGCGCCAGCGTATCGTCGGGCATCTCGGGGTGCTGCCGCTCGGCTGGTTTCGCGCGACGGGCTCGGGTGTCGTCAAGAAGACCATGACCGACGACCTCGAGGATATGCACCAGCTCATCGCCCATTCGCTGGGAGAGGTGGTGGCTGCGACCGTTTCGATCGTGGTTGGGCTCGGCTACCTCGCCCTAGTGGACTGGCGCATGATGCTCGTGACCGGAACGGTCATGGCGCTGATCGCCATCTCCTACCGCATCGCCATGCGGTCGATGACGAGCCACCTGCTTCGCCTGATCGCCGCCGAAGGCAGGATCGGCGCGGCGAGCGTCGAATACGCGGACGGCATCGCCGTCGTCAAAACCTTCGGCAGCGAAGGGCGCATCCTCGATCGCTTCGCGCGCGCCGTCGCCGACTACAAGAACGCCATGCACGACTGGGTCACCGAGACCCGCTTCAGCTCGTCCGCGTCCCGGTTGTTCGCCTCGGAAATGACGGTGCTCGGCGCCGTGCTCGGCGTCGGCCTCATCCTCGTCCATGGCGGCGAGATCGACATGGGCCAGGTGTTGCCGTTCCTCGTCGTCGGCATCGGCCTGCCGACGGCGATCACTCCGGCGATCCAGGGATCGCAAGGGCTGCGCAAGGGTCGGATGTCCGCGGCCCATATCGAGAACCTCCTGGCCCGCAAGGCTCTGCCCGAGCCCAGGACCCCCCTCCAGCCGCAGGGGTATCGGCTCGAGGTCGATGACGTTTCTTTCTCCTATGACGGTGAGGTCAGGGCGCTCGAGCATGTATCGGTCGTCTGCGAGCCAGGCACGGTCACGGCCATCGTCGGACCATCCGGAAGCGGCAAGACGACCTTTGCGAGCCTCGTGCCGCGATTTTACGATGTCGGCGGCGGCGCCATCCGGATCGGCGGGGTCGACGTGCGCTCGATGGATGCGGCAACGCTTCTGTCGTCTCTTGCGCTCGTCTTCCAGGATGTCGTTCTCCTGCGCGATACCGTTCGCGAGAACATTCGCATCGGCTGCCCGCACGCGAGCGACGCGGAGGTGCGTGCCGCGGCGAGGGCGGCCCGCATCGATGCGGTCATCGAGGCGCTGCCGCAAGGATACGACACGGTGCTCGATGCCCTGGGCGGGGGACTTTCGGGTGGAGAACGCCAGCGGCTGACCATCGCCCGCGCCATTCTCTCGGGTGCGCCGATCGTCATTCTCGACGAGGCGACGGCATCGCTCGATCCGGACAACGAAGTCGCCGTGCAGCAGGCGCTGGCGGCCCTGACCCGGGGCAAGACGCTCGTCGTCATCGCCCACCGCCTGCACACCATCATGCATGCCGACCAGATTGTCGTTCTCGACAGGGGACGCATCTTCGAGCGCGGCACGCACGACGATCTGCTTTCGGCCGACGGCACCTATGCCCGCATGTGGTCTGCCCAGTACCAGGGAGCCCGCCCGTGATCGCCAAGCTCTTCCGCCTCTGGCCGCAACCATGGCTCCTCGCGCGCCTCTATGCGCTTTCGGCCGTCCAGGCCATCCTGCAAGGGCTGCTGCTCGGCGCGCTCGTCCCCATTCTGACGCCTCTCCTGGCGCCGGTTCCCGATTTCGATGCCGCACTGCCCTGGCTGATCGCCGGCGGCGTCGGCCTGGTCCTCTACTGGGTCCTCTGCGTGATCGCGACCCCGGTCGGCTTCGCCGCCAGCATGGATCTGGCCGCGCAACTGCGGCACCATCTCATGCGGCATGTCAGGACGTTGCCGCTCGGCTGGTTCACAGGACCGAACAAGGCGCGCCTCGCCCGCGCCATCACCGCCGATTGCAGCCATGCCGCGCAGCTGGCGGTGACCATCGGCGTGCCCGCGATCACCTGCGCCCTGGTTCCCGCGACCATCCTCGTGGTGACGGTTTTCCTCGACTGGCGGCTGGCGCTGCTCTTTCTCGCCATCGCGCCGCTGTCGTTCCTCACGCTGCGTCATGCGGGTGAGGTCGCCGGCCGCGCCGATGTCGAGCTCGAGGCGGCCAATGCCGAGATCGCCGGCCGGGCGATCGAACTGGGGCAGGCGCAAACCGTGCTGCGGGCCGCCGGCAGGGCGGCGAGCGGAAGCGCGCGCCTGCGGGAGGCGCTCGCCGAGCACAAGATCGTCTACCGGCGCGGACTCGGGCGTTCGATGATCCCCGACCTCGTCTTCACCTCGGTGGTGATGGGCGGGTTCGTTGCTGCCCTCGTCGTCGGGGGAACGCTGCTGCTCGATGGCGATACGCCCGTCGTCAGCGCCATTGCCCTGCTGATCCTCGCCGTGCGTTTCCTCGAGCCGATCGGCCATCTCATCGAGCTCATCGGTGCGCTCCGTGCCATGGACAACGCGATCGCCAGGTTGCAGGCGATCCTCGGGACGCCGGCGTTGCCGACGCCGGCAAAGCCGGTGACGACGCTGGCGTCGGGTGAGATCGTGTTCGACGACGTATCGTTTTCCTACGGCGCCAAGCCTGTCTTGCGGAACGTTTCCCTGCGCTGCCGGCCGGGGGCGGTCACCGCCCTGGTCGGCCCTTCCGGCTCCGGCAAGTCGACGATCATCCGCCTCATCGCCCGCTTCTTCGATGTTGCCGACGGCGCCGTCAGGATCGGTGGCATCGATGTCCGCGACATCGATCCAGATGTGCTGATGGGCGACGTCGCCATCATTTTCCAGGATGTCTATCTCTTCGATGATACGATCGAAGAGAACCTGCGCTTCGCGCGGCCCGGGGCGAGCGCGGCCGATCTTGCCGCCGCGGCGAAGGCCGCGCGCCTGGACGAGCTGATCGAGCGTCTGCCGGACGGATGGGCGACGCGTGTCGGCGAGGGCGGCGCCATGCTTTCGGGCGGCGAGCGGCAGCGCGTTTCCATCGCCCGCGCCTTCCTCAAGGGTTCGCGCATCGTTCTCATCGACGAGGCGAGCTCCGCGCTCGACCCCGAAAACGAGGCGGCGGTGAGCCAGGCGATCGCCGCGCTGTCGGCCGATCCCGCCCGGACCGTCATCGTTATCGCGCACCGGCCGGCAACGCTCGGCAGCGCCGATCACGTGATTGTCCTGCGCGACGGCGAAGTGGCCGAAAGCGGTGCGCCCGCGCTGCTGCTCGACAATGACGGCCCCTTCTCGCGCATCTACCGGCAATACGAGGCGGCGCGCGAATGGACCCTCGCCACGTCGCCAGGCGATGGCGATGACCTCAGCAAGGCGCTGACATGATCTCCGGATGGAACAGACGACAGGTGACCGTCGGGCTGTTGGCGAGCCTGCCCATGGCACGGCTGGTGCCGCAAGCCCAGGCCGATGCACCCAAAAGCGGCGAAATCCGCTTCCTCGACATGGCGGGCGTCGAAGTCGTGCTCTCCGGCCCGGCGCAGCGGATCATCGACACGTTCTCTCCCTTGGCCCTCACCATCGCGGTGCATGGCTCGCCCGCGAGGATCGTCGGCATGCATCCCAACATGCGCTGGATGCTGGAAAGGAGCTTCATCAGCCGGATGTATCCGCAAATGCTTTCCGTCCCGACCGATGTTGTTTCGGGCCGAAGCAGCTACGCGCCGAGCGTCGAGACCATCGCCGCGCTCGATCCGGATGTCGTCCTCCACTGGGGCGACTACGGCATGGAGAGCGTCGAGCCGCTGCGCAATGCCGGCATACCGGTCGCGACCTTCGCGTCCCTGCCCGAGGGACCCGAGGAGATGATCCGCGCTTTCGCCACCATGCTCGGCCAGATGATCGGCGACACGTCACGGGTGACCGACATCGTGACGCTCGGCGCCGGTGTGCGCGCAGATCTCGATGAAACGCTCGCCGGCCTGACGGACGCCGAACGTGCCCGGGCCCTGATCGTGACGCCGACGGGAGATGGGCTGGCGGCCTCAGGAGGGGACGCCGACGGCTCCTTCTCCTATTACATCTACCGCGCCGGCGGCCTCAACTGCGCCGAAAGCCTGCCGGCCTTCAGCGGCGTCAGCGTCGAACAGATCGCCGCATGGGATCCGGACGCGATCTTCCTCTTCAACTCGGCAGGCGCCACGCCCGCGTGGATCCATGACGACCCGATCCTTGCTGCAACGGCCGCGGGGCGCGACCGCCGCGTCTACATCCTGCCGATCGGCGCCCACAGCTGGGGTTCGCTCGGCCCCGAGGACCCGCTGATGCATGTCTGGATGGCCGAGCTCCTCTATCCGGACCGCATGGACCGATCCCTGCGTCGCCGTATGCGGGCCGCTTACCGAACCCTCTATGGCCACGACTTTTCCGAGGACGAACTCGACGCCGTGCTGCTGATGGACCTAAATGGACAATCGGCCCACTACGCCAGGTTCGCGCGCGAGTGAACGCGCACGCCAGCCCCGAAAGAGAGGTGCGTCATTGATCGAGAAGGCCACGAAACCGCCGCGCACCAAGCCGCCCGAGGAACGCCGGGAGGATCTCATGGACGCCGCCGAGACGCTGTTCCTCAGGAACGGCTTTTCGGCAACGACGATCGATCAGATCGTCGAGGCGGCGAACGTGGCCAAGGGCACGTTCTACCTCTATTTCTCGAGCAAGGACGCCGTGCTCGCCGCGCTGGGCCGGCGCTTCGCGGAGCACTATGCGCGCACGCTGCGGCAAGCGGTCGAGGCGAGGCCGACCGATGACTGGCGCGGCAGGCTCGATGCCTATGTAGATACCGGCGTTCGCACGCTGCTCGCCAATGGTCCGTTTGCCGAAGTCGTCTTCCACACCCGGCCGCCGCCCATCGATTGGTCCATCCAGCGAGCCATCGCAGCCCCCCTCGCGGAACTCTTGCAAGCCGGCAATGCCGCCGGCGCCTGGTCGGCTCCCAATCCACCACGGACGGCCATGTTCGTCTTTTCTGGTCTCCACGGCGTCGTAGACGACGCCCTCTCACGCGGCGATGAGACCGCACCCGGAGATTTGGTCGCCGAGGTCAGAGAGTTCGTCGGTCGCATCGTTGGCTGCTGAGTGTGCGTGGCGTACGCACTTGGTAGCCTATCGAGCCCAAACCCTGCCTTCCGAGACACATCTGTCGCCGTGCACCATGCTTCCGGATATGATATGGGGGCGACTTCACCAATCGGTCCAGTGGAGCGTTGGATCGATTGAGAGTAAAAAAGTATATAGAGATGAATAACTTAGACCGACGCTTTTCCGTCGCACCAATGATGGAGTGGACGGATCGCCATTGCCGCTATCTTCACCGGCTGCTCAGCCGGCGGGCGCTGCTGTTTACCGAGATGGTCACCAGCGCCGCGCTCGTGCATGGCGATGCTGAGCGGCTGCTTGCTTTCTCGCCGGTCGAGCAGCCTGTCGCTATCCAGCTTGGTGGGTCGGATCCGGTCGAGCTTGCCATCGCGACCCGCTTGGCGACGGAGGTTGGCTATGCCGAGGTCAACCTCAATGTCGGCTGTCCGTCGGATCGTGTGCAGTCCGGCCGGTTCGGCGCTTGCCTCATGGCCGAGCCTGAGCTGGTCGCCGATTGCGTTGCCGCCATGCGCGAGGCGACGCACCTGCCGGTCACCGTCAAGTGCCGCATCGGTATCGACGATCAGGACCCTGAAGCCGGGCTCGACCGTTTCGCCGACGCCATGGTTGCAGCGGGTGCTGACGTGCTCTACGTCCATGCCCGCAAGGCCTGGCTGCAGGGCTTGAGTCCCAAGGAGAACCGCACGATCCCGCCGCTGGACTACGACCGGGTCTATCGCTTGCGCCAGCGGCTCGCGCCTTATCCGGTGATGATCAACGGCGGCATCGAGACGCTGGAGGCCGCGCTTGCCCACCTCGATCACGTCGATGGCGTCATGCTCGGCCGCGCCGCCTATCACAATCCGATGCTGATGGCCGAGGTCGACGCACTGGTCTTCGGCGAGCCCGCCACGCTCGTGACGCTCGAGGACGTCATGGCCGGCATGCGCCTCTATGCGCAGGAGCAGATCGGGCAAGGCGCGCGCATCAACCAGATTACCCGCCACATGCTGGGCCTCGCCAACGGCCTGCCAGGCGCCCGCCAGTTCCGCCAGATCCTGTCGACCGATGCCTGCCGCAAGGGCGCGGGCGTCGAGGTGCTGGACAGGGCGATGGATGTCCTGGAGGACGCCCACAAGCGTCAGTCGGTCAGTTCCAGTGCGTTGCTGGTCACCGCGTAGCGGCTGAGGGTTTCGAGGAACGTCATTCCGAGCAGGCTGGTTTCCAGCGCTCCGTCTTCCGAGATGAAGGCGCGCACGTTCCGGCGCGCGATGCCGCCGACTTCGACGGTGTCGAGGGTCGCCCGCGCCGCCATGCCGGTGCCGTTTGCCGTCGAGACGGGGATGTCGAAGCGCAGCGTGTCGGTGTCGATCCCGGCCGCCCGCGCGTCGGCGGTGGTCAACACCACCGCGCTCGCGCCGGTATCGAAGATCATCGGCGTCGTATGCCCGTTGACGGTGGTGCTGACCTCGAAGTGCCCGCCGATTCCGCGCCGGAAGGTCGCCGTGCCGCGCTCGGCGTCGACCACCGCCACGCCCGGCGCCAGTTCCCCGAAGACGCGGCTGGCGACGCCCACGATCTCGGTCCGGTAGGAATAGGACAACAGCGCCACCCCGAAGATCGCCACCCACATGGCGACGCCGCTGATCAGCTCGCCCGCCCTGTGCCGCCGCATGAAGGTGCCGCCGGCGAGAAAAATGAGGATGATGACGAGGAAAAGCAGCTGTCCCGTCTGGGATTCGGTCAATCCCACTAGGCTTCCCGCATCGCTGGCGATGAGAAGCCCGAGCCCGGCGGCAATGACGAGCGCGATGCCGATGAAGATCATATGCGGTCTCCGCCCTCGCCGAAGTCTTTCCTTACCCCGATAAAGTCATTCGTCTTGACCGTTTCAAGGCAGGGTGGGGGATTTATAGCTGAAGTCGCCGCTAACGTGTGTGTGTTCTCCAGAGGCATGTCTCTCACCGGGTCATTCCCGCGAAAGCGGGAACCTCGGTTTCATCTATCCAGCACAATGAACGCAGGTCCCCGCTTTCGCGGGGATGACCCGGTGCGGTGGATAGGGGCGACACTGCGCCTAGGACGCTAGCAGAAATGCGGTCAGCGCCGCGATTTCGCCAAGCGCGATCAGTCCTCCGGTCAGGTCCCCCGTTTGCCCGCCGACGAGCTTGCGGCAGAGCGCCGTCCAGCCGGCGACGGTCAGCGCAAGCAGAACGAACGCGACGAGCAGTCCGAGATAGCCGGCGAACGGGCCCGCCAGCACCAGCGAGAGGATGACCGCAAAGCCGGCGCCGCCGGCGAAGCTTTGCCATTTGAGCTCTCCAGCCGTCGCGCCGGCGCCCGTCTGCCGCGCCGAGGGCAGTGCCACCGGCAGCCAGAGCGCGCCCGAGCGGGCGAGCATGCCTGCCGCCAGCCACAGCCCTCCCGCCGCCAGCGGATTCAGCGCGCCGATCGCCCCGAGCGCCGTCACGCGCAGCACGAGGAAAAGGCAAAGCGCCGCAACCCCATAGGTGCCGTGCCGGCTGTCCTTCATGATCTCGAGCTTGCGTTCGCGCGTCGCCCCGCCGAACAGCCCGTCCATGCTGTCGGCCACGGCATCCTCGGCCATCGCGCCGGTCACCAGCACCGAGGCCGCCACCCCCAGCGCCGCGGCGAAATAGCTGGGCAGCCCCAGCAGCAATCCGAAGACGAGGAGCAGCGCCGGGCCGATGCCGATGACGACGCTGGCGAAGGGCAGGGCAAGCGCCATGCGCGAGAGCACCGGCGCCTCGTGCGGGCGCTCGCCCGTCGGCAGGCGCGAGAAGAAGCGCAGCGCCATTACCGTATCGGCAAACAGCCCCCCGGCATCCGCCCGCGCCGGCTGCGGGGCGGGGCGATCGTCGGTCGGCGCGACGGTCGGTTCGCTTTCCTGGCTCAATTGCAATTCCACCCGCTTTGGGCAACAAGACCGAGCCTTCCTACCATCACAGCGCCAGAGTCGTCATGTCCGCCCAGCTCAATCCCGCCTATGCCGACGTCCTCGATCTGATCCTCACCGTTCCGGATGGCGACGAGGCGGCGGTGGCGGCCGTGCGGACGCGCGATGCGCAGCTGACCAAGCCTCCAGGATCGCTTGGCGATCTCGAACGGTTGGTCGAGCATCTCGCCCGCTGGCAGGGCAAGGCCAAGCCCACCCTCGACAATCCGATGGTCACCATCTTTGCCGGCAACCATGGCGTCACCGACCAGGGCGTTTCCGCCTTCCCGCGCGAGGTGACGGCCCAGATGGTCGCCAACTTCACCAATGGCGGCGCCGCCATTTCGCGCATCTGCGCGCTGCACGAGATCAACCTGCGCGTCTTCGAGCTGGCGCTGGAACTGCCGACCGGCGACATCACCCGCGAGCCGGCGCTCGACGATCGCATGTGTGCCGCTACCATCGCCTACGGCATGGAGGCCATCGCCGGCAAGCCCGACCTCATCTGCATCGGCGAGATGGGCATCGGCAACACCACGGTCGCCGCCGCCGTCTATGCCGCGCTCTTTGGCGGCGCCGGGGCCGATTGGGTCGGTCGCGGCACCGGCGTCGACGATGCCGGCCTTGCGCGCAAAGCCGATGCGGTCGACCGTGCGCTCGCCCTCCACAAGAACGAGCTCATCCATCCCCTCGCCATCCTCGCCCGCCTCGGCGGCCGTGAGATCGCCGCCATGCTCGGCGCGCTGATTGCCGCCCGTCACCAGAAAATCCCGGTCATCGTCGACGGCTTCGTCGCCACCTCGGCCGCCGCCATCGCCTATGCGATCAACCCCGAGGCGATCGACCACTGCGTCTTCGGCCACACCTCTGCCGAAAGCGGCCACGCCCGCGCTCTCGCCGCCATGGACCGCAAGGGCCTCCTCGATCTCAATATGCGCCTGGGAGAGGGAAGCGGCGCCGCGCTCGCCGCCGTCCTCATGAAAACCGCGCTCGACCTGCACAACACCATGGCCACCTTCGCGGAAGCGGCGGTCAGCGGCAAGTCGGCCTGAGGGCATTGGCGGGGCACAAGTCCTTCCCCATCCACCGGCTGTCATCCCGGCGAAAGCCGGGACCCAGTAAACGACGGCGGTGCGGCTCTTGCTCGATGTCACCACAGGTCATCCCCGCGAAAGCGGGGACCTCTGTTTGCTATGGCTGGAGTTGTAAACGCAGGTTCCCGCTTTCGCGGGAATGACCCGGTGGCGGTGGGAATTGTAGTGCCAAGTCGTTCGGTCAGCGTTTACTGGGTCCCGGCTTTCGCCGGGATGACAGCTGGTGGGTGGTGAAACATCGACGGCACTGATCCCCGCCGAACCCAACCGCTACCCCGCCTCGGAGAAAATCTGCAGGCGGTCGCGCCGCTCCACCACCGGCGCCAACGCGTCCATCACCCGCGCCCGCGGGAAGCTGGCGATCACTTCGGTACCGAAGCGCACCTTGGAGAAGAGGTCGAACCGGCCCTGATGCAGGTCCATGATCTTCTGGACGATGGGCAGGCCGAGGCCGGCGCCCTGCTCGGCGGTCTTTTGCGCCAGCGAGCCCTGCCCGAACGAGGAAAGGACGGTCTCGATCTCGTCCTCGGGAATGCCCGGACCGTTGTCCTTGACCGAGATCAGCTGCCCGCCATCGGCGCTTCGGTTGATGACCAGCGTGACCTTGCCGCCCTGCGGCGTGAACTTGATGGCGTTGGAGAGGAGATTGAGCACCACCTGCCGGATCGCCCGTTCGTCGCCCCAGAGTTTTGGCAGGGTGTTGCCGTAGCTGAAGGTCAGGTCGATGCCCTTGGCCTTGGCCCGGAGCTCCATCATCCGCCGGCAGTCCTCGGCGATGTCGATCAGCGAAACCACTTCCTCGTTGAGCTCGTACTTGCCCGCCTCGATGCGCGACAGGTCGAGGAGCTCGTTGATGAGGTTCAGGAGATGCTGGCCCGACCCGTGGATGTCGGCGGCGTACTCCTTGTACTGCGGCACCTGGTGGGGGCCTAGCAGCTCCGATTTCAGCACTTCGGAAAAGCCGATGATGGCGTTGAGCGGCGTGCGCAGCTCATGGCTCATGGTGGCCAGGAACTGCGATTTGGCGACGTTCGCCTGCTCGGCATGCCGGCGCGCCTCGTCCGACATGTGCTGGGCTTCTTCCAGCTCGGCGATGAGCGAATCCTTCTCGGCCTGGTGCGAGATGCGCTCCAGCTCGGACGCGTGGAGCTGGCGCGCCAGATAGACGAAGAAGATTTCGGCGCAGATGACGATGGCGCCGAGCGTATAGTTGAGCGTGCCGCCGATAAAGATGAGGTGGATCGCGACCGTCAGCGTCGCCGGCAGCGTGCTCATCACCGTCGCGGGGGTGAGCGTGCGCGTCGCCACGGCATTCGAGGCGATGTTGACCAGCACCATGGCGAAGGTCACCAGCGCCAGTTCCGTTGCCGGCGTCAGCAGCCCGAAGAGCGTGATCAGCGACCAGGTGATGCCGTAGACGGTCTCGGCGGCGACGAAATTGGTGGTCCAGTGCTCGGCGTGGAACTTGGCCGGCGGCACGCGCTGGAAACGCCGGCAGAGCAGGGCGACCGCCAGCAGGCTGAGCAACACCATCCCCGCCCAGATGGCGGTGAACATGAACGGCACCCAGAAGCTGGCGACGACCGCGAGGATGATGACGATGGCCGAGAGGGGGAGCGCCGCGCCGATGCGCGACTCCGCATAGGCTTGCATCAGCTGGTAGTCGAAGGCGGCGCGCGTGCCCGAGCTCGACGTCAGGCGCTGGCGCGCGTCGAGCACGGTCTTCTGGATGTTGCGGCGCACCTCGCGCCCCATTTGTGCGCGGACGTCGGTGCTGGATGTCGCCGGCTGGGACGGCATGACGCGGTTACTCGATAACTAGATGATGCGAACAGAAAACGCATTCGCTACGCTGGTTAAAAACACTATCAATGGCGTGGTTAACAGGGGATGAAACCTTGGTTTTTAGCTATCGGCGCGGGAAACGCCGCCGGAGCCGCTTCGGCGGTCTCTCCGGCACCCTGACGGCGCTGGCCGTGCTCGCCGTCGTTGCCGTCGGCGCCACCCTCCTCGGGCCACGTTACGACCCGGTCTCGGGCCGCGCGCGCGTCAGCGATGGCGACAGCTTCCGGCTGGGCGAGGAGCGCATCCGCCTGCTCGATATCGACGCGCCCGAGTATGAGCAGACCTGCACCGATGCGTCCGGGGCCGATTGGCCGTGCGGGCGTGCCGCGCGCGACCACATGGCGCGCCTCCTCGCCTCCGGAACCGTCTCCTGTTCCGTTCATGGTCACGACCGCTTCGGGCGGCTGCTGGCCAACTGCGAGATCGGCGGGCGCGACCTCGGCCGCGAGATGGTGTCGGCCGGCCTTGCCATCGCTAACGGCGGCTACGATCATGAGGAGCAGCAGGCCCGCCGGCAGCGCCTCGGCATCTGGGCCGGCGCGTTCGACACGCCCCGCGCCTGGCGCGACGATCATCAGGACGGGCTAACACCTTTGAAGTGGTTGTCGGATTTGTTCTCGTCGCCGCAAACTTGACTGGCGAGGTAGAGTTGACAAGAGAAAGTTTTTTGCTTTGAGTAGGTCGATTTGGCGCGGGTCGCGCCAGATTTCCTGTATAATTTCATTAAATCCGCAAACGGATTTCTTCTGGGGGCTTCGATGGCGCTGGACAAGATCGACCGCAAGATACTGGGTCTCCTGCAACGGGATGCGACGATGCCCGTCGCCGAGATCGGGCGAAAGGTCGGCCTGTCGACGACGCCGTGCTGGCGGCGCATCCAGAAGATGGAGGAGGACGGTGTCATCCAGCGGCGCGTCGCCGTGCTCGATCCCGTCAAGGTCAATGTGGGGGTCACGGTGTTCGTCTCGGTCAAGACCAACGAACACAACGAAGCCTGGATGCGCAAGTTCTCGGGCGTCGTCGAGGACTTCCCCGAAGTCGTCGAATTCTATCGCATGAGCGGGGACGTCGACTATCTGATGCGCGTCGTGGTGCCCGACATCGCCGCCTACGATTCCTTCTACAAGCGGCTCATCGGCAAGATCAATCTGACGGACGTGAGCTCGGCCTTCGCCATGGGCCAGATCAAGTACACGACCGCTCTTCCGCTCGACTTCGCCCTCGTCGTCGACGACGACAAGTAGGCCGCGAAATGCTCATCGGCTTCGAGCACGTCGGCATGACGAGCGGCAATCTCGACCGCACCATCGACTTCTATGTCGGCCTTCTCGGGCTCGATCTCGTCCTGCGCAAGCGCCAGACCCGCGGCGAGGTCGCGTTCCTCGACGCCGGCGGCGGCATGCTCGAGGTTATCGCGCCCGACCGCGAGGTCGATCTCGCCCGCGACGTGCCCGATGGCGTCGCCGGTATCCGGCACCTCACCCTCGCCTATGACGATATCGAGGAGGTCGTCACTCGCCTGGAAGCGGCCGGCATCGAGATCATCGAGCGCCCACGCCTCGCCTACAATTCCGAAATCCTCAAACGCGTCGCCTTCTGCCGCGATCCCGACGGCATCATCGTCGAACTGGCCGAGCGCTCGGGGAATTAGCAGCCCTCGCCGCGGCTTCTCACCAATTCCGCTATCCGTGCGGCGGCCGTCTCCGCATCGGCCTCGGTCACATCGATCTTGATCGAGTCGATGGCTGCATAGGCGGCGGTTCTGGCGAGGCTCCTGTCGACGACGTCGGGTGTTCTTAGTCCCTGTCGCACATCCTGCTCCAGACGGCGCCGGAGCTCCGGCTCGGCGCATTCGAGCGTGATCACGTGGGCACGAAACGCGAGGTCCGAACAGGCTGCGAGCAGATCATCGATCATCTCTTGGCGGTGTAGCACCCAGGTGAAGATGATATGCTGGAACGCGCTGTTGGCGAGATAGGAACGAAGCACATGGATGATGTTGCCTGTCACCATCGCCTTGTTCTCTTCCGAAACGACGAAGGGCTTCATCGTCCAGCACCAATCGCCATCGAGATAGGCGCAAGGCTGCAACAGGTCGAGCAGTTGCCATGAAGTGGCGGTCTTGCCGACACCCATTGTGCCGTTGATGACGATGAGGTCCTTCATCGAGAGGGTCTACCCCCCCGTCACCGACATGTGCCGCATCACCGCCGGCCCGGCGTGTTCGCGGTCGAGCACGAAGTCGTGCCCCTTGGGCTTGAGGATCATCGCCCGTTCGAGCGCGGCACCGAGGGCATCGAGCCCGCCCTCGCGCAGCGCGTCGCGCAGGTTCACCTGGTCGTCCTGGCCGAGGCACATGAAGAGCTGCCCGGTGGCCGTCAGGCGCACCCGGTTGCAGCTTTCGCAGAAATTGTGGCTCATCGGCGTGATGAAGCCGAGAACGCCCCCGGTTTCGGCCACACGCACGTAGCGCGCCGGGCCCCCGGTGCGCTTGTCGATCTTTTCGAGTGTATATCGTTCCGCCAGCCGGTCGCGCAGCTCCTTGAGCGGCAGGTAGCTGTCGACGCGGTCGATGCCGACTTCGCCCAGGGGCATGCCTTCGATCAGCGTCAGCCCCATGCCCCGCCCGTGGGCGAAGGCCATCATCGGCTCGATCTCGTCCTCGTTGACGCCACGCATGGCGACCATGTTGAGCTTGATCTCGAGTCCCGCCGCCCGCGCCGCCTCGATCCCGCCGAGGACATCCGCGATCCGCCCGCGCCGGGTGATCGCCGCAAACCGCTCGGCGTCGAGTGTGTCGAGCGAAACGTTGATCCGCCTGACGCCTGCCTTGGCCAGCCCCTCGGCATATCTGGCGAGCTGGCTGCCGTTGGTGGTGATGGTCAGTTCCTCCAGCCCGCCACCCCTGAGGTGCCGCCCCAGGCTCTTGACCAGATCCATGATGTCGCGCCGCACCAGCGGCTCGCCGCCCGTCAGGCGCAGTTTGGTCACCCCGCGCGACACGAACGCCTCGGCAATGGTCTCGATCTCCTCGAAGGAGAGGATCTCGCGCTTGGGCAGGAACGTCATGTTCTCGGCCATGCAGTAGACGCAGCGGAAGTCGCAGCGGTCGGTGACCGAGATGCGTAGATACGTCACGTGCCGCCCATAGCGGTCGACCAGAGGCCGGCCGGCGGAGGGCAGGGCAGGGCGTGGAGAAAGATGCGTCATGGGGCGCAATCTATATCCTTGCCCGTTGCATTTCAAAGCAGGCTTGGGAAACAAAATGGCCGGCGCAATGCCGGCCATGAACTCTCGGATATCGCTAGACCAGTCGGATCGCTGGTCAGGCTGAGTCGAAAATGGCGGTTTGTGAGAGCCGGACCGGAGCGTACGCTAGCGTACGTGAGGACCGGAAGCGCAGCAAACTGCTATTTGCAGGCCAGCATAGCCAGCGAAACGGCTGGTCTAGTGTCTGACGACGACCGTCGCGCCCACGCGCACCCGCTCGTAGAGGTCGGTCACGTCGTCGTTGGTCAGCCGGATGCAGCCCGAGGAGACCGCCTGGCCGATGGTCCAGGGCTCGGACGTCCCATGGATGCGGTAGAGCGTCGAGCCGATATAGAGCGCGCGTGCGCCCAGCGGGTTGGCCGGGCCGCCCGGCATATAGGCCGGCAGGTCCGGAACGCGCTTGCGCATGGCCGGCGGCGGCGTCCAGCCGGGCCACTCGGCCTTGCGGGTGATGCGGTGCGTGCCCGCCCAGCGGAAGCCGTCGCGCCCGACGCCGACGCCGTAGCGAAGCGCCTTGCCGTCGTCGAGAACGAGGTAGAGCCGGCGCTCGGACGTCTCGATGACGATGGTGCCGGGCCGGTAATTGCCGGAGTAGTCGACGGTTTCCCGCCGGATGGGGCTGCCGCCCTTGTTGCGAACCGCGACCGCGGAGGGCTCTTCCCAGGTATTGGTGAAAGAATTATAGACCCGTGCCGCCGATACCGGCGCCACCGTGCTCAATGCCAACAGTATCGACAGCACCACGGCTGTCACCGATCTAAGCCTCGTCATATCCCCACTGTGCCTCTGACAGTAGAACCACGCAAACGATTCGCACGGTTCAATAATAAGCGGATGCTTACGCACAATCCTGGAACGCGCCTAGCCAGGCTGCCACGTTGTCGCCGCACTTTCGCCAACTACACCGAACTGTGTTGCCGACTGGTTACAATCCTCGTTCACCAATGCGTGAAATGCGGCGGTTGACTTTAGGCATTCGTCCAGTCAAACACCCGCCGCAACAGCTTTCCGGGGAGGAACGAGCGTGAGCGAGGCGCTGAAGCGCGAGGCCGCACGGGCGGCGCTGGCGGAGGTGAGGCCCGGCATGCGCCTCGGCCTCGGCACGGGCTCGACCGCCCGGCATTTCGTCGACCTCTTGGGCGAGAAGGTCGCCGCGGGCTTCGAGTGCCTTTGCGTGCCGACTTCGGAGGTCACCGCCGCGCAGGCGAGGGGCCTCGGCATTGCGCTGACCGACCTCGATACGATCGATGCCCTGGATCTGACCGTCGACGGCGCCGACGAGATCGGCCCGGGCCTTGCCCTCATCAAAGGGGGCGGCGGGGCGCTCCTGCGCGAAAAGATCGTCGCGGCGGCCTCGGCCCGCATGATCGTCATCGCCGATGAGTCCAAGATCGTGCCTGAGCTCGGCCGGTTTCCCCTGCCCATCGAGGTCAACCGCTTCGGCCTCGGCGCGACCCGCCGCGCCGTTGCGCGGATCATGGCCGCGCACGGGGCGGAGGGCGGCCACGCGCTTCGCCTCAAATCCGATGGCGAGCCCTTCGTCACCGATGGCGGACATGTGATTCTGGACGCATCTTTTGGCCGTATTTCCTCGCCAGAAGCCGTCTCGAGGGCGCTCTTCGACATACCCGGTGTCGTCGAGCATGGCCTTTTCCTGGGGATGTGCAAAAGGGCTTATGTCGCGGCCGCCGATGGCGTAAAGACGGTGGACCCGTGAACGGGCAGGAGTTGGATCGAAACGAATGGGTTTTGCAATGACAGGTCTGGTTCGGCGCGTGAGGGCGCTTCTGGCTATTCTTCTCGCCGCCGCCGCGGTTTCGTCCGCCGTGCCGGCCATGGCGCAGGAGCTGGCGCCCGAGCATCTGGCGCTTGCCCGCCAATACGTGGACCTGACCGATCGCGCCAACATCTATGAGGTCACCCTCGTCGAGACCGGCATTCAGACCATGCGTCAGATCGTGACGCAGAACCCCGAGATCATCGACCAGACCGACGCCGCCATCAAGAAGATCCTCGAGGAGTACCGCGACCGCAAGGGCGAGCTTCTCGATCAGTTCGCCCGCATATACGCCGTGCGCTTCACCATGGAAGAGCTCCAGCAGATCGTCGATTTCTATTCGAGCCCGACCGGCCAGAAGCTGGCCACCACCAATATCGAGGTCAACCAGGACCTGCAGAACGTCATCGCCGTGTTCGAGAACAACCTCAACCGCGAGTTCTTCGCCAAGGTGCGCGCCGAGCTGCGCACCCAGGGCGTCGAGATCTGACGGTCTCGGGTTCCGCTTGCAAAAGGACCCCGCCTTGTGCGGGGTCTTTTTTTATGCCAAGCGCCACCCCATCTGATGCTGTCCCTCGCGGCGTGGCCTGTCCCGCGCCACGCTCGGACATCGCAATAGGAGTATGCGCAATTGGCTTATGACCTGCTGGTGATCGGTGCGGGCTCCGGCGGCGTAAGGGCCGCGCGCATGGCGGCGACCTACGGGGCCAGGGTCGCCATCGTCGAGGAGTACCGGGTCGGCGGCACCTGCGTCATCCGCGGCTGCGTGCCCAAGAAGCTCTTCGTCTACGCCAGCCGCTTCTCCGATCTCTTCGATCTCGCTCCGAGCTTCGGCTGGACGGTCGATGCCAGGTTCGATTGGCCGACGCTCGTTGCCAACAAGGACAAGGAGATCGCCCGGCTCGAGCGCGCCTATGTGGCCGCGCTCGAAAAGCCCGGCGTCGAGATCATCCGTGACCGCGCCGTGTTGACCGGCTCCAACGCCATCCGCCTCGAAAAGGCCGGCACGACGCTCGAGGCCAGGCACATCCTCGTCGCCACCGGTGGCCATCCCTTCATTCCCGATATTCCCGGCGCCGAGCTCGGCATCACCTCCAACGAGGCGTTCCACCTCGAAAAGCTCCCCGCCTCGATCCTCATCGAAGGCGGCGGCTACATTGCGGCCGAATTCGCCACCATCTTTGCCGGCCTCGGGGTCGACACCACCATCGTCTACCGCGGCGACTGCATGCTGCGCGGGTTCGATGCGGATATCCGCCAGGGGCTGGATGCCGGCCTCGTCGAGCGCGGCATCCGCATCATCTACCAGACCAACGTCACCGCCCTGCGCAAGGACGCCGAGAAGGTCGTCGCGACCTTCGGCGATGGCGTCGAGGCCCCGTATGGCGCGGTGATGTTCGCCACCGGCCGACGCGCCAACACCGCCGGCCTCGGCCTGGAAGCCGCCGGCGTCGACCTGCATTCGGACGGTTCGGTCCGCGTCGACGCCTATTCCCGCTCATCCAACCCCGCCATCTATGCCGTTGGCGACGTCACCGGCCGCGCCGCATTGACCCCCGTCGCCATCCGCGAGGGCGCCGCTTTCGCCGAGACTGTGTTCAACGCCAATCCCACCGCCGTCGACCACTCGCTGATCCCCACCGCCGTCTTCGCCGAGCCGGAGGTCGGCGTCGTCGGCCTGACCGAAACCGAGGCCGCCACCCACGGCGACATCGACGTCTACGTCGCCCGCTTCCGCCCGATGAAGAACACCCTTTCGGACAAGACCCAGCGCATGCTGATGAAGCTCATCACGCAAAAGGACGGCGGCCGTGTCCTCGGCCTCCACCTCCTCGGGCCCGATGCCGGCGAGATCGTGCAGATGGCCGCCATCCCCATGGCGATGAACGCGACCAAGGCCGATTTCGATCGCGCCGTCGCCCTCCACCCCACCGCCGCCGAGGAACTCGTCACCTTCAAGGCCCCGAGCTACACCTATCGCGGCGGCGTGAAGCACGGGTAGGAGGCAGGGGCAGGTAGCAGACGAGATGGGCACCATCCCGCGATCCCCACCGGCTGTCATCCCGGCGAAAGCCGGGACCCATCCTGAGATGGCTCGCCAGCCGCAAGGTGTGTGAACCGGCAGCGGACGCAGCGGTCCCTCTGTGCGCGTGGATGACAACCAGTGGGTCACTCTCGCCAACGCCACTACATCACTGCAGCCCAATTGCCGCTTGTCCGCACCGTCTCTGCTTGCTAGAGCGGGCACAACTTACGATTGAGGCCGCCGATGAGCACGTGGACCCCCTCGAGCTGGAGAGACAAGCCCATCTCCCAGGTTCCGGCCTATCCGGATGAAGCGGCCCTGCGCGAGGCCGAGCGGCAGCTCGCGACCTTCCCGCCGCTGGTCTTCGCCGGCGAAGCACGCGACCTCAAGGGCAAGCTCGCCGACGTCGCCCATGGCCGCGCTTTCCTTCTCCAGGGCGGCGACTGCGCCGAGAGCTTTGCCGAGCACGGCGCCGACCACATCCGCGACTTCTTCCGCGTCTTCCTGCAGATGGCCGTGGTGCTGACCCACGGGGCGAGCAAGCCCGTGGTCAAGGTCGGGCGCGTCGCCGGCCAGTTCGCCAAGCCCCGCTCGGCCGATATCGAAACCGTCGACGGCGTCGACCTGCCCAGCTATCGCGGCGACATCATCAACGGCATCGACTTCACGCCCGAGGCGCGCACCCCCAACCCGGACCGGCTCCTCCAGGCCTACCGCCAGTCTGCCGCGACCCTCAACCTGCTGCGCGCCTTCGCCTATGGCGGCTACGCGGACCTGACCCGCATCCACGAGTGGACCGTCGGCTTCATGAAGGGCTCCAACTGGTATCCGCGCTACGAGGAAGTGGCCCAAAAGATCGACGGCGCCATCGACTTCATGAACGCCCTCGGCCTCACGCCCGACAACACGCCGGCGCTGCGCCAGACCAGCTTCTTCACCAGCCACGAGGCGCTGCTGCTCGGCTACGAGGAAGCGCTCACCCGCCGCGACTCCATCACCAACGACTGGTACGCCACCTCCGGCCACATGATCTGGATCGGCGACCGCACCCGCTCGCCCGACGGCGCCCATGTCGAGTACTTCGCCGGCATCCGCAACCCCATCGGCATCAAGTGCGGTCCCTCGCTCGGCAGCGATGACCTCCTGCGCCTGCTCGATCGGCTCAACCCGCAGGACGAGGCCGGGCGCATCACCCTCATCAGCCGCTTCGGCTCCGAAAAGGTGCACGAGCATCTGCCGCGCCTCGTCGAGACCGTGCAGAAGGCCGGCCGCACGGTCGTCTGGTGCTGTGACCCGATGCACGGCAACACCATCAAGGCATCCTCCGGCTTCAAGACGCGGCCCTTCGACAAGGTGCTGGCGGAAGTCCGCGGCTTCTTCGAGGTGCACCGCGAGATGGGCACCTATGCCGGCGGCGTCCATGTGGAGATGACCGGCGACGATGTCACCGAATGCGTCGGCGGCGTCTCGGCGGTCACCGAAGCCTCCCTCTCGGACCGCTACCACACCCACTGCGACCCCCGCCTCAACGCCAGCCAGGCTCTCGAGCTCGCCTTCCTCGTCGCCGAGGAAATCCACACGCAAAAGCCCGAACGCCCGAAATTCGCCGCGGGCGAATAGGGGAGCGGCGAGGCCACCCCACCCCACCGGCTGTCGTCCCGGCGAAAGCCGGGACCCGGTAAACGCTGACCAAGCGGCTCTCGTCCCGCTCTCCCACCCACCAGATGTCACCCCGGCGAAAGCCGGGGCCCATCCTGAGATGTTTCGCCCGCCGCAAGGTGTATGAAGAGGGGCAGGAACCGCGCAGCCGCTCCCCCCGTGTTCGCGCAGTGCTCCGCAATTCTCACCGGCCCCCGCTTAGAACATCATTAACCCTAATAATCGATAAAGACTCCGGGGGCCTCTTTGGGCCTGTCTTTGCGGAGGGCTCAATGTCGCGCACTCATATCGTCGTCGCCGTCTCGTCGACCGCGCTCCTGGTCGCCGCGCCGTCGCTGGCGGCCGACTATCGCATGTTCCCGGAATTGCGCCCCGCCTACCCCAACCAGTGGACGCTCCCCCCGGACGATCCGCTGCGCTTCGAGGCGGGCATTCGCTATTGGTATTCCATCGGTGAGCAGGATTTCGATGTCGGTGGCCTCACCCAGGAGACCGACGACACCGCCCATAGCGGCGAATTCCACTTCCGCATCGATGACGATTCCACCAGCTCGTTCCTCAAGGGCTATGCCGGCTACGGCTTCCACATGCAGGGCGACTATTCGACCACCGTCGATTCCGGCTCGATCGCCAATGGGCGTCTCGGCTATGCCGGCGCCGACTTCGGCTACATGCCCTTCGGCAATGAAGTCGGCAGCATTGGCGGCCTCATCGGTTATCTCTATTGGAACGACAGTCCCAATACAGGGCGCAACAGTTTCGCGGTCGCCGATTCCTCCTCGGATATCTCCTGGACCAACGGGTCGGATTTCTACACGCTCGGTTTCGACAGCGAGGCCAACAACCTCGATATCCACGCCTTGCGCCTGGGGATCACGGGCCGTGCCGACATCAACGACCTGATCGACATCTCCGCCGAAGTCGCCGCCGTTCCTTATGCCCATGTCAGCGGCAATCTCGGCAACGTCCTTTTCGACGCTGGCGATGGCCCGTTTACCGGCAACAACTTGTTCCTGAGCAGTCCCATTCACGTCGAGGGCATGGGTTATGGTGCCATGGGCGAAGTGATGGTCGGCATCAAGCCGACACAGAACATGGCCCTGCGCCTGGGCGCGCGTGCCTGGTACCTGCAGGGCCAGACCGAGGCGACCTATGAGACAATCACGGTGATCGGTCCCACCGACAGCAACGCCGACGGCACCCCCGACACGGCTCCGACCGTCTCTCAGCAAGCCTACATCTCCACCCAGGACAACCCCTTCTCCCTCTTCCGCTACGGCCTCCTTGCAGAGCTTTCCGTGCGGTTCTGACCCCCCGCCCTCGCCCCTCCAACAGCTGTCATCCCGGCGAAGCCGGGAACCAGTAAACAGTGCAGCTGGTGCTTTGCCATGTAGCCGGTGAGCGCACTCCCGTGCACGAGCCTTGAAGCCGGCGTGTACTGGATCCCGGCCTTCGCCGGGATGACAGTCGGTGGGTGGGGCAGAGCCGGTGGGTGAGGCACGATGCTGCCACAAGCACGATGCGTCCCCCTCCCCCTTGAGGGGAGGGGATAGGGGTGGGGGTGGGTCCGTGAGCCACCGAAACATCCCCCCCCCCCCCACCCCACCCCACCAC